>Ga0265322_10000031_pt1 | contig 82196 bp, 84 predicted proteins | sample 41222metaG_FD_193584 | JGI IMG/M metagenome (GOLD analysis project Ga0265322, IMG submission 193584) | Rhizosphere microbial communities from Carex aquatilis grown in University of Washington, Seatle, WA, United States - 4-12-22 metaG | ecosystem: Host-associated > Plants > Roots > Rhizosphere...
CTGGGCGGGACTAGTTTTCTTTTTGTAAAATTTTATAAATAGCATTGTACTCATTGTAATATTATGAATAATATTATAAGATGTCATTTATGCAATCAGGATATAAAGAATTATAATCTAACATTTCATCATTTTAAAATTGACGACTTGCATTCTGTAGATATATGTTCAGATTGTTCGGATAAATTTGTTAAGTGGCAGAGTAATATAATTACAAATCTTTTTCCAACGTCTGCTTTGAAGAAAAGACTTCAGAATAAGAAACTCTAGAATAAGAGATAGATTGAATAAGAGCTAAAACGGGTTGTTTCATAACATTTTTAATTCGTAATATTTTTCTTACATTATGAATGACGTACTATCGGCAAAATCTATAGACTCAATAATCAATAAACTTGACTTCTCAAAATTAGGAAAGAATGTAGCGATTAAAGTTCACTTTGGAGAAAAAGGTTGTGTTACATATCTAAATCCAGAAATTGTAAGAAAAGTTTACAATAAATTATTGAGTCTAGGTAAATCCGCAACACTTGTCGAATGTAATGTGTTATATCGCGGAAATAGATCAAATACAACCAATCACATAAAGACCGCGCACAGTCACGGCTTTGATATGCCTATTGAAATATTAGATGGAGAACACGGTCAAGACACTATTAAAATTGACGGTTGCAAAATTGGTGCAGGAATTAAAAAGTATGATTCATTAATTGTAATTAGTCATTTCAAAGGTCATCTAGCTGCAGGTTTTGGTGGCGCGATAAAAAATGTTGGTATGGGTCTTGGAAGTCGTGCAGGAAAGTTAGATATGCATGCAGGAATAAGTCCTATTATTACACCAGAATGTATTGGTTGCAGTTTATGTATTAAAGCATGTGACGCTAAAGCAATTACTTTAACAAAAAATAATAAAGCAATTATTAATCCAAAAATTTGTGTAGGCTGCGCGATGTGTGTTGCAGTATGTCCTAATGGAGCAATAGCTATTCCTTGGAGTGCGAGATCATCAGAAGAATTGCAGAAACGTATTGCAGAATACACTAAAGCTGTATTATCTCTATTTCCAGAATCTATTTTTATTAATGTCTTAGAGAATATTACTAAAGATTGTGATTGCTTTGGAATTGTACAAAAACCAATTATGGATAACGTCGGGGTACTTGCATCTACAAGTATTGTTGCAATAGATAAGGCAAGTTTGGATCTTGCGAATAAACATTCCGACAATAAATTTGCGCAATTAAATGCTGTTAATAAAGAGTCACAAATAATACAAGCAGAAAAAATTGGATTAGGAACAAGCAAGTATAAATTGGTGCAATTGTAATTATAACACGATTATAACCCTATATGAGTTTTCTTTGTGAAGTTTTCTTTGTGATTATAACATGATTTCGTTTTCTTTTTGTAGATGTATCTTTCATAACATATATGAACTAAATTGTCTAACTTATATTGTGATTAACATGAAAACAAAAAATATTCTAACAAAAAATATTCTAATATTGGCCTTATTGTTGGCGTTTGTAGTTTTTGTAAGTGGATGTACTAACAGTACTGCTCCTAATACAACTCCTGCTGCTAATACTGCTAATCCTACGTCTACGACAGATAATTCTGCGACGGCCAACCCTCCAACGACTACAGAGAACCCGCCTAGTCTAAAAATTACTGATGCGAGATTTGCGAATAGTGCATATCTAATATCGGGAGATACTCTTGATGCGGCCGCACAAAATGCTATATCTGGATTCAGTATAGACAAAACAGTAAATGCTGACGGTACAACAACAATAAAATTAAGTTCATCAAATCCTGATTATACAAATCAGTCATACACTCTGCAATCAGGGCAGAAACTTTATTTTATAGAAACAAATCTTGGAGATGATGGAAACAATAATGAATTCAATGTTGGTGATGATAGAGCATTAATAACAGATGCAGATGGGAATATTCAGATGCCTAATGCCGGCCAAGCTAATCAAGCAGGTCCTAGAAGATTTGGTAATATGACAGATGCTCAAAGATTGCAATTTGCTCAACAAATGATAGATGCATGTAATGGGAAACAGGAAAGTGATAGTTGTGTTATAAGTTCTCCTAGAGGAGATTTAAATGGTACATGTCAGACTAGAAACAGTACATTAACTTGCACAATGCAAAGACCAAGCGGTTCAGGAAGATATCCTGGACAGTAAACAGTTAATTTTTTCTTAATTTTTTTCTTATATATTAAATCAAATGATTTAATCTTTTTATGATGCTATTCTAAACTATTCTTTTAATCCTCGTTCTATCTCTAATCCTTATTCTATCCAGATATTTTAGAAAGCTAAATAAACCCTAAGGTAATAGTGTAGACTGGGATGTTGTTTAAACTCATATATAGTATATTTGGTTTATATCAGGATTAATGTCAAAATTTCATTTGGGTTTTAGATTATAACAATCTCTTTGGAGGAGAAATGAAGAAATATAATGTTAAAACTGGAAAGGTAAATACAAACTTTACGAATGTCAAAACTCTCAATAAAAAAAGCTATAAAACGAAGTGGCCTGTTATTGTTCTTATCATACTCGGAGTTATTATATTTTTTCTTATAATACTTTTTGCAGTAAGAGCATATCATCACTATGTTGAATTAGAGAATCATAGAGATTATTTTAAACAGCCAAATGCACCAATTCAGAGTTGGATGACTATTCGTTCAGTAGTCAGACATTACAATTTGTCTGAAGAAAAAATATACTCAGAGCTGAATGTTTCTCCAGGTACATTGATTACTGAATTAGGTATTGATAATTCAACAGTAGTTGATAGATTGACGATAGATACGATTTGTGCAAAGAAACATTTGAACTGTACGACTGTAGTAGATAGACTAAATGGTATTGGAACGAATAATGGTATTGGAGCAAGATGATATTATCAGCTATTTTTGGAACTGCGATAATTAATTTAGTGGTTCTATTCATAGTAGTATTTTTTTGTGCTTTTGGAATTCCAGGAGGAGGAATATGGCTTGTTGCATCAGGAGCTGTAGCAAACACATCATCTGAACTTGCATTTGTTATGATTGTTGGAGTATCTGCTGCAATTTTAGGAGATTTCTCTGCATATATGCTTGCAAGAAAATTTTCATTCAGATTACAAGATTGGCTGAAAAAACTTAAGTTCTATAGTAAAAATGAAGCAGAAGTAAAATTAAGATTTAATCAATCAGAATTTTGGATTTTATTCCTAAGTCGCTTTCTTGTCCAAGGATTATGTGCCGCGGCAACGTATATCAGCGGCTTTTTGAGATTAAGAATAAGAAAGTTTTTGATTGCAATCGTTCCTGGAGAGATGATATATGGTGTATCATTTCCACTTCTTGGTTTCTTGTTTAAAGAAACATGGAAAGATTATACAAATATTTTTAGTGATGTAACTGCAATTCTGTTATTAGTGGTCGCTGCATATTTTATTGTACGATGGTCAATCAAATATTATCATAAGAGAAAATCTGTACTTTGAATAGAAATATTTACATACAAAAATCACATAAATCATTACTTTTATAAATTCGATATTCTATTAATACTTAAAAGATGGTGCATAGAGAAGGCAAGGGCGAGCGAAGTATTATACAACTTAAGTCAGTTTCTAAAATATATAAAATGGGTAAAGAAAATTTAACAGTACTTGATGGCATAAATCTTGATATTGAAGAAGGAGAGTTTGTCGCCATAATGGGTCCTTCGGGTTCTGGCAAATCTACTCTTGCTAATGTTATCGGAGGGTTAGATAAAGTGAACTCAGGAACTATACTTGTTGATGGTCAAGAATTAAATAAACTAAACGATAAGAAATTATCAGAATATAGAAACAAAAAGATAGGATTCGTATTTCAAGCTTTCAACTTGATTCCAACTTTTACAGCGCAAGAGAATGTCATGCTTCCACTAATATTGATGGGAGTATCGTCGAAAATGCGTAAACAGAAAGCGTATGATTGCCTTAAGATAGTAGGGTTAGAAAATCGTGTAACTCACAAACCGAATGAACTTTCTGGTGGAGAACGTCAACGAGTAAGTATAGCTAGAGCTCTAGTCAATGAACCTAAGATAATAATTGCGGATGAACCTACTGGAAATTTAGATTCAAAAAAGAGTGCAGAAATAATTTCTATCCTAAAAAAACTTAACTCTAATTCAAAAATAACTTTAATTGTAATTACGCATGATCCAAATGTGGCACATGAAGCTGACAGGATTTTAAATATGCAAGATGGAAAAATATCGAGGTAAATAATGAATATCACAGACTATGTTGCATTAGGATTTAGAAATATTTGGAGACGTAAGTCTAGATCGTTCTTAACAATCTTGGCTGTAGTCATAGGTGCTATTTCAATAATTATAATGTTGTCTTTAGTTTTAGGTGCTAAACAGGTAGCTACACAACAACTGGAAAGTATTGATGGTTTAACTCTTGTTTCTGTTTCGGCAAATCCTGAAATGCAGACCAATGGAAATCTAATTAATACGGATTCAAGTGGTGATGAGACAGGAAATAAATTAAATGATACGACTGTTGAAAATGTCAAGAATATTCCTCACGTCGTTGATGCTACACCTATAATTGGAGTGTGGGTAAAGAGTGTAAAAATTGAGAATCAAGATAAGAAATATCGTATAAACTTGATAGCGTATAATCCCGATACAAAAGTTTTGAAGGTTCCAGTAATTGCTGGTAGAACATTGCAAGCAGGAGATATGGATAAAATTGTTATAGGCGCTGAATTATTAAGAAATTTTGGTTATGCTAATCATCCAGAAGATATTATAGGAAAAAAAGTAGTTCTTTATACAAATAATTATGTGGACTGGGGTACTGAACCTCCAAAGCCTCCAGACAATGCAGATAATTCCTATTGGGATAATCTACAAAAACAATCTCACGAAATTAATGCAACAATAATTGGTGTAGTTAAAGGCGGATTTGATGAGGGTACAAACTATATTACACTAGATTGGGGCAGAAGATTAATGACTAGTGTAAATTGGAAGTATGATGATTCAAGAAAACAAGAAGCAGAACAAAATCGCAGTATATTAGAGCAACAGTTGAGGGTCGAACAACAAAATCAGAAGAAATTATTTATGACTCAATTAATGAATGTTCCTGACAATCAAGCAAGAAATGCACTACTTGAAGAGTGGAATAAGAATTGGGAGAAAAATATATCTGAACAGTTAAATGCATTGAATACAAAAACTAATGCTAATCTTCTAGTACTTTCTAAGGATGATGGGATTCTAAGAGAAGGTTATGGTTCGATATTAGTGCGTGCTGATGCTACCATAAATATTGAATCTGTAGGGAAAGAGATTAAGAAATTAGGACTTGGAGCACAGACAGCAAAAGATATGCTTGATAATATTGAAAAAATATTTGGATTAATTGGTTTAATAATCGGAGCCATAGGCGGTATTGTGTTGTTTGTAGCAGCACTCGGAATTATCAATACGATGATTATGGCGACGTATGAAAGAACTCGAGAAATTGGTGTAATGCGTGCATGTGGTGCAACTCGTGCAAACATCAGAAATTTATTTATATTCGAGGCAGGACTATTAGGATTTTTAGGGGGAGTTATTGGGTTAATTCTAAGTTATGGTTTAGCTAAAATCGGTAATTCAATTGGCAATCAGATTGCTGCTGCACAAAGTGTGCCATTAAATAATATAATCTCATTCCCATTATGGCTAATTGTTAGTGTGATAATTTTGACGACAGTTATTGGAATTCTTGCAGGATTATTCCCTGCTATACGTGCATCGTATCTCGACCCCGTAGAAGCATTACGATACGAATAATTAGAACTATAATTGTATAATAATCATATTTTTAAACGAACACTAACTCTCTAATGGTATGATATCACTCGTTATAAATGCAGGTTCAAGTTCAATTAAATTTCAAGTTTTTGATGATGAGAAAGTATTATTGAAAGGCTTAGTCGAAGAAATAGGTCTTAGTAATTCTAAAATAAAGATTGGATTCCCACAAAAGTCTGAAAACTTAATTGCGTTGAAGAATCATGCTGATGCATTGTTGGAAGTCATAGAAATATTAAAGCAATACATCAAAATTGAAGATATAGAATGCGTTATACATCGCGTTGTACACGGTGGAGAAACATTCAGAAATACTGTAATCATAACTGATGAAGTAATAGATAAATTAGTAGAATTAATTCCTCTTGCACCGTTACATAATCCTCCCAACATTGAAGGAATAAGATTAATGAAAGAACTTATGCCTGACGTGAAAGAAGTTGCTGTGTTTGACACTGCATTTCATAGTACAATACCCGAACATGCATATTTATATGGTATTCCATACGCATTATATAAAAAACATAAAATAAGAAAATTCGGCTTCCACGGTTCAAGTCATAAATATGTTTCAAGAGAAGCTATAAAAAAATTGGAAAAATCTGGAATTAAAAATTCTAAAATAATCAGTTGCCATTTAGGAAATGGTTCTAGTATTTGTGCAATAAAAGATGGAAAAAGTATAGATACAAGTATGGGATTTACTCCTATGCAAGGTAGCATCATGGGAACAAGATGTGGACTAATTGATCCTTCTATTCCACAATATCTTATGGATGTTGAAAATTTAAGTTCAAAAGAAGTAAGCAATATATTAAATAAAAAATCTGGGTTACTCGGACTTTCAGAGATAAGTTCAGATATGAGAATTTTAGAAGAAAAAATAGCGGAACCTGGAGCAAAAAGGGCAATAGATGTTTTCTGTTATAGATTAAAAAAACTTATTGGTGGATATATAGTCGCACTTGGTGGAATTGATGCTATAATATTTACAGGAGGAATTGGCGAGAATTCTAGTCTTGTTAGAGAAAGTATTTGTAGTTCATTAGAGTTTTTAGATTTAGAACTAGATAAAAATGCGAATAAATCTTCACAAGAAATAATATCAACCAATACTTCTCGTGTAAAAGCATTTGTGATTAGAACAAATGAAGAACTTCAAATGGTCAGAGAAGCCAAAGAATTGCTTGATAAATAATACTTTAATATTCTAAAAAATTTAGTTGCTTTAGATATGTACACTTTAGTTAGTTATAATTCTTTTATTTTACTCTTAATTCTGCTTCTTCAGATTTGATAATATGTTCTATAGCTAGAGCTACCTTCTCTGGAGGATCAATTTGTGGAATAGGCCTTCCTGTATCATCCCAATTTGGACGACTTCCAATAGAATTTTTTGTAAAATTTGTTGCAGTCATATTAGGTTCGATTATACTTACAATGATATTATCTTTTTCTAATTCTTGACGCGCTATAAGAGAAATTGCGTTTAATGCATATTTTGTTGACGAATATGCTGAAACTCCTGGAAGATACATTTTTGTAAGTCCAGAACTAATATTAATAATCATACCGCCGCCTTGTTTTCGCATGTGTGGAATAACTTCTTGCATTGATCTTACAACACTGTAAACATTTAAATCCATAATCTGTTTATATTGTTCTATATCAATCTGTTCCACTAGACCATACATTCCCTGTCCGGCATTATTAATTAAAATATCTATATGCCCATACTTGTCAATAGATTTTTGTATCATGTTAGTTATATCTTCGGGATTACGCATGTCTGCAACTATTGCTAAAGAATTTGGTAGTTCTTTCTCCAAATCCATTATTATATCTTGTGAACGTGCAGAAATTATAATTAAAGCACCAAGCTTAGAAAGGTGTCTTGCAGTAGCAAGGCCGATTCCTTGGGATGCTCCAGTAACTAGTATGATTTTGTCTTTTACATTCATAATCTAGAATTGTTATTCTATTATATAAGATTTGTGAAACATAATTTCTACATGTTTCTTTTCTATATGTTTCTTTATAGCTTCTGGTATATAACTATTCAAGAACATTCATAATTATTCACAAACATTCACAAACTATTTAATACACTTCCTCTAATCTTTATTATGATTAAGATTCTTGAAGGACATAATACTATGGATGGTGCAGGTGTAAAACTCTTTAGAGTCTTTGCAAATGATACTGTAGAACTTACAGACCCATTTCTATTATTAGATCATTTTGGTTCTGAAAATCCTTCTGAATATATTAAAGGATTTCCATGGCATCCTCATAGAGGAATCGAGACAGTAACGTATATGCTCAAAGGAGACGTTGAACATCAAGATAATTTAGGACACAAAGGGGTTATAGGTCCAGGAGACGTTCAATGGATGAGTGCAGGTTCTGGAATTATACATCAAGAAATGCCACAAGGATTGCATGGGATGGAAGGATTTCAATTATGGGTTAATATGCCTGCTAAAAAAAAGATGATTAATCCCGAATATAGAGGAATAATAAAAAAAGAGATTAAAATTGTGAAAAATAATGATGTTGAAGTAAAGGTCATATCAGGAACTTATGAAAATGTTAAGGGTCCTGTGCACAACTTAGTAATTGATGTAGCATATCTAGATGTGACTCTAGATAAAAATAAAATCTTTACTTATGCTCCTAAAAAAGATTATACTACTTTATGTTATGTTATTTCAGGTAAAGGAAAATTTTTATCAGAGAAAGTTTCCACAAATCAGCTTGTATTATTTAAAGAAGTAGATAAAATTTCAGTCCAATCCGAAGATAATTCAAATAATTTAAGATTTCTATTAATTTCAGGAAAGCCCTTGAGAGAAAAGATTGCTTGGGGTGGACCTATAGTTATGAATACACAAGATGAATTAGAAGAAGCATTTAAAGAATTACGAGATAACACATTTATTAAATCTAGAAAAAATAAATCTAACAAAAATTTGAAAACTGATGTGAAAACATGAAACATTATACTATTGTAATATTTGGAGGAACAGGAGACTTAGCAAAAAGAAAATTATTTCCAGCAATGATATCTCTTGCTAAAAAGAATTCAGATATAGATATAACTGCCGTCGGTATTGGAAGAAGAGAATATACAGAGCAGGAGTATAGAACTCATGTTCTGTCAGAAGTAGAATTACCAAATAATTTTCACGTATACTATCATATGGCAGATGTTGAAAAGAAAAATTCACTTGAAAGTTTGAAGAAGATATTAATTTCTATAGAACATCCTGATATAGAGGGTAGAATATTTTATTTAGCGACAAGCTACGACTTATTTGGAAATATTGTTAAAAGTATTCATCAGTGTTGTCAAGGTCATTCAAAAGGTTTTACACGTATAATTGCTGAAAAACCATTTGGAAATAATTTAGAATCATCCAGAAAATTAAACAAGACATTACGAAAATATCTTCAAGAAGAGCAAATTTATCGTGCAGATCATTATTTAGCAAAGGATACTGTAGATAATCTTCTACGATTACGACTATCAAATCCGTTATTTGAAAGTATATGGAGTTCTAAATCTATAAGCAAAATAAGAATGATTGTTGATGAAGAATTGGGCGTCGGGAATAGATTAAAATATTATGATAATTCCGGAGCGATAAAAGATATGATACAAAATCATCTTCTTGAAACCATCTCTTTTGTATTGATGGAACCTCCTTCCAGTTTAGATACTAACGATTTTGAGAAAGCAAAAGTTGACGCCATAAAGAAATTAGAGTTCAGAAATGAGATACTAATAGGACAATACAACGGGTATCAGGAAGAAATCAAAGATTTAAATCCTGGATCAAAAACAGAAACGTTTGTAGAATTAAAATTATACTCTAAAGCCAAAAGATGGAAAGGAACAGAAATAATTCTAAAAACAGGAAAAATGCTTAAAAAAAGAGAAGCTTATATTGAGATAGAATTCAAAAAAGAGCCTTGTATGCTTTATTGTACTTTAGGATCAGCGCCTAATAAATTAATATTTCATATCCAGCCTCTTGATAATATTGAACTAACATTGAATACAAGTATTCCTGGAGAAAAAATGAATTTAACACCTGTAAAAATGACATTCTCTCCTATATCTAGTTTTAACGCGAATTCTTCAGAGGGTTACGAAGTTATATTCAAAGAATGTATAAGTGGTGATAAGCGAATATTTATTGGAGATAAAGAATTAGATGCTGCGTGGAGATTAACAGACAAAATACTTAATTATGTTAAAGACGTTATTCCTAAAAAATATGAACATGGAAGTTTAGGACCGGAGTGGAAGAAGTAATTTTTCTAGGAGGAGAAGAATTATTTCTTAATTTGATCTTAATTTGATAAACTTTTTATATGCTCCTATTCTAGGATTATTGAAGGTGATATTATGGCTAAAATTAAAGATAAGGTTTGTGGACACGGATTTCATCATGGATGCGGACATCACGGTGCGGGATACGGTTTAGGAGTTATTGGTGCAGCAGTTTATTTTATTGGACAATCAACAACTTTCTGGATGGGAGTTTTAGGATTTTTGAAAGCTCTTGTCTGGCCAGCATTTGTCGTATTTGGATTATTGAAATTTTTAGGATTGTAGATTATTGCTGATAAAATTTATTTTTTTCAGAAGGTATTGATTTGATAATGGTTTAAACTAGTTTGATACTTGTAACTACACAAGAATAGTCCTAAGATAGTAATCTTTATAAATTTAATAATATATTGGTCATTATGACTTTAAGACCGGGCGATATTGGCAAGTTTGTACGTGACTATGTTCCAGAGTTTATTCTATTTGGAACAAAATTAAGAGATTGGTATGATTCAAATCCTTACCGCCAATTTGATGGACGTAGCGAGGATGCTTACGGAAGAGAAATAAAAAAAGACGTATTAGTTCTTAAAAATAATAATTCTTGTTTTGCTGATGCAAGACCTGTTGTAGTTGTAAATGGATGTGCTAATATTAGCAAAAATAAGAGGCGAGTGTATGTCTATGATATCACTGTGCACTTTGATATAAATAAAGCATGCGATGAATTGAACGATGATGAATCTGTTGATAACATAGTCGTATCTTCTGACGGGAAACGCGCATCTATGTCGCAAGAAATTTTAAAATCTAATTTGGAGAAAAATTATAGGCGATTTAGCACAGTTAAAGAAGCATCTCCAGAAATACTCGAGAATGCAGTTAAGTATTATGCTTCCAAAGTCGATAAAAAATTTAATGATGCAACATTAATACAAGACATATCCTATCTTTTTGATTTAAATTCTACATATAATTTCTGAATATATTTTGTCTGATAAAATTTTGTGCAACTTAATGTTTATCTTATAATCAAAACTAATTTAAATAACTAAAAAATCTTGAAGTTATGATTCAATTTAATGAGGACGGTAGCTTAAAACTTTCATCTGGAACCATACAAAAGAAGAAAGAGACTGAAGATAGATTAAAACGTGGTAAATGTATTAGGATAAAAAAAGAAATGGTGAACTTTTCAGCACCAAAAAAATGTTTGCTGCATATAACGCTATCTGAGGTTATTATTGATAATAGATTTATTGAGACTACTCACAAATATTTCAAGGAACAATGTGAAGTTCCGACTAAACTTATTAAAATTAATGATAAAGACTTTGATGTAGAGATAGGAACGCATTTCAAAAGATGCTCTGATTGTTCAGACTTAATCAGAAGATACAAACAATTTCTAGATGACAACGTTATAGAAGAAAAAGGGAATTGCACATACGAAAGTTTTAGGAATAGAAATTTCTCATACGAAGATTACTTTGAATAATTCTGAATGGATTGATGCTAAGTCGTATTAATTTTTTTTAAGAAAAAATTAAGAATATAAAAAATAAATTTATTCAATCTTTAAAGCTTTCATTATTTTATCAAGCTTTCTATTGATTTTGTCTAAATCTTCAGAAGATAATGACGATGGTTTAGGTGATTGAACATTTCTATCGGATTGGAATTCTTCTTGAAATCTTGATTTAGATTCAAAACGATCTTTACCTCTAGATTCAAATCTGTCGAAGTTTCCTTTTGGTTCTAGTCCTTCATTCTTTCTAAAACAGCTTCTACAATAAACGGGTTTGTCCGTAGTAGGTTTAAATGGAATATCGCATTTTACACCGCACTTATCACATGTTACTTCATGTAATTCGAAACCTGAACTCTTAGTGCTTGATCTGTTAAAAGCAGGTCTACTAGGTTTTACTCCTGATCTATCTGAATGGCCAAATCTTGAACCGCCTGCAACTCTACTAAAACCTTTTTTTGGTCTAGAATCTCTATTACCAAAACTGCCTGAATTATTGAATTTTCTCATGTTTGCCTTTAATATTTTTTATTACTGATTATGTTCGCAAAATTATCGACTTATGCCTGTCCGCCATTTTCATTATATTTCTTCATCATTCGTTCAAGAATTACTGTTGGAGTAAATCCTTTCTTACTGCACATTCTGACAAAGTCATCATATGTTGGTTTGTCAAAGTTGTATTCTGCTCTTACTTTTTGTGGTCCTTTTGGGGTCGATGCCATAATATATCACCTTTTATTTTGTAAACTTGTTTTAGTAAAGTTATATGATTTATAAGTTTGTTTATTATTATGTATTATACGTACATAATGTGCTGATATAATATACTATTACTGTTAATATCTATACCTATTACTTTTAATATTTATAAAATAGAAATTGGCTAGACTCATGTTTCTTGACTTCATCTTCCATGTCTGTGAGTATAGGTACAAGAAAATCGACTATTCTCTGCTCTAGTTTTTCATCAGTACGTTCCCAGAAAGTTTTAGTATCCTTACTGGTTATATTTTGGAAAGTTCCATTATATTCTTCTGTCGAGAATCTATGCATAACTCCTATGGGTTGTCCGAACAATATTTGTGCTCTTATATTTCCTGTATGATATAAACCCGTCTTAGTTGATTTGAATGGTCTAGCTTCAATACGTTCTTGCAAGATATAGCTACCCATATCCTTTAGAGGAAGAACACTTTTATTTTCTTTGTTTGCAAAATATCCATTGAAATATTTGAATTTGGAATCAATTTTTTCTAGATTTGGAGTAAATCCTGCTTCCGTTGCTTTCTCGGTTTTTATTCTAATTTCAGGATGATATTGATCTAAACTTTTTTCTCTTGTACTTAATTCCATTGCTTGAGATTTAGATAAGAATCTTATATCGACGCCACTATGAGTGCACACAGGCTTATATACAAACGATTCATATTTATCAACGAATGCGGCAATATCTTCAGAAGAACTTTGTGCCATACCAACATATATTTCATCAAGCAATGCATCCGTAAAAAGGCTTAATAATTTTGTTCTAACAGATTTTGGTGCTGAAGAGAATACATACTGGATTGGTGAACTATTTAGTACAGGAAGTTTGACGGGTTTTCTCGTCCAGAATACAGGTCCATGTGGATGTTCATGAAAGCTACTACCCCAATTTATTATAAGTCCTATATCCTTGTAAGGAATCTTTTTTACTTGTTGCATCATGGTGCGAACATGTATCTCTTCCATCCATAATTCATCGGAGTATGCCATTAACCATCCTGGATGAAAATCCGCCTTGACTGCTTTTGCTGCCTGATCAAAAAATAATAATTCATCTTTCATAATGTTTGGTCGAAGAGTTTTGTCTCGCTCAAATTCTTCATTTATCCATTCTAAATGTGCTATTCCATCTGGAAGACTTTTATAGAAATTCTTTACTTCGTCTGATAAAATATGTTGTTTATCGTTATTTACCAAATGAATAATTTTTTTATTATTGGCGCGATCTTTTAATAAACTCATAAATTTATGTATACGTTCTTTACGTGGAGTATATCCTGCACGCTCAGTAAAACTTATAGCATCTCCAAAACCGTGTGGATCAATAATCTTAATCTGATCATTCTTATCGATAATCAAATCTATTGAAAAGTATCCTTTCATAAAAGAAGATATTTTTAACTACTTTATAAAGATAACTCGTTTTTGTTTTATTTTCTTATTTTATCGTTATCTTCTTAATAACAATCGGAGTTAACGGTTTATCATTTCTGTCTCTTTGAACCATGCTGATTTTATCAACGATATCTTGACCTTTTACAACTTGTCCAAAGATTGCATGCTTTCCATCAAGCCATGGTGTTGGAACTGTAGTTATAAAAAATTGTGATCCTCCAGTATTTGGTCCTGAATTTGCCATCGATAATCTTCCTGACTGATTATGTTTTAAACCAGGTCCGAATTCATCTTTAATAGCATATCCTGGTCCACCAGTACCGTCGCCTCGAGGGTCGCCTGTTTGTACCATAAAATTTGGAATTACTCTATGGAAAGTTACATTGTTGTAAAATCCTTTCTCTGAAAGTTTTATAAAATTTGCCGTAGTAAGCGGTGCTTTATCCTCATATAATTCTGCTTCTATTGTTCCCATACTCGTTTCAATAATTGCATGTCTATTTGTCATTTTTTCCTCCGTATTCTTTGAACAGCCTGTGATTATGTTGGCCGTCGTCAATAATAATATTATCATAATTAAGATATTTTTATTCATATGCTCACCCAACACAAATTTTTATTTATTGGTATTTTTTATTGTTAGTATTATTATTAGATTTGTGATTTATCAGATTATTTAAATGTAATTATTCTTCGACTTTTTTTACAACTTTATCTTTTAGAATTAACGCATCATATTTTGCATAATCATATTTTCTTTGCTCCTTTGGCAACTCGAATACATTTGCATATTCGCCTTCAAAACCTAGACGACATGCACGTCCATGTTCAGTTCCTGATCTGACATCTGTAGGCCACAACGCAATCCATCCCTTGAATTGGGGTTTATCAAAATATTTTCCTGGACGATAACCAAGTATAGCTACATCTGCAACTTCAGTTATTGCTTTACAATCAGAATAATCTCCCGAACCAATCGGACGTTTGCTTTTTCTCAGTTCAACATCTGATTTTAATTGTCCATTAACCCAGACTGATAAATTTAAATCAATAGCAAGTTCGTTCTTAAAACCAGTTAATGTGTCGTATAGGTAGTCTGATTTATTTTTACCTTTAGGCATTTCTTTTTTAGTAAATGCTTGAAGTCCATCTATTACTACAAGTGATAAGTCAGGATACATTCCCTTATAGAATTTTACTGTTCTAGTAATATATTCTGGTTCTGCTGGTCTTCCTTCGATTATTATAGGTAATTTCCTAACTTCTAAAGATGCTTTGTATATTCTTTTCTTTTCAGTTTCTGTCAATGGATTATCATTATCATAATAACTCATTTTTTCTAAATCTACACGTGCACGCTTCGCAATTAATTTTTGGATTATTTCTTCTCTTGATGATTCATAAGTAAATATTAATACATGACGATTTTGTTTAGCCACATTATCAGCGATATTTGTGGTATATGTGGTTTTACCATTTTTTCCTCTCATACCAGTAAATACTAGTGTTCCTGGAGCGATTCCGTGAGTAATTCTATCTAAATTGTTATATCCTGTTGAAATTTCTGGTCTTCCATTTCTGTCAATTAATTTTCTAAAATTTCCAACAGTCTGACCAACTAAAGATTTTAGATCATAATATATCTTGAACCTATACGGCATTATATCTAAAAATTCTAGTGCTTTACTTCTAACCCATTCAGATATAGAATCAATTTCTTTATCTTCATAAGCTTCGTTCTGTATTTGTGATGTAATTCTTATAACTTCTCTTCGCAAATATTTATTTTCTATAATTTCAAAATATTCTTTTAATAATTTTTCATCATCAATTCCTTTTTCCAACAATTGCATTAGATATGCTTCTCCTCCTACTTGTCCAACGTCAAATCTTGTCGCACGAAATTTGTCTACAACTTTTTCTATTGTTATTTTGCCTCGAACCTTCATCATTGCCTGATGTATTTGTTGATGTGCATCTTTATATAACATTAAATGCAAATATGGTTGACTGAAATCTTCAACTAATCTTCCGCTCTTTAATGCTGAACCAAGAACTATTTGTTCTAGTTCAGTTGCCTGTGGTGGAATTTTTCCGAAATCAAGAACCAATCCGCGGCTGTTTCTTGTAATAAATAAGCGTTTTCCTCCAATAGAATGTTCATCGCTTTCTCCCTCGACAAATTTCTCAAGGTTTTCTTTTTCTTTTTCAAGACGTTTTTTTTCAGTTACGAATCTGGATATTTCTTGTTTCAATTCTTTTATTTCTCTTTCATATAGTTTGTTCCGACCTTCTGCTTGAAGAAGTTGAGTGTACTGTTTTTTCATTTCAGCACTTAATTTTATTAATTCAGGATCTTCGGTGCGCGAAGGCGGGATGTAATTTTTTTCCATTTCAATCATGAATTTGTTGTGTTCTTGATATGTGTTGAACACTTTTGGATTGAACGGTTGATCTTCAGTCTGTACGAATGTGAAATCTTGTTCTTCTAGAATTTTTAGTGCTTCTTCATCGCCGTTGTTTACTCTTTCTATGAATTTATCCATAAATTCATTATATTCTGCGTGATATTTGTCAGGATTTGAAATTTTAAATGACATTAGATGTTCTAGAGGATTGATAATATTTTGAGAGGTAGATGAATCGTTGTTATTTTGCTTTATTAAAGACATGTAATCAGACGTAGTTGGTAGCAAACTAGTTTTTTTGTATTCGTCTATCCATTCTTTAGCTTTCGTATCCCCTTCTTCAGCTATATGCATTATCTTAGAGATTTGCATAGCACGTTCAACAGGATCTCTACTAAAACCATTTGTATCATAATTTATTATCGACTGAGAATTATCAAAATTAGAATTACTTCTGGAACTTTTGGATTTATTTTTATTCTTATTAATCATGTGCTCCTCGATATATACCCTTAGTTTGTGATTGTTGATATACTGCCGTCTATATGTGATGTTTTCAATCAAACAACCTTCCCCTACAATTTATTTTTTTAAAACAAATATAAAATGTATAATATTTATTATGTTTTGATAATATCTATTTTTATATTGCTTAGTGTGATATTTTTTATCTATTATTTTTGCTCTTCTTGTTGACTTTTACTTTGTTTCCATCTATCGTAGAAAGTTAAATACCACTTTTCTGTAGATTTAGCTTCGTCCTCGACAATTTCTAGGAATCCTTCTTTGAATTCGCGCGGTCCATGATGAAATATGTGCGGCCATTTCTCGAAAAAATCTTGTTTAAGTGTTTCTAAATGTGTTTTTATTTCTTCAGAATTTTTTTCTGCATATTGTTTTAATCCTAGATATGCTCTCTCGATAATTTGAGGAGTTATAATGCTTGAATCATGTATTGGAACATCATCAGGTTTTTCTCCTGGGAAAGGTGATGAACGTTGCATTCTTAATGGATTTACTAAACCTTTATACATTACATCTACTAAAAATCCTCCGTCCGTTACTAATTTATCTTTTCCAATTTGTTCTTCAGTTCGTTTAAGATCTTCAATTGTTTCAATCATATAATCTAAACTAGTTCTTAATGGATATCGGTCTATGAATGTTGCGCATTGTGCATATTCCATTCTCATAGGACCTGTGTATATGTATTCTTCGTCGCCCATAAAACTTCCTTTTGGAAAGTTGTATCTTGGTATTTTCGGGTCAATTTCATCAATGCTTGTTCCTGTTTTTCCTGCGTAAAAATCTTTTGGCCACAACATTTGGTCTATTCCAAAATGATCTAAATCATGTTCTATTTCTTCTTTTGTAGGAGGTCTTTCGATTCCAAACATTTTTGTGATTGCAATCATTGGTGTGTTAAATAATGCACTATATCTTGCTACGACCGTATGGATTATGTTTTCCTCGATTAGTTTATATGTTTCATTTGATTGATTTATAGAATCAGATAATCCTTGTTCAGGTCTTATTGGTCTATCAAATAGTATGTCGCCTGTATAGAATCCATTACTGGCGTATAATATTGACATTAATGAAGCAGGTTCATCTCCTCTTATTTCGTGTATTATCGACATAGTATTAGCACCTTTGGAGTATTTATAAAGTTTATTAATATTCGTTACTATACAGTGAATAATTTAATCTTTTCGTATGCTAGAGGTAAACCCTCAACAACATCTCTCATGGACTTAAATTGCTTGGAATATGTTGCATGTGGATTAATTATTCCCATAAATTCTGCAGTATCATCAGGATTTATTGTAAGATACATATATTTAATTCCGTCTTTGACTCCTTCTTCCATGGCTTTTGCAGTATCATAATTTGCAGTTGCGCCTGTATAATAATTACTATTACCACCGACCGCCGGTTCACCGTCTGTTACCATAATAAGATATTTATTACGATTTCCAAATCCTTTCAATATTTTATTAGAATATCTTATTGCTACTCCGTCCTTATTCTGAAGTTCTCCAGTTTCTCCACCAGGAGTCATACTTGCTATACTTCCCTCGACATTCTTATCCCAAACACCAGAGATTGTTTTATATTCTTCAATAAGAGTAGGGTTTGCGTTCGAATTTGTGTGAAAACCATAAATAAAAAATGGTTCTTCCAAGTTATCTAATACTCTGCCTAAAGCAAGTGATGCGAATTTTATTAAATCCATTCGTGTATATCTTGAATCTACAACAGAGGCTGTAGATCCGCTCATATCGAGTAATACTCCAAATATACTATTACATTCTCTCTCGATTATTGTGCTGTTGACACGCGCATCATAGATTCTTTGAGTCAATTCCTGACCGTTATGCGTGCGTATAATTTCATCAATCGCGTAATTAGGATTCATCCTTCCAAATCTCTTAGTTTTTTTCTCAAGAAATTTTTGTGGCGCTTTATATCCTTGAAGACTATATTTTAGAACTGTAGGTATTATTCCAAAATCTTTTTCAAATCTTTGAACTTCAGAATAATTTGTTCTTTTAGGTGTATTAACTTCAATAGTACTCTTTCTATTGTATTCTTTACTTCTATAATCCCACTCTTGAAATTGTTCCATGTTCGTCTAATTTTATATGTAAATCAAATCTTTATCTAAAAAGGCAGATCATCGCTAGGTCTATCATCGCCATCTCTACCAGACTCAGGGTTTGATGCATTGCTAAAATTAGATTTGAAACTTTGTTTTGATGTTTGCGGTGAGGCAATATATCTTCTTACAAGATCTTGCGCAACTTCTTCTGTAAAACCTTCTTGTACAAATGCATTAACTGCTCCACGTCTTGCAGCTTCATTAACTCTTCTTCTAATATCTTCAGCAGCATGCGCTGTCAATAATCCATTCTTTGCACATATCTGATGAACAAGACCTTCTACAGTAATATCTCTACCAATATTTTCTTTTCTTTCTCTAGCCAATATGGAATAATCTATAATTGAAAGAACCATATCGGAAGCTATATCTCTATCTGGTACATTCATTCCTCTTAATTGAGTATAATCTTGAATGAGTTTGTGAAGTATTCTTGGACTTGACGGCGTAATATTTAATCTACTTACTGGACTTAGACTGTTGTCTGGAAATTTATCTATAAATGGTATAGTTCCACGTGTTCTTAAAAGTTCTAAATCATCAAGAGTTTTCACAATAGAATTTGTTACATTGTATAGATCTATTTTTTTACGATCGTCAAAATCTATTGAGGATTCGCTATGCACATTTTTGTATGCGTATGCAAATATAGTTTTATTACTAACTATCTCTCCTTTATATATATCGCTCCATACTTCATCTTCATATTTAAGAAATTTAGGCTTTCCTTTTTCTAAAGTTATTCCTCTTATTTCTAAAACATCATTATTTATTATTTCTTGCAATGAAAGATTATTGGTTTTTATCATTGCAAGATAAGTCTTTAATTGTGAATCTATTGGATCAAAATGAATTATTTTACATCTGTCCTTAACAGCAGGTTCTAAATCTTGATGCTGTACTCCTGTATCCGGATTATATGTTATGAAAAGACCGAACTGTTTTTTAGCTTTTGTTTCATATCCTCCGTCTAAACTATCAATGGTTTGTATCTCTTCTAGTGAGGAATTGAATGCTTTTTGGACTGTTGATTGCAATTGATTAAATTCATCTAGAATTAAAAAATTTCCTTCCTTCATTGCATATATCATTTTACCTTCGCTGAATTCTGATTTAGTTGCAAGGTTTCCATTCTTGGATTTTTCTACGTTTAATTTATCTCCTCCGATTATGTCTCGTGCTTGCATTTCTTCAGTGCATCTTATTCTATACTCTTTTTTACCGAATGTTTTTGCTAAAACATTTATTGCATGATTTTTTCCCATTCCTGGTTGTCCCTCAAGAACTATAGGATGATTGCTCATATATCCAATACACATACGTTGTATTTCGTCTAGAGAACTTGTATTTTGATGCGCGATGTATAGATTTTTTACATCTAATTTTTCTAATAATGATCCTTCCATTTTTTCCCCCCAAAAAATATTTTGTAATTTTTTAGAATATTTTTGTTATTTCCTTTGTTATGTTTTTAGAACCTACGTAACATTTTGTATTCTTGTTTTTCAAGATTTATATATACTGCTTCTCCTTTATCGATTTCCTTTATTTTTACTGATTTTTGAAATTCTTTTCTGAAGAAATATTCCGGAAAACGTTCGCCAACTTCTAGATGCGACATTATTATCAGTCCATCGGCTTTATTTCTATATTTATTAACTATATCTAGTAATTTATCGTTGTTTAAATCGTGATAGTATGTGTCTTTTGGAGAATCAGCACCAGACCATAAATAAGGTTCTTGAAAAAATCTATCTTGACCTGTTAAAATATTAGACAATACGTATGAACTGCCAAGAGCTCTTGGTGCAGTAGAAGAAACGATAGATGCTGAACCGCCATTAAGAATTTCTTTTATCTGTTTTCCTAATGCTTCTATTTGTGCAATGCCTCCTGAACTGATAAGATTGTCTCCACCATAATTTCCGTGTCTTGCTATAAACAAATGTTTCATATTTATTCCTCTTAATTAGTTCTATTATTTATTTCTCTTACTTATCTCTATTAAGATTATCTCTTTTTAGATAATTTAATTATTAGGGAATAGTAACATTTATATATAAATTAATATTAACGTTTTTTAATTCAAAGAATTAATATTTTATAAAAATGTGATAATATGAATAAAATACTGGATGCTTGGGATACAAAAATACTCTCTGAGATAGAATTCGACTATAGAAAATCTCATCAAGAAATAGCAAAAAAAATCAAACGTTCAAAAACATTTGTTACATATAGAATCAAAAAGATGGAAGATGAGGGATTAATAAAATATCAACCGCTCATAGATTATTCTACATTAGGTTATACTTATTATCGTGTAATAATTGAAACGATTTTAGATAAAAAAGAGATTATTAAATATATTAAAGAATCAGTAAAGACTATATGGCTGGTCGAAAAATATGATCAAGAAAATTTTGTACTTGTATTTGCAGTAAAATCATTTGGAGAATTCCAAGAAGCATGGGAACAATTATATGAGCGTATTGCTCCACATGTATTGTCAAAAAATATTTCTTTGGCGTACAGAGTATATCATATGCCTATGACTTTCTTAACGAATCATTCTAGAGATGATTATTATATTACAGGGGCTTCAAATCCTAAAAAACTTACTGAGCAAGAGGAAAAAATTGTTGATTATTTGATTAAAAATCCCTCCTCTTCATTTAAGGATATAGCAAAGATGGTACATATTAGTATAAATACTTTTAAAAAACTATTGAGCAATTTATATCGAAATAAAATAATTTTAGCATTTCAAACTTTAATAAATAAAGAATTATTACATATACAACATTACAAATTGTTTCTATCGTTTGATTTTACAAGCAAAAATAAGATGAAGGTTATAGAATTATTAAAAAATAATCCTAACGTAGTATATCTCTCTGAGACAAGTTATAGTTATGACTTAGAATGCGAGTTATATACGTTTGATAATTCTTCTTTCGAAAAAATAATCAGAGATCTAAAGACCACTTTTCCTTTTCGGAGAATTGTAATTTCTCAAATGAAGTCTGAGGAAAAGCTGTCGTAATTGGCGGATAAAGTTTGTGATCATATCTTGCCCTAAATGCAAAAGATTTCATTGCATCAGGTTCTACTCCTATGACTTGACTATTTTTGTATACAAATCTATTATAATAATGTGGATTTAATTCTTTTAATGTAATATACGCTGTCAATCCAGAGTTTATGGTGGATCTTTCTGGTGATGAATACGTTTTGTATACAAACTCATCACATTTGTTTTTTGCCTCTTCAAGCCATAATGTACGTTCGAAATTACGTAATTTCAAGCTCATATCTGTCCCCGAAAAGTTTATTTCTTCAGATTTTGGAACATATAAATTATTTGCAAAATTAAATACTAAAAATTCAAATATTCTGTCGTAGGATACCGCCCCTGAGAATCCTATATATATTCTTGGTTCGAATGTTTTGGCTTCTCCCCATACATCTGCATGATGCTTTGCGAAATTATATGTTTTGCCATTAAACTTTACTGAATGGTTTATATCTGTCAAATAAACCGATTTTCCATATTCATCGTATTCAGATTTTAATGTTCCACCAAGTATTTCTTGAAGTCCGGATTTTTCTAAGTAATTTTTAAAAAATGATTCTACTTCTTCTGGATATGCTTCTTTTGTATTAACGTTGTGTAATTCTAATATTATCTCATCTTTTGGAAGTGTCATTGAAGAAAGAAATCCTGTAAGTCCTCCATCATGTTGGAATGAGAGACCGTTGAAATTAAGAAATACATTTTCAAGTCCTAGTATTATATTTTTAGGATACTGTCCTCTTATTGTTCTATATTCGCTAAAATTTATATTCTCAATTCTATCATTTATAGGTATAAAACTATATTTACCTTTACCATTCGCGAAAAATAAATTTTGTGCTTCATGTAATTTGTCATTATTAGAATCTATACCAAATATATTTATTATATTTTTTTGAGCGGACATTGGAAGACTATCTATTATTTCTTTTAATCTTTTACCGTCATATGTTCCACAATCAAAAATTATTGCTGGTTCCTCTAATGATGTTGTAAGCAACTTTTTGACGTATAAATTTTTTTCAGATTTATCTCTTGCAACATCTGTATTTTCGTAGCCTGAGTATGCGAATATTGTGGATGTTAATTTATGTGCTAAAGAATAATACGGTGGATTCAATAGTTTTTTTCCATGCCATCCTACCTGTCTTTGCCAGTCATCATATGGTTTATCAATGGCATCGAAAAATTCTTTTAATTGCTCTTCATTCATTATATTTGAAACTTGCACATATTTAAAAATCTTACTATATTACCTACTTTGACGTAATTACATCTTGTTTGTTGATTCAATAATTAACTTTATAAATCATTCTTTATTCCTCATACTTACGCGATAGATAGTTTGGTGAAAGCTCGACTATGCTGGAGAACAAAACACTTGTTTCTAGATTCTATCGTAATTATATTAAAAAAGTTGTTAATAAAATTATTAATAACATAGGAGTTGAAATTATGGCAAAAGCATATTCGGGATCAAAAGGAAAAGCAGGAAGTAAAAAACCCATAAAAAGAATAGTTCCATCATGGAGCAGATATGGTGCTAAAGAAGTTGAAATGCTAGTACTAAAATTAAATAAAGAAGGTCAAGTACCGTCACAAATAGGATTACATTTACGAGATGTATACGGAATTCCAGATGTAAAAACGTTATGCAAGAAGAGTGTAACTCAAATATTAGCTGACAAAAAAGCATTAAATCCAATGCCAGAAGACTTAATGGCTATGATTAAGAAATTAACATTAATAAAAAAACACATCGAAGAAAATAAACAGGATAAAGTTGCTCTAAGAGGCTTACAGATTACTGAATCAAAAATCAGAAGTCTAATCAAGTACTACAAGAGAACACACAGATTACCTGTAGATTGGACTTATGATGTGAATAAGGCAAAATTATACGTATAAATGCGTATTTTTTATTTTTAGTATTTTATCTTTCTTTAATTTTTTTAATAAAATTTATATATGTAGATTATAATATTTTGTTGTGAATAAAAAATTATTATATGTTTTGGGTGTTGTTCTAGTAATTATTGTTATTGGTGCATGTATATTCATACCTGTAATTATTAAGTTAAAGAAATCGGTAGCATTATTAGGAGAGGGATCAACCTTAATACGCGAAGGTAACTATGATGAAGGATTAAGCAAGTGTAGTGAGATGTATTATAGATCAGGGATTTGTTACATTGTCGCATTGGGTCTAATAGAAAGCAAAAATGAATCTATTGACAAAAGTTTTTGTGATAATATATCTATTGTTAATAATGAATCTTTTTGGGCATCTTTGATTATACCTGATAAAGAGGGATATTTAGCTAATGTAAATCAAACTAAGATCGGTTGTTATAAATATTTAGTTAATCATCAAAAATAATTGGATACTATTTAATATATATTCTGCAACCTAAAACTATTTAAAGAAAGGATTAGTGTCCAATTACTATATGATGAAACAATCAACTGGTTCTATGATGATGTCGTATGAAACTCCAGATTATGATGGTTTTCATAAGTTGTTAAAAGATACTTCTGAAACTTTTCTAAAAATTCCAAAGAATAAGTCTATACGTGTCGTAGGGCACTTAGATGCTGATGGTATTTGTGCATCGGCAATAATGATTAACGCATTAATAAAACTTAATCGTAGATATGCTCTAACAATTCTTCCAACAATAACTGAAGAATTATTAAAAGAAGTTAGAGACGAACCTGAAGAATATCTTGTATTTGTGGATTTAGGTTCTGGAACTATTGATGCTGTTGGAAAAGTGCTTACAAATAAAAGAATATACATTTTGGATCATCATCAATTACAATCAGAAACTAAGTATGAAAATGTTACGCAAGTTAATCCACACATTTACGGAATCGATGGTTCCACTGAAATCAGTGGTTCAGGTGTAGTATTTATGTTTACGCAATATTTGACAGGTAACAAAAATATTGAAATGTCGCGTATTGCAATAGTCGGTGCAATCGGAGATATCCAAGAAAATAATGGGTTCAAAAGATTAAATGCAGAAATATTAAATATAGCTGTTCAAAATAAGTTATTAGAAGTAAAACGTGGACTAAAATTTTTTGGAGTACAAACAAAACCTATATACAAATTATTACAATATAGTTCTGATATAATCATACCAGGTGTTAATGGATCTGAGAGTGGAGCAATAAACTTCTTACAAAATTTAGGAATTAATCCAAAAACGAAAAACGGGTGGAAAAAAATATCTGATTTAACGGCTGAAGAACAACAACAATTGGTTGCAGGAATAATGGTCAAGAGAGTCACTAAATCGACAAGTAATGAGCAAGATATTTTTACTAATGCTTATTTACTTATTGGCGAAGTAGATGATACGCCTTTTAGAGATGCTAAAGAATTTGCAACATTACTAAACAGTTGTGGTAGATTAAATAAGGCAAGTATTGGGATAGGTGCTTGTTTAAATGATAAGAAAATGAAAGAAATGGCGTTACAGAATCTTACTGATTATCGTAAAGAACTTGTTACAGCAATAAATTGGTATAAGGATAATTCGAATACTGACAGAGTTATTAAAAAAAAGAATTTTATTATAATCAATGCTGAAGATGACATTTTACCTACAATCATTGGAACGCTAGGATCTATACTTTCAAAATCACAAGATATTGAGAAGAACACATTCATTTTATCTTTAGCTAGAAATCATGATGATACTACAAAAATTTCATTGCGTATAGTCGGAAATCCTGACGATATTAATTTGAAAGATATAATTGAACAAATAATTCAGAAAATAGCACATGGAAGTTCTGGCGGACACAGTTTTGCTGCAGGAGCAGTCATTGATACAGATAAAGAAGAAGTATTTTTGAAAGCAGCAACAGAAATTCTAGAGGCAGTAACGATTGAAGAAACCATTTAATGATTGTGTTATGCTGTTAGTTATTTCTTACGGTTTTTGATACTGGTTATCGTTTTGATTTAATCCGGAGTTGTATTTTTCTCCTTCTTTTTTTGCCATTACTCTAAATTCTAATGCGTCCTTATCTCCTACTACATCTTTGACTTTATGCATTATTGCTTCATCTTTGACTTTCTCGTTTTGCCAGCGATCAAAGGCAATGAGGAATACTTTTTTTAAATCATATTTATTGGTTATATTTTGATTGGTATCTATACTATATTGATCTGGTTCTGCCATAAACTCTTCTATAGACCAAAAAAATTCTCTTCCTTCATCTGTTAAACTGTACGTTTTTCTTCTTTGTATTATATTATTATTTTGGATTAGTCCTGATTTATCGAAGTCACTTCGCAGTTCTTTATGCTTAGTTTGGCTTTTTATGAAATCCATTTGCTCAAGTGTGTTTGCTGTATATATCATTTTCTTCATCTGAAGCGTTGTACGTGAAATCATATAATTATCGCTGTGAAATATTTTGTCAATGTTATAGAAAAATTTGAAAGTATCTATAAGATTAATATTTACATTCATGTCTAGATATTCATTACTGAATGTTGTTTTTGGCTGGTTTTTGTCGTTCATACCTAACAGTTATTTTCAATTATTTAAATATTTATTTATTATCCACTCTTAAGTAACAACAATAACGAAACATTTATAAATGTTATTTGCTATCCTATATTAAGCACGTTTAACGTGGTTATAAGATTGTTGGGGGGAATTATTATGGATAAGAAAGCCTTTCTCAAGGCATTTGTTGTAACATTCGTATTCATGTTAGGATTTTTAACTAGTAATATTTATGCAGATATAAGCAGTCAAACACAAAATCCAAGTAATCTAAACACTCTAAATGCATTAGGTGATAATAGAACTGATGAAGTTCCAAGTCCAAGTGCATGGATAACAGACACTCAAATAGGCGTATACAGTCAAAGAGTAATTTTAGATGTTAAAGATCCACAATGGGCAACATTCACAGATACACACAGTATGGAGCCAGTAATTAGTTCAAGATCATACGCAATTGAAGTCGTTCCAGATTCTGTTGATAAAATAAAAGTTGGAGACATAGTAAGTTACGAATCAAAATATGCAACAGGAACAATAATACATCGCGTAATACAAAAAGGATACGATGCAGACGGAACATACTTCACAATAAAAGGCGACAATAATCCAACAGCAGATCCAGGAAAAATCAGATTTGATCAAATAAAAAGAGTCGTTGTAGCAATAATATATTGATTACAAAAATTACATCAAAAAAATTTATACAGGTAAACATATGAAATTTTCCAAACATTTTAAAAATATAAAAAAGAAAGGATTATCTAGGGTAGTATTTATAGCATTTGCTGCAGTGATGATAATCGTAACAATAATTGCTGTATTTCAATAAATAAAAACCATAGGTGAAAACAATGAGCGACCCAATATTATATAATACATTCGATAAATTGTATAATGCTGCTGCAAGCATTATGCCAAAATCTTTTCAGGAACATCCTGAAATATTAGCAGCAGGACTTGGCGCTGCAGGAGGATACCTCTTAACTAGAGGAATACAAGCAGGCATAAAAAAAATAAACACACCTTTTTATGATAAATATTTACCAGATATAGAACTAATATTAACTGGCGCTGTTTGTCTTACACCTTTGATTGGTATATGGGTAAATCCTGATGGTTTGATTGATTTAATTAATAATCATCCAGTATATACTTTAGGAGTAACTGCAGGTTTACTAGGTAGTTCTGGTGCTGCTGTAATAGATGCTACATCTAAAAAAAGATCATCTTCTACTTTTATTGATGATTTAGCTAAATTATCAGGTTACGATAAACCTAAGAAAAATAAATAATTTTATTTTATATCTCAATAATTTTATTTTTAATCTTTTTACACAACCTATTTAAACACATCTAATTCTACTTCTATTATGATTATTAACGAGCAAGAAAAGGATAATGCAATTCTTGCAGGTAAAATTGCTGCAAAGGCGATTAATTATGGTAAATCAATAATTATACCTGACGCAAGAGTTGTTGAAGTTCTCGATAAAATTGAAAAATTTATTAAAGATAATGGTGGAGAAATTGCATTTCCTGCACAAGTATCATTAAACGACGTTGCAGCTCACTATTGTCCATTAGCAGATGATACAGCAGTATTCAAGTCAACAGATATAATTAAACTTGATTTAGGTGTACACATTGACGGAATAATAGCAGATACTGCCGTGACTGTAATATTCAAAGAAGACAATGAGAAATATCAAGAATTGTCAAATCTAAAAAAAGCATCCGAAGAGGCATTAAATAATACTATAAAATATATAAAACCTGGAATTACACTTGGTGAAATTGGATTAATAATACAAGAATCAATAGCAAAATATGATTTAAGCCCAATAAAAAATTTATCAGGACACGGGTTAGGAAAATATTCAGTACATGAAAAACCGACCATTCCAAATTTTAATACTGGAGATAAACACGAATTAGAAGATAATCAATTACTAGCTGTAGAGCCATTTGCAACTAATGGACATGGAATGATTTTTGAAAGTAATAATGCTACACTATTTTCTGTAAATGGTATCAAAGGTGTTAGAAGCAATATGACTCGTGAAGTATTACAAGACTTACAAAAATTTAAGAATCTGCCCTTCACAACAAGATGGCTTACATCTAAACATTCTTTTTCAAAAGTGCGTTATGCATTAAATGATTTACAAAATTTAGGTATAATACATTCATACGTTCCACTTATAGAAGTAGGTAAAGGAATGGTATCACAATCAGAACATACAGTAATAGTTAGAGAAAAACCGATTGTTACAACATTAAGAGAAGAATAACCTAATTTAACATATTCACATTTTTAATCTATCATTGAATTCTTTTTCTCGAATTACTCTAATGATTTCATACTGGCAATTTTGACAAGTTATTATTTCGTAGAATGTATGATAATTTCTTTTTAATGTTATGCTGTTGCCATGCGGTTTTTTGCATTGAGCGCAAATGTCATCTAAATGTATCTCTCTAACAATATGTGGCATAGAGTTGTCGAGTCTAATAATTGTTTTATAAGCTTTGTTGTTTATACGATTATATCATGAAGAACTTCATATAAATTCATATCGTGTGCATGATTCTCGCACATTACTGTTTTTGTTTCTCATATATTTCTCTTAAGAATCTTTCAATAGTCTTAATAATATTTTCTGGTTGAGTATTTAGTATTGAAGATGTTTTAGAAATTATTTTATCATCCGAGTCTTCAGTCTCAATGGTCGATATTAATTCAAATTTTTCAGTATTATTCTTTTTTACTATTTTTTTCCACTTACTAAACAGCTCTTCGACTCTACTTGGAATTTGCTTATTTGTACAATTCAATACTTTAGCAATATCGTCCAGTGATGTTTCTTTATCATGTAATGATTTTTCAGCAGCAAGGCCTGCAGTAAATTCAATTCTAACAATACCATCCTGAAGTTTAGATGATTTTAAAATTCTAATTTGTCCAACATCACCTGTGATGTCTAAATGCGTTCCGCCACATGCCTCAACGTCAAACCCTACAATTTCAACAATTCGTAAATCATGACCAGGTACGGCGCCACCTTGATATATTCTAAAACCATATTTGCTTTCAGCAATATTACGTTTCATAAACGATTTATTTACTGGAAGATTCTCTCGAACTATCTTATTAGCAAGATTTTCTATCTCTGTAATTTGTTCTTTACTTAGATTTTCATAGTGAGTAATATCCAGTCTTGCTTTCTCAAGTGTTTTAGAAGCTCCTGCCTGCCATATGTGATTACCCAAAATTTTTCTTGCAGCACCATTTAATATGTGTGTTGCAGTATGATGTTGTGCAAGTTGTATTCTTCTATCTAAATCAATTCTACCATGTATTAATTGTCCCTCGTGGAAATCAACATTTTCAAGCACGTGAATTATAGCCTTTCCCTGTTTAAATACATCAAGCACTTTATCTTTTCCTAAGGTTCCAACGTCGTGTAATTGTCCGCCGCTTGTAGGATAAAATGCGCTTTTATCTAATATTACTTTATAATTTTTTTCAGAAGTATCATGAATTATTTTTAATACAGTACCTTTGAAATCAATTAAATCGTAATGATCAAAATATAAGCTTTCCGTCTTCAAATCATCAACGTCGTAGTGTTTTTCTTTTTTTGTTTGAGTCTTTATGTTATCTTTTGATTTTTCAGAATCACGTTCATGCTTCTCGCTTACTAATCGATAAAAGTTATCAGGCACAGTTATTATCAGATTTTGTTTTTTAGCTTCAGTAGCTAATTCTTCTGGATTGATGCCATTACTATCATACAATTCTATTAGTTTATCTGTAGTTACGGTTTCATTTTTGATTATAATATTTTTAATTAAATTCTGCTCACGTTGACGACTCTCATAATATTTCTTCTTCTCGAATTCAATTATTTCATATACCTCATTTACAGAAGCATTTAATTCAGGAAATAATGGTTCAAGATATTGTGCATGTAATCTTAGAATTTTTTTGATATCTATTTTATCATTCCATTCATACTTATCAATAAAATTCATCATTCTTCTAAATATCACCCTTAAATTATAGAATCCACCAACATTACTTGGTAGTGCACCGTCAGTAATTGCCACTAATAATGATCTAGAATGTTCTGTAATACTATAAATTGCAGTCATAGGAAGAATTTTTTCTTTTAACGTTTCAACGTCAATACCGACGCTTTCAGCAACGGATTGCCAAGCTTTATTCATATCTTCAACTTCATCAACATTTAGTAGAGATGAAAAGGGTGCAAATTTTCTAAATAATGCAACATCAAATTTAACATTTGTAGTTTCCTTAAGATAATCTAATACTGTAGGGAATATTGCATCATACATTGTTGCTGTGCCTTGTGAGAACCATGCAATTCTTTCCATTCCAAGACCCATATCTAGGACTTTAATTTTTAATTCTCTATCTCCTTCGTCAGAATGTTCAAACATCATGTATACTTGATTAAATAATTCAATACCATTGGAGAAAAATTCCATACACGGACCAAAATTTCCGCCACCAGCCCAAGCATCTTCGTGTAGTACTAATTCATCTTTTCCAAGACCGACTATTTTTGTGACGTAATCATATATATCCATAAAAAACTTTTCTTGATCCCATTCTTGTGGACTTACAAACGCGTGTTGTCCAATCATAACAAAACCAGTGCAGTGTGAACCGGTAATTCCGACGTTATCTATGTCGCCAAATCTTAGACAGAATTGAGGAATAATAAGTTTTTTAGCCGGAGCCTCAACTTCTCCACTCACAACATACGGCTGAAATGCAGCAATACTTGCAATTGTAAAATCAGTGGTAGGATTCCATTTAGCAACAACAGGATAACGATTGATTGCAGTATATCCTCGACTCTCAAAATGTTTTTTATATCTATTCCAAACATCAATATAACTCATTGGATGACGTTCAGGATTATGAGAAAATAACGTTACGCCTTTGATACATTCAGCATCACCACAAACATGTCTTTCATGTGTTGACCAGAAATATTTTTTACAATGCTCGCATTGATGTCTATGGAATCCTTCGGCTTTTAAGGCGTTAACGGCATAATATTTTTCTGGAGTATTGCTTGCTTCAATCTTGAATGCTTTTTTTAACTCTTTATCTGTCTTCATATAATACTTGTGATAAGATTAGAATTTAAAAATTATGTTATTTTGAAAGCAATATGTGAATTGTCTTTAGTTTCTCTTGATGTATGTTATTTTTTTGTAAACAATATTATTCGGACTAATATTAAGATTTAATCATTTGTAATGACTCTATTATTTCGTCACTTGGCAGTTTGCAATTTTATTCCTTTTTTTCAATAAAACTTTTATATTTGAGACACTTCCTGCCTTTACAATGGACAAATCGGACCCTGATTTTCCTAAACTTACTGAAAACGACAAGGACGTTCTAAGAAAGATTATTGAGAGCTCTAAAATTCCAGACGCTAAAATTGCTGTTGACATCGGTATTTCTCCGCAAGCTGTTTTTAAGATACGAAATAAACTTGAACAGTTAGGAATAGTAAAAGGGTACATGCCAATAATTGATTTTAAGAAAATAGGCATACAAGTTTTGGTATTAATTATTATCCGTGTTAAACCTGAAGTTTGGAATAGATATCCTGATTTTGCTGTATCAGAGCGCATCTCGAAAATTCCTTACATAATTTCAGCATATAGAGTTAGTGATGCTCAGGCATCTCACATTCTGTTTATGGGATTTAGTAATAATGTACAAAAAGAACAATATCTTAATTATATGCAGACTAAAAATGCAAATGATATCGACATAAAAGAAGTTTATACTTTCTCTGTTGATCAGATTATCACACAGAATCCAATCAATCTCTTAACTGAAATATTAGATAAAAAAGAATTTACTAAGTATGAATTATTTCCTTCTGACAAGAAATAATTTTATATATTCTTATTTATTATACTATACAATTCGTTTAATGACTTAATCTCAAACGTGGGTTTAATCTGTGTGATAGCGTGTTCGTCTCTATCTATTAATATGTCAAGAACTTTAGCGTTTCTTGCCGCTTCAATATCCTCCTCAGCATTTCCAACATATACGGCTTCTTTATTATTGACTCCTAGCTTTTTCATACATTCGATAATTCCGTGAGGGTCGGGTTTTATTTTAAATCCGTTATCTTCGTGTGCGCATATTATACAATCAAAATATTCTTTGCCAATTAAGTTTATCTCTAACTCAGCAATATGTGTTGGTGCTCCTGTAACGATGCCTATAAGAAAACCTTTGGTTTTTAATTCAGATATTGCTTTAACATCGGCATAAGGTTTTGTATATTGTGCGCGTAACTTGCTATCGTCATGTATGCGAAACATATTCCAAAATTCTTTTGGTGTTAATCCGAATCTCTTCTCAATGATTGCGTCTCTAGCACCTTCAAACCAAAACGTATCAATATCTCTTTTTGTTGCCTGTAATCCAAATTCCTTTAATACTTTACTGACTAATGTATATCTGTATTCTGACAATGTGTGAACTAATGTTCCATCTAAATCAAAAATTATTGCTTTATATTTCATGAATCTCACAAATTATAGCATAGTGAAATGGACGAGTCGGTGATTTTCACGCGCTTTTTACAAAAACGCGCGTTAAAAGTATTAGTAGAGGGCATAAAGCCCTTTTCCATGGACGAGTCGGGATTTGAACCCGAAGCCTTCCCGATTTTGGTAATAGAGATAATCAATCTCTATGTTCCTATAGAGAGTATAGCCAACGGGACGTTATACCAGGTTTAACTACCCGCCCATTAATTTTTATAGAACTGTAAAGAATTTAAAAATGTATTGAGAATTTTTAAAAATGGTAAAATTCTCTGATGTAAAAAATAATAAAAAATGAAAGAAAAGATATTATGCCTTTCTAGCGTATGCGCCAATTATTGGTATTTCTTTCTCATCACCAGATAATGCGTAGATTATTCCGATAACCCAGAAGGCCAACATTATCGCATCCAATACCCAACTGATTATACTTCCGGCAACAGGTATCCATCCGACTATTCGACTTGCTACTGCGACAATTACCCATGCAATGAATAATATCAATCCCTGCTTTGCATAATACATTGCATATTTATCATTCTTACGTGAAAGGATTACAATTACATATCCTATTATTGTTAAGAACACTCCTAGGAATGCAAATAATTTACTGTCAGAATCATCTTTTCTTGTTGTCTTGAATGTTTTATTAAAAGGTTTCTTTGCCATAATTATCACCTGAAGTTTACTTAGAGATACCTACTTATAAACATTGCTATATAAAATTGTTCTCTATATATATTATTGTTATAGTCTTCGTATTATGTTGTATTTTAGTATTATATACTTCACAATATATTTTACAATATTTAGCTTAGTACTATTTTAAGCATGTTTTTTAGCATGAGTTATGCTTATTGATAAAATATTTAAACAATTCTTCCAACAGATTTCCATGACAAAATTTATCGTCGTGTGCGGGGGAGTTATTTCTGGTGTCGGCAAAGGTGTATCTACTGCTTCTATTGGTAGATTGATGAAAGAATACGGTTTTAAAGTAACTGCTATAAAAATCGATCCATATATTAATTGTGACGCTGGAACTCTTAGACCTACTGAACACGGTGAAGTGTGGGTTACTGATGATGGCGGAGAAATTGATCAAGATTTAGGAAATTATGAAAGATTTCTAGAACAATCTATACCTAAAATTAATAATATGACTACTGGTCAAATATATAAAACTTTGATTGATAAAGAACGTAGAGGAGATTTTCTTGGAGAAACAGTCGAAGTTATTCCTCATGTTCCAGAAGAAATAAAGAGAAGAATATTTCAGGCAAGCGCAGGGTATGACATTGCATTAATAGAAGTTGGCGGAACTGTTGGAGAATATCAAAATAACTTATTTATGTTCGCACTGAGAAGCCTTGAGACAGATATCGGTAAAGAAAATATTTGTTATATGCTTGTATCATACATGCCTATTCCTAGTCACATTGAAGAGATGAAGACTAAACCGACACAATTATCTGTTAATTTGTTAAGAACTTCAGGAATAGAACCTGACTTTTTGCTTTGTCGTGGAAAAAATAGTCTCGATTCTGTTCGTAAGAAAAAACTTGAACGTAATATAAATATTAGAGCAGAAAATATAATATCGATGCCTGATGTTATGGGTGTGAATACTGCAAATTCTTTATATATAATTCCATTAGATTTAGAAAAGGAAAATCTTGGAGAAAAAATTTTACACAAACTTAATTTAGAGAAACGTAAGAATTTAGATCTTAAAGAGTGGACAAAGGCTGTAGATAATATTTTACATCCAGAAGGTGTTGTAAATATTGGAATGGTTTGTAAATATTTAGACACAGGTGATTATAGTCTTGTGGATTCATATGTTTCAGTAAACGAGGCTTTGAAACATGCTTGTGCAAAACATAAAGTTAAATTGAATTTGAAATGGATTAATAGTAAAATGCTCGAGAATAAGGATGTCGATATTCAAGAATATTTCAAAGATTTCGATGGAATAATAGTTCCTGGTGGATTTGGAAGTAGCGGTGTTGAAGGGAAAATACTTGCAATAAATTATTGCAGAATACATAATGTTCCATTTCTTGGACTATGTTTTGGTTTACAATTAGCTGTCGTTGAATATGCACGTAATGTATGCGAGCTATATGATGCTCATACTACTGAAGTAAATCCAGAGACGAAAAATCCTGTAGTTGACATTCTTCCAGAACAAAAAAATGTTACATCAAAAGGAGCTTCTATGAGACTTGGCGCATATGATGCACTATTAAAGAAAGGAACAATCACACACGCAATTTATGGACACGATAAAATATCTGAAAGACATAGACATAGATATGAAGTAAATCCAGAATATCATAAAACACTTCAAGAATATGGATTAGTATTTAGTGGAATGAGTCCAGATTCAAGATTGGTTGAATTTATAGAATTGCCAGAACATAAATATTTTGTTGCAACACAAGCGCATCCAGAGTTTAAGTCTTCGTTATTAAAACCTGCACCATTATTTGATGCATTTATTGAAGCGAGCATGAAAAAAGAATAATTCTGCTCGTGTTCAGATAATTTTTTTCTTTACTTTAAAATAAAAACTTTTATAAATTCTGTATCCCCTTGGACTATATATCGTTCGTGCGGGTGACTTATTATGAAAAAAGTTTTTGAGGATATAGGTCGTATAGGTCGTAGAGAGAATTTAACGCTAATAACTAATGATTTTGATTCTTCTATTTTGATAAAAATTTTAGGTAATAAAAAAACTTCTAATTTGAAAGAACATGAATTGCTTGCATATTTATATGCTTTAAATCTTGCAAAAACTATTACTGAACAAGTAGATGTATGTGTAACTCCATACGCTCGTTGCATACCTTCGTATGACGGGAATATTCTTTTAGATAGACGTGACTCTTTATATTTGTATATGATTGAAGGCAAAGATAATATGTTTACAAGATATTATGGGACTGTTATGCTAGAATCATCTATGAATATTACTCATGAAATGGTGGTGCGCAATGAAGTTAAATTTTATGAGAGTAGAAAAATTTTACCGCCTGAAAAAACTCTTTATGATATTGTTAAATCTGTAAGTAATGATTTTGCACGAGCCGGTAATTTAAAATTTATAGGTGGTAGTGGTAAGGAATGGAATATTGAGAATTATTTGATTTATGTGAATGAGAGATTTAGATAGTTCTTCTTTTAAACATTTCTTCTTTCAACATCCATTATGAACACTCTATTCACAAGTGCGTTCGGATCCATTGATGATTGTATGTCGTCTAAGATTGCTATTGGAATATAATCTAATCTAGTTACAGAAAAATCATCAAGCCTTGTTAAAGGAATTTCATTCATTTTCTTCCTCTTCTAGTTGTTCGATTGTTTCTATATTTCTGATTGCAAATAGGTCGCTGTCCATTTTTGTCCTCGGTTGTTACTATATTAGTTTATTATTGTCATCACAAAAAAATTGTTCGCAATTTTTTGTTTCCGAAATTCGAAGCTCCTGGAAGCGAATTTTTGACACTAGTATACGTTTTTGTTTTTTTAGAAGCACTAACGCTTCCTACAAATTTTGGTGGGGTGGTTTTTAGAATTTAGATATTTTGTAGGAAGCCGGCTTCTTTGAATGTGCTCTTTATTTCTTGATGCTGATGGTGTGTGCTTGTGCTGGTTTACGCATTTCGTAAAGCCACAACATTCCAATCCTCATCATATTCTTATTGAATTTATCACTAATCTTGTATGTTTTTTTGTACATGTCGTAGTCAATTAATCCCATGCTTTTCATAGGTGTTAATATTCTATCATAAAATTGACGTTTGTTATAACTTAATGTAACTTTTTTCTTTTGACCAAATTGCGTTGTTTCTTCATCAATTAATTTTCCTTCATGCAGTGCTGTTGCGAAGACGCTCATTTCTGTCTTTCCAATTTCTCCACCGTGAGTTTTCATTTCTTCAATCAATAATTTTGCAACTATTACTTGTTGTTCTGTTGCAAAAATTACCTCGTATATATTCTCAGGTAAATTAAACTGGTCGAATAATATTGTCATAGCATTTTGAAAGATTAACTAATATATAAATGTTACGCTTTTGTATACTGGTTTACCGCTCAAGCACAGATTTTCGTCATAAGTATATTAAAACGTATATTAGTATAGGGTATATATCTGTTGTTACTTTTGTGTAAAGAAATCTTTAATTAATTCTTTATATAATAAACTAATACGCATATTCCACGTCGTTGGAAAACATCTATAATAATTATTCCAGCTATATCTCTCATCTAAGAATATTATTACCCCTTTGTCTGTTTCACTTCTAATACATCTACCTGCTGCTTGAATAGTTTTTGTAAATGCAGGGAATAAATAACCATAATCCCATCCTTTGTTAAATTTTTTGTCATAATAGTCTATTAATGCTTTTGTTTCTAGATCAGGTTTTTGAAGAGGCAATCCAACGATGATTACTGCTTTCAAGACTCCTGGCAAATCTATGCCCTCAGCAAAACTTCCTGTGATTACTGCATTTAATACTGCGCCTTTCTTTTGATATGCTGAAAAATTTTGCAAAAATTCTTGTTTTTCTGACTTAGTCATTCCAGGATTCTCCGTAAATATCGTCTTCGAAATTTTAGTATCAAGATATTTTGTAATTTCTTCCATTAAATAATAACTAGGATAATATATTGCAATACATCCGTCAACAGTATTACTGACGTTTTCTAGAATTTGTCCTATCTCTTTATATTGATCTTGACTTCTAGATTCATATTTTGTGGATGTTCTTGGAATAATTAAATTCATTCTGTTCTCTATAGGGAAAGGACTTTTTAATGTCATTTCTTCAGATGCTATTCCAAATAATTCTCTATACATAGAAGTTGGCGTTAAAGTTCCTGACATCATAATTGTAGAATAAGCTCCACTAATAACTGGCGCCGTAATTAAACTAGGATCAAGACATCTATAGCTTAATGTAATCATATCGCTTTTATCTTTTAATTTTTTTACACTAACAATTCTTGTAAAGCCTTCATCTTCACCAAGCCATGCTTCTAGAAAACTTGCAACAGATCCGACGTATGAAACATGTTGTGTTTCTCTAATCGCATTACTAACAAAAATTAATTCTGCAACTAATTCATCATAATTTTTAATTTGTTCAATACTTTCAATAAATTCTCTTTTACTTACGTATCTTTCGCTTGCGGCCATTTCAGTCCAATTCTTCTTACCTAATTCATTTGCATTTGTAAAACTACCAAGTGTTACAGCTACTTTCTCAGGAGTATTTTTTGCGTACTTACTTTCAAATTCTTTAGTTAATGCTTTAGTGTAAGAAAATATTATATTATCGATGTCTTCTAGAATTTGAACTATATTGTTGTGTCCGAATTTTTTTGCTTCAGAAATTGCTCTTTTAATGGTTATGTTTGATAGATATTCAGAAACTAAATCTTTAACTCTATTAGGAAGATTGTGCGCTTCATCAATTATTATAATTGCATCTTTTAATTCTTTGTTTATTTTTTTGAAAAACATTTCTCTGATATTTGGATTGAATATATAACTATAGTCTGTAATTATTACTCTTGCTTGTTTTGCCATAAGTATTGAAATTTCGTACGGACAAAGATGATGTTTAGAACTTTCAGCAATTATACTTTCAGTCGTCGAAACGCCTCTATTCTGAGATTTTAATTCGTGTAATACATGCTCAGTTGCAGGCATTAATTTAGTTCCTTGTTTAACACTAGTATAAAAATCGCATTTTCCACCTTCAACAAGTAATCGACAGAATTCTGCAAATTCTTTACTCGGAAGAGTTTCAACACTTGGTTGCAGACATAGATGTTTTTTACCAATAATACTCGAGCCAACTATATTTAAATTAAATTTCTCATTTATTTTTTTTAATGTATCAATAACAATTTTATGTTGCGTATGCCTTGAAGTTAAGAAATATATCGTCGTATTCTTATTGTCTTTTTTCATAATATGTGTTAGTGCAGGACTTAATGCTGCAGCAGTTTTCCCTAAACCCGTTGGTGCGTGAACTATTAGGTTTGTTTTTAATTTGATGACTTCATCGATTTTTTTAATTAATGCATCCTGCGCTTCACGAATCTCTTTATGCGGGAATAATAATGTTTCAATTGCTTCTAGATCTACATTAGAATTTTTATATTGAGAATTATCAACTGGAGCGTCTGCTAGAAAATAATCGTTGTATTCTTCAACGTGGGAATTTTTTTGATCTTCAGGATTATTATTAGGATTATTAAAATCATCAAGATTAGATTCAGAAGAAACTTTTTTCATGAGCGTAGGTAACTAGAGTTTTTTTATAAAGATTGCTAAGAGAACCCGCTATGTTTCTAACCCCTTACCTTTTTTATACTTCGTTCAAAACTGTTTTGTTAACACAAAACATTTATAAACCTCTTATTTTTCCTAGTATTGTTTCGAGGAAGAATAATACCTATGAGTTGCAATCAGGGTACTATTAAACTAGAAGCGAGGTTAATATAAAATGACTATGTACGATGTGGACGCAAGCGTTGTGATAAACAATCTTGCTAAGGATTTAAAAGAAATAATTAAGCAGCCTGAATGGACTCCATATGTTAAAACTGGAAATCACAAACAGAGACCTCCAGCAGATAAGGATTGGTTCTTCACTAGAACTGCAGCAGTTTTAAGAACTGTAGCATTGAAAGGTCCAATTGGCGTATCAAAACTAAGAACAAAGTATGGTGGCCGAAAAAATAGAGGTTATAAACCAGAGCACTTTGTTAAGGGTTCAGGAAATATTCTAAGAAAAGCTTTGCAAGAATTAGACAAAGCAGGCCTAACTGTACAAGCTGAAAAGGGCGTACACAAAGGAAGAATAGCAACTCCTAAAGGAATGAAGATGTTGGCTAAAGCAGGCTTTAAAGATACAACAAAGGATACAGTAAAAGTATCTAAATCTAAGGAGCAGTGAGTAAAATGGCCAAGACTAAACATCCAAGCAAAAAAGCACGATTAGCAAAAGCAGGCAGACAAACTAGATGGGCTCCATTCTGGTCAGTACCAAAAAAATATGGTAAGACAAGAAAAGTACATCCAGGAAGACATACAGCTAAAAAGAGAAGCTGGCGTAGAACTAAATTAAAAATTTAAGGTGTAAAAATGGTTATAGAAAGAGTATACAATATTCCACTAAGAAAGGGATTCAGATTAACAGCTAGATATAAGAAGACAAAAAGAGCTGGTGCAGTATTAAAAGAATTTTTATCAAGACATATGAAACAACCTGACTTGAAAAAAGTTTTAATCGGTACACATCTTAATATTGAATTATGGAAACACGGAATAAAAAATCCGCCATGTCAAGTAAAAGTTACTGTTATTAAAGAAGATAACGGCGACGTAAAAGCAGAATTATATGGCTTCACATACGGACACAAGAAGAAAGCTGAAAAAGAATCAGAGAAAGAAACTAAAGTGGACGTAAAAGCAAAGGATGCAAAAAAGAAGAGCACAACTGCAGAAACACATGAACATACGCACGAAGATGGTTCTGTACATACTCATGAACATGAAGAAAAACATGAACATGCAGCAGGACAAGCACATGAACATCCAAAGCCAGCCGCTAAAAAAGCTGTTGTAAAGAAAGCTGCTGTTAAAAAAGCTGAATAAATTCTTTTAATTATTTTTTTATATTATTTCTACTGTTATACTTCTAAAGAATCTTAATTGTTTTTTATTAAAAATATTTTTACTTAGAATTTACTTTTACTTCTTCTCGTATCTGTTCTGATCTCGACCATACTGTTTTATTTTCATCATTTGGTCCCATTCTTTTTGTAAATCAATACCTTGAGAATTTGCAATACAAGCAACAGTAAATAATACATCTGATAATTCTGCGCCAATATTATTTTCTGGTTCATCAGCTTTCTTCTTTTTAGGACCATAAACATGATTAATTTCACGTGCTAATTCTCCAGCTTCTTCCATTAATCTTCCAAGCATTTCATGAGGCTTCCAATATTGCGGAGTAAATTGTCCAGTCCACTTGTCAACATCATCTTGCATGTCTTTTAACGTCATAACCTTAAAAATACATTATTATTTAAAGATTTTACTAATTAGAATTTTTATGGTGTACTAGATAGAATTAAATAAAAAAATAAGAAAAGAGAATTCGCGAATTAATTCGCGTGTCCGCCTGCAGCCTTATTGCTTGGTCTTGATTTCTCGTAACCAAATCCTTTGCCTCGTAAACCACGAGACTTTCTAGCTGCGGATGTAATACCACGGTATACTCTTCCAGTTTGTGTTATTATACTATGATATACTTCATCTTTTTGTATAACTGGACTAGTTCTGTCTAATAATATTATTTCATACCAGTATGATATTCCGTCTTTGCCGACGAAGTAACTGTTTAGAACTTCACAATTTTTGAATCTCTCGTTTGCTCTTTCTTCAGCTATTGATTGATAACTCTTTGCTAAATTTTTGTGTTGATAATTGTGTGCTGTTCTTCGACCAGATCTTATACTTGGTCTCATTCTACCACCACGATCAACTCTTTGTCTAATAACTAGAACGCCTTGTTTTGCTCTATACCCAACTGCTCTTGCTTTATCAATTCGTGTTGGTTTATCAATTCTGACTGTAGTTTCTTGAGAACGCCATTCAGTCATTCTTTTTCTATGCATCTCCTTAAATTCAGGAGTAGAAGTCATCCACGATTTCTTTATATGTTTATATAATCCCATTTTATTTAGCCTCCATTATTTTCATTATTTCAATCAGATTCAAGGAAGCGATTCCTCACAACTCTGATATCGAATAGAAACAAAAGTTTGTTTATAAATGTTTCGCGCTAGCTAAACAGTTTTGAATGTAGTGAAAAAAGGTTATTACTCTATTTATTAGATTTAATATTTTCGAACTTCCCATATTATGGTATTTCTTCCAGGGATATTTCCGAGATTTATACCGTATGTACTAAATTCTATTACGTGTCCAGGATATTTTTCTAATAATAAGCATATATCTTCAAAACTGTATGCGTCCATATAGTGCTGTAATAATATTTTAGCGTATAATCCTTCGGCGGAAGATCCATATTTGAATAATACATCACGCATCTTTCCAGGGATTTTACAATAAAATAAATTATATCCACAGGTGCCATTATCATTAACATTTTTGACAACGTCATACATCAATTCACCTTGTATCAAAAGACATGAATCTGGCGCACTTTCATTAAAGAATATTTTGCTTTCTATCGCACTATTATCAATCCATTCTTTAATCACATTCTGTATTTCGAGTATTGGAACTTCATAACGGTAACGTCCACCACCACCTTGACTCGCCTCCAAATATCTTATAGACACGGTGCCCTTGTATCCACTTGATATCAACTCATCATAAGAATTCCATGATCTGAGTTTATTACCCAATACGCCTTTATTCCACAATTTATTATTTATCTCTTTGTTTTTTATCTCTATAGTTGTTTTGTTATTTGAAATGTTGTTCAAGTTAACACCTATCTTCAAGAACAAATCTTACATTAAAAACTTTTCGAACGCCCATTTAACTTATAACATATCATTTTCCAAGTAGTTACCAAAGTGTGCTTTCACAACTTTTTTAAATTAGTTGTATGTTTTATTATTAGGTGATGTTAAAATGGAAAACGCAGAAGAACAAAACACAGCAGTTGATAAGACAGTGGATAAGGTAAATGAATCTGTAAGTTTAGGCGGGAACATCGAATTAATCGGTTTCAAACAAGTTAGCCTAGCAGATGTTGTTGTTGTAAAGAAATTAGTGGGACACTATACGCGAAAAATTCAGGAGCATTCGCAAAATTTTGAGAAAATACAGATAATCTTGAAAGAAATACACAAGATAGAAGATAATGCTAAACACGAGATACACGTCAAAGCATTAGACGGTGGTAAAGCATTTAGTTCAGAAGTTGTGGACAAGAATTTATTCACGGCATTGGACAGTGCGTTAAAGAAAGTATTAGCAGAAGTCTCACACCACAATAATAGAAACTAATAGTATATTCAAATTCGATATACTTAATTTTTCTTGCTTTTCTTTTTATTTAATTCTTCACCGTACTTTTCTATATCGTCAGCAGTTAAAATTTTACTGATGGTTGGTTTATAGCTTGGAATAATATAATATAAACCCAAAGATATTATATTAGCTAGAACAAATAATATTGCACACGCAAACACTGTCGTCCAGTCAAGAGGAATGCTCTCTGTATAAACAACAATTATTCCGAGTAATCCGATGAGATTTGTGTAAGTAGGAGAGGATAATATATATGTAACTTTCTTTGGTAAGAAATGGAATAAATCTATAAGTATTAATACTAATGCAAGACCCATAATCCATAATGGCGCAATTATTTTTATATCCCCAGCTGATAATATAAACTGAAATATTCCCTGTCCAGTTGGTTCGTATAGATGTCTAAACAAATCAATAGCTACAAAAGCAAGTACTAACGCGTTGCCAAAAGTAGTATTCCGTCTAAGCTCTTCATCTTTATATCTTCCAAAATAGAATTCCATTAATAACAGTGTTATTAGTACAGGTATAAGCATCCACAACATGTCTGGAATATTAAATGGTGATTTAAGAATATTTATTCCTCGTTTAAACAAATCAGTAATCAGATAATTCCACGTGGACTGTGTAACGTAACTTACTGAACTTATTGTCTCGTTAATCATTTATCAGTTAACAATAATCCGTCTTTATATATTTTATCAATACGAATAATGTTTCTTATCCACTTAATTCAGAAATAATTTACCATCTAATCTAAGAATACGTAATGTTTCTCTTCCCTTTCAAGTTCTTTTAAGATTCTTTTAATTATTATCTTTTCCGGATCAGGCATTAATTTTACTCTGTCCTTCAAGTCATCAAAACTCTTGAATGGTTCGCCTCTTCTTTCTTCTAATATTTGCCACATATGTTTTTTTCCTAACCCTGGTAATAATTCCAATGAATGCATTCTTGTACTTAATGGTTGAGCTTTATTAAAGAAATCTACAAATCTTGCTTGATTTTCTCTGACAATTTTTTGTACTAATGGTTCTATTTCTGCTTTTGCAGTAGGAGTTAATCTATTTAATGCTAATCTTCCATTTATGTGATGAATTTTATCTCTTTCTTTATCACCAATATATACTTCTTCAGATGGTTGTAAGAATACATCTTTTTTTGGAACTAATTCTAATAATGTAAAATTGTTTTTACCGATAGCTTGAACTATAGGAGTTTTTTTGAACATTGGTCTATCATCATGGCTGTAGCCGTTTGGCAAGAAATCTAATACTATCGCATAATCTTCCCTTCCCTTACTATCTTGAATTCCTTCCATTCCCCATCGACCTAAACATTTTCTCAACTATTAAGTATATAAATTTTGTCCCTCTAGAACTTTTTTATTTCTTTTTTGACGTATAATCTGCCAATATCTCTAGAATTTTTTCTATATTGTCATTTGTTACTGTCAAACTGTAGCTTTGGACAATGTTTTTTAACTCTACAACATTCTGTGGCAATAAGTCAATAATCTTGTAGATATGCACATCCTTTAGCCTTGGAACGCTTAATTTCTGTATCTTTTCAAACATTTCCTCAGCATCTTTAACCTTAACTACTTTTAATAAGTCAACTTGCTCAGCAACTTTAGTGGTTCTGAAACCTAACTCAGTATCACGCTTCTTAATTTCTTTAAGCTCTTCCTTCAATTCAGCCATGCTGATTGGTTTCTCTTCGATAATTTTTATTTCAGGCATTACTTCACCTTGATTAGATGTACTGGATGTACTATCAATACTTTTGATTTTCCTTGATCATTTATTTTGACTTCGTAGCATGTACCTTTCTTTTTAACTACTACACCACTCTTACCCATAAACTTAGGTCTATACATACCTTTTTGATATGCTGGTTCAACAGATAAATATACACTTTCTCCTACTTCAAATTTTTGTAAAAATTTCTTTATACTTACCTTTCCCTTTTGTGATCTTTCTTTTTTAAATTTGTGTCTTGTTCTCTTACGAAAACCGTCCATTCTAGTAGTCATACTAATACCTCGTATACAATAATCGTTATGCTCAAAGAAACAAGGATTTATTTATAAATCTTGCGCTTGACTTAGAACGTCATGATATTCTTTATACACTTCTAAATTATATTTCTTAATATAATTCTCAAGCTTTACAGTAAATAAGTGATGTTTGTCTTTAGTTAAAATGGTACTGTCTGTTTTGATTGCGACAGCCATTAGCACTGCATCAGATGCATCTGGAATTTCACGTAATAAATCTGCATCAATACCATTGACAAATCTTTTCTCACTTTCTCTATTTCCTGGATGAACATCAACAACTATTAATGTTATAGGATGAGTTTTTAAAAATTTTCTAGCATATTCTCTTACTCGCTCATCAACAACGTGTTCTTTAAATAAAAATTCCTCAGCATTAAACGTAGTCATGCCAACATCGAACTTTTCAGCTAATTCTCTTAATTGATGATCTTTTTGATGTTCAAACGTATGAATAAAAAAACATGTATCAATCAAAACCATATTGTGCGCGTCCACTAATTCTTTTCTTGGTAATACTGCAAATATTTCTTTCATAGAATTAAAACTCATCGAAGTTATATATTAAGGTTACTGTTTAGAAAATTATATATCTTGTAATATATTAAACAACTGTTTATAGAATGCATTATCTTCAAAATCATGAAATTGCACAGTTAAGTTATATGTATTAGGATAGTGACTAGGGTTATCGTATATCATTACTTCTATTACTCCGGGTGTCCTTTGTTTTTGTTGTTTCTGAAAATAATGTTTAATCGTAGCTAAAGGTTTAACCAAACCTTTATTTAGGAGTGATAATCTTATCAAGTTTGTTAATGTTTTATCTTTTGTTGACTCAGAAATTTCAGATGGGGTTCCTTCCACACCACCCATTAAGTATATACAATCACCTATGTATATTTCTAGTTCTGCACTGCTTGTATATTTAGCTCTTCTAATTTCTCTTGAAACTCCTGGGCATGATTCTGTTTCATATTCTTTCGCGGATTTTTCCAATTGTGATTCTACCATTGTTCTGAGAATAATCTTATGATTTAAAAAGTTTATCCTGGAGAAGTAGTTAATATTTTGTTATGTAAATATTTTTCCACATCTTTCAATATTTTCTTGTCTACGTCCGTGATTCTTAATCTTAAAGCTTGTTTTATTGTGAATATTTTGGCTTTAGCTCTGTTGTGAACCTTAATTTTATTTATTTCAGGCATTGGTGCGATATACATGTAGTATGTTATCTTCATGTCTTTTACTCGGAATGTATAATCCTTAAAATGTTTATATTTGACTATTTTGTAATTTAGTTCTTCATATATTTCTCTATGTAATGTCTGTTCTTTATCTTCATTTTTTTCTATGCTTCCGCCGAAGAAACTCCAATGCTCACCATATTTCTTTATCTTTCTTCTAATAATGTTTTCTTAGAATTATCTATAAATATTGCACCTGCGCATTTGATTATTCGCATTTTATTCTACTCTCTCAATCTTTGGATAAATTCCTCTATCCATGAATACTTGTTCTGTTTTGATAACTATTCCCTTCTCTGCATTCATTATCTCGTCTGTAGACATTAAAGCTTTTCCAACAAGTATTAGCTCATCTTTCAATGTGAATATTGCAATAAAATCATCTTTCTCGATTTCTTTTTCAAGTTTTACAACTCCAGGAATTTTTAAATATGCTCCACTACATAAACTATTTACTGTAGTATCCATCACATAAATTTTTCTAAGATGTGAGACTGCAAATTCTGGAGTCATAATTATTTTACGCAATTTTGTGTCATCGTTATTATTTTTGTATTCATGATATGCATCCGTTAAATCTTGTAGTGTTGTAATATTATCTTCAGTAAATGGTCCGACTTTTGTTCTTCGAAGTTCAACCATGTGTGCACTCGAATCAATAAACTTTCCAAAATCATGACACCACTTTCTAACATAAGTTCCTGCTTGACATCCCATTCTAAATAACACATCTCTACCGTCAATACCTAATACGTCAACGTAATATACTTCTCTCTCACGTAATTCTCTTTTTACAGCACTTTTTACAGGAGGCATTTGCATTAATTTTCCTTGGAATTTTTTAATAGAATCAATAATTTTACCTTCAGGAATATCGTCGTGAACATGCATTATACCGACATATTCTTTTCCTGCAGTAAGTAATGATTGCATAATTCTTGTAGCATTCTGAAGTCCAACAGGCAATACTCCAGTAACTCCAGGATCGAGAGTTCCCGAATGACCTGCTCTTTCTAAATGCATTATATCTTTAACGAATGCAGAAATTTGATGTGATGTAGGTCCTGCAGGTTTATCGACATTAATCATACCAAATTTAATTATTTCTTCAGTAGATCTCTCTTCAGGTCTCTTACCAAACTTCAAAGAACTAGTATAATCTCTTTTAATAACCAATGATCGGTCCATAGATTCGAAAGGGAGTTTACTCATGATTTCAGAATAAGATAATGATATATAAAATTGATTATTTTGATAACAATCCTTTTAATGGTCTAAATTTGTTATCTTTAGAGATTGGTGTCTTATAGTATCTATTACTCTTCCAATAAATCTTATATGCGTTTTTATTTTTTTGTGAGGTTATGATTCTGTATTTGTCATCTATTATCTCAATTGCACAATCATTTTCTAAAGCAACAGCAATAATCTTAGGAGTAATTTTCATCATTCTCTTAATATCTTTTTGACGATGAATTTCTGTATCATAATGTGGACAGCAAAGTGCATCTACCAGTCCCAACCCCGAAACTTTAATTAACCTATCTGATCCACTTGTAAATTTCCTTGAATCAGAATTTCCGTATTTAAACCAACATATAGAACCTGCACTAAGACCTGACATTACAATACCTTTTTTATACGCGTGTACAAGAATTTTGTCGACTCCTAACTTTTTCCAAATATTCATCATCTTTAAAGTGTTTCCGCCGCCGACATATATTATATCTGAGGATAATATTTTGTTTTTGATAATACTGTGTGAAGGCTTCTCTTTGATCAAATATAATACTTCTACATCACATTTTAATCTTTTTTCAAAATGTGTTTTTATTGTATCGATATAATTTTGAGAATCAGAACTCGCCGTAGGAATAAATAGTAGTTTAGGATGTTTTTGGCCACTAAGTTTTATGATTTCTCTATCAATTTTCCAGGTTGTTATTGGATATGTTGTTTCTCCAATTGTCTCTCCGATGTGTCCGCCACCAATCGCTATAATTTTACCCATATAGATTCTCTATGCTTTTCTATCTTCTTTCTTCTCTTCCGTATTCTTCATTGTTGGGAAGAATAATATATCTCTAATCGACGCGGAATCTGTCAATAATATTACCATTCTGTCTATTCCAAGACCTAGACCGCTCATTGGTGGAAGTCCATAATCTACTGCTTTACAGAAATCTTCGTCCATAGGATTACTTTCTTCTAGGCCAGCTCGTAAATCTTTAGCCTGTTCCTCAAGTAAATATCTTTGTCTTATCGGATCTGTTAATTCAGAATATGCATTTCCAATTTCCATTCCAGCGATTCGCGGTTCGAATTGTTCAATAAGATCATGATTGTGTCTATTTAATTTACATAATGGTGTAGACTCCTTAGGATAGTCTGTTATAAATATTGGTTGTATTAATTTATCCTCAACAATATCAAATAATTTTAGAGTCAATTGTCCTTTAGACATATCTCTTCTATGTTCGATTTTATGTTTTTCAAGTAAAGTAATAATTTCATCATTACTCATTGCATCAACATCTAATTGTGCAAATTGTTTGATTGCATCCTTCATAGTTACTCTCGGCCAAGGTTTCTTTAATTCAATTTCTTTTCCTTGGAATGTGATTTTTGTTGTACCTAAAACTTTTAATGCAACATAATTAAAGCAATCTTCGACGAGTTCCATTGTGTCATGATAGTCTGCATATGCCCAGTAACATTCCATCATTGTAAATTCAGGATTATGAGTTGTATCAACACCTTCATTTCTGAATACTTTACCAATCTGGTATACTTTTTCGAAACCGCCAGCAATTAATTTTTTTAATGGTAATTCTAACGATATTCTCATATATAGTTTTGTATCTAATTCATTATGATGTGTCATAAATGGTCTAGCTGCAGCTCCTCCATAAATCGGTTCTAGAACTGGAGTTTCTACTTCCATAAATCCTCGACCGTCTAAGAATTCTCTAACTGCTTTTATTATTTTACTTCTTAACACAAAAACATTTTTGGACTTGTCATCCATTATTAAATCAAGATATCTCTGACGATATTTTATCTCAATATCTTGAATTCCATGATATTTCTCTGGAAGCGGTCTTAAAGATTTTGCAAGCATCTCAAAACCAGTACACTTAACAGTCAATTCGCCTGTTTTAGTTTTGAATATTATACCATGTGCGCCAATATAGTCGCCCATATCTAAGAATTTTAATTGATCAAAATTTTTAGTTTCTTGTTCATTAAACAATATTTGTATCTTGCCGTCGTTATCTTTAATATGGCCAAAAGCTAATTTTCCTAATTTTCGAAAGCCTACCAGTCTGCCAGCAACGCTTACTACATCGTTAGTATGCTCCTCCGCATTCAAATGAGTATATTTTTCATGTAGTTCTAAAGAATGATGTGTTTGGTGGAATTTGTATGGATATGGATTAATTCCGTATTCTTTAATTTGGTTTAATTTTTTTATACGCTCGGCTATTAGATGATTCTCTTTTTCTAGTCTAAATTCTACATCTTTTAATCCACGTAATTCTTTTTCATCAATCAATATAAACACCCCGTCAACATAACAAATTTATTAGAATATTATTGGTATATATTTAAAATTAACGAAAATTGATGAAATAGTGCAATTTAGAAATAGATTAATCGCAGAATTAGACTCTGAACGAGACGATGTTATTTGCGAACGATTAAAATTTATTCTTCAAGTAATTCATCTTCATCGTGTTCATCAGATCGATATTTCATATCATGTATACTGTATCCATCCATATGTATCATTTACTTCTCCGACAATTCTTTTGTTCTCTATAGTTTATAACTTATATTTTGGACTTTTTTTGAAATTGATAACCACATCTAAGAACATCTCGGGCATACATTTTTGCGCTAATAAGTTGCAAACATTACTACTATTTTATGCTTATTGTTTCTGTGTCTCATTATCTATGAACCCTTCATACTCCTCTTCAGTCCAATAGTCTTTGTTCATTTTTTCTCGCTAATAATATTCCGGATACCAAATCGCATTTTCCATGTGTATGGTTATTTCCGCGCCATTATCCTCTACCTTTGTTTCCTCTTGCCCTCTAGCCTTGGCCTCTTCTATTTTCCTCCACAATTCGTGTGTTTCCATTTTTTTCTCTTCTAATATAATCTATTAGTATAACATAAAAAACATTGTGACTATCAAGACCACCACAGTCATCGCGTAGACGAGATAATCCAGAATTGCGCTCTTCACACCTATTTTTTTATTAACAGTGAACATTTCTCCTCCGTTTTTGGAGATGTTACATCACTGGAGTTTTTTTATCAAAGATTTCAGCCCTACACCTAGACGGTGTATATTACGTTTATATAGCTCACTCTCCCCAAAAGTAATATTTATTAGTATAACAAATATATAAATATTATGAATTTTCAAAACCATTTTCCGACGATATATTTCAATAAATATATATTGCAAAATATATTATTTTTTAAGAACAACCGTTGTAAATTGCTAGAAATATTTAAGTATTTTTATTTTAATTTGTTTTTATTATTTAGTTATAATATTTTTAATGTTCCTGTTATTTTATCTATTTTTTCTTCAACATCTGGCCCAATTGCCATGCATGTTGTCGTGCCTGGAGCAACTACTGTATGTCCTGCATCAGTAATTACTGCAACTATCAATCCCGAATCTTCTGCTTGTTGTTTATATTTATATAATTCTTGAAGGTTTGCTATTTCTAGAACAATTTTTTTCATACCTTCATTACGCCATGCTTTAACAACTTCTTTATTAGAACGTAAAACTGCCTCTACTGAAGCGTGTGCAACCTGAACTGCTAGTTTTCCTTTAGGTAACTTCAAATCTTGTCTTACAAGTATCACTTGCTTATAATCGTAACTCATCTTATCAGAGAATGATTGGTATATTTAAAGTTATTTCTTATTGTTGTATTCTTAGAAACTTTTGGCGCCTAGCGAACCTTCGGAATTATTATTGATCACATATAGCTCGGAAAACAATTATTTTCATAGATCGATGTGAGCGCGCCAGTAAATGTTAATATCTTTTATCTCTTATACAATTCCCAAACTATTCTTCCCATACTTCCAAGTGACAAGAACATTATGAGCCAATTCTCGAACATCATCGGAATTCCTATATTGAATATCGCTTCCTGTTTTTGTAATCCTACAAATGATAAGAAAAATATTATCGCGAATACTATTAACAATCCAATTAGAATTAATATATTGCGTTTATCTCCCATAACGAGAGGAAAGCATTAACGTATTTAAACTTATCTTTCTCCAACGATGTTTCTTGGGCAATAACCGTAAGAACAAGCCTTTTTTGATATATCGCAATTGAATAACACCATGGTTTTAGATTCTAGCATAACTTTATGTGGACAATTCTCCCATATGGCATTTTTCCATAGCATTACGTCATTATATTTTAACGGTTTTAATTTATCCATTTTTGTTAGTTCATGATTTTCCATAGTTTCTATATTACTTAATCCTCTTAACTCTTCAGATTCCATCTCTTTGACGGCATTAATGTACTCTATTTCTGCACGTTCCATAGTCTCGATTTTATTTACTGTTTTTTCAATACTTTCGAGTCTTTTCTTAATCTCTTCTATAGAATCAGTTAAATAACTTTTTTCATTATCCATATACTTACTTTGAGGCGCGAGATTTAAATATTTTGTCAATTATCCTCTCTATTCGTTTGCACTTCTTCTGCTATTATTCGTGAATTTTAATATCATGCTGTACTCTTTTAATGATGGCTTGACTGTTTCCACAAGATAATTCATATATTCTCGAATATCTTCTGAATTGTTGAATAGTTCTTTGCCTGTATCGTTTCGGTATTGCGATAATCTTCTGACTAAATCTTCGAATGCCGAAAAATAATTTTTGTTAATAGGATTATCGGAAAGAAATGCGTCTCTGTTTGTGTGTAATATTCTATGTTCAAGCAATTGTTCCATATCCATTATTTCTTTGATTATGTTTGCATGATTTTTTTGATATGTAGTATATGTTTTAAGCAATTTTTGTGCTTGAGATTTATTTTGTAGATATATTGGATAAAAAAAGAATGTATCTTTGGCATCCAATAGCACTTCAGTTGTTTCAACTGTCTTCTCAGTTGAATTGTTATTATATTTAAGAATTTCATCTAATTTTTCTGTCCAAGATTTTTTTCTTCCATAATATTTTCTAGAAGAGAACGAACGTTTTACCATCAAAAAGTAGAAACGAAAAACTATTTAAATAGATTTTGGTTTTCTTCGAAGACCATGTCTAAAAAAAACTATATGGAAGTTCAAGAAGAAATACTAGATAAAGTAGGCATAGTTGATTTTATTTCTAAATACGTGACTTTGCGTAAAAAAGGCGCCAACTATACTGGTTTATGCCCATTTCACGAGGAAAAAACACCTTCATTTATAGTCAGTCCATACAAAGGTATATACAAATGTTTCGGGTGTGGAAGGGGCGGATACTTAATCAATTTCTATATGGAACAAAATAAAGTCGAATGGAAAGAAGCAATTGAAGATATAGCAAAAATGATGCATATCGATCTAGGCCCAGGATATGATTCAGCAGAACAGAATCTTTTACAAAGACATCGCGATATGCTAAAAATCACAGAACAATTTTATCATAATAAAGTCGGAAAAATACGAGATTTTATCCATTCTCGAGGCATAACCGATGAATCTATAGAAACATACAAATTAGGATACTCTGGAAACGACAGAAAACAATTAATGAATCATCTTTATACACAAGGCTTTACTATAGAAGAAATGTTTTCTCAAGGATTAATAATCGGAGATAAACATAATTTAGATACAACAAATTTATCACTATATTTTGAGAGATTTACTGATAGATGGATGTTTCCGCTGTACGATGAAAAGGACAGGATAGTCGGATTCTCTGGAAGAATACTTCCAGAATGCGAGGATAAACAAAGAGTTCCAAAATATCTTAATTCTCCAGAATCTGATTTATACCACAAATCAGAAATATTATACGGACTTAACATTATTAAAAACGACCTATTAAAAAATAAACAGGCATACACAGTTGAAGGATATACTGACGTAATAATGCTACATCAACAAGGAATTCCTGCCGTAGGAAAAGCAGGAACAGGACTTTCACCTGTACACATAAGAAAATTAGCCAGATATGTTAAAAAAGTATTTGTTGTAGGGGATAATGATGCCGAAGATATAAATGCACCGAATCCTGGATTGACTGCTGCAAGAAGAGACTTTCCCCTATTTATGAATCAAGGCATATCAACATATGCAATAGTTCTTCCTCCAAAAGAAGATCCGGCTTCTTTTTTTCAAAAATACACAAAAGCTGATTTTGATAATTTGGAAAGATTAAATTTAGCGAAAGTATATATCAAAACAACAGACATTTCTAATCCTGATAAAAAAACAGAAGTATTAGAACACATTGTACAGGAATTGTCATATATTGAAGATCCCTTGAAAAAATATTTATGGATTAAAGAAGTCGCTACATTAATAGGCATTCCAGAGGTTTTTATCGCTAAAAAATATACTGCGGATGTCAATACTGAAATAAAAGAAGACAACAAAATCGATTATTTTGGAAGTAAATTTGTAAATAGTTTAGCATCGCTATTCGTTGCAAGATTATTATTGACTCCTGCAAAATTTGCAATGCCTTATCTTCGAGATGTACCTATAGCAGAAATCCCACATGACGGATCAATATTTTCTTCCAATATGTTAGATTTCTATACTAAATTAAATAACGAATTTTCAATGCAAAATTATCAACTTTCATTATTTGGTATGGATATAAAAAATATTTCAACAAATTTATTGATTGACGAACATAAACAGGTGAATTTTCGTAGCACGCGTGCCTTTTATTCAATAAGTAACAATGAATTAGGTTGGGCATTAGCCGAAATAATGAAAACAACAAACATTAGATCAGACCAAAAAGTTGAATCGAATAAAAACAGTATAAGCGAGAATACAAACAGTAAAATTGAATCCGATACTAGTCACGGATACGATTTAGATACGTTAGCAAGATTATTGCGATCAGAAATATTATTAAAAAAACAGAATGTTTTGATGAGTAAAATATCTGAAGGAGTATTATCTGGAATAGATATTTCAGAATTATTTGTTCAAGTAGAAAAATTAAATCATAGATTGTGAAAATTAAAATGGTGAAAAAAATTAAAGATTATAGCAATCCCTCGCTTGAAGAACTAATGTTAATAATTGAACCACGAACAATATATATTCAAGATAAAAAAACACGTTGGGGTAAGCCGGTCCCTTTACGATTACGTCCGTTTGATGTTGTTAAAAAGGAATTACTGGAGTGGGTAAATGCAAATAATTTCACAACGATAAATCAGACCGTGTTGGGAAAAAGTAATCCTGCGTTGTATACTAAGTTAGTGTCTTGGTCGTATGCAGTAAATCAAACTATGACTCCAGGAAGAGCAATACAAGAGATGGGTTTAGAAATTATGAATAATCATCAACCTCTAGATACATATCAGGCTAATATTTTGGAGTTGTTTTCAGAAGAGTTTATTCTTAATTTTTTCAATGAAGGTAGAACAAAAGCACAGCGTGTAGAATACATTAAAAATTCTTCAAACAAATTGAAATCCGCTTATGAGGCAAGAAAGTTTCGAACAAAAGAAAATGGTTTCAGTATTGCAAAAATATTAGACAATAATTATTCTAATATCTTGAAACAAACAGGATTATTACCTTCACAAATACTTTGGTTCACGCCGTTTTCAGAAGACACCATTTCAAATCTTATTAATAAATTGTATTATGATGGAGAGGATATAAGAAGTCAAGCACTAGAACAAACTCAAGCAGGAAAAACTTTACTTTATTTTATTAGACACACAAATAATAGACAAAATATACCTTCAAGAGGCGGTCGAACTTCTGTAATCACTAATGGTAATGCCAGAAAGCGTATAAAAAATGGACATAGTACAGAAGTTTTGAAATATTTCCGCCAAAGAATTTTCAAGGATCAAACAGTATTAGAAAATTATTTATTGAATGATGTTGGGTCAAAGAGAGAGTTAGCATATTTATCAGAAATAGAATTCTCGTTGTTTATGAATATTTTAGTCAAGTACGATTCTAATTTGGATAATTTTCCAGAATTATTTGGAAAAATTAAAACTCCAGTAACTTTTGTATACGATCCATCTATTTTTTATAACAGAAAGCTCTTTCATGAAAAAACTCGTTCAGCTGATGGAAGATTTAATGCTGGAGGAGAATCATATTTAGTTGAATTAAAGACCACTGATTATTCTACCTCTAAACAGTTTTTTAAATCACTTGCAAAATACGTTGATACTAATTATTGGTTTAATGGAGAAAAGATAGATAATAAGATATTATTAATTGATAAATCTATCAATGGAAATGCTCGTAAGATATCTCCTGATTGGACTGTTATACGTGGCGATGAATTCGGTTTATTGTATAAGCGAGCTCTTGATTTATGGATTTCTAAAGAGCCTAATTTAGTTAATTATAGTCCGATGACGAGTTTTGATTCATTAACGCAAATACATGATTTGTTGCATGATAAATCGCATTTGCTTGTGAGAAAAGGTAATAGAACGTTAAGAAAAATAGTTGAATTGACAGAAATGAAATTGTTTAATCATTTAGATTTTCCAAGAGGATTATTCAATCCCTATAGAGTATATAACTCTGAGTATTCTTCAAGTCTGAATATTCTTGGAATATATCCTGAAGGTTTTATCTCATATATCCCAGAAAATACTTTATTTTTAGATTTAGAGACTACAGGATTTAGAAATTCCGGTTCACAAATAATTATGGCAACGCTCGGTGAACGTAAAGGAGATGATTTTAATGCAAAATTGTATTTCGCTAGAACTCCATTTGAAGAAAAAAAAGTGTTGGAACAATTAATTAGTAAGATTGAATCTTCAGATGCGATTGTAACATATAACGGTTCAGCTTTCGATATACCTTTAACTGAAGAAAGATCATTCGTCAATATGATAAAATATCTTTGTAACAAAAAACATATAGATCTATACAAAGGATATTACAAGGGCATATCTGCCAATGAAAAATTTCCTAGAGCAAAATTAAAAACTTTTGAAAGAATAGAATTAGGGCTTGATAGACGCGGAGATGTTAATGGTTCAGCAATACCGGAAATATACAGGAATCACTTATTAGGAGAAGACGATGATACAATGATGCACGTAATATCACACAACTTTCTTGATGTATTTACAATGCCATTCGTGTATTTGCATTCTTTAGGACATAGATTTGACACGAAACCCGTAGAAGCAAATATAGAAAATTTCAAGCACTTGTTTGAATAAAGATGATTGTTTAAATTATTAAGTTATATCTATTTTATGGTTTTATTGTTTTTTTCTTAGAAGGTCCAAGTGTTATTGATGCAATCATCGATATAGCTAATGTTAAGAATACTACTCCTAAAGATATTGCTAGCGATATATGTATAAAATTTTCTAGAATCATTTTTGCGCCTATAAAGATTAAAATAAATGATAATCCATAATTTAAATATACAAATATATCGTGTATTTGTGCTATCACAAAATATAGCGATCTTAATCCGAGTATTGCGAATATATTTGATGTGAATACTATGAATGGATCAGTTGTTATACCAAAAATTGCAGGGATTGAATCAAAGGCAAATAATAAATCACTGACTTCTATTACTATTAATGTTACAAGCAATATGGTAATAGCAAATTTACCTTTATCTATAATGCACATTCTACCGTCTTTGTAGTCTTTCGACACGGGTACTATTTTATGTATAAACTGTACGAGCTTACTATCGTGTGGATCAAATTCTTCGTCTTTTTTGAATATCATCTTAATACCAGAGTATATTAAAAATGCTCCAAACAAATAGAATATCCAATCAAATCTTGAAACTAATGCAGTACCTGCACCTATAAGAATTCCGCGCATGAATAGTGCTCCGATGATACCCCAGAACAATATTTTATGCTGATATTTCCCTGGTATCTTAAAATGTGTAAATATTAAAAATATTACAAAAATATTGTCAACACTTAATGCCTTTTCGAGTAGATATCCCCCCAGAAATTGTAATCCTACGTGGCCGCCAAACTGTGTCCATATAAATATATTAAATAATAACGACATGGAAATCCAAATTCCAGTCCATATCAAAGCCTCTTTTATTGAGGGAGCGTGTTTCTTCTTATTAAATAATCCTAAATCCAAAAATAAGAACACGAAAACAAGCGCGATAAAACCAATCCACATTATTAGTGGGCTAACACCTGGAATTGAAACCATTTTAAGTTCTGAAACGACTAATGGATTATAAATATTTCTGTGTGTTATTATAGAGAATAAATTTATTTTGTGAGATTATTAAATAACTTTACCAGTATATCTTGAGATTATTTCTCTAAGAATATAACTTGCTATCATCAGTGCAATCGCAGTAGCTAAATGTGATGTAATTGCCTTATACGGATTTGTTTTTTGTCTTTTAGAAATAAGATAGCTTAGAATTATTATTACAACTAAACAGAAGACAATAGCTAGTATCATAGCCAAGTTCATAGAGAATATTAATACAAAAATTATAAGAATAGCTGTAGTCACAAATCGTGATACAAAATTTAATAATGTGGTATTTCTTACTTTTTCTTTTGGCAATAATTGTGATTCTTCTTGAAAATGTATTCCAAAAGAATCAGAGATATTATCTGCAATAGCAATAATCATTAAAGCAACAACTATATTAGTTTTAGCGCCAACGGTAGTACTCAATCCTATAATTATTGCTAAACCAGTCATGACTGCAGAAACAGCGCCGTAAGTAATATTTTCAAGTTTAAACATAGGAAGCCTCCACCGAGAATTGCACTCGGGACCTTCTGCTTACTAGGCAGACGCAATAGCTACTATGCTATGGAGGCGCATATCTATCGAATTTATAGAATGTTTTTAAATTTTGTTATTAACGCTGGTGTCTATACGGTTCAAATAATTTTATGTCTGTAAATGCTCCTTTTATGCTTTTATCCTGCATCATTTTCATGAGTTGTTCTGGAGTGTGCATCGGTGTATGCATTATGTTTGTTGGATTTCCAAATCTGAATCTATATTGTGCTATTGTTATTGTTGGATCGTATTTGGAATTTGGTTTACCCATTCCTGCTATTTGTCCAACTAGTGGTACTGTATAGCCTTCATCTCCTATGCTAAATAATGTGTGACGTGCTGTTCTAACTTCCGGATTTAGTACTCGTGCTTTTTTTAATGCCTCTTTATAGAAACTTGCAAAATAGTAGGGAATGCCTGCATTTTTTAATGCGTTGTCTACTCTTTCAATTACCGGCCAACTAAGATTATCTTTTAATTCTACATCGAGCTCTAGTGCGCCCATGTTTGGTTTGTAATTTTTTATTAGATAATTTATTACTTCATCAAAATGTGCTGCTTTGCCTTGTCCTCTTTGCATATAGAATTTATTCTCAAATCCTACTTTATTATTAAATAGTTTTACGTAGAGCATATGCGCAAGATAGGGTTGTCCATCATATTCTATTATATCTCCTTCTAATGTGGTTATGAGTTTTCTATCGGTTTTTGGATTTAATTTACTTAACATATCTGTTTCTTCACATAATCTTTCTAGAATTAATTCTTTTTTATTGAGCTCTCTATGAAATATTACTCTAAATTCTTCTGGACTAAATTCTTTTACCATTTTCGTTTCTGGGCTAATTATCGACATAGTTTAATATGGCTTAGAGTATTTATAAAGGTTATGATAATGTAGCTACTAGAAAGTGATTATGTTTTTGTTAGAATTATTTGCTTCATTTTTGATATTTTTTTGGAAGATAAGAACCCATTTCTTCTTTGAATTGTCTAATTATCTCTGGATCACTCAATTTTTTGAACTCTTGGAAACATTTGCGCTTAAAATATTTGAATGTTTCATCATCTCTTAATAATCTATATCTCTCTCCATCAACAAAATACATTAATCCTCTTACTAATCTTGCTGAGTCTGAGACTTTATCATACGCTTTCAAGCCAGCGTCAACAATTTCTTTTAGATTCATATCTTTTTTATATTCACCTGTGTTTATAATTTTTATTAGTTCAGAATTATTTCTTCGAGTAATTTCTGATGTTTTTATTACGAATTCGTTATGTGCTAATTGTGTTTCTAGTAGAGTTTTTGTGCTATATTCGGCTGCAAGAACTTCGATGTCCATATTCATCGTGTAAACAACACTTAGATATATTTATGCTTTTCTATATAATTTTCGGACAATCTTCGGATAGAATAAAATAATTTGCGAAAGGAAGCGACTAAAGCTAGCGGATTAATGTGGTAGAAATATTTTAGAAATTAATTTACCATTTATTGTTATGAATCTTTTCTTTCTTATACCTTTCAACTCTGCTTGATTTTTGTGTAGTATATCCTATAGGAATTAATGAGAATGGAATTATCTTTTCAGGAATTTTGAGCAATTGTGTAAATCCCTTCATCTTTAGTTCTCGTGGATATACCCCACACCATACTGCTCCTAATCCTAAGGCGTGTGCTGCTAATAATATATTTTGTGTTGCTGCTGAGCAATCCTGCTCCCACATACCTTCATGTCTGATTGAACTTATATCTGCACATACGAGTATTGCTAAATGCGCTTCTTTACACATTTGTGCGTATTCATGAAACTCTGTAATCTTATCGAGTAATTTTCTATCTTTAATGACAACAAACTGCCATGGTTGCTGGTTTCCTGCAGATGGTGCAGTCATTGCTGCTTCAAGAATTTGTTTTATTATATCATCAGGGATATCTTTATCTAAATATTTTCTTATACTTCTTCTTGTGTGTATACATTCAAGAGCTTCCATTATAATCGTCGCGTATTTAGATTTAAAAAGATTGCGAAAGGAAATGAATAACTCTAGTAGTTGAATGCGGTGAAAATTTCAAGCACATAACTTTCAAAATAGTTTATTCTTTTTGAAGTAATCTATGGATTTGATTGTGTTTTCCAAACTTCCTACTTCAAAAATCATATTTGGTTCCAATTTGTTCCTTTTAAGAGCTTTTGATATGTTTTTCCAATCTATATTTCCTTTTCCTGGAATTAGCTCGTCATCGACTTTTCCTTTATTATCGTTGATATGTAGATAAACAATATTATCTTTCAGAACGGAAAGCCATTTAGTAACTGGTACTTTTGAAAAAATATTAGCGTGCCCAATATCAAGACATACTCTAAGGTACGGTGAATTAACTCCCTCTATTATCTCTTTGAATAATTCAGGATACGGTTCCCAAAGGTTTTCTAGAACAATTGTTATTTTGTATTTGTCTGTGACTGTTTTCCAGAATTCAATATTCCTTTTAACCCATTTTGGCATATAGCCTTTATGATTTATTAGAGGATTAAAATTGCCGTGAAATACTATATATTTAGCGTTAAGTGCTTTTGCGATTTCCATACTTTGATAAATCCTTTCTTCAGCTAATTTACGAATTTTATTATCTTTACTGTTCAAGATGAGATCGTGAAATACTCCGTGAGTAGATATAGTCCCTTTGAAATTTTTCAATTTAGTTTTATATTCTTTAAGTAGAGAGTCTCCATGTGAATCTAATGTATTTCCAAACGCAAAGGATGCTATCTCCATATTATAATTATTCTTTGTAGCATAGTCCAGAAATGCATCAAAGTTCTCTTCAAGCGGTTGGATAAATATTTTGCTGTTCATACAGTATTTCTAATAAGAATTATATATAAATTTATTGAAAAATTATTGAAGAATTTTTTATCGTCTAAAAAATAAAATTCTTAGATGCGAAAAATAAAATGCGGAGGAAGGGATTCGAACCCTCGAACACACTAAGTGACAGGATTTCTCAACACAATCGTTGAGTGTCTCAATTATGCGTATGCTTAAGTCCTGCGCATTTGACCAGGCTTTGCTACCTCCGCATGTATTTTTATGGAACAGAGAAAGTATTTATAAATTTGATTATCGTTGTTGATTTGTTCAGAATATATTTTGGTGCGCTCACATAGATTGTGATTATTATTTTTTTCCCGAGTTATTTTTAATCGACTAATCGTTCAAGAGTTCGCTGGGCGCCGGTTTTTATGTTCTAACATACAATAGATTTCCGCTCTCGTATTTTCGAAGGCCGTAATAGAATACACTTATAGCGACTATTGTTAATAATATTGTGAATCCGATCATGTACAACAACCATGTCATATCAAATGATTTAAGCAATTGTACTGGTACTCCCGACACGAATCCGGCGGGTATTATTAAGAGAATTAATATTCTTGTAAATCCTTGATATATACTTATAGGATAACTTGCAAAAGATATTAATCCCATATTTAATGTTCTACATGTCTCTTCAGAATTGTCCATAAAAAATGCAAGAGATCCGCTAATTATGCTAAAGGATAGTATTATTATTGAACTAAGTATTACAAGCAATATATATAATGGAACTTGATTTAATGGTATGAATGCAAATGCTAAACCCATCCCGAGTAATAAATCTCCTAGACTAAACCATGATGCTCTAGAAGTCAACAGATGATACAAAATATTTTTTGGTAGAGTCATATAATAATCTAATCTTCCCTCGACAATTGAAATAGCAATCTTGCTTCTATTTCCGAAAAATACCCCTGTTATACCGTATGCTACGAGTATAACTGTGTATAGTAGTATCATGTCTTGCATTTTCCATCCATTTATTTGTGTAAATTTATTGAATATGATAAACCAAAATATCATCCACACTAAATCGTTAAGTATCATAGAAATTGTTTGTACGATAAAATTTAGTCTATATTCTAGAGCTGTCTTTATTGAAATCTTCAAGTACGCCCATTGAGTTTTTAGATGTTGTAAAACCATTTTTCTATCCACCATTAATACTAACTCTTCTAATGCAATATTTGTACACGAGTGCTGTTAATAATGCAAATGCTGCTATCCATGCTATTTCTACTATCAATATCTGGAAAAATAATATAAATCCGAATCCAACAAATAATTTTGCTGGATAGTATGCAATATAACTGAATGGTAAATACAGGCATATTGTGTGTAACCATTGTGGAAATATATCTAGAGGTACAAGCATTCCTCCGAGTGTAAAAACTATTTTACTATATAAAAATTCTAATCCTTTAGCATCCTCTAACCAGAATGCAAATACCCCTAAGAATGCCATGATTACAAAATTTAGTGTCATAGCAAGTAATACAATTAGTAATATACATGGTATATATATCAAATTAATATTTAGCGGACCTAATAATAGAAACACAACTATTCCGCACATTATGAATGTAATCAAAAATTTTATTATTGATCGACCTATGGAATATGAATATTTGTAAAATATGTAGCTGTATGGCTTGTTAAGATAATTAGCAATATTGCCTGTTATCATTTCTTCGCCAATATCTTCAAGAACCTGTGATTGTGCAGTAACTATAGATTCCGTCATTACAAGATACCATAACATCATTACTATTGTAAATCCTGCTATGTATTGATTAGAACCAAATATTACAGTCCACAAATTGAAGAAAATGAATATTATAATTGCTATAAATGCTGAACTCCATATAACGTCCTGCAAGTACATCAAATTGTTGATAAAATTTGCCCTAGCGATGTGTATATATTTATTCATGTGTTTTTTGTTAATTTTTCATTCTTTGTTCCAGTAATTTCTTCGCAATAATTTATTTTCTGTATACTGCTTCAATTATCTCTTCTATTTCCGGTTCTTCAATTGTTAAATCTATTATTTGATTATTTTTTAGTAATTTATTTATGACATCTTTTATAGAAATCTTCGATGTATCAACTTCTAATTTAATTCCAAATTCAGATTTTTTTAATATCTTAACATTTTTCTCCTTATCAAATTTTATTCTGCTTTCTGACAATGCTTTGATAGTTTTTTTCTTGACATAATTATTTTTTAAGTCGTTAATTTTTCCGTCGTATACTATTACTCCTTTATTTATTATAACTGCTCTTTTACATATTTTTTCTACATCATCCATATCGTGGCTAGTCAATAATATCGTAACTTTTTCTTTCTCGTTTATTTCTTTAATCAACTCCCTGATATTTTTCTTTGCGATTATATCGAGACCGATTGTTGGTTCATCTAAAAATAATATTTTTGGTTTATGTACTAATGCTAGAACTATTTCACATCGCATTCTTTGTCCTAATGATAATTTTCTTACTGGTTGATCCACTATATCTTCAATCTCGAACCTTTTGATCAGCGATGCGATTCTCTCTTGATATTCCTTCTCTGGTATTTCATAAATTTTAGAGAATAAATCAAATGATTCCTTTGCCGGTAAGTGGAACCATAGTTGCGGTTTCTGACCAAAGACAGTTCCTATGCTATATGCGAGTTTTTTTCTATCTTTTTGAGGATTTAATTTTAACACTGATACTTGCCCTGAATCAGGATAAAGTATGCCTGACAATATTTTTAACGTCGTAGATTTTCCAGCACCATTTGGGCCGATGAATGCGACTAGTTCTCCTTCTTTTACATTAAATGATATATTATTGACGGCATGAACTTCTTTATATTCTGGTTTTATCATTGATTTAAAGAATCCACTAAATCCACCTTGTTTTTGTTTTATTTTGAAACCCTTCTTTAAATCTTTGATAATTATAGTATAATCTGAATTTTTTAAACTGCTATCCTGTTTTTTTTCTTGTTTCATTTGAATCCTCTTAGTGTTTATAGTAACGTTTATTCATGATATGATTGTTCATACTATTTCATATAGTATGAATCCTATAAATATAAATGTTTGGGTATCACTGTCCGATAGATTCTTATTTTCCGTGCATATTCCGGAATAGGCGGAAATTATTCGATGAAACATATACTAAAAAAGTAAACTTAATAAATTCTCAACTATACTTTCAAATATTGTTTTGAAATATTTCGAGGTAAGTTGGTATGATTTCGGAAATTTTAAAGTCATTTATGACATTATTAATAATTATTGATCCATTTGTAAGTGCAGTATTCTTTATAGGACAATTCAAGAATGCAACTGAAAAAGAACGTAATAAAGCAATATGGACAGCAATACTTGTAGCTGGCGCATTATTATTCATATTCTTATTCACAGGATTACTAATTTTAAATACATTAAATATAAGTTTTAATGGCTTTAAGATTGGCGGTGGAATAATCTTATTAATAATGGGTATAACTACAGTTCTTGGAATAGAATTAGGTGGACACCACGACAAAGTGTCGAGTGCAGCAATATTAATTGGAACTCCTCTTCTTTCAGGACCAGGAGCATTAACCACGATAATTATTTTATCAAAAGATTATGGTTTATTAATACCTGCAATAGCTGGAGCATTAGTATTAATATTATCTTTCATAATATTGAGGTCTGCAAATTGGATTGAAAAAGTTTTAGGTAAAGAAATTATTGAAATATTTTCAAAAGTTTTAGGATTATTACTTGCGGCATTAGCAGTAGATTTTATATACGCAGGAATAAGAGGATTTATATTAGGTGTGTAATTTAATGTTATTTGAATAAAAATTATATCTATATAAAGACGATTGTAGGAGGAGAAAATGGTAAAATTAGTAGAAGCAAAATCAATGGATGAATGTGTTTATTTCACGAATAGATCTATAGGAGAAAAATTCAATGGAAGTGCTAGATGCTGGGTATTTAGACAACAATGTCCAAAATGTAAGAAAGCATTTATGGGAAAACCCGTAGTTGATGGAAAAGCAAAAATTAGAGCACTAGAATATGTTTGTCCAAATTGCAAATACACAGTAGAAAAACAAGCATATGAAGATACTTTAATTGCAAATGTAGATTATACATGTCCATTATGTCAATTCCACGGCGGAATGGTACTTCCCTTCAAGAGAAAAAAAGTTGAAGGCGTATTAACATTAAGATTCCCGTGTGAGAAATGCAAGGGCCCAATAGATGTTACAAAGAAGATGAAAGAGATTAAGAAGAAAGTTAAGAAGGGCGCAGCACCTGTAGATGTAGAAGTAGATGACGAGTAAATACTACATACTTGTAATACTTCTCGTAATACTTGTTTTATTTTTTTAATGTTTTATTTTTCTATTTAGAATTTGTACTTAGTATTCCGACTTATTATTCTCATTATACTATGTCAGAAATCAATGATTTCTGAGCATGATTAAAAACTGCATGTTGCAAATTCTATTGCAGTTTTTGACATTTTTGTCAACAATCTTTATAAATTCTCAATAGTTTCATCAAATCATGACTGAGACTGATGCTAATACTACTAAGATTCATACTCATAACAAGATTCTTGTAACTAGCGCTCTACCGTATGTAAACAATGTACCGCATTTAGGAAATTTAGTCTGTGTTATTAGCGCAGATGTATATACAAGATTTCTTAGATTAATGCATAAAAATGTTATCTCAATTCTCGGTACTGATGAACATGGAACAACTGCAGAAACAAAAGCACTCGAAGAAGGATTAAGTCCAAGACAATTATGTGATAAATATTATGCTATACACACTGAAATATACAAATGGTTTAATTGCGAATTTGATTGCTACGGAAGAACATCCAGTAAAAATAATGCTGAAATAACTAGAGACATATTTAAGAAACTACATGCTAATGGATACATCGTAGAGAATACTTTAGAACAATTATATTGTGAAAATGATAAAAGATTTTTAGCAGACAGATTTGTCGAGGGAGAATGTCCGAAATGTCATTATGCAAATGCGAGAGGCGATCAATGTGAGAACTGTGGAGATTTACTTGATGCTAAAGAATTAATAAATCCAAAATGTAAAACTTGTAAGAATACTCCTGTAATTAGAGAAACAAAACATCTGTTTATGGATTTACCAAAGATTGAACCATTATTAAAAAAGTGGATGGAAGGAGTTCAGAGCGGTTGGTCGGATAATGCAAGAACAATGACCGAAGCGTGGCTTAAAGAAGGATTAAGACAAAGATGTATTACTCGAGACTTGAAATGGGGAATAAAAGTTCCACAAGAAGGTTTTGAAGACAAAGTATTCTATTCATGGTTCGATGCGCCAATTGGATATATTGGAATAACAAGTGAATGTAGAGAAGACTGGAAAGATTGGTGGCACGATAATAACAACGTGAAACTTGTACAATTTATGGGTAAGGATAATATTCCATTCCATACAATATTATTTCCATCATTTTGTATAGGAGCACACGATAATTATACATTGATGAGCGAAATTTCCGTTAATGAATTCTTGAATTATGAGAATGGACAATTTTCTAAAAGTAGAAATATCGGAGTATTTGGTGATGATGCACGAAGCACTGGAATTCCAGCAGATGTGTTTAGATATTATTTAATGATTAATCGTCCAGAAAGAACTGATACGGAATTTAGTTGGGATGATTTCCAGAAAAAAAATAATGCAGAAATAGTTGGAAATCTTGGAAATCTCGTCAATAGAACAGTAGTATTTTTGAATAGAAATTATGAAAGTATAATTCCTGAAGCAATTTTAGGAGATAAAGATCACGCATTACTCGAAGACGTAAGAACTAGAGTTAAAAAAATTGAAAATTTAATTGAAACTATAGATATTAAAGAAGCACTAAAAGAAATAATGCAGATAGCAAAATTAGGCAATCAATATTTACAAGACGGTGAGCCATGGAAAAATCCTGATAAAGAAAAAAATGCAACAACGTTATCTGTTCTTGCTAACGTCGTCAAGGATTTAGCAATATTAATACAGCCATATATGCCAAACGCCGCAAAATCCATACAAGAACAATTGAACATAAATAGATTAGATTGGAATGACTTAGGTAAATTAACTCTTCATCCAGGACACAAAATTAGTAATGCACAATTATTATTCAAAAAGATAGAAGATAAAGAAATCAAAGATTTTAGAGAACAATTTGCTGGTAAAAGAAAAAAGAATTTACCAAAAACCGAACCTTCCGTAACGGCAACAACTATTGCTTCGACGTCAAAACCTAATATCACATTCGATAATGTACAATTACGTGTTGCAAAAATTGTTGGTGTAGAAAAACATCCAAATGCTGAAAAGTTATATATAGAAAAATTAGATTTTGGAGACGAGTATAGAACAATTGTTTCTGGAATTGTTCAACATTATACTGCTGATGAATTGCTTGGTAAAAAAATTGTTGTAGTAACAAATCTTGAACCCGCAATCTTAAGAGGTGTTGAAAGTCAAGGAATGCTTCTTGCATCCGAAGAAAATGGAGTTGTAGGACTTGTAACAACTTTAGGAATCCCTGGAGATTATGTATATATTGATAATTTAGGTGAAGCAAAACTTAATCACATAAAAAATTTGCCTTTGATTAATATTAAAGAATTCTCGACATTAAAAATGATTGCAAAAGATGGAAAAATTTTGTGCAACGACCAAGAACTACAAACACTACAAGGATTACTTGGTGTAGAAAAAATTAAGAATGGTCCAGTGAGATAAAATGGATCTCATTGAAAATCGCAACCAAAATGTACTAAAAACAGAAATATTTATAAATGTATTAACCAGATTTCTATCAATATTTTAGATGTGAGGGAGTGGGTTGAAGTTTAAAGTCTTATTATTGTTAATAGCATTGCTATTAAGTACAGGATTTGTTTCTGCTACGTTAACTGTTAGAAGTATTGTTAGTACATCTGGACCAGGCTATAGAATGGCTAATGATACTATTGCCATTAATGTTTCTTCGACGAGTAATGTTTCAATAAATGGTATTCCTTGTACTAAAATAGATGCAACAACATATGTGTGTGTTGTTACAGATACTGTGGATACTGCCACAGCAACTTATCAAATAACAAATGATTTAGGACAATCAGCAAGTCCGAGTATTAATGTAGATAATAATATTGGTAGTGTAAGTTATACTGTGACAAATGTTCAAGGCAGTGCAATGCTCGACTATGCCGTTCAAGATTTAGGATTCAACAATAATAATTTATGCTCGGGTATTGCTACACTAACTGTGTATGATGGTACTACTGTACTAAATACAGTCAATATTTCTGGAACTTCTGGAACATGTATGTATTCTGGTTCAATAAATTTAAGTATAGGAAATTCTGGAACAAAGTCAATATATCTAGAAGTTACTGATAATGCAGGTAATAAAAAAGATACTCCAGTACAAAATATCACTTTGGATTTAAGTCCTCCTGATATTGTCAATGGATTAACTGTAACACGCTCAGGAACTGACGAAGAATTAGATATTCTGGGAGGAAGTGCATCATTTGTCGTCGATATATATTTTAGTATTATTGAAGAAAATCTTAAGAGCATAACTCTTGATTTAAGTGGTGCAAATACTAATCCTGCCGTACAATTTGTATATAAACATATAGACGTTCCATTAAGCAATTGTCAAATTAATAGTTCAGGTTCAGACGGTAAAAAAATTTATAATTGTGTTTATAGAGTTGTATCATTAAAATTACCTGGAGATACTTTAAGTGTCAATGTTTTAGCAACAGATATGTATGATGCTGCTAGTTCTGCTACATTGACTAAATCATTTACAATTGATAATATTGAACCAAAAGTTTCTATGACAACAGATAAATGTGATAGTACAGGAAGATGCTACGTAAGTAATGGTTTGAATAAAATTATACTTACTATGAACAAACAGAATTTTGAGAAAAAACTTTTATTCGTTAGTATTTCCGGATCAACATTCAGAGTACAGAACTGTACTGATGGCGATTGTTTTGCAATGGTGCCATTAACATGTGATAGTGGTTCACAAGTTGCAGTCAGCATCGATGGATCTTCTGGATTAGAAAGTCAAGATGATTCCGGAAATGTTGTAGTTCCTTACAACACTTATTTTTATTGTGATAATACTGCTCCAATAATCACAAGCATTAATGTTACAGGAGTGTCATCTGATTCAATTATAAAAGATCTTCTAGTATCAGGAAGTACACTTACTGTAACAGCAAATGTAATAGAAGCTGAAAGTCTTGATTTATTTGCTAATGTGCAACTTGATAAAATTAAGAATGCAACAGAAAAAGGAACATGCACTAAAATTAGCAATAATAATTTTAATTGTGTATGGACGGTAAGTAGCATAAATGATGGATATTATGATGCAAATATATTAGTCAATGTAACTGACGCAGTCGGTAACGAAGCTGATAAATCTTATCCTGTAAAAGTTTTCGGACATAAAGCAGACAATGAAACTCCAGATGCTATTGATATATCATTGTTGAATGTTTACCCAGAAGAAATTAATCGTGTAGTGTTGGATATGGCTACTGGTAACAGTATTCCTTATTATATTTATGCAACATACAGTTTGAATGCAAAGAGTGGTTTTAATAAAGTTAGTGTATTACATCAACAACTTGATGTCAGCAAATGTGTATACGTAGGAACTCTTGGAACTACAAATGCTAATACAGTATTTAGCGAGATTACTGTGAATAATCCTTATAGTGCATTATATCCTGATATCGGAAGAGTGGATTTGAAATTTTTAGACAATACTGACCCAAACATTTTAGATAATGAATTTACTATATCGTGTAATATTTCAGTAATGGTTAAAGACGGAGACAATATATATCAAAATCCTCAAGAATTGCAATTAGATATGCCATTTAAATTAGTTAATACAAAATTATGTAATCAAGGTCAAGAATGTACTCCTGGAGAAGTCTTAGGAAAAAAACTTGAGACGGCTGAGAATGGTTTCTTTGTAAAAGCAAAATTAATGGGAACAATAAATATGCTTATACCAAAAATTCAGAAATTATGTAGTCTAAGAGGATACATTGGCCAAGCAACGTCAGCGTCACAAATATTAAGTATGGCAATGCAGGGTGTATCAGTTAGTACTGGAAATTTCAAAGTAGCAAATATCCCAATAAGTATGTTTATGCAATTAAGTAATATTGATGTATGTCTTTCAGGAGCAAGTACAAGTAATGCTGGCGGATATGGTTTTAATCAGAATACAGGACTTAATATGAACATGAATCAAGTCGGTGGACAACCTGACGCAGTCGGTACTACGCAAGCACTTATACAAGCAAATCAGGCTGCAAGTTTTGCAAAGAGAACTGAGATGGCTGGCAAGTGTCAACAATTTGTTGGTAAAGCATGTGATTTCTTAACATGTACAAATACAAATAATGCTACAAAAATAACCACAAGCAATTTTGATCAATATAAAGGAGATAACTCAGTAGTAGGCAAATCATTAGGCATAACAGATACAGGCGCTGCTAATGGTGCTGGCGCACTTCCAGATATATTTGGAGGATCAAAGGTCGGAGGATTTGGTCAGCAGTCAATGAATATATTAACAAAGAATATTAATGTTCCAGATGTACGTAATAGTATTGTAATGGCGGCAGCCACTCAATGTTGGCCAGCAGTGTATTATAATTTAAATAAATGGAGACAAACAGAATGTAATTATGTATATTGTCTAAAAATGGCATCATATACTGGAACTGATATATCAACATGTGATATGGCACGAAAAGCACAAGTCTGTTCAATAATCGTAGGAGAAATATTTGAACTTCCAGGCGCTAATATTATAAAAAATCTTATGGAAAATGCAGCGGATTATGCTACAAATTTTTTACCACTAGCATCAGCATCATTATTAAAAAAAGCAGTCTGTCCAGAATATACTGATGGAACTATGGATCCATTTAAATCTGGACAAATGAATTTACCAAAGGATTTAAAGACGCAAACATTCAAAATATATGGTTGTCAATTACCAATACAAATAGCAAGACTTGCAGATATATCTACAAGAAGTTCACAAAGAGCACAATTCATATATCCAGAAACTCCAGACATGTGTCAATACGCGGATTGCGTAGGTCAAGAAAATTGTAAATATGAACCAACTTTCTGGGACACAATAAATAAAATGCAATTACCAGTAAAGAATAATAGCATACCTGTAGATAAAAATACACAAATTGCAGCAGCAAATCAAAACATTGTAGATACACAAAATTTTGTAAAAGCTACTAATGGACGATACTTACTAGCTGATGGAAAAATCAATGCCGATACTGCTAAAAATACATACGGTTACGATAGTACAACATACGATTCAAAACTCAAAAGTTTACAGGACAGAGGAATATTTACAGACGTAACACTCGCCGACCCAACAAAAGTAAAAGATGATATTGCTAATGATCAGGAAGTATTAGATTCAGTTAATGTGCTAATTAAGGATAAAAAGAAAGAATTGTCCTCAGTAGCGCCGCCTACAACCGTAGATGTTACCTCAATTAAAAATGATTTAACAGATACAACTACTAAATTAACTCAAACTACCACCCAATTGAATAAGTTAACTAATGCTTATCAACCTGTAAATATTATTAACACTATTGATGACAAAGATCTTCCACCAGGTTTATTAACAAGTCCTGCATACAGTGCTAGAATTTATGGTCTAGAAAACGTCCAAGGTCTCTCACCTGAGGCCGCTACACAACAGGCTAAAGTAGATTTTGTAAATAGTTATAGACAAGCACAAGCTTTGTCTATTCCGGATAAAGATATTGATATATCAAAATTAGGTGTAGGTAGTCAATACTCTACAGATTATACTAATCAAATTAAATCGTTGACGGATCAACAGAAACAGTTAACTCAAAAGCAGATAGGTGATAACGGTGAATTAATAGATGCAGGATCTACCAATGCTAAGGTAGATGAGTATGTTGCTACACAAAAAGAATTGACACAAGAATTGACACAATTAGAAAATACCAAAAGTGATTTAGAAAAATCAAAAGCCACTACAGCAGGTTCTGAGGCTACTAGTATAACTGATTTGAGTCAGAAAATAATTGATCTTCAGAAGTGTATTCACAATTATGTTCAAGAAACTTCTGCAACTACATCGTTTGATGCTTCTAAATGTGCTGTACTTACGTCTAAATCATATATTGATCCAGCAAAATTGAATGCTATGACTTTTAATCCAGACGATATACAATATGCGAATTTAAATATAGAGCAAAAGGCTCAATATTATCAGAACGCTATTACTGGACTAAATGAATTAGATGCATTGGATAAAAAATTAGGAGTTTCTGGTGAGAATATATATAATTTATATGTTCCTGATAGTTTAGGTTTGACTGATGCTCAGAAGAAGATTATAGCCCAAGCTAATTCTCAAACGCTTTCATCATCTGCGGATGATAAACTTACTTTAGACAATAAGAGAAAACAATATTGGCAAGCACTAGGCTTATGTAATGATGGTGAAACGACATGTGATGATTTTGCAAAACAATTATCTGTATTGAGCAATGATGATCCGGAATATAAACAATTGTATACGGATAAGATTACAGCGAAACGTAATGAAGCAAAAGATTATATAACGAAGTCTAGTGCTATGATAAAAGCATATGACAATTCCAACAAAATGGGTAATGCATTATTTATGGGATTGCAATTCTTGAATGCACAACACATGATTGATTTCATGTTTACTCCTTACTGGACTGAAAAGATGTTTGGAATGGATGTAAGTGATTTATTAGATTTTAATAAATATAAAGAATCATTATGTAATCCTGCAAATCCAATCAACCTTGGTTCAGATTCCGATTCTAATACTGTTATATCATGTAGTTCTGGATCCTGTCAAGCAGTATTAACATATGCTGCTGAACGCATCGAATTAGAATATCCAAATAAAACAAGATATAACATTTATACTACAGTTTATTACATTAGTGGTGGAGATTTAAGAGGAAGAAAAGTTACATATAATGTATACTTTAGAGGACCAGGCGTTAATACAATTCAAGGTTTTAGAGATCCTTCACCATTAAACGCTTTTGACATCGTTCAAAAGAAGAAAGTATTCCAAACTTCAGGTGTATATGATCAGATGTGTATAGAATTTAGTGAGAAATTTCCTCCAGATAATTCATTAAATAATGCATTGAGCTACTGTAGACCAATAGTTATTAGCAATACAATCGGAGGTACAAGTGGTGGCAGTGCATTTAACACAGGTTCTCCATGGAGTCCTGAAGAACAAAATGCAACTAATAGTGGACAATACTTAGACGGATACGACTCAAATGGAAATAGAATACAAGCTCCAGGAACAAATCCTGTAACTAATGGTGGCGATAATAGGCCTCCAGGATTATACGAATAGAACTTTCAAATATAAAACTTTGAAATAGATTATCTAAACCAAAATAACAAATCAAAATAAAACAAATACTAAAGCATAAAAGAGTGTGAACATGAATCAGAAAACATTTTTTAAAAGTAAAACAGGTCAAATAACTATATTCATAATTTTGGGAATAATAATATTATTTGTTGTAGCATTATCTGTATTCTGGCAGAATTCTTTTAATAAGGTAAGGCCTTCAGCACAAAATTTAGTTGTTAGTGATGAATTAAAACCAATTCAAGTTTATGTAACAGATTGTTTATCCTCAGTATCAAAGGATGCATTAATACGTTTAGGACAAAACGGTGGATACATAACTTTACCAAGTGGATTACAGGTAAATCCATCAAAACCATATGATTCAGATGCATTATTCTTTCCACCACAAGTTATTCCATACTGGTATTATATTAAGCCATGTAAAGAATCAGGAACTGGATGTTCGTTCACAAGAGATCCTCCATTATGTAGAGTTGATACAACTTGTATATTACCATACAAAGGACAAAATAGTATGGAAGAACAATTAGATACATTTGTAGAAAAAAATCTAGATGCATGTATTGCAAACTTTGCACCATTTAGCGACAAATTTGATATAACTGCCGGTTCAATTAAAGTTGATTCACAAATTGCTGAATCTACAGTCGGGTTTACATTAAATTATCCATTACAAATATCTCCTAAGAGTTCAAATAAAAAAGAAGACATTTCATTATTTTATACTGAACACAATTTAAAGCTTAAACAGATATATCAATTCGCACAAGAAATAAAAGATGCTGAAGCTAATTATACTTTCTTAGAAAAGAATACATTAAATCTAATAACAATATATTCAGGTATTGATGAAAAACTTCCTCCAATGAGCGGTCTTGACATGTTTAATCCAGGCGGAAAAAAGATATGGATACGTACAGAAGTCAAAAATCTATTAATGAGTGATATTTTACCTTACACTATGTTACTGCAAATAGTAAATGCAGGTAATGCTAAAGTAATGATGCCAAGAGGAACAAATCCTAAATATATAAGTTTTGAAGAAGGGTTATATAAGGGTATGATGATTAAAGTTTCAAATACTAGTATGTATCCTGACTTGAATGCTAACATATTCTATCCTCCAGGTTCAGATATATATTTTAGAATCGGAAATAGCGAAATAATTAAGCCTAAGGATTTTAATACAGGAGACAACATTATTCTAAAGATGATGAGTTATGTTGTAAACGATTACAGTTTCAAATATGATATAACCTATCCAGTAATTGTTCGAATTCAAGATCCAGATGCATTCAAGGGAGAAGGTTACACATTTAATTATGCATTACAGGCAAACATTAGACAAAACGTTCCAATATCTAGGAACATGACTACACCAAGTATAATAACTATGCCAACAATAGATATGGAAGACTTAAATACAAGAGTTAATAGAACGATAACTATAGAAACTTATGATAAATATACTAAGCAACCATTAGAAGGAGTTCAAATAAATTATAAGTGTGGTTATGATATTACAATGGGTTTAACATCAATGAAATCAGGTAAAGCAGTATTAACAGATAACTTCCCATTCTGTGAATTTGGTGGAGAAATAGATTATGAGAAAGCAGGATACATGGGTTCAGCAATAGATTATACTAATAATGATGGTACTGATGCTAAAACTTTTAAGATTGAATTATGGCCGCTTCAAGAAAAGAAATTCAAAGTATACAAACGTACAGTAGCTGACATAAATACTATAAGAAATACAGGTGTTGGAGGAATAGTGCTTTACAATACAGCTTATTCTGAATTAAGTCCAAACGATACAGTGTTCTTAAATGTATATAGAACTAAAGATGATGTTAGAGAAACTGATGTGCCTCTAGTCGGGTTTTCAGTAGTAAAAACTAATGATGCTCCAGTTAAGATTACAACAAGACAAGACCAAATAGATTATGTAAATAAATTGTTCAGTCAAAATATAATTAATGAAAGTGAGAAGGACTCTATGCTTAGTGACTTAAACTTTGTACCAGATACAGTACAGGTGGATGCTCCTAAGGAAGAAGACTATGTTATGGATTTTGTTCCAGGAGTTTACACGGCTGATGCATTCATGACATATGATGGAGATATACATATTCCAGAAAAGAATGATACTATGTGTGCACAAAAGATTCCGGGTACAAATATATGTTTATTTGGAAAAGCTGATGTTAATTATCCAGAACAAAATTTTAGCAGTTGGATAAGCGGCGGGGTAAACATTGATTTCACATTAACAGAAAACGATGTATATGCTAACAATACTTTGGTATTTTTCGTTGTCGAAATGCCTATTCCAACAAATTGGGATATGCTCCAAAATAGTCAAAGTTTAGATTCGTATCAGATAGATAAAATAGCGTTATTAAGACCAACTGTGAAGTGAATTAATAATATATTAAGTGGATTAGTACTGATTATTACTATATTGCTGCTTGAAAGTTCGTTAAGGGTGAGTGGAGTTATATTTTATGGAGTTTAATCTATTATGAGAAAGATGAAAAAGAAAAATGTTTTGATTCTTAAAAAATATTTTGCATTGACAGCAATTTATTTAATTATTTCTCTGACATTTTTTACAGCAAGAGCTCTTGCCGTGCTCAACTATGATATAAGTGGTGATAATGATGTATCTGGATTTGCTCGCAGAAGTGGTGATATAATCAAGATTAATGTTACTGCAGATAGCAATGTTAGTTTCGAAACAACTTCAGGGCAATATACATCAGTTCCACTAGACTGTACAGGCAGTGGTGCTGGTAGTGTAAGTTGCTTTTATGGTTTTGATCAATCAGAAATAAGTACAAACATAAATAATATACCGTTTATGCTCAAACAAGGTGATGATGGAAAGCCATTGTCTAAAGTTGGAAATTTATTTATTGATGGCGATGCACCTAATCCGACTTATCTTGATGTTAATAAGACTGGAGAAGGTTTATCATTCAAGTATTCTTTCACAGATTATCCGTTAGTTTCTGGCGCAACTTCTGGAACAACTTCAGAAGCATGTGATGGTTCAGGCATAGGTCACATTGAAATTATCGTACAAGGAAGATCGATATATGTTGAAGATATTACTGATACAAAAAATTGTACTGTTTCTGGAGAACAATTTGCTAATTTATCAAATACTTACAATGATAAAATATATTACACTGTGATTGCAAGAGACAGAGTTGGTAATGAGTATAATTCTGGAGTGGTAGAGATGCCTGGAGATTTTAGAGCACCAGTCATAGCTAACACATTTAAAATTATGAAAAACGGTGTAGAACTTAGTACATTATCATCATCAGTCCAAACAACTGCTGATATTGTTGTACAAGTTGAAGATAGTGCTTTAAGTCTTAACCCAGGAACTAATATTGGTTATATTTATGGTGATTTATCAAATATGAATCTTAATCCAGCAGTAAGTATGAATCCTGAGTATAAGAATGCTAAGGCAGATTGTATTAGAGAATCTGGAAATCTATATACCTGCACATTCAGTAATGTTTCTATAAGACCTGGAAGTGTTGATGCCGGTATAAAAATTACTGCTACAGATGTTGATAAAAATACTGCATCAAAAGATATTAAAGCAATATTTAATTTGAATGATAACGCTGGAACTGTGTTATATCTCGGACCATTAAAAACTCATTGTACTAGTGATTTGACAAAATGTTATTTAAGAACTGGAACACAAATAATACGCGCAGAATTAGATACTACTTCAAGTTATAATCGTAGTGTGATATACATAGACGTAGATGGTGAACAAAGATTCGCGTTATGTAAATTAGATGATGTGTGGGTGTGTACAGGTGTATATGATGTTCTTGAAGATACTGGTAGTTTGAATCTTATTATTGCGGAGTCACACGACGATTATGGAAATATTATAACTTCTGATATTCAAAGAACCATATATGTAGATAATACTCCACCCCAAAACACTTCAGATTTGACTGTTACGAATAGCAATAATAACGTCGGTTGTTCAGTAGCTGGAGATACTTTGACTTTTAATACTAAAATTAGAGATACATCTGCAGAACTAAAAATTTATGTTAATACAACTAAATTCACAATGGATGATGTGCAAACAGGAACATGTACTTCGGATGGAAATGACAATTGGGATTGTACTTTAGATATTAAAGATTTTATGTCTACACCAACTGTCGCACCTATAAATCAAAGTATAATTGTTGAAGACTTAGCAGGAAATCAATTACCAATTCCGTACATGTTTAATGTATGTAAAGCTTCATCAAATAGTCCACCAAATGTTATATTCGGCGTTACTCCACGTGGTACGATTCCAACAATCGATCGTAGGACTGCAAGTTTTCTTCCTGTAAAAACATATATTCCATTATCAATTGATATTCAGACTGGTGCAACATTAATGTATTTAACTGTAGATAATTGTAAAGGTTTGGGAGATAATGGATTAAATGTAGTTGATTCAGGAAATTATTTCATTCCTAATTATGGTACTACGCCAACACTAGTGTTATATATTGGAAACAAAGGCGCACAACTACCTAATAATACTTTAGATGTTAATTGTTCAATATCTGCTCGAGTCAGAATCGGTCCTACAGTATATACTCAAGAAGAACAGTATACATTCCCAATAAGTCTGGATATGTATAATAATCCATTAGGTGTTGTAGATGCAGCGACTAATGATGAGATGAATGTTGTAAGAGCACATTTAAGAGATATAGATAAGGAATTGAAGACTAGAAACGCAATCGATTCTGTACTCGGAAATTTATGTAAGATAGCAGAAGGTATTGGAAAAGCGAATTCTATAGCGCAGGCAGTAAAAGCAGTATTATATACTGTATTCATGGTGATGCAGTTAGCTGGTGCTACTGTTGCAGCACAATCGGCATGGAGTGCAGTCCAAACAACACTTGGTGGTATTCATGGTGTTGTTACAAAATGGATATGGCCGCCAGGAATTATTCCGACAGGAGTTGGCGGTGGAATAATAAAAGGCGTATGTCTAGTCTACACATGTAAATTTTTAGACGTAGGAACATACACGGGATTATTAGTAGAATTAGGTTCAAGTGCAGTTGGAAAATTCGGAGCGAATTTAATGGGAACTTCTACTACTTCTCAATCTTCTACTTCTATTACTACCTCTGGTTCGCAGAGTGATAATTCTGTCCCAATCGTTTCTAAAGTTGGAGATAACTATTTTGTGGAATATCCGACAGGAGACGAAGAATCGGCAGCTAATGAACAAGAGGCAAATAATATGGTTAATGAATATGCTAAAAATTTTCCATTAACATCGATAAAACCTATATCCGTAACTGGAATTCAACAACCAGTAGCACAACTTTCAGCTTCCGATATTGATAAGCAATTAAATCCTTCTCTTGCTAAAACTGTAACTGTTCCTAAAATTTCTCCGATGCAGAATTATGCTAAATATATGTCTAGTGCTTTGAATGGTCATCAATGGATTGTTAATCCTTATATGAGTATTCATTATGATGATACGTGCAATCCTGCAATAATTTATAATTTGAAGAAAGATAAACAGATTAATTGCATGTATCTTAATTGTTTGCAAAAACAAGTCGCGTATGGCTTACCTAAAATTGTATGTGATGGAAATTATAAACTAAATCAATGTTTATATTTGGATAGTGCAGATTATGTTTTGAATGGACGCGGAAGTGCACTCAGCGCATTTTGGAGAGGTATAACGGGTTCTCTTGCATCAAGTTCAGAAGCGTTGACTATACAGACAGTGTACACAGCATATTGTTGGAGTGATTATCAACCTATGGGGCATCTAAAAGATATTAATCTGAATGCTAGAGGATTGCATAGTGCGATTTGTGGTCTTGCAGGATCAACGTTTGCACTCAAAGAGATACTGGATTTCTCTAAAAATCCATTTAATGAATTTAGGACAATGAATCCTGCAGCAAATAAAGATTATTGTTCAGGGATAGATTATTCGGAAGCGGCAGATACATCTTCTACATCCCAAGGTTATTATACTGAATAAAATGGCAAATAAACTAATAAAATTTTCATTGATGATGTTTATATTAATTATAGGATTAGTAAGTGTTGTATACGCAGACTCAGAATTAAGCAATTATGCTGTCAATAAACAGACTGCAGACCAATGGAGAACGGAATCAAGGAATTATGGTTATGGTGCGAATATATGGACTATAAACGATTTAAATAAATTTATAGATACTAGTGGCAATGGAATATATGATTATTCAAAAGATTTTTGGATGCCGATACAGCCTTGGGAATATATGGTTTGCTCAAGAGGTTTATCAACGCAATTAGTGGATGAAAATAGGGTGACGGCAAGTGGTGGAGGAATATATATGGGTAATGAATCCATAACTGTTGCGGCATATAGGCGTGTGCCTAAAGATAATGATTCATTTCTTTACGAAGTAACATGGTATATAATGCCGTCAGGAGCGAAAGGATATATGTATACTATCAATGCTAGAGGTCATGGCCAAACTATGGTCGTTCAAGCAACGAAAGGCGCTGGGCAGAAAACAGGAGATGCAGGATACTTACCATTCTATTCAACCGTAAATTATACTGAAATAGTCTTAACATATCTAAATGCAGATCACATCTATCCGATACTAGAGGTACCAGATGAAAACAGGCAGTAAAAATACAAGACGCAAAAACGAGAGGATAAAAAGAGTGAAGATAAAAAAAGATAAAACATTAAAGAAAAAGAAGAATATGGTTAAGTCCGATATAATCACATCTAGCATGATTGAACATTCTCAAATATTAAAATCCAGAGCAGTTGAACATTCTCAAGCTAAGCCAGAAGTGGTTGCACCAAAAACAAATAATCCATCAACTTCATCTATTAATGAAAATATTGCAACAAACTATTGGTCTAAACATTGGAATATATTCAAGAGAAGTTTGAGATTTGATTCAACGTTATTAAAATTAATATTTACAGATATTGGGTTTATAATAACATTATTTTTATCATATGTTCTGATATATTTCTTCTGGATAAAGAACATGCTTTCCGTGTCATATTTGATGAATATCTTAGATACTGCTCAAACATCTGCTGTCTCATCATCAGAAGTCATGAATGCTTGGAATCATTTTATAACAACAGTAATCTTTATAGTGTTGCTGATAATATTGCTTTATATAATATTGCTAAGCATATATAGTGCATTAAGTCATATATTCATAACAAAAAATAAGCTTGGTGCAAAGCTATTCCTAAATTTTATATACATCTATGCTATATTAACATTAATATATTTCTTGTTGGTATTATCGATATTTTATTTGTCAAATAATATATTGTTGATAGCTTGGGGAGTATTAATATTAACTATAATATATCTATACTCTTTATTGATATTTTATCTAGTGACGAATGATGGTAATATCTCAAAAATATTTAGTCATGGCTTTAAAAGTATAATTAAATTTCATAATACACTCCCACCAATATTACTCACGTCAATAATGTTTGCAATTTTGTTGCCGATATTGAATATAATATTTGGATGGAACTATCTTATATTTTTCCTTGCAATCACGATTTTATTATTGTATTTATTAAACTGGATGAAAAAGTATCTGCACCACATAATACATTCATGAGACATAAATAAGATTAAATGACTCTAAACAACAAAGATAAATTGACAATAGTCATCTGGATAATCAATAAAAAGAAGAGGTAAGATGAAAATAAATAATAAGAGAGGACAAATAACTCTGTTTATAATTCTCGGATTGGTCTTATTGATAGGTGCAGCATTGTACGTTTATTATACTAATAAAGTTCAGATAACTACTACAACTGTTCCAAAATATACAGGAGATACAGGGCAAGTGCAAACATTCGTTGATAATTGTATAGAACAGGTCGGCAGACAGGGGATAATAGAACTTGGACGACACGGAGGATATATCAATCCATTAAGCAGAGCATATACACTCACATCATTGAATTATGATCAGACAGACCAATCTGAATCAGACATGGCTTTTTTGAATAGCAATGAT
>Ga0265322_10000032_pt1 | contig 81879 bp, 85 predicted proteins | sample 41222metaG_FD_193584 | JGI IMG/M metagenome (GOLD analysis project Ga0265322, IMG submission 193584) | Rhizosphere microbial communities from Carex aquatilis grown in University of Washington, Seatle, WA, United States - 4-12-22 metaG | ecosystem: Host-associated > Plants > Roots > Rhizosphere...
CTGAATTATCAAAAAATCCTGATTTATTTAAGAAACTTATTTCTTCCTCAAATAATTCCATCATTACAGAAAATGCCTTAAAATATTTGGTTTTTTTCTTTCTTAAAAATTCTTCAGTCCAATTTTTCCAATCTTGTTTATAGTCCATCTCATGAATTTCAGCATCTAACTGTTCAACAGCTCTTGCAAATTTTGCTTCTTCACTTACGGATTCTATATATTCCGTATATATTGATTCATATTTTTTTGACAAATTTTCTGGTAATTCTGTTATTATTTTATGAAATGCTTGCTTTTCTTTTTGTAATTGATTGATTTCAACTTTGTGTTGATCTTCAATACTTGGGTTAATTGGCGTGTCGCCTGCATGAATTTTCATCAAATCATGATACATCAAAAGTTCGTAGACTTTTAATCTGTCAATGTTTATATGAGTCTTAGTCATTATATAATCTGCAAGAATCAGGCTTGACCAGTCGTGTTCAGCGGAGCTTTCTTTTCTATTATCTACAGTCGCATATCTATTTACGGACTTTAATTTGTATATAACTCTAAACTTATCTATATCGTGCATGTATACGGTAGTAGAATTTTTTTTATAAAGCTTGTTAAAGATATTGTTCAATATCTCAGAATAGAATACGTATATATCTATATTATGCTGATTTTATTTTTTATTAATAAATTTCTTTATAGCCATCACGAAGTCATATGCTTCTCTATAATATGCTTCATATTGGTCTCCTGACATATCATTAACTTGGCCATGCATTATACTCTTGCCAAGATTATAGAACATTCTCATCGTATGTAAATGTTTTTTATCAAGAAGTCCAGGTTTTACCAATTTTTCATCCATCATGTCAGCAACATGTGCTGGACTCGGAGGAACTTCTCCGACATACATTAATGCTGCGTGTGCGCCATCAATTACTGCCCAATATAAATCTAATACGGCTTGTATTATGTGTCCTCTAGAATTTTGCAGAGTTTGAGGCGCCATCATTAAATAATTTTGAATGCTTTCAGCACTTGGTCTTATTCTTCCTTGAGATAATAATATTTGTAATGGCTCGAAAAATCCTGTATCTAATATTGCTACGCCATCACGTAACATGTTTATTGCGATTGGATCTCCTGCTCTTATATATTCCCAGAAATTAGTCAAGCGAAGACTTGTTATATGTAATTTTTTAGAAGTTCTGATTATTACTTTTTCAACAATTATTCTATATGTTTGTATTAGTTCAGGCGTTAATTGTATTGTGACATCGTCAATTATAAGTAATATATCTATATCGTGGCTCTTTTTATTTGTATCAATATGTCTTGCTGTACTGCCAAATAATATTATGCCCTTAAGAAGTGTTCCTAATTCCTTCTTTACTTCTTTAGAAAAACTGTATACTACATCCATATCTTCCTTTTGATATTTCTGTAGATGTGAAATCTTTCTATTTTCCACCGGAAAATCCAACTTACACCCACCTCTTAATTTTTTAAATATCTTAAATTACATTAATCATCTAAGTTCAACTAATACAATTGCCGTTATTTATGATTATTATGATTGACTATTTATTAAACTTCATAACTATTCAAAAGTAGACAATGAAGTTCAGCGTATATAGATAATATTTGTATATGCGAAAGGATAACGTTCAATTGTTATAATGTGTGTCGTCGTTTTATTCCAACGGAACTTCAGACCACAATTTGAATTCATTACTTGGAGCGTATGCTCCGACGATATAATTAGGAGGAGCAGCATAACCGAAATGTCCTTGTCTGAATCTTCCCATAGACATAGGATTCATGTGTCTACCGAGTGCATATACTGGACTTCCAAGTTCTGCTAATGTATCTGGTAATACTGTATTTGCATTAAAACTTCCAACTTCTGTAATGAAATCTTTAAAGCCCGCTTTCTCCAGCATTTTAAAGACTTCTTTAGTCGGAGTATTACCTTGTCCCGGTGTTAAATGTTCATCATCATAACCCCAATTATCTGTAAGATGTATATGTCCCAAAACGTTCTTATCTATAAGTTTTTGAACTTGATCAAGATACCATTTGTCAAATTGTTTATCACTGCCCTTAAAATGTTGACGCCAATTATTTAAGTGACCAGTATCAAGTGTTGCTCTAATGTGCGTTTCAGCTTTTTTCTTTGCATCATCTTCACTATATCCTTTATCTACTAATTTACTAGCCATTTCTTTTCTTGACTTCTGGACTATATTAATCATCTCATCAGCTTGTGAACCATAATAATCTGGGAATACATTTTCTGGAGCAATATATATTGCTTCCTTAAGTTCTTTTTTATGCGCTTCTGTTTCTCTCATTGCTTTAAGACCTGCTTTTGCTAAAGTATCGGCAGTTCTTTGTATACCTACTTCTTCTATTGGTTTTAAACGACTCATTTCTTCAAGTATTCTTTTTCGTTGTTCTAATGCTGATGCAACTGTTGATTGATTACCTTCTATACGTTTACGTATGCTATCCTCTTGCTCTTGTAATTGATCTTTTATAGGAACGTGATCTCCCATAACGCTTCTAGTAAGTTGCTCTTGAGTTGTAAGTTTCCATCTATCGGCTTCTGGAGTTGCATCCCATAATTTTTCTTCTGCTTTTCGTCTTTCTATAATTTTGATTAAAGCTTTTTTAGATTCTTCTAAATCCTCACTAAATCTTAACGCTTGACCTTCTGCCTCTCTCAATTTTTGTTCGTTCATACCAAACATTAATATTTGAGCATCAGATTTATTTTTTATTTTATCATCGAGTATACCATTTTCAGAATGACGTTTTTTAATAAGTTCAAGAGCTTCGTTGTAATCATATTCTTTAACATTATATTTTCCTTCCTTATCTTTCTTAAGATATGTCATTCCTGTCGTTGAATCTCTTTCTTCTTCTGGAAAATAAAATTTCATTTCTCTATTTAATGCTTGTAATGCACCTGTTTTTTGATCAGCCAAATATATTGGTGCTTTTTGAAATTCTGCATCATATTCCTTAAAGATTCTATCTTTTTCTAAAACCTTGTCAGGATTTTTTAATCCAGCATCCATTATGGGTCTTTGCCATTCGCCAGCGTGAAATACAACCGCTCCACCTTGCGTGGCTGTAGCCGCAAATTCTATTGCCTTATTTATCTCCTTCAAAGTTTTTTGCGCTTCATCCTCACTAAAACCTTGTTGTGTAAGTCCAGATAATCCTTGTTTTCCAAATGTTGCGTGTGTACTGACTGTTACATCATTTATTTTTGATAATTCTCTAAACTCTTCACGTTCTCTCTTGCCTAAAATTTCTGGAGTTGCATTTTGACCGTTAAATCCGCTTTTTCCAGCACCAGAAAATGCTATTTCTAATTTAGCAATTCCTTGTCTTATTTTTGCTTGTAATTCTTGAACTGGATAAGTATTTGGAGCCATAGTTGTTCCTATCTCTCTTGCTGTTAATTCTGTACCGACGGGATTTGCTTCTGGAAAATCTCCACCAATATATGTTCCACTATTTTTAGCAAATTCAGCAGTCTTCTCAGTGTAATAACCTCTGTCCAAAGTTGTGAAATAATCGATGTTGAATATAGTCATTTTTTACCTTTTTAGTTGCTTGTTAATTTATCATTATTTTTTTAATTATGATTGTTATATTGTTAATTATTTTATTCTGAATGTTATTTATGTCTCTAATCATTTTTTAATCTTTGATAATTTCCAATCTGTTCAATTATATGCATAGATCTTTTTACATATTGATTTTGATCTTTTTCTATATAACTCTGGTCGCTATTGAATTGTTCAAATCGACTTTTTAATCTTCCTATAAGCATTTCTTCTTCAGGAGTTATTTCTCCACTAGCTGCTTTATTTCTTAAATCTGTTAAACCTGAATAGAATGAATTAGTTGTTACATCATAAAGTCTTTGAGGCTCTTGAAGTTTTTCGAAAAACTTACCATAATTTGCATTTGCACCTTCAGGAATAATTTTTGACGCAGTATTAGCCACATCTTCCAAACTCATTTCTTTAGTATTTGTCTTTTTGTGATTTGTTACTTCCTCCTCTTCTAATATTATTCTCTTATGATGCATCAAATCTTGAAAACTTCTCTCTATCAATTCTTGAGTTTCTTCTATCTCCTTGATTTTTTTACTTTCTAGTTCTTGTAATTCCTTACGTTTCTTATCTAAATTCTCTAATTCTTTTTGCTTCTTCTTATCTAGCTCTTCAAGCTCTCTACGCTTCTTTTGATCCATATCCTCTATTTCTTTCTTTTTATTCTTCTCTAATTCTTCCAACTCTTTTCTTTTGGAGGCAATAGATTCTCTTTTCTCAGTACTAATCTCTTCAAGCTGGGCTATTCTATCTTGAGGATGTACATCCGTTAAATCGTTAGTTGTATTAACCATTTTTATTTTAAAACCTAAATTCTATATTATACGATGATATATTAATTCATCGTCATAAATTATTACTAAATATATCCTATGAACTTAAAGATGAATATTATTATTCTATTATTTTGGTAACTATTTACCATGTTAATAATTGATGAGATTTTTTATAATTCTGCCAAACTAATTTCATTTCTCCATATGCTGCTTTTTCACCAGGACCCTTCTTTGCAGCTTTCTTTTTTTGCGGACCAACAGAAGGTATGAATGCACCAATTATTTCTCCAAATCCCATGAATACTCCGACGAACGGTTCAAACAATCCTCCTGTTTGTTTATCGCCTTCAGTGGTTTGACGCTGGTTTAGGAATTTTTGGAGTCCATTGCGCGTATCTTTTTCTTTTTCCTTTTTCGCTTCTACTTTGTCTTTGAATTCTTTTTCACCTGCTTCTGCAAGATATTTTTCTAAATCTTCTTCCAACGCATCCATTGATGCTTTTAATGATGCGTCAATAATTCCTAATAAGTCTAATTCTTGTTTTTCTCTGTATGCTTTATATGCATTCATTTCTGCTCTAGACCAACCATAACTTCTCATAGTGATATCTACTCTTCCGACGTGGACTGGTCCTCTTTGATAACTCTCTGGTTGCTGATAGCTTAATGATGGTTTAACAAAATATTTGTAATTTATTAAAACGCAAGGCATATCTGATTCACCATTTTGATCATTATACGCAAGAATTTCTATTTCAAGAGCTGCAGTCTCGAATGCTGAAATTATTTCAGGCCCAAGAATCTGTTTCTCATTCATGCTTAACCTTTTGACATTTCTTAGATATGGTTTAAGCCAGCCCATATACATTTTTATTATGGCCCATTGTTGTCTTAGATAATGCAATGTGAATGTACGTCTATTCTTCATTTCTTTTTCAGTTTCTTCTTTCCATATTATAAATTCTAAAAGCTTTCTTCTCAAAACATTTTTTAAATTATTATTTGTTGGAAGACCGTCTACAATTTTATCAATGTCTTCTTTTTTATAGACTCGAGTATTAAAATAGAAATCAGGTAATGTTGTATACCCGAGATTTTGCGCCAATCCATATACTGATGAGGGTTTAGTTTGTCCGCCCTGACTCTCAACAAAATCAATATATAATTGTTTTAATGTAGCGTCAGCACTTTTACTTCCGACCTTCTTCTCCTCGTTATACCATGCCTTATATGCGGCCATTCTTTCATCGATAATTCTTAATTCTCTAACTATGGAGAATAAATCTTTAACCATCTTTCCGACTGTTGCAAGAGTACTTCCAATCCTATCTTGTTGTAGGCCTAATCTTTGTGATGCTTGACCAAATATAGAACTATTTTCTGCACTAGAAAATATGTCTGTGATTTTGTCTACTCTATTAAACGAATGATAATGTTGTAAGGCTGTAAGTATCCAGAAATATGTTTCTTCCATAGATAATGAGAATGCTTCATATACTATTCTGAGTCTTTTATATGGTTCAGGATAATCTGTAGGTGAGTATATATCTTTATTCTCCTCGAATATCTCCTCTTTCCACCCAAAATCCTTTCCGGCTCCTGCGATTCCCGTTAAAGGTTTTTCCTCTTTATCCATTAACTTACCTCTTTAATAGACTACAGTCTACCTAATTATTGATTATAGAAACACATATTTATAAACCTTACGCTCACTAAGTAATATAGGTTAATTATTAATTATTTTCTAGCTAAACTTATTGTAAATCCTATTTTCTGAACAATTTTTGCATTAGTTTTTTCGGCGATATCTTCAAATACTTTGTTTTTATCTTTATCAGTAATGTACGCTTGTAATATCTTCAATTTTACTAATTTTCGTCTAGATATTTCGCTTTTGATATTTTCGATAACTTGATCTGTTAACCCATTCTTTCCAATGATTATATTTGGAGTTAATGTTTTTGATTCTTTACGCATATCCTTAGTTGCTTTATCCATAAATTCACCTGCCTATGATTATTTTATATAAGTTGTTTTATGTCTATTGTGCTGTTTATTTTTTAATTGTACATTCGGACGGTAGACTTCTCACTATTTCATCAAGTTCTCCGCCTATAACTCTTTGTATTTTTTTAGCTACATCGCTTAATTTATCTTGTCCTTGTGTTATTTCAACATACTTCAAACCCTTGTCTTCACATTGTTTTTTTACAGCAGAAACTGGTCCTGCCATAATCCTTCCTATGTTACATACTGCAATATTAAGTGCGGGTGTGTGAAGATTTCTCTTACCGTTAATCATGAACGAGCCTTTTGGCAGTGCTGCTGTTCCCGACGGAGCTTCCTTACTTACTTGGTCAGGATTTATATGATATACATCTGCTGTACTTCTGCCGCCTTTCCAAGATTTACTAAATGACGCGCAGAATTCTGCTGACTCTTTAATTGTTTGTTCAGGTATTTTCTTATTTTCAGGATTTTTTATAATTACAAATGGACTTCCTGCAAGTTCTGTATGAAACACTAACTCATTTTTTTCAGTATATTTTTTTATTACAATTTCATTAGTTGTAGCGTCTCTTCCCCCAATAACGAGAAAATCGTCTGAAGATAAGAACCATCGGAATTTTTCGAACCACTCTTTTTTAGGTTTTTGCTCTCTATCTATTTTTGGTTGTGATTGTATATCTGCAGCTTTTGCGAGTTTATCTTTGTATAATTCAATAGTTTTTTTTATGCCTGGAATCTTTTTCTTATATTTCTTTGCCTGTTCAAAATATTTCTCGGCATTCTGCTCTAAAGTCTTATTGATACTAAGTTTTAATTCCATTGAACTAGTTTAGAAGGAGTTTTTTATAAATTTACTTAAATTATGAAGGCTACGAATTTTTTGCCATCCATTCGCAACATAAGGATAGAAATTAGAATAATTCAATTACATGCACTTATATCATCTACGAATACGTATTTGTCAGAACATATCTTCTCTTTGCCGCCTGTAGTTATAATTGGAATTATTTCTACACGGAATTTACCGCTATGAACATAATCGATATTCTTTGTCTTTATATCTCCTGCTTGTATGCTACTGTCTGTTAAATCTTTATCTTCAGTATTAAAATCAGGAGTTATGATTCGCATTTTTAATCTATTCACGTCGGTTGTACCTGTATTTTTTATCATCACATTAATTCTACTATTTGGAATATCATAACAAAATAACGGTTTAGTATTAATCATTTGAACTTCAAGTTTTGTTTCTGAACAATCTCCTACAGCGACAGCATCTTTACCCCAATTCATAATCATAGTTCCGATAGAAACGGCAAATGCGATTAATAGAACTGTTGCAATTAATGGAGAAATACCTCTACGATTTAGACGTCTATTAAGACGCATACTCAACCCTCTTTTAAACATACTGTATTATAATAAGAAGTATTTATATAGGTTACTATTTCAAGGACGGAAGCTTTATACTAACAATAAAGAAGAAAAGAAAAAGATAAAAAATTTTAATGCATTATTTTTTTTATGGATTTGGCACTCTGAAAATACTGTCATAATAGTATGGTCCACGGTTGTCAAAAATTATTCCCCAACTTCCAATCATGCTGTCAACATTATATAATGTTACTATATGCTTCTTTCCATTTACAGTAATGTTAAGAGAATCGCCTTTTGAGATAAATCTTCCTTGAGTTGTTTTATAGACTATATTTGGAACTCCGCTAATTGTGACGTTATAAAATATTACAGAACCATTAGTAATATCTGGTTGCATATTCTTAATCTTAAGATATATTTGTGTCATGTTTGCTGCATTGAAGCCGATTGGGCACCTGAATTTTACTTTATAATCCTTGCATTTATTATGATTCAAAGAATTTTGGCATACCAATCCAATATTTTTGTCGCATGTAACATTCTGTTTTGCTAGAGTATAATCTCCGTTGCTATCATTGTTTAATGCACATTTTATATCTATTGGATTATCACACACTCCTGTAAAGTCTTGTAGTAACTCATAGTCTCCATTTGGACCTTCTGGAGTATCACGATTTAGCCAATTAGTCCATCCGTCAGGACCAACTACTGCCTTACTAACTATTGTAGAACAAACAGTCGTATCAATTTGACATGTTTTTGTACAAACAAGAGATTTTCCGCTAACAAAACCTAAATCGCTGCAAGTCATATAATCTACTGTTGGACCATCGCATCCTTCTCCTGGTTCTATTATTCCATCACCGCATCCAATACATGCTCCATTGACGCAGTTGCATTGTTGTGTTCTTGATGCAGGAGTATTCCCTGAGCAATAATATTCTAGAACTCCCGAATTTGGTTTTGGTCCCATTTGGATGCATGTATCGTTATAATAAGATACTTTTCCATTTACAGTATATCTGGTAGTGCCTTTTACGAAAGGATTATTATTATCGCTGTCAGAACAACTATTTTCACCAGTTTGGACTGGTCCTGCGAAATTTGCATTCGCACTTAGAATATTACTGGATGTTACTCCAATATTTTTTTCTGTTTTTCCTACATTTAGTAATAGACCTGCACTCGTTAATGCAATTATTAAACTTATTACTGCTATAATGTATAATTTAGATTTTTCATTCATTTTGTACCCCCATACATTTCATTAATAAATGATTATCATGCGTAGATTTTTTTTAAGAATGCTCTAACATTTTAAAGTTATTCCAAATGCTTCAATGCATCTTCTTCCATAAAGTGCATTGTTCCAGGAATTATTAAACAATGTAATGGTTTTCCGAAGTCTTCATGCATTAAATCTTTTGCTTTTCCAAATTTTATTTTGAAATTAGAACAACCAATCCTTGCACATCCTATGCATAATGTATCTTCAGTAAATATATTTTCTTTACGATTTTGTTCTATGTGCAATAGATATTTTACTGCTTGATTAATTGTCATATATCTTTCTTCGTCAGGTCTTAGATCTAATAATACGAGCGCGTGCAATCCTTCTTTGCGATTCATCTTAATAACATCGTACGGTGTTTCTGGCATGAAATTTTCAGTTGTGAAAGGAATGCTTGTAACTTTTCCATATTTATATAATTCTAATCCGACAATTCCAATTGCATTTAATATTGATACATTATGAATATATTCACATTCAACATGTTTTTCTTTTGCTCGAAGCATTAAATCAGTATGTGTTGTTGCGCCGAATATATCTCCGACGACTAAGAATGCGACATTATGAGTTAAGGCTTGATTTAGAATTATGTCTGCCTTCTTTTCAACCATCTCTCTATTTGCAAGAATTATTTGTTTATGATATAATCTCTCTAGACTTTCAATAGGGCATTGGAGAATAGAAGTGTATTTTTCTAAATACACGTAGTCACACTTATGGATTGCTTCTAATCCTTTAACAGTAATATCTTTCTCATCACACAGTCCAATGCCTATAAAGTATAAGGTCATGATAAGGGATAGTGTCTAGACTTTAAAACGTTTATGATACTCCGCTCATAATAGAATTTAAAAAAATGATGAAAAAGAAAGAAAATCACTTCTGTTAATTTACCTCGTCGTAGAAGTGTACCATGTTTTATAGTTACCGTTTTTTGCCTTTAACACAACATGAAAGACTATAAGTTCGTACTACTACAAGTACCATCCGTCTTCCGTGTTAACATCGATCTCATGATTTTTTAAATTATGCAATTGAATTATTTGGCACACTGACTTACATCGTACCCATTACAATTTGAATTGCACGACAAAATACCGCTACCTTTGTAACCCAAATTACTACATCCAGTAGTAGCAGTTATAGGTATAGCGCGTACTTCCAGTTCAACAGTATTATATGAATTATCGCTATTGAAAGAAATACTTTTGGCGTATATACTAAGGATATTAGTAACAGTATTTCTAGTACTAATAAGATCACGAGGATTATAACCATCTGCAGGATCTAAAGTAATACCAATGACATTGCATCCTGAAATCCTACCGTTGTTATTGCATTCTATATAATCAGTACTATCTATCATCAATTCTAAACTATTACCATTACTTGCTGTCGATGCACCCATCACAGTGAAATTATACAACTTATCTCCTATTGTTATTGCCTTGCTGCTGCTTAATGCAGAAAAAGATAAATTTACTCTATACTTATAACCTAAATTGCTAGAATCGCAAGTCTCAGAAGGTCCGACAATATGATTGCCACAAGTGTCAGAGGCATAATATATATTTGCTGGTGTTTGTATGCATGCTCCATTTACACATCCGTTGGGACATGCTTGTGCGCCGGATAACATGTTATTTCCTGAGCAATAATATTCTAGAACTCCAGTCTGGGTTGGTCCCATCTGGACACATATATCAGTATAATAAGATGCTTGACCGCATACTGCAAGTCTCGTAGTACCTTTTATATAAATATTATTACCGTCGCTGTCATAGCAGGAGTTTTCAAGTTGCGCGCATGTTGGACCAGTCGCAAGACCAGCAGAATCCGTGCCAGTTGACGAGTCAGCATTTGCAGTTGCGCTGTTAGATTCTTGAGCGATTATCTCGCGTGTCGTTCCATTGTTTGTCGCGAGTATTATTATTGCAACTACAGCAATTATTCCGACTATCGCTACTATATATAGATTTGATTTTTCATTCATCATAACTCGACCTCATGATTTTTTAATTCATAAAAATAGTTTATGGAATATCCTTGAAGAGATGTATATATAAATATTCTTTTTTAGAATCAATTCTTCATCGTTCTTTGTAGAATTAATAAATCTTCAGTCGTTAATTTCTTTCCTGTCTTTATTTTTTCTTGGACTGCATTATCTTTCTGCTTCAATATTTCGTGGTTGCTTCTTTCAACATCTTCTCTCAATTTAACATTGTTTTCGCCAAGAATTACGCGTAATTCGTCCATTCTATTCATCTTGCCGTTCAATTCTTCATTTATTTTAGAAATTTCTTCTTTGAATTTTGCGCCTTCATTTTCGAATGTGTCTTCTCTTTTCTTTAGTTCATCAATTTCTTTAGATGATTCAATTAATTCAACGTGATGTTTTTGTGATTCTTTAGCTGATACCTGGACTATCTTTTTAGTCATGTCAGTCATTTCTCTTAAATCCCTTAATTCTCTGAATTTAGAACTTAATTTTCTTTCAATATCATCAATGACTCTTGTGCTATCGTACTGTTTTTTCATCTTGGAAAGAACTTTCATTAATTCTTTTTCTTTCTCAAAAGTTACTCCTTCAGTTTCGATTTTGAATTCTAACTTTTTGATTTCTTTTTTTAACATCATAGGGTCGCTGACGCCTATTTTTTCTAGAATTTTATGTTTCTCATTCTTTAAAGTTGCTACTTCTTCCTCTAAAGATTTTAATTTTGCTTCTAATTCTTCTTTGGAATGTTTTGTAGTTTTGACTGTCTCAGTTAGATTATTTCTTTTATCTTTAGAATCTTTAGCTACTTTTATTCTAGAATGAATGTCAGAACTAACTTTCCTCTTCTCTCTATATAGCTCTTCCTTCTTTCTATCAAGGTTATTTATTTTGTTTCTTAAATCTCTGACGTCTGATCTAACAGTATTCAGCTCTGTCAGCAATTTATCGATTTCTGCTTGTTCCAACATTTTGCACTATTCACCAAATATTAACAGTTCTATACTAAAAAAGACGTAATAAAATAAAAAGTTTCGGATTTTAGATCCGATTTATTAGGTATTATAACTAATACTAATTTATCCGAATAAAGCGCTTAAGCCTGCTGCTGATTGCTCTTCTGCTTGCTTTTCTTCTTTATGGTCGTCCTTCTTTGCTGCTGGTTTGTGACCTTCGGCTGCTGCTGGAGCGGCTGCAACTGGTGCTGCCATAACTGCTGCACTCTTGATTGCTTCATCGATGTTTACTCCATCTAAAGCTGCAACTAATGCCTTAACTCGGCCATCATCGACCTTTACGCCTGCTGCTTCTAAAACCTTCTTAACATGTGCTTCATCTACTTTGTGTCCTGCTTTGTGTAAAAGCATTGCGGCATATACGTATTCCATTTTAGACCTCCTAAAAATATGACTCTTTGTCTTTTATTTTTTCAATTTTTTTATTTATTTACAATCTCAGATATTGCTGCTGCCTGTGCGTCAGCTTTTGCTAATATCTGCTCTACAACTTCATCTGCGAGTATATCTCTTTCTATTGCTATTGCCTTACTGTTTCTATATGATTTCTGTATCAATAATGTGATTGTATCGTTTGACATGTATGCAATTTCTACTGCTAGATTCATTGTATCTCTTGCTGCAGTCTGAATCTTTTGCATGAATACCTTATCATCTATATCTAAGATATCGCCAGTCATGACGTCGCCATTTTCGTAAGCTGCAACTAAATTTAATCCAATTTCCATTGGCTCAATTCCAAGTCTTAATAACAATGAAGCTAATTTATCATTAACGATATCTCCCTTCTTTGCTACATGTGCATCTTCTTTGATTACTATCTTTCCAGCTTCAATTCCTGCCTTTATTTTCATCATTCCAAGTTCACCAATTATTGGTCCTGGAGCGAATGGTGTTGGTCCTGCTGGTATCATTAAATCTTTAGGAGTTGCTTGTCCAGCTTTTATTGCTGCTGAACTTTTACTCTGCTTTAATAATTTGTAAATCCTAAATGGATTCTCCTTAGATAATAATAATGCTGGGCTACCAACTAGATGTACTTTTAATTTACTAATATCTTTTTTGTTTGAAAGATCTAATGCATGTTCTATAATGCTTTTTTTAGTTACTTTAATCTCTACATCTTTTCTTAATTTAGTTTTCATCTTCTGCAATTGTTTTGCTGGAAGATTTTCTAAATTGATAATAGCAACAACTGGATAATGGTCTAGTAAAGCCTTAATTTCTTGAACGGCTTTTTGTTTAAATGCAGAAACTTGAGCTCTTCCTTTTTTTATTTTATGTGTGGAGTCTGTCATTTTATACCTCCACCTTTGTTGCCTTGCTCATTGTCGTCTTAATGAAGATATTCTTCAAGTTATTTCTTTCCTTAGGCAAGTGATGTATTAATTGATCGTATACAGTGTATAAGTTGTCTGCCAATTGTTCATCAGACATATCTTCTCTACCAATACTTACTTGAACTAATGGTTTAGCTCTAGCTAATACTCTTACAGTCTTCTGTAATTTATCATATAATGGTTTAAGATTTGTTTTTGGTAAAACAACACATCCAGCTTTTGGATTAGGCATTTTATTCTTTGGACCTAAAACTCTACCGAATGTTGCTGCAATCTTAGTCATTATAGTTGATTGTGCAATGAAGTAGTCATTTTGTTTTGCAAGTCTCTTTATCTTCTTTTTATCCTTAGCAAAATCCTCGAACTGATGTAATGGTATAACTACATCACAGACGTTCTTTGCTTCATCAAATAAGTCGACATCGACTAATGCTACAATATTTTTCTTCTTACCAGTTGAATGTGGTAATGTAATATAGAAATCAATTTGGTGTTCAGGTTTCTTAAAGTCTAAATCTTGTAAATTTATGACTAAGTCTACCATCTGTACAAACTTTTTCTTCTCATGGTCTTTTCGTAAATTTTTAATTACTTCTAAAGCTTCATTCTTGTTCATGTTGCCCTCCTACGAACGTAGTGAACAGACAGTCGTCAATAGAAATTGACTGAGTGCCTAACGGGTATAAGTATAGGAAATATAATTTATTTATAAATGTTTTGCTGGTGTGCAAAATAGCTTCGAACGAAGTGAGAAGAGGTAACGGTTTAGAAGAATATTTTGTTTTAGGAATCTACGTCAGAAGAACACCAGTCCTCTTTTGATTTGTTTTCGGATTGCTTATAAAATGTAAATTGTACAGGAATATCATGTCCTTTGTATTCGTATGTTTTTGGAACTAATGCTTGAGCTTTTTCTTGAGTCTTCTTCGAACCGTTTTCGTAAAATACTCTTAATATAGACATATATTTAACAGTAATGTTTAGTACTGCTGTTCTATTTTGATTAAAAACTTGTCCATGTGAATTTATACGATATCCTAACTCTTTAAATTTTTCTTCTAAAGTATTTGCTAAGATATCTGATGCATCTGCTATGTCTCGCATTGAAACTGAAACATCTATAGTCGTTCTTTCCGCCATAAAGTATTGTTTCTATTATAGAATTATAAATTTTATGATTCCAATAAACTTAATAAATCCTTATATCATCCGAGTATCATGTCAGACATTAACAACAAGAGAGCTAGAGTAGGATTCGGTGTAATGCTTCTAAAAGATAATAAAGTTCTTTTTGGAAGAAGACACATCGACCCGACAAAAGCAGATTCTGAACTTCATGGAGAAGGAACATGGACTATGCCAGGCGGAAAATTAGAATTTAAAGAATCATTCGAGGATGGAGCAAAAAGAGAATTAATGGAAGAAACAGGAATTGTCGGGCATTCATTCAAAGTGATATCAGTATCAAACGATATTGTTCATGATGCGCATTTTGTTACAATCGGTCTTATATGTGAACATTTCGAAGGCGAACCAAAAGTAATGGAACCCGACGAGATAACAGAATGGAAATGGTTTTCAACACATGCTCTTCCAAAACCAATGTTCTTTCCAAGCGAAAAATTGTTGAATAATTATTTAGATAAGAAATTCTATCAGTAAGATTTATTCGAAAATATTTTTCTAGATATAATATTAACGCCGACGCCCGGATTTGAACCGGGAAACCTTGCGGAACAGGATCTTTTGGACGAAGACCAAAAGTTTCGAAAAACTTGTTTTTCGTCATTCCAGTCCTGCGCAGTACCAGATTGTGCCACGTCGGCATAATCCAAAGAATGATGAATTGTTTTTAAAGGTAGTGGAAATGTTTTTAGAAGTTATATGTATTCTACACCCGTAAGATATATAAACCAGTTAAACAATTATACTTATATGAAAATCTTAATATTCGTTTACAACACTGATTCAGGGCTTTATTCGGCGATAAAGAATCATTGGCATAAACTTACAGGTAAGACTAGCAAATGTAAATTATATAGATTAACTTATGGTAGAATATTTATGAAGCGTGTATGGAGAGATTTTTTAGGAAACCTTTCATACCACAAACTTTTCTTCCACAAAAAAGAATTCAAGAAGGCGCATCCTGAATATGCTTACTTAGAATTACCTTCGGTACTTGTAAAGAATGGGGATAAAATATCTGTGCTTATTACTGCTCAAGAAATTAACGAAATGGAAAATGTTGATGACTTCATAGGATTACTTGGCAAGAAATTGATGTGAGATAGATATAGTTTTATTCTTTAAATTGCTTTTTTGTCATCGGTTCGCATATAGACTATTCTTTGGAAAGAAAAGTTCTCTCTTGTAATCTCCGAACTTTTCAAGAAGCAGTAATTAAGAATGCTCACGTATTGATGACAAAAATAATTTCCAATAATTTTTTTTTCACTTTGATAATCTTTATAATTCTATGAAGATTCTGGTTTTTCATGTACGATTTACAAAGTTGGGAATTATTTAATAAAAAATTTATGCTAAAATATCCTTTGCTATGTTATGATACCTACTTTAGTCATTTATATAGAGGAGAATTAGCCCACTCATATAATAAATTATATAATGTTTTACGAAGAAGAAAGTTGCTACATAATGTTCCGACAAAACAGATGTCAGGGGAAGAAGCATTAAGAGTATATCATGAAAAATATGGCGGGATGCCAAGAGGAGAATTATCTGAAAAAGTTCACGCCGTATATATGAATTTATATAGAAATGGTTTTATTGATGCAGTTCCTTTCAAGGATAATTTTGATGGAGATCCATTAGGTTACTACAACAAACACCACAAAGGTGTTTCTCGAGGAAATTTACCTAGTGTAAATCATAATTTAAGTTATGCATTGATAAGATTAGGATTAATAGAGCAGATTTCATATAAACAAGAAAAGCGCATAAAAAATTTAGCAAGTGTGCTTTAACATTTTCTAATCTTAGAATTTATTCATATTCAAGAAACTTCTAATTTCGTTTTCAACTTCTGTACAGTCTCTTATAGCTTCACCATCATAGTTTGAAGTATATACTCTGTAAATAAATTTATCAAAAACATTTTTTATGAAAAAGAATATAGGTCTTGTTTCCCATTTATTTTCATAATCTGTAACGACGTAAGCATCGAAGTAAAATTCTGCTCTGCCTTTATTGACCTTATACCTTATATTCTCTTTTTCTATATCTATCTCTGATAATTTTGAAAATATCATGAATATTCTTAAATCTATTCTCGCATAATCTGAAACTTTTTTATAAGGAATAATTTCGAGAACTATCTGTTTTTCACTCTCGCTTACATCTTCCCAGTTCTTGATTTCTTGTTTATCATATCCTCTATCTCTAAACCACACATCAATAAGTTTATACAATTCTTTGATATTAAAAACGCCTTCATATGAAAGGGATTTACCATCAATTAAAGTTCTAATCTCAGCCATTCCTCACCTTTTGAACTCTATGTATATTTAATAAATTTATAATCAATATGCATTACTGCCTGTATCCATGTTTAAAAACTTTTTTACTTTGGTTTGCAAATCATACACAGAATATTCAAGTACGTTTGCATATTTTATTTTCCAGTCCCAATACAATATGTTTTCAACGTAGAAGACTCCCAGCTTCTCTGAAAATTTAGTGCCATCTTCTCTGAATCTTCCGGAATAATCAAATTCTATATATGCCTTGAATGTTATCACCATTCTTGTCTTTGCGGCCTTTGTTTTCTTACCGTCTTTAATCACTTCAACTTCAGAAAAATCCCACATGTGGAACTCTACCTTTATCCATTCCCTGATAAACTCAGTAACTTTCTTTTCAGCATCCCATGTGATTTCAACCTCATTACCGAATGGAGTTGCAACTTTATCCTTGTATTTATTCTCGTGAAATAGAAACCTCTTGCTTATTATCCAAGCGTGCATCATCTTGTACAATCCTTCGTAATCGAATACTCCCTTGTATTTAACAAGTACTGGAGCCTGAAGAATCTCTATCTTTGTACCGAGCTTAATCGCCGCCATAACTATATTTTATAAAAATTAGTATATAAATGTTACTATTAACTTAATCATAAAGACTACCTAGTAGACACGAAGAGTCTATACTATGAATAGTATAATACTTTTTAGAATTTATCTTATTCTAATAGCATCCAGATTTCTTGGAGCCACAGTTTCAATCTTGTATTGATTATGTATGCTACTTGCAAGATTCAAACATCTAGAGTTTTCACCGTGATTAACAATGATTTTCTTAGGTCTAGGATTACATCTGCCGACAAAGTTCATTAATTCTTTTCTATCACTGTGGCCTGAAATTTCAAGTTTAAAGATTTCCATATTTACTTTTACAACTTCATTTTTTTGGCCATTCTTGAACATGAATTCACGTTCTCCACGCTGTACTCTTGCACCGAGAGATCCTTCGGCCTGATATGACGAGAATACTAAACAATTTTTTGGATTGTCTGCAAGTGCCTTGAAATATTGTACGCTAGGACCGCCTACAAGCATTCCTGAAGTTGCAAGTATTACGCAAGCTCCTGTCTCTTCAATAATCTGCGTCCTTTCTTTACCTGAGCCGACTCTTTTCAAGTTAGGCATTAAAAAAGGATTATTATCTTTAGCAAATATTTGTTGTCTGACTTCATTGTTCAAATATTCAGGATATGCAGTATGAATTGCAGTAATATCCCATATCATACCATCAATATATATTGGTATGTCTGGAATTTTTTTCTCTCTAGCTAATCTCTCTAATAATACAATTATTTCTTGAGCTCTTCCAGAACCAAGAACTGGAATTAAAACTTTTCCACCACGTTTAATTGTCTCGCCAATACTTTGTCCAAGTAATTCATCGGCCTCAAGCGGTGGAGGAAGAATATTATCTTTACCACCATAAGTTGATTCAATCATTAATGTTTCTAGACGTGGAAATTGAGTTATAGCTGGACTTAACATTGAAGTTTTAGCATATTTAATATCAGCACCATAAAGCAAATTGTGTAAACCGTTGCCTATGTGTACATGAACCATTGCGCTTCCTAAAATGTGTCCTGCATTATATAATGTGATTCTAACATCTGGAGTTATGTCTGCTACTTCATCATATTCTAATGTGATTGTGTGTTTAACCATTTCTCTAACGTCATCGCTGTTATATATAGGTTCCTTACCATCTTCACGCTGTATTTTTACAAAATCTAATTGTAACAAGGCCATTACGTCTCTTGTTGGAGCTGTACAATAAACAGGTCCTCTGTAGCCGAATTTATATAAGTAAGGCACAAGTGCGCTATGATCAAGATGCGAGTGAGAAATTATTACTGCATCTAATTGTGAAATATTAAATTCAGGACATTCCATGTATGGATACATAGTTTCTGGAGTATCAGCACCCATATTCATACCACAATCAAGTAATACTCTTGACTCTGGAGTTTGTAGTAATATACATGATCTTCCAACTTCTCTTCCACTTCCAAGATAAGTCATTCTGACCCATTCTTCCTTCTTTTGTCTTCGTAACCATCCATTATATATTCTTTCACCAGTCTTGTGCAAGAATTTTCTTCTGTAATCGTTATTTTGATAAAGAACTTCTCTAATATTTTCAATTAATTGCGATCTTATTGCTGGTGTTCTTCTAATTATTGGAACCCAGAATGTTTTCTTCTTAATGTCTTGTAATACTTCACCATCTTTGCCTATAGCAACACCAGGTTTTTCACATTCAATATATGCAATGGATCTTTGTGCATCAAAAATTATACTTCCAAGTTTTGCTTCTTCTGGAATTACTTTTCTGATTGCTTTTTCTGCTTTCTCAACATCTAAACAGATGCTAGGATCAGGTCTTAATTCAATACGTTTCTTGATTATATCAACAATACCTTTGATGATTCCGCCGTTATCTAGATAGAACTCTTTTTTCTTTGTATAAAGAACGATATTTGCACCCTCGAAGTTTACGTCGCTGATTTTGCCTTCGGGTATTGCTTTAAGAATTTCTTTAACTATTTCACTATTAGCCATTTATTATTCACCTATATTGTGTTGTTCATATTTAAAACATAAAAGATATATTGATTAAAAATATAATTAAAATAAAAAAGATTTATACAAAATTTCCAGAAACTTTTTTCTGCACAGTTTTTTTAAGTGTGTCTTTAGTTATAACCATTACAGTTATACCGTTTCCTGAACCACTATCACGCTGCATTGCTGCACTGATTGATTTTACTGCTAAATCTTCAGCTTCTTTTACTGTCATACTTTCTTTGTAAACATTCTCAAGTACACCATAAACTAATATGCTTCCAGAACCTGTACTTACATAATCTTTAACGTCAAGCATGCATCCATCAATGTCTACTTCATAGATTTTTGCGCCAGTATTATCGAAGCCACCTATAAGTAGGTGTGTCATAGTTGGAAAATATTGTCTTGCATTTTCATAGCATAATCTTGCTGCAAAATTAGACGCTTCTTTTACATTGACAACTCTATTTGTCTTCATTGATTTTAATTTTAATTCTGCTCTGAATAATTTGATAAACATTTGAATGTCGCTTACGGAACCTGCTGTTGTAACAGCAATATTATCATTTATTTGTACTACTTTTTCTACGTCTTTACGTGCGATGAAGTGTCCTGCAGTTGCTCTATTATCTGCTGCGAGTATTACTCCGTCTTTACATACTAATCCTAGTGTCGTTGTTCCTGTCTTGATTTGTTCCATTTAATCACCCAACTTAACTTTTTTACCTTTGTCTATGTTATCGTTATTGGTCTTATCTCCAACTTTATTACATTATCATCTTATTCTTAGAACGATTTCGTTAATACTGGTAATTCTTGATTATTTATAAATATTATGGTTGTGCTCTACTGGTTATTTTTGCTATCCTAAGTGAGCAGCTTTTCAGTTATTCTCGCAAAATTGCGGAGATTACAAGAGAGCAATTTTCTTTTAATATCACCGTCGGTGCTGCGAAAGATAGCAAAAAAGCCGTTTGTTTTGGTGCTTGGCAAAAATGTTTATATCATATCTATTTCTGTACAGTCACACTCACGTCTCCAGTTTGATTATGTAAATTGTTTGAACCTGTGGCTTTGAATGTTACAATCATTTTATATTTCAATTTATTGTTCATTGGAAGTTTACTACTGGTTCCTTTTGTCAGGTTATATTTTACCTCAAAAACTTCTCCAGGTTGTATAGACACACTTTTGGAATAAGTTGCATTCGTTGACGTGCCATAATCGGATTTTACTACAGTAGAATTTATATCTATATCGACGCCAAAATTGTTTCTTAATTTGACTGCTATTGAGCCGTTTTGATACGCTGCATAGTCTTCACAAAACATTTGATCTCCAAAATAGCATGTATCACTAACATATCTTTGTGTATTGAATATTCCGAAGTAAGATAGTGCGCCTATAGTTATAATTGCTCCAAGTATTGCCCATCCGTATGTCAATAGAAATTCTATGGCTGATTGTCCACGTTTATTTATTATACTTTGCATATATATCTCCTATAACTAATTGATCAAAACCATTTCTGAATTTTCTGTATGTTAACTGTACCTGTATTTTTGTATCTTCCGTCACATTCAATCCGCCTGCTACAACATTCGGACATATTAATGTGATTCTTTCTTCTGCACGTGCAGTTGAATTACTTACCGTGCAATTAGCTTGGTTTTCAGCAGATGCATTTGCAGTAATATTATAGATACTTTGTCCTAATCCATTACGTAATATAACTGTTAAATTGTTTGATGATAATTGAGTACCCAGACACGGTATACCTGAACCGAATATACATTTGTTTGGTACAAGACTTCTTGGATGTGGCATAATATATACTAATCCACCAACGAGGGCCGCCAATAATAATAGTGCCCACCCGTACGTCATCATGAATTCTAAAGCTGCTTGAGCTTTTTTATTTCGCATTAATTTTTTCAATTTCATATTAATTCTCATCTTGGTGTGTAGATGTTTATTGTGGCAATATAACTTCAATGTATTAGTTATGCGTTATTATAGTTTATCTCTTAAAGCATTATTGTACTGTAGCGTAAATCTCTCCGAGTGATACTTGAGAATATCCGCCATTTGTTTTTTGATAATTTACACTGATTTTTACTTTAGCTTTTTCTTTAGTGTTAAATGGATAGTCAGGAGGATTGTTGCAAGTTACGTTTATTTCGTTTTCTGGGTCAAGAGTTGCTCCAGCTCCGACCGCTGGACTTACAGTGCACGTGCATGTACTAGTAGTATCATCTGTACACGCAGCAGTTATTGGACCCCATAATGATTGTCCATAAATATTTGTTAATGTTACTTTAACAGCAGTAGGATTCATCTGATAATCTTTACATGCAAATGCATTCGAAAATACACATTTATCTGGAAGGCTTGTTGCAGGATTTGTCATTCCAAAATACGTTAACGCACCTATAACAATCATTGCAGCCATAATCGCCCACCCATATGTTACCATAAATTCTATTGCCGCTTGTCCTTTTTTATTAAAATTTTTCATGGTACACCTTCTGTATGCTCTGGTTCAACGTTTTTATAAAGTTTATTTATATTTTTAGTATTATATTCCATTATTCTTGTTTAAATAATTTTATTTTAGCGCTCTTTTTGTTTCCTATTCTATCCTCCTGTAGGACTTATACCTCCGAAGAAGTATCCGAATGCGAATAGGAATATATAATAAAATATGACTGAAGAAACCATAAAGGCTGGTATATATTTTATTCCGCCTTTAATATCGCCTTTTTCTATGAGCGACATTATGAGTGATGCGAAAAATGATATTGTAAGTATTGCAACTATTGAAAAAGTTTTGAAATCTTCAGGGTTGATGCTATCAGCAGAAAAACTTATAGGCATATTTGCGCTGTTCATGTTTGATAATTGGCTGCTGAATCCTATCATGATGTGAAGTAAATAATATGATAATCCGAATAATGCAGGAGCAATTATTATAACTATCGCGCCGATAAATATCATATATGTTAACGTTGATGCGCTCATCTCTTCTTTTAACGCTTTAGTTTTTCTTATATTTTCGATTACTCTATCGACTATGTTGGCTATTCTTCCGCCGCTCTCAACTTCTCCAACGATTAAGTCAAACGATCTTCGTAATATTGGTGAATCATATTTCTCTGTAAATTCTTCAAGAGCTTCAGTCAAATCATTTCCCGTCATAACTTTCTTGTATACCATCGTTATTTCTTTAGATATTACGCCGAACTCTGGTTTAATAGCAGACCACAAAGATTTTTCAAAAGATAATCCTCCCTTCAAATTCGAGGAAACTACTTGAAGATAGTCTGGAAGTATTTTTTCAATTTCTTTTGTTCTCTTATATATTGTTATATTAATACTAAAATAGAGATACATTATTATTGTGAATAGAATAAGTATTTGTATAATAACCCAGCTGATGAAAGTTAATAGAAGAATAACAACATTATTATGTAAGGCAAGTGCAGAAATTACTGGATATACCATTAGAATATATATAAAGTATGTAATAATTAATGATAAATAAAACATTATTCCAAATAATTCATAAGGTACATCTTCATATCCTGCTTTCAAAAAGAATCCTCTAATCTTAGGTCTTAACTTCTTAAATATGAATGCCTTTCCGAATTCTTCCGCGAATAATACCATTAATCTCCTCTATGATTTATTGTTTATCTATATTTTGATTTTAAAGTATATATATTAATTATATACCCTTATTAGTATATGCTTTATCTTGTTATACTGCGTTATTACTCTAAATATTTAGATTAGGTCTAATTCCTTTTATCATGCCAATAAATATCAACTGCGTTATCATCAATAAGACTACAATCATCATGAATACTGCAAAATCTATGTGTAGCGACATCATTGATGCAACTATACTAAACAATGTTATTCCAAGTGATGGAGCAACTATTGCTGCTAATAAATAAAACATGATTATTGAATTAAGCTTTTTACCGTAACGTTGAATTTCTATAAGTTGTTCTTGAGATATCTCTTCAAGTATTGCTTCTAAAGGCTGACTTACATCAACTCCAATCTTTAGTGCGTTGTTGATTTGAAATAATATCTTTCTAAATTTTCTTGAGGGAGTAGTTCTATAAGAGTTTTCTAGTGCATCTTCCAAAGGAGTTCCGAGCTTTATGTCTTCAACAATTTCTTGAAAATATTCTCCAGCCACGCCATAACTTTCAGAAGCTTCAAATAATGCATTAATTAAAGGCTTGCCACTGTTTAACTTTACAAGTAAAAATCTTCCTGCAAATAATACATCTCTATCAATTTCTCTCTCACGTCTAGCGCTTGCTACTTCAGCTCTTTTAATCATTAAAAAAAAGAACAGCATGTATGAAACTACAAATACTAGAATTACCAAAAATATACTTAACTCATTTTTTAGAATAATAAATATAGAAAGTATGCTGAGCATTAACGCCATCATGAAACCTTTCTGTAAGGATTCTTCGACGAATTCTACAGGTTTCTTATGAATACCAGCGCTACGCAACTTTTCTTTTAGGTCGGGCATCTTAGCAGCTAGACTGTGAGCAAAACTCATTATACACCTCTATTTATAATTTGCAATAATTGTAATTAATATTAATCATGAGAGCTTAGGATACGCAGTTCCCCTTTAATCCATCTTTAAATTTCCCATATAATACTTCGACATAACTACACCAATTTGATCAACGTTCTCTATATTTTTATTAACAAGCCATCGGAGTATGGTAATTTTTTTCTCTAAATCTTTTGCTATCTCCTCAATAGTTAATCCGGTATATAGTTTTAATCTTTCAAGTACTGTTTCAGAATCGCTTAATTTTTCTAGAACATCACTTGCTACATTTAATTGCATTAATACTTTAATATCGCCAGTAGATGCAACTTCAGCTATCTGTAATGTTCTTCTTTTACCTGTTCTTCTGTTTCTTGATTGTGCAACTATTATTGATAGAGAAGAAATCATAGGTTTTGGAATATCTATAGGTGGATTAGTAAGTCTTACAACAACTTCATCAGCATTGTTAGCGTGAATGGTTGCGTATACTGAATGTCCAGTATGCATTGCTTCTAAAACCACTTGAGCTTCTTTTTGTCTTCTAATCTCTCCAACAAGTATTCTATCAGGTCTCATTCTTAGAGCGTTAACCAGCAAATCAAGCATTGTAATTTCGCCTTTACCTTCTGGATTTGGAAGTCTAGTCTCCATTGGAACCCAATGTAAATTTTTAGGTAAAACTAATTCACGAGTATCTTCTATACTTATTATTCTCTGATTTGGCGGGAAAAAATTGCTTATAACATTAAGCATACTAGTTTTACCTGAACCAGTTCCTCCTGCAATTAATATAGAAAGTTCGTTTTGTACTGCGAGCCATATAAATGCTGCAGCCTCTATAGATATTGTTTTATCCTTAATAAATTTAGTAATGGTCCAAGGATCTGCTGAAAATTTTCTTATAGTTATAGTATTACCTTTACTGCTTATTGGAGAAAGTGTAGCATTGACTCTGTCTCCAGTCGATAAGTGCGCATCCATTAATGGATTAAGTGTTGTTATCTCTTTACCAACTTCTCTACCAATCATAGTGGCATAGTGTCTAATTTTTGCTTCCGTAACTAATTTAATATTTGTTATAAGCCATCCGTGCTTCTTATGGTATACCCATATTCCTTCACTATGATTATTGACGACAATTTCTTCCAAGTATATATCTTTCAATAATATCTCAATTTTTCCGAGGCCCAAATTTTCTTGTATTATATAATTGACAAGCATGTTTGTTGTTTCTTCGTTAGCTGATGGAAAATATTTTCTAATTAGTTTAGTGATTTCCGACTGAAATTTATCTTTATTATCATATGGTGTATCGGATTTATCTGATTGCTGTGTATCCGCTTTAGATATAAATTCTTGACGAATCTTTTCAAGAACAAGTTTTGTTGCATCGCTGATATTAGTCAATGATACAACGTAACGCGGAGTCGGTTCGTCTTCAAATAACACAATGTTTATTTCTACAAGTATGTCGTTAATCTTGAGTTTGTATTTGTCTAAATATGTCTCAATCTTCTTATCCTTTTTTACATCCTCGAACTGTGTCGGGAAACTTGTTTCAAGCATTTCCAATCGCCTCAATACATTCATGTAATCTTATTTGTGCAGCTTTGCTTCCCGGTTTTATCCTCAAAATCTGTTCGAATATTTTTGCTGCATCATTATAATTATTCTGGAACATAGTATATATTGCTTCTTCATACATTTCATTTATTTTTTCATCGTCATGTCTATGTTTGGGATTAGCTTTTTGTAAATTATTTAATTCTTCTGCGAAATTATTATTTTTGTCGATTGACTCCATATGTATATTTACTGTAGGATTTTTTACAACGTAGCTATCTTTGTTTTTCTTAAAACCAGTATCAATCTCTTCTTCATAGCGATCATTTGATGATATTATTTGTCTTGCTTCTTTGTAAACTTTTTTGATTATGTCCTCACGCAAATTCTCATTTTGACTTAATTTATATTTTTCTACATCTAATTTTTTGTTTAATTCTTCCGTCATTTGTTCGACTAATTCTTTTTTTAGTGATTCTATCTTCCTTTCCTCTTCACTCTTTGCTTCTTCTATTTGTTTACGTAAATCATCTAGAAGTTTTGTAATTACGTGCGTTTTTAATTTGTCCAATTTTTCGGTGTTTGTATCGATATAGTAGAGTATGTCTTCGGTATATCCTTCTGGTATAATATCGCTACCAATGCCATATTCTCTTAGGATAATACTTTGTGATTTTTTAGAATCTTTCTCCTGTTCAATTACTTTCGGCTTTTTTGTGAAGAATACATTCTTTTGTGACATTTCATCATCTTTTTCTTCTTCTGAATCCTTTTTATCACTTTCAGCGTTATAACTTCTATTGCCTTTGAATGTTATCTTGGATTCTACTGACGCATTATCTTCTTGATCTTTCTTCTCTTTGTCTCCAATACTTTCCTCTGAATCCTCTTTTGTTTTTTTGTTTTTTCCAAGAGATATAGGTAATCCTGCATTTTCAACTTCTACATTAAGACCTTGTGATTCTTTATCTGATAGTCTAGTTGAAAGGTCCGAAAATTGATCAGTATTATCTTTAAATATTTCACTATCTCCTTGTTTTATAATCTCTATCTTGCCTTCTTTTATTTTTACATAGTTTTGTATTTTATCATACATCTTCTCAAGGAGCGCATAAGTTTTTTTACGTTCGATACTACTTTTCGGAAGTCTAGCAAAAGCTTTCTTTAGCTCATCAAATAATCTTTTTGCTTTCGTTAATTCATCATTATCAAGAGCATAACTTAATTCTTTTAGATAATCCCTTGTGAGATATATCCCGAATTCTTCTTCTCTGTCGATTACTACATTCTCTTTCTTATCTATTTTCCCTTCTAGAAAAGTTATTATGTCCTTTTCCAGATATTGTTCAAGTTCCATTATTTGTTCTCTTATTGTTCTTTTTTTTACTTTCTTATTAAATTTTTGTTGAAGTTGAATACTAACTGTATTGTATTAGCTCTTTATATTCTTGCCATAATTTTTCTGCGTCGTTTAATTTTCTTCTCTGAGCTTCAAAGAAGAAATATTTTTTCTGTAGTTCAAGCGCTTGGATTACGTGGTTTTTCCAAAGCATTTCCACTTGTCCCTCAGGAATATTATTTGTTTTTGCTTTCTCCCAGAATTCTTTCTTGAAATAAGAGATGCTATAATCTGATTCTTTGATAGTTTTTTCATCAGATTTTTTTTCTACAACTTTGTTCAAATATATGTATGGTGTCGTAAATTTATATTCGATTCCGACGATACCTTCTTCGACTAGAAAATCTACCCAGGCTTGTATTACTCCTGTATCTACTTTAAGTTTTGTAGCAACTTCCGTTAATGGCATTTTAGCATTATGTGCTAATAAGTCCAATAACTCGTCCACCCCTGTTCTAACTACCTCTCCTGTCATTTTTTATATTTTATACTCCCTAGTAGTCCCGGCTCATCCTATAAAAAGTTTGTTGATTATTGTGTAGTAGTACCCTGTAATCACGTGTACAGTTATTTTTAGTATCATTTTCTATTATGGTTTTATGGACAATATCCCGTACCTAGATTAGTTACATTATATCTTGCAGCTGTGGTCGTATCTAAATGCACTGTATCAGATCCGAGTGTCATTGTTAAAATAGTTTTCCCGCTAGCACATGTATGATCATTATTCCAATAATAATTGTCAATATAACTATTCGTTAAATTTATACCTGGTATGTCTGTAGGATGTAAGATAGTTTCTAATCCATAATAGTAAGATGGGGTGTTATCATTCCAATATCTTTGTAAAAATGATATTCCATTCGAATAATATCGGAAGCTACTTTCATTATAAAACTGCTCGGTTGTTACAGGATTCCAACATGATTCATCGAATGCACAGCTTCCTTGGTATTGTGTTATTGTTCTATTATTATCGTGCGTAGAATCGCTTAAGTATCCTGTAGGATCAAGAAGTCCGATGATTGTTACTGCTTGGCTTATTACTTTTTCTTTATTCCATGTGGCGTAATAATTTCCTCCAGCATTATCTGTTACGTTATATGAAATGTTTACTGCTACTTGGATTGAGAAGGGGTCATGCCTAGGATTTTCTTGAGTGTCTTGAGTGATTTCTACACTATTTATTTTATATTCCATTTTAATGTTCATTTTATCTAATGAAATATTTTTCACATCCTCTAGTTTTGATATAAGATAATATTTATCCTTACTATTACCAATACTGCAATTTGCAGATAGCATGTTACTACAATTAATGTGTCCACATACCATACAGTTACTGAATGTATTATTAAAATCTGAAAAATTTTTGAAGAATCCACCATTTACATATCGATATTTAGTTATCTCGTCTAATGCTCTATATGTTGAAGTTTTTATGCTACCACTAATGTATGTCTCCAAATTTTTGGTATAAGTATCCATGACTTTAACTCGTATATTACTGCTTGGTATTCTATCTTCGTAAGTTGTTGTGAAGTTTGTTGAGAATATTGTGACAAATAATATAGAGAAAAGTATTGACATCAACGAGAATAGTATGGCCTTCTTTCTAAACTTTATATCCATATTTTTATCTCCGTCATTGCAGGTCCAAACATTGTACTGCTGTTTATTTGTACGAATGTTATTTTTCTTGATGCAATCACGATTTTTGCATCTTCAATATTTGCTACTGATTTATCTGTATTATTGTATATGTCAGTAGTTGTTGCTCCATCAATTATACTATAAGAGAATCCGTATTTGTCTGGAATTAATGATTCTGTAAGATTTTCTATCATTTTACGTGCGTATGTTTGACTTAACGTAGTATTTTTGTAATAAAATAAATCTACTTGCTCCATTATAGTCAATGATTTGTCTGTGATGATTCCGAGATTATATAAGTTTTTTACATAGGGATTTTGTAAGTCTTGTATTTTTGTTGTTAGTATGAATGTATTATATTCTTCAGCCATCTCGTAATTGTACTGTATTTTTGTAGGTTTGACTCCTCCGTTAATTATTACGAGTAAAGATAGAAATATTATTGTGCTACCTATGAGTGCATCAATTATAAAGTAATACCCCTTCTTTTTAAAATTCTTGAACATACATCCCCTTTTTGTATACGTATTCTTAATCTATAGAATTAGGTATTAAAAACTTTTCTACTTTTGAGCAAAGTCAAGTTGTAAAGGAAAAGAATGCTGCCACGCTCACATCGCGTGTGTCTTGTTATTGTACGCCGAGTTATTTTTTATCGTATAGATTATTTAAAATTCGCTAGGTGGCATCATTCTACTTAACTTGACTTTATCCTACTTTTACTTTGTTTCTTGCCAATAAGCTGTTATGATTGTAACTGGTTGACCCTGGTACATTGCAATTTTTACTTGCTTAACTATATTTGGAATTCTGTCGCCGTTGCTACTTGCAGTTTCTCTTACTACTGCATTATACCCTTTTTTTGGTGCGCCTTCACAGCATGTTATCCAATTAGAATTTGTTGCATCTATTTTAGAATATTCTACTTTCCATCCTTTAGGAACATTATCACATAAATTTGCAGCTTTAGAATCGTAGAACGTACAATTGTTTGGCGTAGAATCAGCTGGATCAGAACCACCTACGAATGTCATACCGTTACATGCCGCTTTACAGTTACCTTGACTGTTTGTACAATCTGCATAGCATGTTCCATTTTCTAATGTGAAATCTAATCGCGTAATTCCTCCACGTGTAACCGTATCATACAAAACTTGTGAATCATATGAATCTTTAGATGCTGTGAACTGATATCTTCCAGTTATGAATCCACTAAAATTGTACATTCCTGAAAACTCACTTGGAGGAGAACTTCTATAAAGATTTGTATTATCATCGTATTGAACAGGATTACCCGATACTACTGCACCTTCTATAGGTTTGCCTAACTTGTCTTTAACATATCCCCATACATATCCATTGCCTGTCAAATCTGCTGCAGTACAGTCTGGATCCGGACAGCTACTACAGTTTCCGACTATATTACTATTTAAATCTTTGAAATCTTCTGGGCAAATGCCGTCAGCAGTATTGCTGCAACTAATGTTTGTAGGTGATGCACCACCAATTATTATTTGACCATAACCTAGAGGAGAACTTGGAGTATGACCGCAAACGCATCCAGTGGAAGAACAACCACCATCAACAGGACAGAATACTTCAGTAGGAAGGCATGCACTTGCTAGCCTTATTGAAACTAACACTAAAAAAGTTACAGAAAGCAATAATAACATTAACCCCTTTTTCATAACTTGAATCTAGAGCATGTTATATTTAAATTTTGTGGCTATTGATATCAAAGAAGTCTGCGCCTAGAATTTCTTTGTGGCAACTGCGAAATAATTGTGAAGTAAAGGCTTTCTTAATCACAAAAATTTTAAACAATCTGTTATTATTCCAATTTATGGTTGAGTATGGTTCAGAAATTCAAGAGTTGGAAGCACAGATAGCTAAAGTAAAATATAACAAAAGTACGCAACATGCTGTCGGATTAATGAAGGCGAAACTCGCTAAATTAAAAGAGAAGCGAGAGACAAGAGGTTCTGGCGGAAAAAAGATGGAAGGTTACGACGTCAGAAAAACTGGCGACGGAACAGCAATACTTGTAGGTTTTCCATCTGTCGGAAAATCGACGTTATTAAATGATTTAACGAATGCAGACTCTAAGATTGCAGCGTATGCATTTACGACTTTGACTGTAGTTCCTGGTGTTATGCATTATAATGATGCAAAAATTCAGATACTTGATGTTCCAGGAATTGTTAAAGGTGCGGCTGCTGGAACTGGAAGAGGTAAAGAAGTATTGTCAGTAATGAGATCAGCTGAATTAGCTTTACTCATAATTGACGTGAACGCTCCAGAACATTATGATGTATTGAAAAAAGAAATTTACGATTCACACTTAAGATTAAATCAACATAAACCAGATGTAAAAATTGTAAAAAGTTCTCATGGCGGAATACACGTTGCAAGTACACTTAAATTAACTAAGATTGACGTAGAAACAATAAAATCTGTGTGTAAAGAATTTAGAATTATGAATGCAGATATAATAATAAGGACAGATATTGATGTTGATGAATTCATAGATGTACTCGAAGGCAATAAAAAATATATTCCTGCTATTATTGTAGTCAATAAGATTGATTTGGCAACTGAAAAACAAGTCGAGAAAGTTGTAAAAGAACTGCACGCGGATTTAGCAATCAGTGCTAAAGATAAAGTCTATATTGAACAATTGAAAGAATTAATATTCGAAAAGTTAGATTTGATTAGAATATATTTGAAAGAACCGAGTAAAGAAGCGGATATGAAAGTTCCTATTATTATAAGTAGACTATCTAAAGTTGAAGACGTGTGTAATAAATTACACAAAGATTTCGTTGCAAAATTCAAGTTTTGTCGTGTATGGGGTAAGTCATCAAAATTTCCTGGGCAAAGATTCATGCTCGATCACAAATTGTTAGATAGAGATGTTATAGAAATACATTTGAGATAGATGAACTTTACATTTTAGATAGTTATATTTTTTAGATGAGTCATATTTTGAGATAATCACTATGAAAATATTGTCAGGCGCTGAAGAAAAAGAAGCAACGAAATTTATAGATGAAGCTGTAAAAGTTGCTAAGAAATCTCCTTGCTTCAGAAGCAAGTGCGGATCTGTTATTGTTAAAGACAGAAAAATAATTGGTTCAGGTTTCAATGCTCCACCATTGGATAAGAAACTAACTAAATGTTTTAAAGATGATATTCCTAAAAATTTTAAATCCGACAGATCTTGTTGTATACACGCTGAAGAACGTGCAATAATGGATGCGTTGCGTAATCACTCTGAAAAAATTATTGGTTCAAGATTATATTTTATTAGATTAGATAAAGATACTGATAAGAAATTGCATGCTGGAAAACCCTTCTGTACAATATGTAGTAAGATGGCGCTTGATGCTAGAATTAAAGAATTTGTATTGTGGCATGAACAAGGAATAACAGTGTACAATACTGATGAATATAATACATTGTCTTTTGAATATAGAGAATAATACAATAAAATATATAAATATAGAATTCTCGAGGCTTAATGTAGGTGAATAATATGGATGCAACGATGATTTGTCCGAAATGTAAAACTGAAATGAAGAAGGGAAGTAAATTGAATTCTGGAAATAGCACATTTTATGAATGGGTTTGTCCAAAATGTAATAATAAAGTTATGAAAGCAGTCGGTGTCAATTAAATTTATTTAATATATTTTTAGTCAGTACAATTGTAATTATTGAGGTGAAAATGGCAGGCAAGACAATAAGCATTGATTTCGAGAAAATATTCAAGAATATCATGCATTACTTCAAGAATCTCACGACCGACATGATTATTGCCTACGCAATACTTGTCGTAGGAATTGTAGCATTCATAATTTCTTTTGTTCTGTAATTATATTTTTTCTTTCAATAGTAAAATTATATTTGACTGTTTTTTATAAGTTTCTTTTATAAATGAGCATTTTTAAATTCGATACAACTCTCGAGTGAAATAGAAAAGCTTAAATAGGTAATGGGATTCATATGTTCTAGTATATATGATTTTTAATCATTTGGGGGGACAAAATGGGTCAACAAGAAGTTTACGATTTTTTATGCAAGAATCGAGGTAAATGGTTTACGTCTAGAGAGATATCTGAAAAACTAAAGGTTTCTATTGGATCAGTTACTATGAGTTTGAAGAAACTTCGTAAAACAAACATCATAAAATACAAGAACACAGGCAAGAGAAATACGTTCATGTATAAAGTTGATAAGAAATAAAATTCTATTATATTTTTTTAATATTTTTATTTAATGATTTTTTGTTTGCAATTCTTAAAATTTTAGTATTAGGTATATTTTTAGTAACATTTATATATTTCTAGTTCAAGGTTTTCTATTGGTGATTTGATATGGCTTTATTTGATTTCGGTAAAAAAGATCCTGCAGTTATAGCAAGGTACAATTCTATTTTAGCTGTTAAATTAAAAAAAGATTTACAAAATGTATTAACAAGATATGGTAATACTTTCGACAAGATGGATTCTGGTAAAAAGTTTGAACTTTTAGCTGAAATTAAACAAAAACTTGACAAATCAAGATTATTCGACGTAGAAACTAGCGGTAGAGCAGTTCCTGTAAGAGAGATTTACAAAAAAGTTTACGCTTTATTATTCAGACCTCAAGGAAGTAGTCCGCTTTCTTATTTTGATATGCTCGAGAAAGCAAAGAATCATGCAACAATATCTTATAATGAGATACATGCACAAGAAAAGTTTTTATTGAGAGAATTATCGAATGAATTTAAGGACTTAAAGAGCATGATGGATCCAGCAGATCAAGAGAGTCAACACTGGTTTAGTTTATTAGATTGGACTGGGCGTACTAATATAATGGTTACTGGTTTAATAGGTTTGGTTACGATAACACTTATGTATATTATGTATAGTGGAGCGATTTCTACTGAAAAGAGGCTTATGGCTGATTCCAAACATTTTTTAGATTCGGTGAAGACATCACAAAATACTTTTACTGGTACTGCTTCTATAAATGCTCGTACAATGAATGGGTTTTTGACTATTGCAACAAATATATCTCACAAAGAGAGTAAAGCGGATAATAATTCTGGAGCTATGACTACTTTTCATGGAAAGAACGGTGTAGATTTTGATACAATCGCTGACAGAAGTGATGTAACGATAGGAAAATATTCTGTTATAGTTATACATGATAGCGGTAAAAAAGGAATTGCTTCTTCAACAGATAGTACGCAAATGTTTTTGCATGCTAAAGAATCGAGTATACATCAGATAATAAATATGTCAGGCGGAATAGCACCGTCTTATGCAATATTTTATTCATTTACTGATCCAGGAAAACCTGGTTTTACGAAAATGTCTTTAGCTAAATTAAAATCTGATTATCCTTATATTACTATTTGGGACGCACCTGATACTGCTGAAGAAATATATATACGTACAATGACTGATGGTGAACTGCAGGATGCTTTAACATATATTAGCATAAGACCATTCAAAAGAGCATAAGAGGACAGTCATGAAGTATACTAATTAATTTTTTTATTCATTATATTTTATTCTTTTTTTCTTTTTCTATACAATTTTTCGCAACAACCAAAACTAATGTTTTGGAGTTCTGGAAATCTACGATTTCCATAACCTTTTAATATAAGCCTTTTATTCTTTTATCATGCAGTTGTATTGCATGGGTGGTTTTTATGAATAATATAATAGTAAGCTTTCCTGATGGAAAGAAAGAAGAATTCTCTAAGGGGATTACAGCATTAGAAATAGCTGAAAAGATTGGTCCAAGGCTTGCAATGGCGGCAGTTGCTACAAAAGTTAATGGAGTACTGGTCGATCTTTCACATAAAATTACTGAAGATTCTCAATTACAAATTATAACTGGAAAAGATAAAGAGGGATTAGAAGTAATAAGACATAGCGCTGCACATTTATTCGCGCAAGCTTTGCTTAGAATATATCCTGACTCAAAATTAACTATCGGTCCAGTTGTAGAGGACGGATTCTATTACGATATTAATTCTGAAAGGACTTTTAGTCCAAATGATTTTCCAGGAATAGAATTGGAAATGGAAAAAATCGTTCGAGAAGATTTGCCGGTTTATCGAGAAGAAATATCAAAACATGATGCACTAAAATTATTCGCAAATAATCCATTCAAAGTTGAAATGATTAACGAACTTCCTGAACATGAAAAAATTTCGATGTATAAGCAAGGAGAATTCTTCGACTTATGTAGAGGTCCACATGTTCCTAGAACTTCAAGATTGAAGGCAGTAAAATTATCTAAAGTTGCGGGAGCATATTGGAGAGCAGATGTAAAGAATGCACAATTGCAGAGAATATATGGTCTAGCATTTGTTGAAAAAAAAGATTTAGATGCACACTTGAAATTAATAGAGGAAGCAGAGAAGAGAGATCATAGAAAAATAGGAAAAGAACAAGGATTATTTGTATTTTCGGATTTAGTAGGTCCAGGTCTTCCATTATGGACTCCTAAAGGGACATTGCTCAGAAATCTGCTCGATGACTATATATGGTCATTAAGATCGGCTAAAGGTTATTCAAAAGTTTGTATTCCTCATTTAACAAAAAAGGAATTATATGAAACAAGTGGTCATTGGCAAAAATATCAGGATGATTTATTCAAGACAGTATCAAGAGAAGGACATATGTTTGCATTGAAGCCTATGAATTGTCCTCATCATACACAAATATTTGGTAGTGAAATAAGGAGTTATAGAGAAATGCCACATAGGTATTCTGAAACAACAATGTGTTATCGTGATGAACAGTCTGGAGAATTATCAGGACTATCAAGGGTAAGAGGATTCACACAGGATGATGCGCACGTATTTTGTAGGCAGATACAGATTAAGGAAGAATTCTTAAAAATATGGGATATAGTCGACAAATTCTACTCGACATTTGGATATACTTTGAAAGTAAGATTGAGCTTACATGACCCGAAAAATATGGAAAAATATCTTGGCAGTCCCGAGCGATGGAATTTTTCTGAAGACATGTTAAGGGAAATCGCATCTGAACGTGGAGGAGAATATTTTGAAGCAAAAGGTGAAGCTGCATTTTATGGTCCAAAAATAGATTTCATGTCTAAAGATTCACTTGGTAGAGAATGGCAGGTTGCAACAATACAGTTAGACATGAATATGCCTGAAAGGTTTGACTTGTACTGCATCAATGAAAGCGGAGAAAAAGAGAGAGTAGTCATGATACATGCAGCGATAATGGGTTCCATTGAGAGATTCTTGTCGATATTGATAGAACACATCGCTGGAAGATTCCCATTGTGGTTAAGTCCTGTGCAAATTAAATTATTGCCGATAGCAGATAGACATGTGGATTACTGCAAGGAATTAGGAACAGAAATGGCTAAACATGGAATTCGTGTTGAAATTGATGAGCGAACAGAGAGTACGCCTAAGAAAGTTAGAGATGCGCAATTGATGAATGTGCCATTAATGATAACAATAGGCGACAAAGAGATTGAAAATCATACTTTGGCTGTTAGAACTCTAGATGGAAAAGTAAAGTTCGGCGTTGTGAAAGAAGACTTCATACACAAGATTGTAGATTTAGTGAAGAATAAGTCTCTGACGTTTGATATTTAATTCAGGAATTTTTTTATATTTTTTCCTTCTTTCGTATTTTTTCTGAAAAAACCTAAGCAAATCTTATTAAGAAATCTTAATTCTAAATATTGCCGCCCAGAAAGGACGGCTACTTGCACCATGATGATGCCAGCACCGGAAAGCTGAAGGCTCTAGGGAACCTTTTGATGAAACCTCTGTTATGCTGAATGGTGTAAGTATTCCCTAGTATAAAAATTTTACTTTTCAAAAAGAATAAAAATAATAAAAAAGAATGATTTATGTTCTATACTCTTTCGCCTATCTCTTCTAGTCTTGTGCTATCTTCCTTGTAGAGATCTCCTTTAAATAGCTCCAAATTTTGCTCCCAATTTTCTAGTTCTCCAGCGTATAGTCTATTGTATGTACTTTTATCATATTTCATGTTATCACCTCAAACCAATATAGCTTAGACTTGTTCTTATATATCCCTTGCTATGCCCTGCTAGTAACTTTTATTCCATAAACTATAAAAACAGTCAGAAATATCCCTTGTTATGGCATACGTATTTACTAGTCCAGGATGGTTTTTTGGCTATGATGTGGTTTTAGAATTGCTATTTGCGGTTGTGACTCTTCTAGTTTGCTTTTATGCATGGAAAATATATAAAGTGACTGGTGAGAGAAACATACGACTATTTTCTTTGGCATTCTTATTTGTATCGTTATCTTATATTATACAATCTATATTGAATTTTGTTATACTGGATAAACTTGACGATGACATTACTACACTTATCAATTTGAATAGTGTTTATCTTTTGAATTTATTTGGTATTTATATGCACGCTATATTATTCTTGATAGGAATGTTGCTACTTGCGTATATTGCTCTTAGAATATACAGTTTCAGAACGTTCATCTTATTATCTATATTAGTATTTTCATCGCTGTATTTTAGTCCATATAAGACATTCACATTATATTTATTGTCAACTGTATTATTAGGATTTATAGTGTCCTATTATCTCACCAATTATTGGAATAATAGAAAGGCTACAACGTTACTCGTGGCTATAGCTATGATGTTTTTATTTGTAAGCTATTTATTCTTCATATTTGCAATTGATAATGCGACTTATTATGTTGTAGGACATCTACTTGAACTGTCAGCATATGTTCTTGTGTTGGCTAATTTGTTAGTTGTATTAAGATTTGGAAGAAGGCAGAAACTAAAAAATGGCAAAAAAGCGAGATAGATTAAAAATAATCTACGATATATTGAAGGCGGTTCACGATAAAAATAATCGAATTAAACCTACCCATATTCTGTACAAGTCGAACCTTTCGCATCAGATGATGGAAGAATATCTTAAAGAGTTGATGGGTAAAGAATTTTTAATTGAAAATAAGTCTGGAGATAGTAAAACATATTCTTTAACTCAAAAAGGCTACGATTATTTGAATAAGTATTCTATGATTGCTGAATTTACTGACTCATTTGGATTAGAATAAATAATTAAATTGTAAATTCTTGAATGTACCAATTTGTCCTAAAGAATAAAGTAAAAAATAATTTTAAAGAAGTAATAACCTAATCATATTAACGTTTAGATGTCGAACTCATCTTCCTTTTCTTCTTTCTCTTCTTCTTCGTCTTGTTCTGACTCATATCCTTCCATGAATGCTTCTTCAGCGTCACTAATCTCGTCATCATCTCTTAACGTCTCAGGATTTTGTTCTACTTCCAACGGTTCGCTTTCCTCTTCCGGGTATTCTTTACTCATAATTCAGAATTGAAAGAACTTCTTTATAAAGGTTTTTGTTTAATTATCGACAAGTAGTTATATTTTTTGTAGTAATAGTGTTAGTTATTATGGTTGTGTCGACATCATCGCTAGCATCGCCAAGCGAACCTTAGAAAAATATTTTGGCTACAATTAACTCGGCTGAAGATGAGACGCTTGATTGATGTGAGCGCGATGCTAGCTAGTGCCGGTTCGCATATCAGAAAAATTATAGATTTGCAAATTCCTACTTGCAATCTTCCTTTGCAATAAACGTTTAATCTAGAATGCTCATAATAGGCACGTATGATGTCGACACAACCAGTTATTATATTACTTTTTTTATGTTTTCAAAATGTTCATGAAATACGTGTGCACTACAAGATATTGTAGTCAATATTCCTGTTTTAATATTCAATTTTTCGGCGATATATTTTTGTAATAAATATATTTGGTATATATTTCCAGGCCATCCTACGAAGAAATCGTTGCTTCTGATGAGACATGTGCAATTAAGCTTATCTTCTTTAATCTTGAAATGTATAAACATAAGGCTTGGAACATTTTTGTTGATTATATCAGAATCAGTGCGTGGATCGAATAATGATATTATTGCTCTTCGACTATTTGGATCGTTCTTAAGAAGCGGTATAATATATTCATTGACTTGATCTTTTTTACCTGAAAAATTAAATATTCTTGGACCATAACTATATTCGTAAATTGCTAAATCTTCTTTGTTAAACATTATTGTAGACAATTCTTCGCTTGATGGATATATCCATTCGAATTTTTTCATTATTTCTAAAAGTTTATCATAATCTTTCTCTGGCTGTTCAATATTGACGACGAGATTCAATTCTTCTCTACATTGTCTATTATCGCTATCTATAAAATCAGTTCCTTCCTCTAGTATATACTTTAAAGCACTAGTCCACGCTTCAATACATGTTTTTCCGTTGATTATCATTTGTTTACCAAAAATTTACGCAATTATCTATAAATCCTAACTTATCTATAAATCCTATCTACATAAAGTTAGTCAATTTTACAGTTCCCTTAAGTCCACTAAAGTCATAAGTGAAAAAGGGTATTTTGTATGCGTTAAGCAGTATTCCTAATTCGTGTAATATATCTGCTACAGCGAAATCATTTTTTCTAAATATTCTAAATCTATCTCCACCATCGAATATTTCGAACATTTTTTCTCTTGCGTGAAGGAAATCTTTTATTTCACCTGTGTAATAATCTTCTGCTTTATTTACTGTAACTTTTTTATAATCTCTTTCGCCCATAAACTTCTGATCAAAATTTCTAAATGCACTGCTAAAGGCAATTTTGAATCGTATAGGAATACCGCAACTCTTGAATATAGTCTCCTCGCTGTAACAGAAATTATCAACTACTTCTTTTGTACTCTTTATCAATTCGAATAGATTACGATTTTCTGCAAGGCTTTTATGCCAATCATAATTCCAGAATCTAATATAGTTTCTACTGAATTTGTAAAATTCAGCCGAATTCGGATTATTGATGCTATTAATATTTTTGAAATATTCATTACTCTTACGACGTTGAGTGGTGTTTGCTAGAAGCAGTGTTTTTGTAGCGTCTAAAACTGCTTGTCTGAATTCGGAATCAGTCTTATATATTTCAAAAAATTTGTTTAGATTTACAGCTATCTGCGATTGAGAACAGCTTATACCTATTATTTTACCTTTGAATTTTTTTGAGTAAAGCGTCCATTCCTGTTCATCGAAAGTATAAATTCCTGCACGGCCTTTAAAGCATGGTGCGTCACATAAGTCGTTGTTTTTGAAGTTTATTTTTATTTTTGCATCTGAGAATTTTTCAATTATGTGTTCTAATATTTTAGAATATTTTGGGATGTCTTTATTGCTCAAATTGAATATTATATTTACTTTTTTAGGATTTATTTTTGTATAAGCATCTATGAATGGATATATATTGTTGTTTGTTTGAGCTAGATTTATTATCATAGAGATGGTTTTATCAGAATTTTCAGTGTCTTTAACTAATTTGTCAACAAATTCTTTAAGAGTTTTATCGCTAGTAGTATTTAATATATTCTCGAATTCATTCAATGCTATTGCATCATTGATATTGGTAAAACATTCTGTTATATTAGTATATAATCTATTTATATCTTGATTCTTTGGGCACTCTAACAATATACTATTGAATCTATTTATCCAGGAATCTTCTTCGTATATCTTCATCACATTTTTAGAAATATATTGGTCGATGTATTTGGAGGTGATTGTGGATTTTGTTATAATGATTTTTTTGTAGCCCTTCTCTATTATCATCTCTCCATCGCTAGAATTCAGTACAAAATATTTTTCACCTTTATCCGCTACTTTTGAGATTTTGACTATTTTACTATCGACTAACTTGTTGACATAGTATAATAATTTTCTATGTAGTTGGAATTTTTGATGCTTAGCGTTATGAACATTTGTTTTATCGTCACTGTTCAAATTCTTCTCTATCTGTGTATATTCTTGCGGGTATATTTCTTTAGCTAGAAATTCTGCGTTCAATTCTTTTGTAGAATTATTTTTGAAAACATTCAATATTATTTCTTCTGTGTCACGCATGTATTTCCTTATGGATGGATGTTTTTAAATTTATTGGATATATTGGATATATAGGCTCCTTTCAAAAAGTCTGCACCTAGCGAGTTATAAATATATCTCGCGATTTAAAATAACTCGAAAACCAATATTAGAAAATATCTGTACGAGCGTGCGACGTTTAGATTTTGAAAGGAGCCGGATATATTTGAGTTTTCACACTGTATCTTTCAGAATTTTGTCTACCTGTTGCTGCTTATTGCTGTTTCAGAATTTTTACCCGATAGTATTTCGGATTTATGTCGAGATTTGTGCTTATATTTGGAGTGCTTTTGTTGTAGTGTGCTGTACATTGGTTCTGTTTCAGGATTTTTCTGAAGCATTCAGGATTTTTCTATAAAAAGGATATATATTCTTGAGAAGATATAGCTATAGATATATTGTTTGTTATGTTATTTGTTATGTAGTGTCTGTTCTGTTAGAATAATATGGAGGGGTCATTATGGAATTGAAAACTCGTAAAGATATATTATTGATGACGTACTTTAGGAAAAATGCAAGAGAAAATTTGACGCAGATAAGTCGCATGACTAGAATTCCTGTGAGCACAATTTTTGACAGGCTACGCGAATTTGAGAAAGGGTTAATACAAAAACATACAACATTAATAGATTTTAAACAATTAGGATTTGATATACGAATTGATATACTCTTTAAAGTGTCGAGAGATTCAAGAGAAAATTTTAGGGATTTCTTAATGGGAAATGAAAATGTGAATTCAATATATCGCATAAATAATGGATTTGATTATCTTGTAGAAGCTATATTCAAAGATATGGCAGATTTGCAAAGATTTACAGAATTATTAGAAAAATTCAAGATAGAAGCTAAACAAGAATTATTTATACTCGAAGATCTTAAAAGAGAATCGTTTTTGTCAGAAGAAATTCATGCAAGATTATTAATTTAGAATTTGAATGAAATCAAGAAGTAAACAAAATATATTTGAAAAGATAGACTAAAAATAAATTAAAAATATAAAAAATAATCAGGTATTGCTTACTGTCTTTGCATTGAAGAAGCTATCATACTACCTGCACTGATTAATGCTGCAGCTAAGACCATATAACTTCCACTTATCTGTCCAGCATTCCACAAATCTGTAAGGATAAATTTTGCTCCAATCTTAACAATCCATAGTGTGAACATAAAATATAATAATCCTGTAATTATTAAGAAAAACGAAGCTATTAGTGTTACAAACATTGCCTTTAAACCAAAACCCCAAGCCATAAAATCACCTTTCTATTTAATTATTTTAATATTATCTTGTATAAGATAATCATAGAATGATTGGTTATTTTATAAATGTTGTTTCTTTGGATTTTACAAATAAATTTTCAGGTAATGTTCTTAGCATGTCTTCCCATGAAATTTTATACTCTTGATTTTTCCATTTTCGAGTTCAATCAAAGTATTTTTCTCGCCGCCAAAGCCTGCGTTTAGAACAATAGTTCGTCCAATTTTACATGTTCCATAATGTTCATGCATGTGTCCACCAATACAAATTAGTGGTTTATGTTTTAGTATAACATCTCTAGCTAAATTCGAACCATAATGCAAGCCATTCATCGGATTACCTTTATTGACAATTTTATCCAGCTTGGTGTTGAAAGGGATATTATGTGATAAAAATATTATTGGATGTTTTGCTCTTTTGAAGAGTCTATTATATTTCTTAATTAATTTCTTGTAGTTTATCGTATTTTTTTTATATTGTTCTTTTGAAATATTATTATAATGTCTATACTTCAATAACTCTGGACCATTTACAATACCATATCCTATTATGTTGTACTCTTTTATTCTAAAAATTTTGGAGTGCACATCCTTGATATTTTTTAATCCTTTAATCATGACGTCATGATAATAATTCTTATTAAGATAACTCCACTCCTCATCCTTTTCAGCATAATCCCAGTTTCCAGGAATGATATATACAGGAACATTGTACGAATTTAATCTCTCAAGTATTGCTCTGCCACTCTTCAAAGATTTATCGATGTATCTCTTTGCAGTCTTTTTACCGACTATATCCCACCAATTCTTTTTATTTTTATAGTTTTTCAAGAATTCTTTTAGTGATTTAAGAAGATATTTTTTTATATCTGTATCTAGACAGATATCTCCTATACATATTATTGCATCGAACTTCTTGAAATATATCTTTGGTATTTGACCATGCAAGTCTCCGACAACAAGTATTCTCATGTGTTATCCTCTTATTTATTTTTGTTCTTCTCTAACTACTAGATAATATCTATGCATATATTTTCCTTTCATCTTCTTTTGAACATCTGTAAGTTTAGATTTGAGCGGTTTGACTGCAAAATAATACTGGTATCCATTCGGAGTCATCATAATAAAATCGGAAGCCTCGGCTGCTTTATGTATTTCAAGCCCTTCTTTCTTGAAAGCTTGATATATTTGGTCATCGTTCTTATATCTAAGACTCTTCAGAAATTCTTTCTTCTTCTCAAAAGACCATTTATCAAAATCCATAGCTCTTAGTCTATTATCTGATGTTTATAAATTATTTGATGTTTAGTATTCTGTGTTAAACTAGTTGTTTTGTCTGTCCTTTGTATTAGTTTGATAATATTATAGACTTTGTATAGATAATCTTTATAAGTTATAATTATTTCCAGATGGTTATGGCCGAGATATATTTCAAGAAGGATATTGAACTTTTTTTGAGGCCACAATTAAATCATTTATATTTTATTGAAACAAAAGAGATAATGTCTTTTGCTATATATACAGGTATATTGCATGCCAAGAAAAAGCATAATTTTCTTTCTTTGGATTCAAAATTTATTAAAGTCTATCATTGTGATATAGATAAATGTATTTTATCTGTGGAGGATGTTCTTTATAGAAATGGACTTCCTAAGATATTAGTAACACCTGCTGTTGGAAAGTTTACAGGTTCTGAATATTCTTATGCAGGTACACTTAAGGATTCACGTTATGCTTTCGAATATCCTCGTCTAAAAAAGCTTTTTGATAATTATGGTGATAAGGAAGCGCAAAAGGCGCATGTAAGGCAAGAGTTTAGCGATTTGATACAGAAAGTTTTGACTGAGAAAAAATAAAAATAAATTATTCGCAGAATTTATACCCATTCTTTCTTGTGGAAGAACCAATATGTTATTCCTGCACTAATTAGCATGGCTAGCCAGAAATATATATATCCATATTTCCATGTGATTTCTGGAAGAAAATGAAAGTTAGTACCATAGACTCCGGCGATAAGCGTTGGTACCATGATTATTATTGTTAATGCTGCCATCTTTTTCATGACCATGTTTAGTTCATTTGAAGTTGCTGAAAGTTTATTTGATATGGTTGTCGTAAATATGCTAAGATAATCAGTTACTGTTTCTTTCTGTGTTTCAATCATATCTATCTGATGAAGAAATGTATCATATATATCGTCGAGCAATGCCATATCTTCTTTTGTGAGTTTAATTGATGTCAAATCTTTTTTGATTGTGAATATAATCTTTGAAGAAGCCCATAATCTCTTTGACATCTGGATTAATTCCTTTTTTAATATTAATATCTCGTGTGTTATAGGTTTTTCCTGACTCTTATTTGACAAAACTTTCTGTTCTAACGATGCTATTCTATCATCCATATTTTCTAATACATCATAATTTTCTTTAGCGTCTTGGTGTAAAAATTCATAGAGTACATATCCTGAAGAATATTTTTTCCTGGCTTGAGCCTTATCTATAACTTTTTTGAATAATTCGCTGTAATATTTAGATGTGTCAGATGATACTAAGATTAATAAATTATTTTTAACGACAAATAATAGATGTGAAATCTTAATTTTTTCTTTTGCAGTATAATAATCTGTGAACGTAAATATCAGAGGATTAAAATTATATCTTAATGCTCTAGTTTCGTTGCGAAATTTTCTGAATGGCTTTTCTTCAAGATGAAAATCTTTACGTAAGTCTTGAATTTCTTTTTCTGTCGGGTTTTGAACTAAGAAACATAAGAAATCTCCTGTGGATTTAACTTTTTGTCTAAATTCCGAATAATTCTTAGAACTATCAACAAGATACTGTGCACCGTGTTTATAAAAATATTCAATCATGGTACTTCTTTCGGGATAACGACTTTAAATAGTTGATTGTTGTTAGACGTTAAAACAACGTAGTATTAAACAGAATTAATTATAGATTAAGTTTATCTGTATCTGGCTTTTTTCATATATTCTTCATCGTCCAGAACATCTATCAGAATTCTCCTAATCCTTTCTGTATAATTTTCTTTGCTTTTACAGGTGCTGGTTCCGGTTTTTTCTCCACTGGTTTTAATCCTAATATTTTTCCCATCTCAAGAAAATCTTGTCCAAGTATTGGTCTTAGGTTAGGATTATATAGCATTGCTGCAGGATGATATAGTGGTATAACCATGAAGTCCATGCCTTCAATATTAAGATTATTTACTTTGCCGTGTAATTGTGTTATTCCAGCTATTTTTTTCATGTTGGGAATATTAAATTGTGCAAGTACGAATTTTGTAGAATAATTGCCAAGAGTACATATAATCTTTGGCTTGATAACTTTTATTTGCTCAATTAGATAAGGAGTATGTCTATATATCTCATCGATTGCAGGATCTCTATTCTCCGGAGGCCTATATTTTAGAATATTTGCGATATATACATCGTCAAGTGTTAATCCTATGCTACTAAGTAATTTGTTTAATTCTTTACCTGCAGAGCCAACAAATGGAATGCCTTGTTCGTCCTCTTGTGCACCAGGAGCTTCACCAATAAACATTATACTTGCATCAGGATTTCCTTTTCCAAATACCAGATTTTTGGCAGCATCTTTTAGAGGACACTTCATTTCTGTTAATATTTTAGATTGGATTTTGTTTAATTCATTTATTTTATTCATAATATCCCTTAGTTATTGATATTGTTGCTACTTGAATCATTATTTAAATTTAATCAAATTATTTATAGAACGCAAAGAAAGAATAATATAAAATATAATAAAAAAATAAAAAGTTAGGAATTATTAATTCCTGTTTATTGTGTAGGCCAGACAAATACTGGTGGTCTGTTCTTGTCTACAACAGTTACATACACGTCTTGTGATGTGCTGTATACTCCATCTGATGCTGCTACTGTTACCTTATATGTTGCACTGCATCCAGGTTTATCACATCCCTTTGGATAGGCATCATCAAATGTTGTAGTGTATGTAGAGTCTTTCATCCAACCGCTATATGTTATCGTTATTGGATCATTTTCTCTGTCTGCTACATCTGGAACAATCTTTACAGTGTCGCCTTCACTAACTGTGATATTTGGAATTAGCTTCATTACTGGAGCTGTATTCAACATCTTTACAGTTAATGTGAACGATTCTTTAGTTGATAATCCTTGTGATGTTGCTACAACTGTTATTGGGTATGTTCCTGCGTCTCCAATTCTTGTCTTCCATATACCGTTGCTATTGAATGGTTCTGAATATGTTATCTTGACTATTTCTCCAACATCAGGTTCTGATACTTTAGGACTTAATGTTACAATGTCGCTTTCAGTAACAGTCATATCCTTTAAGTGCTCATCAAATACTGGCGCTCTTGGAACATTCTCTACATGTACCGTTATTGTCTTTGTGGAATTGCCGAAGCCATCTGATGCTCTTATTAACACTGTATGATCTCCTGCTGATTCAAAATTAGTAGTATATGTTGGACTTGTCATCCAGCCACTGTATTCTGTAGTTATTGGATCATTTTCTTTATCGAAGAAACTACATGCGATGTTTACTGTTTCTCCTTCTTTAACTGTTACATCGTCTGGGCAATCTATGACTGGTGGTTTATTTCTTGCAGCAATTACAACTAATACATCGGCTGTAGTTGTTGAGAATCCATCAGATGCACTTACTCTTACTAAATATTTTCCTGCATCTCCGTCTTGTGTTTGCCATAATCCTTGATCGTTAAATGGTTTAGCGTATTTATATTTTAATGGTAATCCGTCTGGATCAACTGCTTTTAATTGTAATGTTACTAAATCTCCTTCTACTGCTTTTATTGTGTAGGAAACATTTTTGAATTCATCCTGTGTAGCTGTAATTTCTGTATTTGTTGTACTAGAAACATTTAATGCGGATGTTTCATTGTTAGAATTAATTATGGATCCTTCCAATGTAACATTTGGTGGTGCAGTTGGTTTCTGCTCACAGCCAGTAATAGCAAATGCCATCAATAGTATGGACATAATAGTTAAGATAGACATCACTTTCTTCATTTCAAATCACCCTCACAATAATATTTAATATTATTTAACGTTTGACTTAATACATAAGTAGTATTTAAAGTTTTCTATTAAACAGTGAAAACTAATTTCAAAAATGTGGATTTGTTGTCTCGCTACGGGCAATAAAATGTATGTAGAAATTAATCATGATGTAGTGGTAGTATTTGTATTGTCTTTCTTTTTTATACTTTCTAGAATATTTGTTTGTCCACAAGATATACTTATTCTGGAATTGATTTATCCAAACATTTTTTCTAGAATACTTTTTTTTCTTCCAGATTCTTTTTCAAATTCTTTAATTAATTCTTCTTGCTTTCGAGTCAATTTTTCTGGTATTTCTATTTTGACTTTTACTAATTCGTCTCCACTTCCCGGATGATTCAAGTGTTGTACACCCTTATCTTTCATTCTAAATATTGTTTCTGGTTGAGTCCCTTTAGGTATTTTTAACATTGCTTTTCCTTCAAGTGTTGGAACTTCAACTTCATCACCAAGCATTGCTTGTGTAACAGTGATTGGAATTTCAAGTATAATATCATCGTCTTCACGTTCAAAATATTTGTGTTTCTTGACTTCTATAAATACATACAAATCTCCAGTCGCTCCGCCCTTAACAGCTTCGCCTTCTTCTCGTAATCGTAATTGTGCACCACTATCAACACCTGCGGGTATTGTAATGTCTAAAGTTTTCTTTTTATGTATTATACCCTTTCCTTTACACGTAGAGCAGATATTTTTTACTATCTCTCCATGTCCTTGACATTTTTTACATGTGACTCTTGATTCGAATATCCCAAATGGTGTTTGCTGTCTTACTCTTTTAACACCTGCACCGTTGCAATCATTACACTTGTCATAATCTTCTCCGCCTTTACCAGAACAATCCGAACACTGTTCAGGTTTTTCTACAGCAACAGTTTTCTTTACACCAATTGCTGCTTCTTCTAATGTTATTTCAATATCATATCTTAAATCTCGGCCTCGACTTTTTTTATGTCCACCGCCACTATTTCCTCCGAATCCTCCACCGAAAAACATTTCGAAAACATCGCCGAAATCCATGTCATCGAAGTCAAATCCAGAATATTGTTGATTGAAATTTTGATGATACTTACGTTCAAAGTCAGAACCGTATTGATCGTATTGTTGTCTTTTTGCGTCATCGCCTAGAACTGATGCAGCTTCATTTATTTCCTTAAATTTTTCAGTAGCATTAGCTTCTTTATTTACATCAGGATGAAATTGTTTAGCGAGTTTTTTATAGGCTGATTTAATCTCTTCTTTACTTGCATTCTTTTGAATCCCTAGTATTTTATAATAATCTTTGTCAGCCATTGTTATTCTCTTATATTTCTGTTCTTTCTCTTAACATCTTATATAATTCATCTGGAGTTAATTCTAATTTATTAAGTATTTCTTTTTCAAGTAATAATGATTTAGCATGAGATTTTTCTAAACCGACTTTATGTTTTTCATAATATTCAGGGAATCTTTCAATCCAATCCCTGAATCTTCCTTCGAGTCCAAGTATTTTAGTATTACATATTTTATCAGAGTATGAAACTATTTTTTCTTCCCAACTTTCAAGAACGTGCAATACTCCTGCCTCATCATGATTTTTTACAGCAATAGCAATTCTTGGATCGAGTTTCTCTTCAATACATATTTCGTATCCTTTTATTGCGTGGTCTAAGTGCTCTTTATTTGCTTTACCAATATCATGCAAAAGTGCAGCTGCGCCAACAACACTCTTATCAACTTTAACTCCTTTAGAAATAAGCATTTCAGAAATTTGCAATGCGACTTTTTCAACTAACACTGCGTGAGTTATAGGGATGTGTTCCTTATAATATCCATGCTTCTTCAATAATTGTATGCATTCTTCTCTTGTTGGAATCATTTTATATTAACATTATAAAAATAATAAAAAGGAAAAAATTATTAATTAAAAAGATTTCGGCAAATTATTATTTACTTTTTACCTTTCTTCTTATGCGTCTCATGATGCTTTTCTTCAGATTTCTCTGTGAATTCTGCATCTACGACGTTGTCGTCTTTAGTTGCTGTATCATTAACATCTTCGGAAGGTTCCTCATGTCCTTGTCCAGGTTGTCCTTTCTTTTGTTGTTCTTCAGCAACTTTTTGATACATTTCAACACTTAAATCTTGAATATGTTTATTGACTTCATCATATTTCTTTTTAATTTTGCTTGAGTCTCTCTTTTCTTCCTCTAATAATTTCTTTAATTCTTCGACTTCTTTTTTAACATCTTCAAGTTTGCTGTCTGTGACTTTGCCTTTCATGTCTGCGAACAATTTTTCGCCGGTATATACTAATGTATCTGCCTGATTTATTGTTTCGACTTCTTCTTTTCGTTTCTTGTCTTCTTCAGCATGTTCTTCCGCTTCTTTTTTCATTCTCTCAATTTCTGCATCATTCAATTTTTGTGTAGCTGTAATCTTTATGCTTTGTTCTTTTCCAGTTCCTAAATCTTTTGCTCCGACATGTACTATTCCGTTAGCATCTATGTCGAATGATACTTCGATTTGTGGTATTCCACGTGGCGCTGGTGGAATTCCAATTAAGTCGAATCTTCCAAGACTCTTATTGTCTTGAGCCATTGGTCTTTCTCCTTGCAATACATGTATTGTTACTGCATTCTGACCATCTGCTGCTGTACTAAAAATTTGACTTTTCTTAGTCGGAATTGTAGCATTTCTTTCAATTAATTTTGTACAAACTCCGCCTAATGTTTCAATACCTAGACTTAATGGTGTAACATCTAATAATAATACATCTTTAACTTCTCCAGCTAAGACTCCTGCTTGAACTGATGCACCAAGTGCAACACATTCCATTGGATCGACGCCTCTTTCAACTTTTCTTCCAGTTACATCTTCAACAAATTTCTGTACGATTGGCATTCTTGTAGGTCCGCCAACCATTATTATCTTTTCAATATCCTTGAATGATAATTTAGCGTCGCCAATTGCTTGTTCTACTGGATGTTTGCATCTCTTGATTATTGGTTCAATTATTTGTTCTAATTTGGCTCTTGTTAATTTATGTGTGAAATGTTTGGGACCATTTTGGTCTGCAGTCAAGAATGGTAAATTTAATTCAGTGTCTATTACTGTACTTAATTCTATTTTTGCTTTTTCTGCGGCTTCTCTCATTCTTTGCATTGCAACTTTATCTTTACTTATGTCAATTCCTTCTGTCTTCTTGAATTCCTTGACTAAATAATCGACGATTGCATTATCCATATCTGTTCCACCAAGTTGTGTATCTCCTGATGTACTCTTGACTTCGAAAACTCCTTCGTCAAATTCCATTATTGTAACATCAAGTGTTCCACCACCTAAATCGAATACCATGACTTTGTGTGCATGTTCTTTATCTAGACCATATGAAAGTGCTGCAGCTGTTGGTTCGTTAATAATTCTTACAACTTCAAGGCCTGCAATAGTTCCAGCGTCTTTAGTTGCTTGTCTTTGATTGTCGTCGAAATATGCAGGAACTGTTATTACTGCCTTCTCAACTTTATCTCCTAAGAATGATTCTGCATCTTTTTTTATTTTTTGTAATATAAATGCTGAAATTTGTTGTGGAGTATAATCTTTTCCATTAATATGATATTTATAGTCTGTACCCATCTTTCTTTTTGCAGCCATTATTGTTCCTTCTGGATTGCTTACTGCTTGTCTTCTTGCTGGTTCTCCGACTAATAATTCTCCAGTCTTTGTGAATGCTACAACGCTTGGGAAAGCTTTTCCATACATTGTTGCTCCTTCTGCACTTGGTATTATTCTTGGCTTTCCACCTTCTAATACTGCTGCTGCTGAATTAGATGTTCCTAAATCAATTCCTATTATTTTACTCATGTCAATCCCCTCCGATTGTTAACTTTTATTTTCTTTATTTTATTTGGCTTTTTTACATTTAGCATATTCAGCGCCCAGTGAGCGTTCGATATTATTATCGATTGCAAATAACTCGGCAACCAATTATTTTAACATTGATGCGAGCGCGCTGAATTGCGTAGTAATCGTAATTATTCTTTTTTATTTTCGACATGTTTTGCAATCATGACTTTTGAATGTCTGATTATGTTGTCGTTAAGGAAATATCCTTTCTGAAATTCTTGCAATATTTTATCTTCTGGTTCGTTACTTTCTTTGACCATTAATACTTCATGTCTGAATGGATCGAACTTCTGATTTTTTGTATCTATGCTTCTTAATCCTTGATCTTCGAGTATTGAATACAATTGAGTATATATTAGTTCTAGACCTTTGTGAAATTTTGCAATTTCTTGATTTTCATAATTATTATTTTTTAATGCTAATTCGAAACTGTCTAATACAGGCAATAATTCTTTAACTAATGATGCGTTAGCATTCTTGATTGTATTATTACACTCTTTATCTGCACGCTTCTTGTAATTCTCGAATTCTGCTTGCAAACGTTTTAATGTATTTGTTAAGTCCGCAATCTGTGATTCTCTGGAATCTATCTTCTGTTCAACCTTTTCTGGTTGTTTTTCCATTGGTATTTCTTCAACAACTTCATCTTGTTTTTTTGTTTTAATACGAATCACCTTTTCAGTCTTTTATCGAAATTCTAAAATGCTGTGCTTCTGGTTGACTTAAGCTCAACACAGTAGGGGTAAATTGAACTTATTTATATAGTTTATGGATTTATGGGCTAGGTGTAATATTTAAGCTTATTTCTGCACAGAATTCCTTTTTTTTTAACAGCCTGATTGTTATCTTTAATTACTAGAGAGTGATAACAAAGCGTAAACTATATAAATACCAATAATAATCGTATATTATCATCAAAACTGGCCTAAAATGAAAATAACAAATATTAGAAGCCGAGAGTCGAATGATATTACTGAAATCGTTATAGATAACGGAATAATATCAAATTATCAAAATCCAAACGATAAAACAATCTTTAGAGCTAGAGATGGTGCTGTTGCTTGGCCTGGATTAATAAATGGACATCTTCATTCCGGAAATGTTATAGGATATTTTAAAGATTTTGCCACAATATATGATAAGTCAATTTATGATTGGCTCGGTAGACTTTTCAAGGAACCTTTCTACGACGTAAAACATGAATTCTATAAATTAAAACTTTTTGAAAAATATAACTATACTCCTGAAGATTCTGCTTCAGTCTTATCGAATTATATGTTTAGTCAAGGTGTTACTTCAGGTCTTCTGTTTGATTACAGATCTAAAGATCATGGTACATTCAAAATTGGCGGTACTACGTCAGAATTACCGAGACTCCGAATACAGGACGGAGGTATATCTGTTTCAACATTGAGAGATTTAATAAATAATTCTAATCTTGATGAGAAAATTCAAGAAATCAAACAACGCAAAGGTATTTTTCAGATTCATATAGGTGAAGCTTTGGATAATTATTTATCATTTCAAAATTTAGAAGGTGAAATTGGAAAATTAATTGAGCTTGGTCTCATGGATGAAAGAACAGTATTAATTCATGGATTGAACATAACTGGAGACGAAAGAAAGAAATTACAAGAGTTTGGTAATAACGGTCCCAGTTTAATTGTTTGTCAAACATCTAATGCAAATTGTTATCCTTCATTAAAATTTCCTCCTTGGATTGAAAGGGATACTTATGATCATGTTGATCCAATTTATTTGAACAGTGTGGGAATAAATGTTGGTCTTGGCACAGATTCATTTTTATCAAATCCGAGTTGTAATTTATTGCATGAAGCTTATTTTTGTGATACACAGGATACGCTACGTGATTACGTCAATCGTCAGCATGATTTATTTGAAATGATCACTACGAAAAATGCTAAAGCTATGGATCTAACCAATAAGATTGGTTCGTTAGAAGTGGGGAAAAATGCTGATATAGTCTTGTTTTCTAGCGATTCAATTAAAAATTGCCAAAGTCCTTATGCGGTATTCTCAAATGGCAAGCTTGTTGTGGGCAAAGATTGTAACGAAATAAGAGAATTTTATTCAAAAAATAGCATTAGAGTCGAAACCCACAATGGACAGGTTTTTCCAACAGAATCAGGTTATCTTAAAGCATTAGGAAAAATTAAACTTATTGCTGATGAGTATAACCATGGTATAAAGAATACTAGTCACTATGAACTAATCATACCTCCTAGATTACAATTAGATTAATCCATTTTTTTTTGAGAAAGACTACTCTAATAAATTTACAAGACGGATTTTTTCTCCAGTTCAAACAATTGAGAGAGGAGACGCGTTTCAGTCCAAAGATAAATCTGTGGTTGTTCTCTCCACGATTTACTAATATTTTATTATTTTTAAATATTTTTTACACAGCATCCTTTATTATTGCACAAAGCCGGATTTAACTCAAATCAAACTTGAAATACTTTTTTTGTATAATTATAGAATATCCCTTTTTCTTCATAAACTTTATAAAAAGTAATGCATTTACAAGCTATACAGGAGTTAATAGTATGTCAGATCAAAGTTTACGAATTCTAGATTTTTCAAGGAATTAGTATCTTGTTCTACATATAAGAGTAAACTCCAAAATTACAGGTGTAAACAAAATGGAATATGGACGAGACAGAGGAGAAAGAAGTGGCGGCAGTAGAGGCGGCGGAAGAAGCGGCGGTAGTAGCTATGGTGGCGGCAGTAGAGGAGGAAGCTCTGGTGGCGGTTACGGTGGCGGTAGTAGAGGCGGCAGCGGTGGCGGTTACGGTGGCGGTAGTAGCTATGGTGGCGGCAGTAGAGGCGGCGGATTTGTCCCAGTAAAAGAGGGCGAAGAATTAAGTGTTGTTATTGAGTCAGTCGCAGAGAAAGGCGATGGCGTAGCAAAGAAGCAAGGCTTCGTAATATTTGTTCCAGGAACAAAAGTTGGGGACAAAGTAAAAATCAGAGTCAAAAAGGTAGCTAAAAAAGTAGCATTCGCAGAAGTAATCGGTTCATACGAAGAAGGATCTGCTCCAACAGAATCTCAACCAGCACCAGCTAGTGAAGAGACAGGATCAGAAGAAACAACTGAACAAGCAGCAGAAGAAACTGAAGAAAACTACGATAATACACAGGATTCAGAAGAGTTCTAAAAACTCTTTTATTTTTTTTATTTAATTTTTATAATTCTAGATATTTTTTAGAAGATTCACAAATTTAAAAAAATAAAAAATATTTAATTTATTTAGTTTTTACTCCATGCAGTAACACCGATTATTATCATGTTAACGACCGGTATCAGCATAAGTATTGCAAACCATCCTGGCTTGTTGATTGCTTCAAATGTTTTCCACAACCAGATTATAGTAAAAACCATAAACGCTATGCTAGCAAATATATTCAATATAGGTATTGCACATCCTATTAGTAAGAGCCATGGCCACCAATGCATTTTCGATGCTTGATAAGTTATTATTAACGGACCAACACCCGGAATCCATGCTAATCCAGGTGTTGAAAGTTTTGCTTTCTTTGCTATGCTCATAAACGCAAATCCCATAAACACATATAGTGCTACGAATATTAATAAAAATATTACAAACATTCCAGCAATTAAACTAAAGATTGTTCCTACTCCTAAATTCATCAGTTCTTCTCCAGCCATATTATCGCCTCCACAAAATGTTTTTAATAAATCTTGAATTCTTACTCTTTCTTTCTACTTAATTTATCTTTAATCTTATGTCTTATCCTATGGAATTCTTCACGAGCACGTTTTAGATTGAAGTGTCTTCTAAAAGAATGTTTAAGATTTTCTCCTTGTTTCTGCCATTCAACAGAATAATCTCTGAATACAATGTGTAATTTTTCAACCTTATTACCATATCTATTAAAATAGACGCTATTTTCTATAGGGACAAGTTGACGTTCCTTTGGTGTTTCATCGCTATATCCTAAACTTATTATTGCTTGTGGTCTAACATCTGGAGGAATTCCGAAAAGTGCACGAACTTTCTCCTCTTCAAATGCTCCAATCCAACAACTACCAAGACCTAGTTCGGTGGCAGATAGTAATATATTTTCAATGGACGCTGCGCAATCTTGAATATTATATAATCTTTTACCTCTTAAACCATAATACATCTCATGTTTTTCTGGAACGGCACACACAATTATTAGTGCTGGAGCAGTCTGAATCCAGTATTGTTCTATAGAATAATTTGCAACTTGCTTGATAAGTCCTCTTTCAGTCACGAGTACAAATTTCCAGTCCTGAAGATTACCTGCACTTGGAGCCTTGATAGCTGCATCCATTATCGTCGTCAATTTCTCAAATTCTACAGGTCTATCTAAATATTTACGTATAGAACGACGAGCATTAATAGCTTCAAGAGTATTCATTTTAAATATACTGAAGAAGCAGTATTTAAAAATATTGTTCTTATTTTTTGAATTTGTTGATTAGGAAATAGATAAACCTTGTCAAGTAGTATATCCATATAATGTTTAGTACTGCAATTATTATTACAATGAATATATTAGCTATATTACTTACTTGGATATGTAACTTTTCCATAAGCGCTAATAATAAGAATGGACAGTATGATACTATTACACATACTAGGACTAGAATTGCTATGGTTTTACATAGTACTGTGGATGTAGCGCATGAGCTTAATCCGACGAAACTAAGACAGAAACATCCTAATATAAGATACAATATAATGAAAAACCATGGAGTTAATATTATTGCTAAACTAATTCTTGATTTCAATTTTTGTTCTTTACTTCGTTCTAACATTTTTTATTTCAACCTATTTCCGCATTTATGACAATAGTTTGAATGTCCTGGATTTACATTGCTACACTTTGAACATTTGATACTATGTTCAGTTGTATTCTGCACAGGATGATGTTGCTCAGTGTGATGTGATATATCATGCGTCGCAGGCGTTTGATGCTGCTGAGCATTATGCACCGCTGCTGTATGATGAAGCGTGCTCTGTTGCTGTGTATGTTGTGATACAGGATGCTGTGCATGTACGCCTGTTGTTGCCGTGTGTACTGGTCCTTTGTATTGATATATGTTAGTAAAAGAATTTGAGTGTGGTTTCTCATGAGCGCTCGACGTTGGTATGTGATGACTCGGAGTGCTAGCATTCATAGAAGGCTGTATAACTGTTTTAATTTGCTGTGTTTGTTGAGCCTGTTGTCTTGCCAGTTGGATAATTGCTTCATCAACTTTATTTGGTTTAGATTCCATCGTTGGCATCGTCACAATTTTTTGTTCAGCAGGTTCTTTAGCTATAGAATCCAGTACTGATTTATTATCCATGCGTCTAAAAAATATTTTTGTTACTCCGATAACTACAAATACTATTCCTATAAAGAAAAATAATACCATTGCATTATTTGGCTGACCATTTCTTGGAACAAAAAAATATATGTATCCAGACATAATTGTTATGATTAAGCCTGCTGTTAACCAAGTCCAACCATTGAGTTTCATGTTTTGCACCTTCTTTAAGTTCGTATATTATTCGATTATACTTCTGACCTTTTATATTAATTGTAGTCTGCAATCGACGGTTTTTATAAATTTATTTTTTTGTGCTCTTTTTACTTGTTATCACGCACAATTTTATACTTATTATACAAGTAGTATGAATAAAATACTAGGAATATACTGATTGAAGCTATTGATCCTAAAAATACAAAGAACAATACTTCTAGTTTCAATACAAACAATAACAATATATTTATTATACCAAAAAGTGCAAATAATATTCCACCGAGTTTGTGCGTCTTATCCCATACCTTATCACTACTTAAAGTCCATCCTGTTCTTATACCAAACATAAAATTTCTTTTAATTTTTGGAAGTATCATTCCAAGACCAATAAACATAAAACTCATCATCCATATAACAATGTATGATACGTTGATATTGTAGCCAAAATTGGGCAATATTGAGGATATAAATAACACTGTAAAAAATAATCCGAAGAATACTTTGAATGCATAATAGTATCTATATATTTCTAGCATATTTTTTCTGAATACTTCCATTAGTGGGAGTATAAATAATAATATACTTATAATCACAAATATTATTGGTATAAAGAATACTCCATTTCTTCCACTAAAACCGTTTGCTTGTCCTGATGCATCCCAATGTGTAGGAATCTTTGGAGGTAGCATCGGATAAACATAGAATGCTGTTCCAAACATTATAATTATGAACGCTAGCGTTACGAGCTCTAATAATAATTTCTTCTTATCGTAGAAATGTGTAGGTTTATTAGAAATATTTTTTACGTTTTTAGCTTTACTCTTCGTTCCAAATTTCATTTAGTCACCTTCTCAATGATATCTTCTACTATAGGACTATCGGATTTAATAATTTCACTAATTTTAGTTTTAGATAAAGCATATGCTGATCCTCCACCAGCATAAACGTTGTTTTCAACATTTTTTTTATTAGTCGGATCGACTAAATTGACTAAAGATTTATCCATATAGAATCTTGCTTGAAAACCGAACGGTGGAACTCCTCCAGCAGGATATCCTGTCAATTTTAAAACTTCTTCAGATCCTGCAATTTTGATTCTTGATTTACATAATTCTTTAACTTTTGTTTTATCAACTCTTGCCATTGCAGGAACTATTGCAGCGACTGCATTTCCTTCAAGTAATGGTTTATCTTGATCGTAAAATATTATAGTTTTTATGCAATCATCAAGACTTATGTTCATTCCTTTAATTGCTTCAAGAACGTTATCTTTATGATCTACTAATGTATTAAATGGAACTAGTTCCGCATCAAGAGAATTGTCTTCTATAAACTTCTGAAATTTATGTTCGTATTGTTTCATTACATACGATAACTTTCATTATTTATAATTTTTATTACTTGTTTAAGAACATAACGCATATTACTATCGTTCATAGCATTACGTCTAAGAACGTAATGCATCAACTGGATGCATGTTTGCTGCTTGTCTTGCAGGAAATATTCCAGAAAGCGTTCCAATAAGTACTGCAAACATAGCAGCTCCAACTAATAACCACCACGGTAAAAATACTTGGAAGAATCCTGGTCCTAAGAATACTCCTATTGCAATCTCAGCAATTTTTCCGATTAGTGCTCCTAGAATTATTCCAATTACTCCTCCAACTAATCCAATAAGTGAAGATTCAATCAAGAAAATTGTTAATATTTGAGAGTTCCTTGCTCCAATTGCCTTCATTACACCAATCTCTCTATTCCTCTCAAGAACAGCAGTATACATGGTGTTTGCTATTCCAATTGCTCCAACGAGTAATGATATAGATGCAAGTCCTACAAGCAAAACTGTTATAACATTAAATACTACAAGGAATGAATCTATATATTGTTTTGTTGATTGTACTGTGAAATCTTCTTGACCTTCTTTGACATTTCTATATCTTCTCAAATCTTTTTTGATATTCTCAATAGTATTATCGAGTGTTTTTGTATCTTTGACTTTAACCATTATCATACTTACTTCTTCAGGAGTATCAAATAAAGTTCTTGTATCATCTAAAGTCATTACTACAGCATTTGCTGTTCCAGGATTTCCACCCTCTTTGAATATTCCTATAACTGTGAATTCTTTGCCATTTATTGTTAGTTTACTATTGATGCCTATTTCTTTTCCAAAAGTAGTAGACTTAGCTACTTCAGATCCTATAACTACTTTGTTCTTGTCTCCTGATTTTAGATATCTTCCTTGACCGACGTCATAGACGCCCGTTTCCAAATAAATTTTACTTGTATCATCAACAGGTAATCCTCGTATAGACATATATTTAATTTTTTTATTGAATTCTACTTTTCCAAATCGTATCAATACTTGTACAGCGCCATCAACACCCTGACTTTTTTTTACAATATCATAATCTGATTTTGTCAAAATATTATTTCCTGTACTGCCTCCTGGTGCGCCTTGAGAACCTTTTGCTTGTATTGTAATTTTGTCTGCACCAATTTTTGAGAATTGTTGGTCGACAGTATATTGTAATCCTTGTCCAAGACTTATTAATGCAACAACTGCTGCTATTCCTACAACTATGCCAAGTATCGTGAGCCATGCTCTAAGCTTTCGATGCATGATATTTTCAATGGCCAATCTAAAATAGTCTAATAGCATGTTGTCTCCATATTTTTATTCATATCTCAACGCTTCTACAGGGCTCTGTTTTGAAGCTTGTATTGCAGGTAATACTCCTGACAGTGCTCCTACGACGAAAGCAAATAATAATGCTCCGACAATAAGATACCACGGGAAATATGCTTTAAGTAATATTGTGTTAAGGAATGTTCGTCCAATAAATGCTACTGTAGCACTTAAACCCATTCCTATAATTATTCCTATAACTCCTCCTATGAGTCCAAGCATTCCTGATTCTATCAAAAATATTTTTAGTATGTCGGAATTTTTGGCTCCAATTGCTTTCATTACGCCAATTTCATTAGTTCTTTGAAGAACTGCTGTGTACATTGTATTCATTATACCGACACCGCCGACAAAAAGTGATATCAGTGCAATTCCTATGACTATACCAAGTAATGCATTAAGTATTACGTTAAATGATGAAATTAATTGACTTGTAGTTTGAACAGTAAAATCTTCCTCACCTTCTTTCACATTTCTACTTCTTCTTAAATCTCTTTTTATATTTTCAGCAACTATTGCAGGATCAGCTCCCTGGTCGACTTTAACTAGCATCTCTGATTCTTCTTTTCCTAGAGGAGTTACGGCGTTGAATAATTGTGTCGCTGTATCTTGAGGCATTATTATTCCTGAATCAACTCCTGGATCGCCTATTGATGCTATCACTCCTACGACTTCGAATTCTTGTCCTTCGATGTTTATTCTGTCGCCGACATTAACGTTCTTACCAAATACTTTGTTATTTGCAACATCATGTCCTACTGTTACTTTATATTTGTCTCCAGATTTTAGGGCTCTGCCTTTGTCATATTTGAAATTATATGATTCAATCCATAATTTATAAGAATCATCAAGGGGAATGCCTAAAATTTCAGTGAAGTATACATCTCTATTATATATTATCTTTGCAGGTTTTGATAGAATTCCAGAAACTTGACCAACACCCTTAGACCTACGTATAATCTCTATGTCATGTTCTGTTAAGGGATTTATACCCGCAACACTTCCTGGAGGGCCAGAACTAAAACCTCCCGCTGGAAAAATAAATATTTTGTCTGTTCCTATTTTTACAAATTCATCTGTAATAACTTTTTTAACACCTTGTCCAAGACTTATTAATGCAACAACTGCTGCTATTCCAATTACTATTCCAATAATTGTAAGCCATGACCTAACTTGACGGTGTGTAATATTTTCCCAAGCTAGTTTAAAATAGTCAGTTAACATTTTTATAATCCATTTATAGTCGACTGTTAAATGACATTTACATTATGTCAAATTATTGGAACGAAATATAATAAATAATAAAAGAAAAATAATAAAAATATTTTATTTTCTATCTATAATGATTATATATCTTAATCGATAGTTTTATTGGTAAAACTGTCCCTTCTTATTCTTCTTAGTTTTATTCTTGAAATAATACCAGATTCCGCCACCAATTAATAATACTATTATAATGCTTATCCAAGAATATCCACCAAGACCTGTCTTAGGATTAAGTTTGTTGCTATCTATAAGATTCAAGTCTACGTTGAAATTTTTCTCATAATATTTATTGTTTGAGTCTCTGTACTGTAAAGTTACAGGTACTATTATATCATTCTTGCTAGACTTGATATTAATCTTGTATTCTGCAGTCTGATAATCATCAGATACTAAATTACCAACATATGTTGTATCAGTATTTGACAATAATTCAAAGTCTGGGCTTTTTTGTAATACTACATTCAAGAATTTTATGTCGCTAACACCCTTATTTATTATCTTTAATGTCATCGAACCGGAACGTGTTTGCATCGAAAGATCTGTTTTATCTATGAGCATCGATATATCTGGTACACCGTTTACAACTACTCCAACATAATCTGTTTCATTTTTAGCAGCGCCTGTACTATCATAGTATGATAGTGTAAAGGGTATTTTATACACTTTGGATACTGCATCAGGGTATGCTCTAAGATCGTATGTGAAGTCAGTACTTTGTCCGGCTTCTAGAGTATATACTCTACGTTCTGTACCTGAATCCATTGGAGCAAAAGGTAAATCAACAAGCACTCCACCGATAATTGCTTGCAATTGAAGTTTCATACTTAAATCAGTCATCGTTGATGGCGCAGTATTTTTTACTGTAATAGTTAATGTTCCATCGCTTCCTGGAACTATCTCTGTAGGATTCATTTGTACATTATCGATTGTTAGTGTAGAATCTTTAGTCTGTATATATATTGGTAAATCTGTATCTTGTGTTGGTGCTGATCCATATGAATATCTTATTCTTAAATTATTGTTTCCTTCAACAGCATTATCATCTACTTTAAGAGTAAAATCTATTAGATAATCTTTTCTTGCACCTAAGATGGAAATATTCTGTACGCTAGCCTGATTGTATGGTGTGAATGGTGCTTGAGGAAGTACTTCTACACTGATATCATTTATATCCATATCTCCTGTATTTTGCACGAGTAACCATACTTTAACTGTTTGTCCTGGCGTTGCAGGATATGGTTCATATTTACTTACGCTGACGCTCATTCCGGCATCTGCGAATACGCTAGGAGTTAATATTAATACTAATAATAATCCTATAATCCAAATCATATTATTTGTTTTTATGTTTTTCATGTGTTTCACCTTGTGTTTGTTTAATTTTAATTATCTTTTGTTTTAAAATTTTTTCTACATCAGCGCCCAGCGAACTTTGATATTTGCCGTCGATTGCAAATAACAAAAATGCTTTGCATTTTTGGAACAAGAAATTGTTATACAATTTCTTTGTAACTCGGAAACGAGTTAATTATATACTCGATGTGAGCGCGCTAGTCTCATTATTTTTATTTTCGATCTATTTTATCCTCACCAAACTTTTTACCATGATTTTTAGTATGTGTTATATTCTCCACGATTTCTCCGTCTTTTAATACTGCAATTCTTTCGGCATATTGTGCAAGCTTATCATCGTGTGTTACCATTACAATTGTTTTTCCTTGTTCATGTAATTTTTCTAAAAAACTCATAACTATAGCACCTGATTTACTATCGAGATTTCCCGTAGGTTCATCAGCTAAAAGTATATCTGGATTAACAGCTAATGCTCTTGCGATTGCAACTCTTTGCTGTTGTCCGCCTGATAATTCATTAGGTTTATGTTCCATTCTATTTGTTAGTTCTACCATTGCAAGAACTTTCTCAGCAATTACTCTTCTTTCTTCTGCCGGAACATCAAGGAACATTAATGGCAACATTACATTTTCTACTGCACTTAAAGTGTTTATTAAATTGAATTTTTGAAATATAAATCCTATCTTCTTGCCTCTTATTTGTGCAAGACCAGATTCTGAAAGTTTAGATATGTCTTGTCCATCAAGGAATATATGTCCTTTTGATGGTATGTCTAGACATCCGACCATATTCATCGCAGTACTTTTACCTGAACCAGATGGACCCTGAATCGCAACAAATTCTCCAGGATAAACTTTCCAATTAAGTCCACGTAGTGCTTCGACTTTTACATCGCCAACTTGATATGTTTTCCATACATCTTTTAATTCAATAATTGGTTTTTTTATCATCTTTTGTCACATGATTTTTATTATAGCTTATTTATACAATTCAGATTTTTTTTAATTGTATTATAGTATTGTTTAATATTTTTTTTATTTCTAGCTCTTTCGATTCAGATTTTTCATGAATTATTAGATTCATCATAATTCTTTGAAATTTATCCATCTCGTCGGTGAATTTACCGAAAATCGCTTCGTTACTGTGTATTTTTTTTATTATTATATCAAGATGTTTTTTCTCGTGAGCACTGCAAATGTTTTCCATCATCTTAAACTCTCTAGCCATAGTTTCTATTATATTTTGGCTTGCTGCAAGTGCCTCCTTTAAAGTTTTTTTCCCAAGAGTTGTTATTGTGTATACTTTTTTTCTATTTATGATTTTTACTTTAACTAATCTATTATTATGTAGATCTTTTAGTAGTGGATACATAGAACCGAAGCTTGGTTTCCATGAACCAGTAGAAGCATATATTTCTTTAATTAGATCGTAACCTGAAAGACTCTTGTCGTTAAGTTTTTTCAAGACTATTAATTTAAGTTGGTTCTTAAGCATCATACTCACCAAAAACTGTTTAAAACAAGTACAAAAAGACAAACTATATCGTAAACGATATATCGGGAGAGATACATATTTATATACTTTATGGATTATACTATTATGTACTGCTTCTTGATATGATAATATATGATGAATTTAGGTTATTTATAAAAATGGTTGTATATGCCTGTAAATAGTTATGAATAAGTAATATTTTTAAACTAAAAAGACCAATAGACAATTATGATATGTCCTATTTGTGATAGCGATAATGTAAGAGAAGAATTTCACAAGAATCTATATCATTATATTTGTAAAGATTGTAATTATGAGTGGGATTAACGCCGAGCGAACCCAAACAATAATATTTATAAAACGTCTCTGGATTCTATAGACTATATTGTGCCCCCGTAGCATAGTAGCTATTGCGTTAGACTTGTAATCTAAAGGTCGCGAGTGCAACTCTCGCCGGGGGCTTCAGGTTCTTATAGGGCAATTCTGATACCTCTTTAGAAGTTAGATTTGTACTCGAAAAAAATCTTAATATATATCATTGAAAGAAAAACATCACAATTGTTTTCAAAACAGAGCAAATAAAGCAATACCAAATATTCTTAATAGAATACTTAATAATAAAATTACTGCTCCGACGTAAAGAATCCATTTAGCAGTATATGTCGAATCTTTCTTAAATCTTTTATAAGAAAATGATAGAAAAATAGCGCCTATCAGTAAAAATAATATTTCAAAAATTCCGCCGATTACAATTCCTACTAACATCAAAATTGCTGCGACAACACTTAATGGTTCTATTTTTACCATAATGATTACCTGTGATATATAATTTATAAATTTACTGTTTTCTTTAATTTTTTATATTTGTTGGCTGTTCTTACAATATAGAATACTGCAATAAGAGTGCTGATTATTACAATTATCGGCACAGAATTGTACATCTTATCGGATAACAATCCGTGACTGTCCAACACTGACAAAAGCATTGCGATTGTTATTAGAACTGCCCACCATAACTGTACTACTGCTGCATTAATCGCTTCATCATTCTCTAAGGCTCCCAACATTTCTTTGTGGCCGTAACCGGATAGGTTTGTTCCAGTATATCCTTGTCTTGCTACTAGAGGGCCTCTAGAAGCACGACCAAATGCTCCAGTTATTAAAAGCAAAGCAATGGCACTAAATCTTTTTTTAATAATTCCTACTATTGCACTATAGTATAGATATAAAACAATTATCACCAAAAGAACATTCTCTATTATTCCCAAGGTGGCGTTCATAATATTACCTCTGCTAATATCTTTATAAATTTTATTGGAAACAATCTTAACTCATCGATTCAAAAAATTTAAATAAAAATCTAACTTCTCTTTATCGGAGGAAGGTAAGAAGAAGTAAACTTTCCATGTATCTTATACTCAAGAGGTCTAAAGCAACAAAGGGGCTTTGATTCTTTTAATCTGATTCCATTATTTTTTCATTATCAAATAAATATTTAAATGGATGATATTCTTATAGGGATGATATTCTTATAGTGTTATGCCTTTGCCCTCTCCTCTTGAGAAGCTGATTGATACTATCGAATTAAAAGTTCAGGACACCGTCAATCAATATGCTCCAACATGCAAATCCCAAGTTATTTCTCGAAAAAAAGGTTTATACCGTTTCGGGTTATATACTCCTGAATTTATAGACAGAAATATATGTCCTCCAATAAGTCTCAATGGCGAGTGTGATAATTATAAAGATAGTCTCGACGCGGTTGCCATAGACTTACTTCAAAAATATGTTATAGAACTTCAGGAGAGTCAAGAAAGAATTTTTTTCGATACCAAATTTGATGGTGATAGATATGAATCAAAAATAAATAAAATTAGAAAAAGAAGATATGGTTTTGCAGTTGCTACTGCTACCATTGCAACGGCTGTCGGTACATCTTATTTCTTAAGTGACTTTTTTGATCCTCAATTTGCAGCAGAGTACATATTTGGTCTTATGGCTGGCACTGTGGCCTTAGTTGGGGAGTCATGGGTTAAGCCCCTCGGCAAGTTATTTATGATAAATTATGGTAAGTCAAAACTTTTAGGAACAACACAATATAAAGCAGAACTAAAACAGAATTGTCTTAAAGATGTAAGTGCACATCTAAGAAAAATTAATCCAAATAACTCTATACTAAAATATAATAGTAAACTAACTACGACTTGTAAAAATTAATTATATTCTATTAACCTTCGTCTTTATAGCCGCATTTCGCACTGCTTTTGCAACATTTTCAGCAACGCCCTTATCGAATGGTGAAGGAATTATTCTATCAACTGTTGGATTCGTAACCATGGAAGCTAGTGCATTGGCTGCTGCAAATTTCATTTCTTCGTTAATAGTTTTTGCTCTGACATCGAGTGCTCCTCTAAAAATTCCTGGGAATGCTAATACATTATTTATTTGGTTAGGATAATCGCTTCTGCCAGTAGCTATGATATATGCTCCTGCTTTTTTAGAATCTTCAGGCATTATTTCAGGAACTGGATTTGCCATAGCAAATATTACAGATTTAGAGTTCATCGTCCTTGCAGCTTCTACATTTAAGGTATTCGGACCTGAAACTCCAATAAACACATCAGCTTTTTTTATAACGTCAGCTAGCGCTCCGCGCTCCTTTTTTGGATTAGTAATTTTAGCCATTGCAATCTTTACAGGATTCATATGTTCTACTCTTCCGTCGTATATTGCTCCACATGTATCTACAAGTATTATGTTTTTAGCGCCATAACTTTGAAGAAGCTTAGTTATTGCGATTCCTGCAGCACCAGCTCCAGATATTATTATTTTTATTTTTGTAATATCTTTTTTAACAATCTTCAAAGAATTAATCATTGCTGCTAAAACTACCACTGCAGTGCCATGTTGATCGTCGTGAAATACAGGAATATCTAATTCTTTTTTTAATCTCTCTTCTACTTCAAAACATCTTGGTGCTGATATATCTTCTAAATTTATTCCACCTAATGCTGGACTAATTAATTTTACAGTTTTTACAATATCTTCAACATCTTTACTTGCAATTGCTATTGAGATAGCATCAACTTGGCCGAATTGTTTGAATAATATTGCTTTACCTTCCATTACTGGAAGAGAAGCTTCAGGGCCAATATCTCCTAAACCTAGAACTGCAGTACCGTCTGTAACTACAGCAATAAGATTTCCTTTAGAAGTGTATTTGTACACGTCGTCCTTATTTTTTGCAATTTGTCTACACGGTTCGGCAACTCCCGGAGTATATGCAATAGAAAGATCATACTTATCTTTTAATGGAACTTTACTAACAACTGAAATTTTACCTTTAAATTTTTCATGTAATTCGAGGGATAGCTTCGAATAGTCTGGTTTTATATTTTGCGTAACGCTCTCTTTATTTTGTTGTGTATTTTTTGGTATATTTGTTATATTCTTTGTTTTCATGAATTTCACCTATTATGCAGAAATAGTTCAAGTTATAAATTTATTGCCACAGATGTTCTAATAACTCGGAATAATATCAAAATACAAAAAATCAAGAATGTAAAATTTATGGTAATGCTCTAAACCTGGTACTTATTAAACCCCATTCTATAAATATCATTAATAGTGCAGCAATTGCAAAAATCAAATCCATTTGTATTGGTATATATGCTTCCTTGGTATTCGACAAAATATCTTTGTATGTGGCATCTAGCTCCTGATTGTTACCAGCATAATAATATGTTGCACCAGTAGCATTTGCAATTTTTTGTAGTGTTACATCGTCGAATGTTGAACTAATATTATAATATTCTGGGAGATATCCTATTGGTCCGCTAACTGTTCCCATTCCTATAGTATATACCATAATATTATTGCTTTTTACATATTTTATTGCTTCATCAATAGGGTCTTTAGTGAAGAAACTTACCGTATTACTTCCGTCTGTGATTAATATCATTATTTTACCATTTTTGGATCCGAGAAGCATATTTGCCGCAGTAACCATTGCGCCAGCAATATCTGTACCACCTACTTGTGCAGGTGCTATATCAGCAACGGTGCTTTTTATCTCTGCTTTATTGGTACTTAGTAAATGTTCTATAAATGCTGCTCCAGAAAAAGTGATTATTCCAACATTTGCTTCTGAATTTAAATTATCTATAAATGTGTTGACATATGATTTTGCTGCCTCAATTCTACTAGGTTTAAAATCTTGTGCAGTCATGGAAGAACTTGTATCAATGGCTATTACAAAATCATTGTTGTTCGTCTTTCCTTTATACCATAAGGTGGTTCCTGCAATAGCTAGTATTAAACAAACAATTATGGCACTACGAATTATTAATATAAGATGATTTTTGTTGACTATTTTTTCATCACTGACTCTTTTTAATGCTTGAAAATTTGCAAACCGCAATGCTCTTCTTTTAGTATATTTTAAGAAAGCATAATGTGTAACTATAAGTAATGGAATACTCAATAGATACCATAAATAGACTGGATGTTCGAATGCAAAATACATTTATTACCTCTATACTCACTGCTTATTATTATTTTTGTTGTGAATTTTTAAATTTATTAAATATTTATTTAATCCGCCTGTATGCTCGTATTTATGCGTGAGTCAATGCTCTACGTTTAAAAAATTTAATTAGATCAACATAATATTCTTTGTTAGTTATTATTTTCATAAAATCAGCGTTAGCCGCTTTAAATTGTCTTGCTATATCTGCTTCTTCTTTCTCTACATATTTCTTGTATGCATCAGCATATGTTGCTGTATCAATATAAAGTTTTTCACCAGTAAAAGGATCCTCTAAAAAATATTGTCCAGCGTCTTTTGGAAGTTCTCTGTCTCTCGGGTCTCTTATCATTATTCCTATAACTTCGAATCTCGTGTTCAACATCCTTAAATATTTTTGCCAACTAGGGCCAAGACCGATAAAATCGGAGATGATTATCAGAACAGCATTTCCTTTAACGACACTCATCATTATACGTGCAACATTTTCAAAACTGAATTTACCACCATAATTATTGACATTTTTTAAGTCGTTTACAATAATTGTGTGCATCCTACGACCCATGTTTATGCTACGTCTAGTTACTAATCTATCTGTAAACATGCTAAGGCCTACACCATCTCCTGATTTTAAAATTGCATATGCTAGTGATGAGACTAGTTCAGCGCCATGTTCTACTTTAAGTTTTTTTGTGGATGTAAAAAGCATACTGTTACTAACATCAAGCAAAAAATAAATATTAACACTTTTTTCTTGTTCATATTCTTTAACTAGAAGACTTTTACTTCGTAGTGATGCCTTCCAATCAATCATACTGGCATCATCCCCGAAAGTATAAGATCTATACCCTGAAAATTCTATACCTTGACCTTTAATTGTAGTTGTCCAATTACCTTCGATGTATTGACTCAGAGCTGTAGGTCTCGCGAAGACATCTAATCTCCTAATCTTAGGTAACAATTCAGCATTAATTTTTTTAATTGCCATTTTGAGAATTATTTATGGTACTGGTACTCGTCTTAATATTTCATCAATTATCTTATCAGTTGAAGTTTCATCAGCTTGTCCTTCATAGTTTAATAAAATTCTATGTCTTAGAATATTGTGCGCTACAGCCTTAACATGCATAGGAGTGACGAATGATTTGCCGCTTAATAATGCATATGCTTTTGATGCAATGTATAATGCAATTGTCGATCTTGGACTAGTACCGTATTCAATATATTTTCCAGTCGTCAAATTATATTTTTCAGGATTTCTTGTGGCTTCGACAATTGAGACGATATATTTTTCGACCTTTTTATCTAAATATATCTTTTTTACATCTTGTTGCGCCATCAATATTTGATCGGTTGTAAATACTGTTTTCAGATTGAAATCTTCAAATTTCTTTAATGTACTATTCTGGTGCATAATCTTTAGTTCTTCTTCAGCGCTAGGATATTTCATTTGCAATTTGAATAAGAATCTATCAATCTGTGCTTCTGGAAGTTTGTATGTACCAAGACTTTCAATTGGGTTTTGTGTGGCCATAACAAAGAAGGGATTTGGAAGACTAAAAGATTCTTTACCAATAGTTACTTGACGCTCCTGCATTGCTTCTAAAAGTGCAGACTGAACTTTAGGTGGAGCTCTGTTAATTTCATCTGCGAGTACAAAATTAGCGAATACAGGTCCTTTTACTGAATAGAATCCTCTACCTTCTTCATATGTAGTAATACCTATAATATCTGTAGGTAATAAATCTGGTGTGAATTGGATTCTTGAGAATTGTGAATTTGTAACATTTGCAAGCGTTTTGACAGTCAAAGTCTTTGCAATACCTGGTACACCCTCTACAAGTACGTGACCATTACATACTAATGCAAGAATCATAGCATCAATAATATCTGATTGTCCAACAATAATTTTTCCGAGCTCTGCCTTTATGTCAGCGAACTGTTTTTGGTATTGTCTTACAACACCTTCCAGTTCTTTATTCGGACTACCTCTCTTATAAGAATCCTGACTTGGCATACTAATTCAATCACTCCCTTTTACTCTATACTTTATATCTTGTCTTTATATATTTTGCTTTTATATCCATAATCGCAGGACTTGTAAGAAACCAGAAAATATAGAGCACAAAATAAAAAGATTTATATACCTATTTAAGTGAGGTATAGACTATGGAAAGAGAGGTGTCTGAGGTAGATAGAAAGTTATTTTTAAGAAAGACATATCTAGATAAAATACACTATTATATTAATAGAAATCCTATAAATCAAGACGAGCTTTATCTTTTTGTCAGAAAATTCTTTGGAGAATATTTGAAGCTTGATTATGAATTTACATACGAAGAATTATCTCAAGAATTGAACAAAGTTTTTATTACCCCGAAAGTTAAGGAACACATTGATGATTTCTTAATACGATTATCAGAGAGCGAATATCTTGAAGAAACTAATCTCGGAACTAATGAGATTAACGCATACCTCGGAGAATTTGAAGATATAATTAGAAATATTATATATGATGATAGACCTGTACATGAGGACGAATCATTGATGCAGAAAATGCTAAAGAAGCATAAAGAACCAGCTAAGGTTATGGATGTTGCAGGTATTAGTTCTTTAATTGAAGAAGTTAATTTTCATATTACTAACGAACATTTAGAGATTGCTAAAATCTCCTATGTTAATTTGTTGAAAGCCTTTGATGCTTTGAGTAAAGAGGATAAAAAGAAACTACACGAGGACATGAATGAAGTTTATGCTCGTTTACAAACGCTTATTAAGAATCCCAAATCTCAAATTGCAAATTCTCAGTCTAATATGTCTAAGACAGGTGCATCATCAACAGATAGAATAAGTGATGCTGTCAAAAAAGTTTACAGCTATGTTGACGAAACATTGTTCTACATAAATGCATCAAACTTTGAATCTTCAAAGAAATCATATGCTGAAACATTGAGACTTTATGAATCGTTAAATCCTGACGACAAAACTGTTGCACATTCGCGTGTCAGCGAATTATATACTCAATTGCAGGCAATGCTTTCGAGACCAAAGAGTATATCTGCTGAACCAGCATTAATTTTAAAATCGGATGAAGACAAAGTCAGATCCGATAGGCATAATGAGAATGTAGATACAAGTATTAATAGTTCTTCGTCAGGTGTTGCTTCTGCTTTCTCTTCTTCTGATGCTCTTGCTTCATCGAACCCTGAGTCTGCATCAAAATCTGGTATAATATCTATAGATGATTTTTCTAGTGCAATCCAAAACAGTACTATTCAAGAGAATTCACATGCAGAAGATAATTTTGCGATGGATATGATTAGTGCGGATGGCATCGGCTCTACTTCAGGAAATTCAGAAAATGATTCTAATACGGGAAATGTGGGAAATTTCTTGTTTACTGCGAACGCCAATTCAGATGATAAAATCGAGTCTAGTATTTCTAGTATTAATTCTAAAACATCCTCGAAGGTATCATCAAAAATATCTTCACAAGAATCTATACTATCCAAAGAATCTTTAGCGTCTGAAATATTATCGAAACAAGAATCTAAATCCGAACCTAAACAAGAATCCTTTGCGACGCCAAGTATACCTCTTGAACCTGTCTCAAATGGAGAATCTAGTTTTGATGTTTTTGGTAGAAGTGTTGCTGATACTAAACATGGTTTAGCTTCAGGAGCTTCAGGAAAATCCGTTGATGTAAAAGACATAAAATCTGATTCGAATACTATTGATACGAATATCGTTTTACGAATTGACAAATTGCTGGATTTAAATTCTTCTAAACCGTCAGCAAAATCATCCTCATCATCACCAGCCTCTTCCTCATCAAATGAAACATCTTTGTCAAAATCTTTGCCAACTAGTAAAGTTGTTTTAGAAGAAAAAACCTTATCCAAAAAAGTTGATAAAAAGATGGAGAAAGAATTTAAGAAACCGCTAATTAATCAATCAGTTATCCAACCAATTACTCCGCCTTTGAGTAATACTCAGCCTTTGAATAATCTTACATCAACACATATGGCTTCACAAGTAAATAATTCTGTAACATCTAAACAAAAACTTCAGTCATTAACTTCGCCTACAACGCATCCTGTTGTAGATAAATTAAATAGACTGTTAAAAAAGATTGATGATGATATAATACTTGAAAAATTTGACAATGCCAAGTCTACATACAAAGACGCATTATTGTGTTATAGAGAGATGACTGATGAGAATAAGGCAAAATGTTATGAACATTTTTATGCCACATTCAAGAAGTTAGACGATGGTTTGCATCAAAAATCATTAAACGACATACTTGATATGCATTTATCAGAATCGGAATCTTCTCATAGGCCTATATCTGCGAAAGGAACGGAGATAGAGAGTAGGAATAAACTTCAGAACAATGTTGCTCGTGATAATTTTCAATCTGAGGGTAATTCCGATTATGAATTCATGAAAGCCTCTAGAATGACAACTTTACCTATAATATTATCTAATGATCCAGAAACCACTAGAGTCTACGAATTAATAGAGGAATCATACTTTAATATAGATAATTCTCATTCAGACCTTGCAATGTTAAAATATTTTAAGGCATTAGAATTATATCATAAATTACCTGTAATTGATAAAAGAAAATTATATTCTGGCCTTTATGATTTGTTCAAGAAATTATCTTCTGTTAGAACTATTTGAAAATGTTTTCTATTAAAGATTTCTCTGCTAGAGGTTCCTTTCAAAAAGTCTGCGCCAAGCGAGCCTTAGAAATTGGCATTGAATTAAAATAGCTCGAAAACCAATTAAGTCAACATCTTATGCGAGCGCGCAAAATTAGATTTTGAAAGGAGCCTCCGCTAGAACTATTTTTTTTAAAAGATAATAACATTTTTTTAGGATAATAAAAACTTTTAATAAAAACCTTAATTCTGCTCTAAAAATTTTGTTCTGGATTATCTCTCTTTAGTATATAATATAATGATGCTACAAATAGCATTCCAAATATGAATAAAATAATATAATCGTTATATGTTTTTTTCCATTCAAAAGTTTTTATGAAATTTCTATCAGGCGTTTGTGTATTATCTTTTGCTTTATTTACAAGATATTTACATCCATTTAAAACAGTGTCCACTATTTTAGCGCCTCCAGTATAATCTTCACTGTTCAACGCTGTTTGTGCTTGTGCTAATAGTTCATTTAATTCTTGACATTCTGGATTACTGCTCAGTAAATCTTTTGCGAATGATATCTTGCTTTCTAGTTGATCTCCTTCTGAACGCATCTCTGCAGAATTAATATATATAGTGGCTGCATCTGTATATGCTGGAATAGTTACATTAGCTTTTAATTGTATTTCATAATGTCCTTCACTCTTATAATTTTTTACGTAAAGTATTGCTTCAACACTTTCTCCTCTATTAAGTTTTGGAATATAAATTCTATCAAGATATAAACTAACGTTTGATGCATTCGTGGTTGCTTCAAGAGTTATTCCTAAAAGTGTATCGTTCCAAGTATTGTTTATTACTATAGGAATTTTTATTGTATCATTTTTATAAGTTGTGACAAGTGTTGGAGTAATAATTTGTAGTGGTCTTGGTTTTTCTACTTCCTCAGGCATTGGTATTGGTAAAGGTTGAGTATTGGTACCTCCTCCAGTTGATTGTGTATTTATAGGAATTTCTACAGGTGCTGGTTTGAATGAAATATTGGTGATGTTAATTAATACTACTTCTGAAGTTACACTCCAATTAGGATTTAACGCATCTGTTGCTGTAAAAGCTACATAACATTCTCCGATTTGGAATGCATTAATATTAAGCCTTGCATGTTCGAAACTAAAATTTGCATAATCACATGACCAAGATGAAAATATTAAAGATGTAGTATCATCTGTACTATAACCTAATCCTAATGGATCATCATCTGGATCGTAGAATCTTTTGTCTGGAGGTGTACCGTTATTAGTTAAATAGTTTGTAATGAATCCAGAACCAGGCACTGTTAAATTCTGTAAACTGTGCGGATTATAAACTGGTGGCCTATTAACATTGTTTATTTCAAGTATCCAAACAAATGAATTGCTACTACCATATTGATCTGTGGCTTTAAATGTAACGTTGTGAGTTCCATTGGAGAAGAAATCAAAATATTTTGTATAATATTCTGTTGTAACAGGAACCAATACACCGTCGTAATACCAACTATAATCTAAATGATTAGGATAACTGCTTGTATCGGCAATAGATGTTTGATTGAAGGTGTATGTTGTATTTTCGTATCCTATTATATCGGTTGGGAAACCCGCGAAACTTATAAATGATTTCCATGTATAATTAATTTCATCAGGACCTGGCGTACCCCAAGGTGTTATTTGTAAAATTGTTGGCGGGGACGTAACATTATAAATATATTTTGTAATATGATACGATGATCTATTATTATACATATCTGTTACTGTGACGTTTATACTGTAATTACCTTCATAAGGTGAGCTGATTGGAGTGATGTCTAATGTTGCCATTGTATCAGATATTTTTGTAAGAGAGAAAATACTTGTATTAGTGCCGTTAGTAAGGCCTGTGATGTTATATGTGAATGTTAAATTTTCATATGTATTTGGTAAATCTAAATCTGAATCCGTCACATTATACGTTATTTGGTATGGCGTTCCTACGACCATATTTTCTAATGGCACATTCGGAGTTTGCATATTCGGAGGATTATTGGTGTTGTTTAGTACAACATATATGGTTGTAGAATTCATTCCACCACGTGAATCAGTAATGTTAAACATTACGGAATAATTTCCGACCATTGATTGACTCACACTGAAATTTATTATACCTGTTGTACTATTTATATTAAATAGTGTGGAATTTGTCCAATAATTTGTGATATAATCTCCTGGATCGCTATCACTAACATTTTTACTGATATTGTAGAAACACATATTCGGCCAATTTGTAGCATCATATTCATTACAATTTATTGTTATGTTATTTGTCGTGAATATAGGATTAGAGTTTGGTATAATATTTATTTTTGCAGTATAATTATATGTTAATCCTCCCATATCTGTGACTGTTATATTAAATGTGAAGTTTCCAGAGTTACTGTCAGGTATAAAACTTATTACTCCAGTACTTGAATTAATAGGAAACTTAATTGAATCATTCGTCGAATATGTTCCTGGTCCCGTTCCTAACCCTGTATTTGCATAATCATATGTTTGATCATCGATATCTGTTGCATTGATTTGGTATCTAAATGGAACGCCAGTATAGGCTATAAGTGCAGATAGGTTAGTATTACTTTGCGTATTATTAATATTAACACTTATGTCGTTTATCTTCGGAGCATCATTTGTATTGTTGATGAACATATTTATTATAGTTATATTATTTTCTTTAGTATCGAAAACATAAAGAGAGAAGGTATGTGTAATTACATAATTATTATTCATACCACTAATGTTAATCCACGCATATCTGAATGATGAGTTTGGTATGGTAGTATAATCCATTGTGCTATTATAAGTTATGGGATATAAAGTCTCATTTGTCGAGAATGTTAACGTGTCATTGTCAATATCCGTGGCATTGATGTAAATGCTCAAATTACTGCCTTGAGTAAGAGTGGCATTGTTATATACGATGTATGATACACTTGGTTTGTGATTGAAACTTTGACCTACTAATTGGAATTTGGCTGTAGTGTTAAGACTATTTAATGTTAAATTATCTGTGTCTCCTAGAATTAATGTTACATTATAATTATTTTTAGCTTCAGCATATGTTATTGTACGATTATTTTCAAGCATCAGAACGAATGTATTAGCACTTGTTCTATTGATTGTTAAATTAATATATGGTGTGACGTCTTTTATTGTTAAATTTAGAGGGAAGTTATTTTCACGATCCAAACCAGTTATGACATAATTGAATACTTGTCCTTCTGTGAAATTCTTATCTGTTAATGCTGGAGAGAAATAAGGGGCATGGTTTACTGGACTGATATTTATTGTAAGGTATTGATATGTTGATGCTAGAGCCGTGTCTGCTCCAACTCTTATTGTACTAATTGTGGGCGCACCAAAAGTAGTTACAGAAGGAGTACACGTCAAAACACCACTATTTCCATTAATATTACAATAGGTATAATTATCCAATACATATGTAATTGTATCCAAGTCTTTATCGCTTGAATTGACATTCATTATATATGTGCTATCTTCCTGCATGAAAACAGTAGTATTTATTATTTCAGTTCCATTACTTAAAAATATTCTTGGTTGAGTTGGAGGCGTATCTGTTATTGTGACTGATACATTACTAGTTTCTATGCCGACGCCGTCATAAAAACTAACTGAACAAATCCACACATCTCCTCTGTAGATATAATTGTTAGGAACAGTGCCAGAACCAAGAATAGTAGAGCATTCCACACCACTCGTACAATTTCTTATTGAAGTAAGGTTCTGTACACCATTCCTAAACCATGTAACATTAGTGTTATTAGTCTGATTTATAGTCCAATAGCACGTCAAATCTTTATCTGATCTAACATTTGTATCGCCCGCATTTATTTTCATATTGCTTATTAGACCAAGAGATATACTTACAACTATTAAGAATGTGATTATCATCAACGATAATATTACAATTTCTTTGTTTCGGATTTTTTTGTTCATCGGATTATCTTTATAGGTATTTAATTAAAGCATACTTATCAGTATACAGTATATTATATATTTACATACACAACTATAATATACACAGTAATACTTTTTTTGTGCTGTTTGTTGTACAATATTATTTAGTGTATTGTGTTTCTAAATAATATATGGCGTGGAATGCCCTTATGATGTCAGTGTAAGGTATTGATTTATCTTTTGTCGATAGTTGATTATAATCTTTCATTATATCTTTGTACATTTTTTTGGCTAGTAATAATTCTCCAAATTTCAATGCGATATAAAGGTTAGATAATTTAGTGTATATTATGTTTAATGATTCTTTACTCTCTGTAGTTCTATTCTTTGCAGAAGCTACAGCTTCTTGGTCTGTGAATTCTGCTATAAGATATATTTCGTTTGACATCTCGTCTATGAGTGCTTGAATCTCTGATTCTTTGATTTCGGCACCTCTATTACGTATGTGTACCATATTTATTGTCTTTGCATAGAACATTACTAATATTTTCTCTAAATCTTTATCTTTTAGTTTTATTATATTTGTTATAAGTTCCTGTTTAGTTAAATTATCTATTGATACTAATTGTTTAAAGTATTCTTTTATAAATAGTGATGACTCGTCTATAGCATGATTTATTTTATGTTCGTCTAAACGTGCTTGTATTATATTTAACATTTGTAGCAACTTTTCTTTTTGTTTATTATTAATATATATTTTATGTCTGATTCTTACTCTTCTAGTAAATATTTTTTTATATATTGCTATAATCTTGGCTCTGAAGACGTATGCGAAAAATCCTATTGTACCAAACGTTAATCCTGCAATAAGCAGTACTATTGTTCCAAGATTGCTTGTCTTTGCTGGTTGCTCCAGATTTCTACATGCACCACATGATCCGCCACAGTCTACACCTGTTTCTCCAGGATCCTGAATTCCATTGAAGCATGATGCTATTCTACTACAATTTTCAGATTCTGCAGGCTTAGTAGAGTTTGTTCCACAAGTATCTAAATCAAGACAAATTCTTGTGTGAATATCATCTGTACATTTGCTCCACTCATTGCAATCCCAGTTTTCTGTACAATAATGTGGTTCAGGCATATAGGTGCAATTTTCGTATAAGTATTGTTCATAATGATTTGGATTACATGCATTATAGTCAATGCATCTTTTATATGTGGAATTCCACGGTTGGCATTGTGACCATTTTCCGCATCTCCAGCTAGGTACACAAATTCTTTGCGATCCTCCTCCTCCATTTCCACTACCGCCTGTCTTATTATCGCCACCTGCAGCATCTAAACTTTGGTCAGGACATGTGACTTCATACGTGATTGTGTTACTTGTTGCCGTTAAACCAAATGGATCTACTGCAACAAAGTACGCAGTACTTTTTCCGCAACTTAGACCTCTTATTTCTACATTATTTCCTATTATCCTTATTTTGGTAGTTTCTCCTGATAGTGTACCATAGAAATATGATAATTTATCTTCGTCAGGATCTGCAAAATAATCATCAAGAGAAAATATTAGGAATTTATCTTTTACAATTTTTTCATCTGGGATATTTTTAACAAGATAAGGTGGTCTGTTTACTCCTATTACTGTCATGTTCATTTCTTTGTATGAATAATTATTTGTGCAAGGACTATTATCATAAGCGTATATTCTTACTGTATTAGTCTTATTCATCGCTGCTCTTTTAGGTGAAAAATTATAGTATCCGCTTTGTGTAACGTTAAATATACTTGGAGATGTCATCCATCGAGTCATAAATATTATATTATCACCATTAGGATCAGTTGCGTTAAATGTACAATTATAAGTGTTATTCATATCCAAAACTGCGTCTGATAAATTACAATCGTACGTTATTATCGGAGGAATATTAATACAGAATCTTGCTGTTCCCATAGATATAGTTGCTGAGCCAATTCCTTGTGGTATAGACATATAGTCCACACTACTTCTACTAACTATTTTGTTATTATCGCTCATTTGCATAGTTTTTGTTATATTATTTATTGTCTGTGTAACTATTAGTATAGCCACTACTATGACTATTATTGATATGATTTTCCCATCCTTTTCTGATGATTTATTCATTTTTTTTTGAATGTGCTTTATTTTTTTATTTTAGTGTTGTGTTTCTTTCTTTGTTTTGTTAATTTTTTTGATTCATTTTTTATTTTATTAGTTCTTTATACTCCTTATCATTTAACATACCCTTATCTTTTAATTCTGAATATTTTTGTAATAATCTTGATTTCTCTTCGTATACTAATTCACTTAATTTTATTTTGATCCACTCGGATTTGTTGACTTTTAGAATACTCGCTATTTTATCTAAATCCTCAATTAATTCTTTCGGAATTCTTAAGTTCAATTGTTCAGTTGATTTTTCGCGAGCCATTGTTTAATTATTTTTTTAATGTGTAATGTATAGCAAATGATATCAAAAAACACTTAATATATATGAATTAATAGCATATGCTATTTATAAAGTTTTCTTAAAATAAGCAAGCTAAATTGAAACCATTTTGAATTGCCACGCTCACAAACAGTATTTGATTGAATTATTATCAATTATTGTTCAATTACTGTCTTACAGTGCGATATACAGAAATTAACTTGAGTTGATATTATCCTTAGAATGAACTATTTAGAATTATCTTTTATATTATACTTGCAATGTAAACATAATTATACCATAGTTGATTTCATTATTAAAAATATTAATTAGCTATAGAATCGTGAAACATAAAAATTAGAAAATAATATCTATTATGGTCGCAATAACTCAATATATATTTTTCCAGTGTATTTTCCTGGAGTCATATTTTTAGGTAAGTCTAAATAGAAAGGCACTTTCATATTTGTTCCCGCTTCCATAATAAATTCTGGTTTATCAACACTAACAAAATTAATCATCTCACCAGATATATATATTTTTACTATGGCTTTCTCTTTCGTACTTATATTTATGTACCTGATGCCACTATTACCAATAGTGGCTTTACCATAACTAAGCGAATTTCTATCTGCGTTTAATCCCATAACAGGATAGTTTACTGCTTCGATAGAGGTATTTATAACACTAGAAACTATCAATTTATTGTGATGCTGAATATTTTTGTTTAGAGTGTAACCTATTACACCAATCATTATACCTAAAGAGATTATAATTAGAGCAATACATATAATTCTTACAACAATGTTTTCGCTTTTTTGTGATTTTTTTCTGTTTGTTTTGCGTTTGTTTATCATTTTTATTTGGTATAATTTTTTTAATGTATTGGTCTTGATATTTATATGGATGGGGGCCTTATCATATCATCGTTTGTGTTATTATCTCGTGTAATACTTGTATTACTAATGTTTTTGTTAGGATTATCCTCATGTTTGAATACAAAAAAGTATATTACAACAAATATTACGATTATGATTCCTAGACCAACAAATATTACCATTGGCGTAATGGTTTTTGGTTTCTCTATTTTAGGAGCAACACCATCAATTATGTTTAGTTTAACTTTTTTAGTGTTTATTAAGCCTTTATAGTATAATGTTACGTCGACATCATATGATCCTGTCTTTAAACCGGTTGTTTCAACGTAAGCCTCTATTTGTCCCGCTGCTTTTCTCCCTGGACCCGGTTTTATTAAATCTATATTAGGACTTTTTACAATCTTACCATCAGGCATTGTTATTTTGGCATATACATCAGTAATATCACCGGACCAATCACTTTCCAAAGTAATATAATATTTATTTGTTGCGTTAACAATAATATCTTGTGTAGTGTCTAATATATATACGTTTAATTCACCAACGGCAAAGTTTGTTTCCATAGTTTTATTAACATCTCCTTCTTCGTATGATGCTGTGGCTACTGCTCTATATGTTCCCCTGCTAAGGTTATATATTGCAGCATCTAACGTGGCTGTTAATATTTGATTTTCAAAAGGCGCTATACTTTTTGAATCTGTCTTTAAAATTGCTATAGTATTATTATTTTGGTCATAAATTGTTATGATTCCATTAGCATTAGTTATGGTTTCTTCACCTTCATTGGTCACATAAATCATAAGAGCATTTTTTTCATTGACATTCATATCCGTAGCAGTTATTCCTGTAGCTTCTAATTTTTTACCAGGGTATAATGCATATGCACCTAAACTAACTTTTACTACAGCCACACCTCCAACTGAACCGCTGGTATCATGTGACCCTTGGCTTGCTATTAAGTACATTCCATGTGTTCCAGGTTCTAAATAATCTGGAAGTTTGAGTAATACTTCGATGTTCCTTGGTCCTCCGTTTGGATTCGGATCTTTTATCGTTGCATATTGAGCTAAATCTCCTTCCAAAGATGCAGATATGTATTCGCCATCATACAAATAAAATGAATAGGTTTTTTCTAGATTAGGTTCAAACAGTATCACTTTTTGAGAACCATATTGTCCTATACCAACGCCAGAAACTGGCTGTGCAATAACCAGAATAATTAGAAATAATATAAAAAAAAGAAAACTTATACTGCGACGCATCATATTAACTCACTACTTAGTCTCATTTGGTATTGATTCAGTTCCATGAGCAATTGGTTGTGATGAAAGTATTTGAAATGATACTTTTCCTAAATTATTGCTATAACTGCTTGTCGGGCCGATGTTGTTATTAGTGTTTATCACAGCAAGAGTGCCGATTATAGTCATTACTAGCGCCAATATTACTAACACCGCTATTGTACTATTTGAAATGCCTTTTTGATTTCCAGATAAATCATTCGCAGGTGTGTTGTTGTCCATTTGTTTCCCCTCTTTTATACTCAGTTTGATCCTGATGCTTGTATTGTTAGTACTTTTGTTCCTGCTGCATCGTATGGTATTGTTATGTTTATTCCTATTGCCATTGAGTTTGTTGTTGGTAATGATAGTAGTCCTTGATTTCCCCAGCATATTGGGTAGAATGATGCTGTTGATGTTACGTTTGTCCATGTCATTGATGTTACGTTTACATCTGCTGGGCATGATCCTGATTCATTGTTTATTGCCATGAAGAATAGTTGTGGTAGTGGTGCGCTTGCTGCTAATCCTCCTCCTATGAATGTTAATGCTGTTGCACTAAAGTTTAATGATACATTTACTTTCGTGTTTCCTATGTTTTCTATTTGTAGCCATCCGTTTGTTCCTGTTAGTGTCGTGTTGAAGCCGTCACAGTTTCCTATTTTTTGTATTGTGTTTGACATGTTGTTTGATAGGTTGCATGCAAATGGTGCTGTACCGTTAACTGTTCCTGTACCAAAGT
>Ga0265322_10000033_pt1 | contig 81459 bp, 69 predicted proteins | sample 41222metaG_FD_193584 | JGI IMG/M metagenome (GOLD analysis project Ga0265322, IMG submission 193584) | Rhizosphere microbial communities from Carex aquatilis grown in University of Washington, Seatle, WA, United States - 4-12-22 metaG | ecosystem: Host-associated > Plants > Roots > Rhizosphere...
CAGGTCTATCTATTACAAAATCAACTCCTGCATCTTCTTTTTGAGTCATTATAACAGTTTCAGCGAATTCTAGTACACCATTTTCAACGTTTCCTTCTTCACAGAAAGCGCCTTTTAATTTATCTTTAATAGTTTTCTCATCGTCAAGCAAATCAACTTTGGAATTCTTGATTGAACTTGACATCTTACCTTCAGCAGTTAATCCTCTAATAAATGGAATCATTAATTCGATTCTGTGTTTGTATCCTATTTGTGGTAAGAATTCACGTGCAAAGACTAAAATTTTTCTTTGATCTATTGCTCCCATTTGTATATCTACATCTAAGTATTCTTCGTCAAGTGCTTGCATTATTGGATATATCAGTCCAGAAAGTTTTGGATTGTCTCCCATCTTTACAACTTCACTTGCGGCTTTTGTAGTATCTCTTACGCTTGTAAGTGTTGACATTCTAAGAATATCCATCATATACTTTTTGTCAAGTTGAAAATCAGAACCTTTGACCATTTCAAAATGCTTCAAATCTCCACCCATAGCTTCAATCATAGCTGGAATTACAATTTCGTAATATTTGTATCTTTTTTCAAGCAAATCCCATGGAGTATTATCTAATGCGCCATGAATATCAGCGAGTAGAACTTTGACTTTGAATCCTGCTTTTAGTAAATCTGCAAGTTTTTGAACCCACGCAAAATATCCTATGTGAGGTCTTCCCGTAACAGAAGTTCCGATATATACTGAAGGATGCTTTTTCTCTTCGAGTAATTTAATTAGTTCTTCCTCTGTAATAATCTCTTGAGTGTTTCTTTTTACAAGTTTTAATCTTTCTTCGACTTCCATTTTAAAAACCCCGTTAATAGTTTATGATTGAAATGTAGAAATAAAATAATATAAAAAATTTATTCATGTCTTGTATACATATAGACTGATATTCCTATCAATACTGCGCCAAATAAGAATCTTCCAACGCCAGTAAAATCAATTGGAGCAGCATTACTATCGTCAGCTACAACGTTTCCACTGATTGCGTTACCAAGACCTGTTCCTATGTTGTTGTCATTCGTGCTAACTGTATTAGCTATGTGTGGACTTGTAAAAAAGTGTACTACTGCAACAAGTGCTACAATACCAACAATTATCAGAATGTACATTGGCGTTTTATCATTCATTATCATCACCTTATATTTTGTATTAAATCTATATTTACTACTTAACTCAATTTTATTTTATTAAATTATGTTTACGTAAATATTTAGTATATAATTCAAATTCTCTTGAATTTTTGAACTTCTCGAGTTTATCTGCAGGCAATTGTATTATCCAATTGTGTAATCCATGAAGTAATTCTCGAGTTTCCTCGTCATCCATAGTTATTTCAGGATTATCACTCATGTGAACAGTCTGTGGCTCATTATCTTTTTCTTTTGAAAAATTTAATTTCTTGAAGAATTTCTTAAGGACACCCTCGCGCTCTTCATTACCTTCATCAATCTTTTCTTCATAGACTTCTTCAGTCTCATTAATTTGTTCAACATGTTTTTCCATAGATTCTAATTCTTGTTTATCGTGAGGCTTTAACGTGTGTTGCTCTTCTTCTTTTACATGCTCAATCTCGTGCTTTATAGCAGAACCCATTTCTTCATCGCTATATTTTGGTTTAACCTTGTGGTTTCCACCATAATTCTTCCAGAAGGGCTTGCTCTTACGCTCACCGATGTACGAATTTAAATCCTTGTTAATCTCATCTTGTTTCATTCTAATTCACCGTCTGCCTCACCCTTAGCTTATATAGAGAAATATCACTCCAGGCTATTTAAATTTAATGATTTTATGAGCTAGTTATAGTGCGTATTGGCGCCTAACACGTTCAGACATCATCACGCTCGCATCAAAGTATTATCGATGTATTACCGAGTCTAGTCTTATCCACTCAAAAATAGATTGCTCGCTAGGTGATGATGTCAACACCCTTTGAACAAGCGAAACTTATTTAAATTACTATTTATAGAGAATCTTATGTTTGATTATATGGGATCTTTTGGATATTTATGGATTGATCTGATTATAAATGTCGTTTTAATTATAGCAATTTTGTTGTTCAGCAAAAAGTTAGAAAAAACAAAATTCAAGTATTTAGTTATTTTATTTTTAGTAACGAGATTGATTTATTATATATTCAAGTTATGGACTAGCAGTGCGTCTTTTGATAATGATACCACATGGTATTATAATTATGGTAGAATGTTTCTTGGAGGACAATATCCATCAATGGAGTATCCTCAGGGAGCATTATTTCTATTTGCATTATTTAGTTCTTTATCTTCCAATATAGAATCATTCAGATTTTTATTCCCCTTATTTCAGATACCCTTCGGATTATTACTTATATACTCGATAAATTGGTTTGGTGTACGGTTGAAAAACAAAAAAGTTTCAAATATGGGGATAATTCTATACATTTTATCGCCTTCAATATTGTGGTTTTGGTTTAATCGATTTGATGAAGTAGTTATCTCTCTACTAATGCTCAGTTTCGTATTCTTTTATGCAAACAAACAAAAAATTGGTACATTCTTTACATTTATAGGATTTTCAATAAAATGGTTTCCAGCACTCATCATGCCAACATATTGGTTATACTGGCTGAAAAAAAAGAATTACAAAGATATAATAATTTCTATAACAATTTTAGCTCTATTGAGTTGTTTGTTGTTTTTACCTTTTTATTTAGCAAGCAGCGAAAAATTTGTGCATACTTATACAACGCAAATGCCACGCACAATTCTAGGCGAGAGTTCATATTTTTCATTAGAAAGTCTTATTACTGGAGAGAAAATAGCCCCTTATGATTCTCCAAACCCGCCTAAAATTTTTACAAATAATATTGCATTAATAATAACCGCTATAGCTCTCTTATTATGGTTTTTTTACGTTTGGAAAAATGTAAAAAAAGAAAATCTCATAACATACTCATGTTTTACTATTTTGTTATTTGTAATAACGAATAGGGTCTATTCGACACAGTATATCGTTTGGCTACTGCCTTTGCTCATACTAATCGCTATGCATCTTAAATTCACAGAAACCGAATTTATTCTCTATTCTGTAGCATTAGTCTTGTTGCAATTATTTAATTTCTTGAAAAGCCCAGTCCCGTTAGAGAATTGGATTATCTATGCAAGATTATTCTGGATATTATTCATTTCTATAGTTGTATTTTCATTTATTAGATTACATAATTCTAAAGAAAAGGCATCTAGAACATAATTATAAGAAAATAATATGGGGACGCTGGAGATACACCTGCACTTTTTTGCTGACGCAAAAACCTGCGCTAAAAAGGTTGCTAAAGCAACAACTGTTCCGTTAGAAATATTATATGGGGACGCTGGGATTCGAACCCAGATCCGAGGCTCTGGAGGCCACTATTCTAGCCTAGTTATACTACGTCCCCATTAAGAACTATGCATAACTAAGACAAAAGAATCTAGGATTATTTATAAAAGTTGTTGTATGATCTTTATATTGCATCATCATCGCTATCAAAATACTTCTCATCTGTTAGAGACTTAATTGATGGTATATTAGAAAAATTTTCTTCCATTTTAATCAGTAGTGTTATTTAATAGAATAAATTATAAAAAAAAGTTATTTCTTTCTCGTCCTTTTAGTCTGCTTTACAAATACTGCAACGAATACGAATAGTAATACTATTGCGAATATTACTAGATTTACATACCAACAGTATATGCTGTATAGTTCAACCACAGATTTCTTTGGAACATCTTTTACAATTAATGTAAATTCTGGACTTGTAGTTTTTCCGCCCATACTATCGTATGCTAATATATTCACATGTTCTGTGCCGCTCCATCCCTTATCTGGATAGAACGTTATCTTCTTACTATCAGAAGAACCAACTACTTGAATGTGTTTCAATTCTGTAATTTCATATTTTAATGTACTATTATCCGGATCGTAGAAGAACTTACTTATATCTAACGTGTATTTTTCATCTTGTAACCATTCATATGTTAATGATGAATCATTTTGAGTCAAGTTATATACTTGTTCGTGCGTCTGTGGGAATCCTACAGTTGTTATAACAACTATTACTCCTACAAGGAATATTACTGCTAAAAGCACTATTACTGAACCTTTTGATTTAACTCTATTCCAGAAGTTGTATGGATAGTGTGGACCACGTACAAGGAATACTATTGCGAGTATGATAATTAATAGTATTGCTATTATTTGATATAAGCTTACTTGTCTGCACATATTTCCAAATGCTAAATATTCATATGTTTTTTGCAATATGCCTTTATCCTTTAATTTTATTGTGATATCTTGACTGTATATTGCTCCATTTGCTTCGTCAACAGAAATTTTGCCAGTATAGACTCCTTCAGTTCTATTATCGCTATTTATTTTTAATATAATATTTTTTGTTTTTGAAACGTTAACATCTAACTCAGTATTTTCTATATCTTTATTATTTACTATTTTAGATCCTTCCCAAGATATAATATATTGGTTATTTACAATTCCATTATTCTTTATAGGTATACTTATTTCTGTTGCTTGATAATTTATTTTGAAGTTACTTTTGCCGATGCTTGTAGCATGACATGATGTTGTATCATAACTCTTAATCCATGTATCATCAACTTCGCTTAAACCGTTTTGTATTGTTGCTCTTACTTTAACATCATAATATGTATTATAGTCTGGACCAGTAATATACAATTGCACAGTTTCTTTCTGACCAGGGTCTATAACTAAATATTTTTTTGATAATTGTATTGTTGAAGGTACTCCCTCCAAAGATAGAGTGTATGTTTCTGTGAATGTTCCTTTATTGAATATATCCACATCATAACTGTAATCGTAACCTGCACATACATTTAATGCATTCTTTTTATTATTATGTCCATTATCGTAGATTATTACTTGATTTTCGTAGCATGATTGAAAATTTAGAACTACTTTTGATTCTTTAACTAAGTCTCCTAGTTCTGAAACAACTTTAATGTTTAGATCTTTAGATTTTTGTTCAAGTCTATATGCGCTTGAATCAACGTTAATATAAAATAATTTTGTTTCCCCAGGATTTAATTCAATTGTATTGTCGACTAAATCTGTTTTTATTGATTTTGAAAGACCATCGAATTGTAGAGTATATTTATTAGCAACGCTTCCTTCGTTAGTTATACTGACAGGTATTTGAGTATCATATACTCTATTACATATTGGCATGCCTATATCTTTGTTAGTGTTACCGTTTATCTTTAATTCATAATCGTAATTTTTTAATATATTTAGTTGTGCATCAAGTGTTGCTGTCAATTTATTTTTTGTAGAATGTGCTGTGAATATAATATCTTTTAATCCATACACATCACAACCGAATTTTGCTGTCGCAATAAACTTTGCATATTGGTCAGGTTCAAGGCTGACTGCTTTAGCATCGTATGTTATAAAATCGTCGTAATTGCTGCTTACTGTGTAGCTATCGGCGAATGGGCCGATATTGTGCACGTTTATTTCAAATGCTTTTGAATCACATGGATTTATATCTTTAGTATAATTTGTTACCCACATTTCTATATTTTGACATCTATCCCTAACAATCTTTTTGTCTATTGTTTTTTGTGGACCTAAATTTGATGTAACTGTAATTTTTAAATCATCATTGCCTCTAGTGCAATCAGCAGTTATGTATAAATATACTTCTTGTGATTGTCCTGGGGTTAATTCGAATGAATTTTGAGATATAGTTAATTTACTTGATATTTCATTAGTTGAGATTGTAAATATTGCAGGCCAAGTACCTGTATTTGTAACAGTAATAGAATCATATTTTGTTGAACAGCTGCATATACTTACTTCGTCGAATGCGCTTGTCAAAGAGAAATCCTTGCTAGGAGTATAAGTGTTAACTTGAATAGCACCATACGCCATGCTTGATAATATTGAAAATAATAGTAATGTCGTGAATAGTGAAGATAATTTCATTGTGACCATCCCAACCTTGGATAATTAATATTTACTGTTGCGTGCATTTTGATACACGATTTTAGTTTGATACGCTATTTTAATTGCGATGAACTATTGTATAATAGCCAATAAAAATAATTAATAAAAAAATAAATATACTACTTTTAGTAGTATGGTTCACTTTCGTTCTTGTTTTCCTTCATCTTGTTAAAGCCTATTACTAAGCCAACAATTATTAGGATAACAACTAAGATAACTAAACCTATTTGCAATGCATTTTTGAATGCTGACAAATCGCCAGTTGCATTTGCTGTCTTTGTTATTTTAGCAACTAATGGAACGCTTTTAGTATCGCTTCCAGAATCTATGCTTAAAGTGAATGCTTTATCGCCTAATTCTGCATTATCATTACTACTAACATATAAGTATGCTGTCTTTGATGCGCCAGCAGGTACTACAATAACACTTGAAGGATCTATTCTTGTAGTTGCCCACGTACTTGCACCACTAACGCTTAAAGCATATGTTTGTGATGTTGCTGCTATATTATTGATTACAATTGGGTAAACTATGCTAGTTCCTTGTGATACTTCTTGCATATTTGGAACACTTACGATTGTATTACCGTCTATTCCTGGTGTTACAGGTGTAGTTACGCAAGCAGTTCCTTGTGTAACTGTTATAGTTCCAGCGGATTGAGTTTCGCTGAAGTCGTTGAACTCAACTAATATTTCAACGTTGTATGTTCCTGGTTTTGTACAGTCATCTGTTTTTAATTGTAATTCTTCAAATGTTTTTGACTTATCAGGATCTATTGAGTCCATGTATTCAGAAACTTTTTTGTTTAAGTCAGGTATGCTCATAGTAACTTTCAAATTATTTACTGTATCGCCTGCTAAATTATGTATATTTATTTTTCCAGTAAATGCTCTTCCAGCAATTACTTCTTGAGGATCTAATGAGAAATCTTTTATTTCAATAGCTTTTCTGTCGCTTATTCCTTGTACGTCTAATCTGTATTCGTTTAGACTTGTTGAACTGTCTCTATCATTTGCTTCTATTTTTATTCTAAAATTACCTGTTTTTATTAATGTTGGTACTTCTAGATTTAAGTCGAAACACTTATGGTCGGGTGCATTTAAAGTGAATGTGTCTGTCATGTCGCTTATTTTTGATGGTTCATCTTTTGCGTTAGTATATCCTGGTATGAATGCTGTTAGTTGTGCATCTTTAACATCGTCTAATGCTTGTACACATACACGTAGTGCCAATGCTTGTCCTCTATCGTATGCATTCGGCGAACTGTCTTTAGTAACATCTTGTACGGTATCACCGTTTACTGTCATGCTAGTTATTTCTAGATTTACTGCACTTACAGCTGCTGCACTCAATACTAAGAATGCCATTAAAATTACAAACATTTTTGCTTTCATTTTATTAACCCCCAATCAACTGGTATTGTATTATTATTCTCTATTATTTTATTATTATTTATCTAATATTATTATTTTATTTTTATGTTTATTTTTTTATCGTCGTCGTATTATTTTTCGATGTTTCTATTATTCAAGTAATGACTGTTTATTTATAAAGGTTTCGTTTCTTTTACTACTTGCGAGTAAACAATTAATTGTGTTTTTTTCTTGCTGTGTTATTACTAGTTATTTATTTTTCAACAATAATCTCTCTATACTTTATTCTTCGTACTTGATTTGATCCATCGTCGCTGTCTACGCTGATTTTTACTTCATATGCTCCAGGTGCAACGTCATATAATTCCAGGTCTAATGATTTATCGATTTCTGCATTGTTTGACATATCGAATGAAGATGATATAGTTTCAAGACCTAATTCAGGAATGCTTATTATTACTTGAACATTATGTAGTTTAGTGCCCCACGCATTTTTCAATGATATCTGCGTCTGTAAATCATCATTTGATTTTATTATTTCTCCATTCTGTCCATATATTAGTAAATGTTGAATTACAATTCCTTTGTCGGGAACATTTCTTATTGTAACATTCTCGTTATTTGTATGTTCAATTATTGTTGCCGTAGTTTGTGCACCAACAGTATATCCGTTGATATCGAATACAATTAATCTAACCGTATATATTCCGACCTTTGCATAAACATGCGTTGTTACAGGTGAATTTGAATCAAATAACCCAGATGCGTCTCCGAAATCCCATCTATAATTGACTATATTTCCAGTACTCAAAGATGCATCGAAAGTTACTGGTTCAGTAATATATCCTCTGTATGGGCCGCCAGTGCTTGCAACAGGGAATGAATTATTTCCAGAACCAACTACTACAAATCCGCAATTACTATTTCCAGTATTTCCTTGTGAATCTGTAACAGTTAATGTAGGAGTATATACTCCTGAACTTGTATAAATATTTACTAATGTGTTAGTACTAAATAAGCTGTTTGGTAACGTTTGACTTGTTCCATCTCCATGAACTAATTCGTATGTATATGGTCCTACTCCGTTATTCACGTGCATTGTAAATGCTACAGTCAATGGTGCATTTCCGCTATTAGGTAAAGCAATACACGAAGTTATTAATGTGGTAGGTAATATTCCTCCTAATACATGTACATTAATTATTGTGTCAGCATAATCATTATCTAAATCGTATCCTCTTAATGCTAATACGCTATCGCCTGAACTAACTCCTGTAATTGATAATACATTTCCTGACATTATATTTGCAGTAAATAAAGTTGGCGTGTTAGTTATATTCCATAATAGTGTATGATCTTCTAAATCTGAACCATAATTGTTTAGAGATATAGAATAGCTCTGACCAACATTCACATATACGTCGGCAATATTGCTAATAGTAGGTTTGTTATTTAATATTGTCAAACTTACTTGCGCTTGTCCACTTGTTAATCCTGTGAAATTGAATGCAAATGCAAATACATTGCTATCGCCTAAAAAGTCATGAGTTAAAGGTATTGCATCTAAACTATAATAATACCAGTTGCCATTATAATTTATCTTGCTTAAGTCTACTCTTCCACCTGGAAGGCTTACTAATGATGCTGCAGTAACTATATCGCTTGTTACAAATACTTTATTTATATCGTCATAGACTTGGAATTTTATATATAGTGGTTGTCCTCTATAGAATGTGTCTGATGGATTTACAAAATTTCTATCTGAGTATGTTCCAAGATTTAATATATCATATCTTTGTGTAAATACAGCAAACGTGAATTGTGGTTGTTTATCATTATCGCCAATAAATCCTAGAGCATTAGCAGTAGCATACACTGTGTAGTTTCCAACACCGTATATTTCTTTTTTTACTTCGCATCCGCCACTTAATTTATCTGTGATACATGAACCGAATAATACTCCGTTAGTATAATATATATTTACGTTAGCATTTCCAACAGCTTGACCGTTTGATTTTACAAATACGCTGCATGATTGGTTTCCGCCATCTGTAATTCTTGAAAAACAATTAAGAGAATCAATATCTATTATTGGTACGACAGGTGTTGTAATTATTATTTGTCCACAGTTTGCAGTATATACATTATTTGCTGAATCTATAATTCTTAATGTTGAATTATATGTATTTGTACTAGTATATACGTGGCTTACCTTATTTGGTGTATTGCTAATTATTCCGTCTCCGAATGTCCATTGGTATGTGTATGTTCCAGTGCCTCCTGATACAGCACTTGAGAATTGTATGTTTGACGAAGTGTTTCCTGTTGTTGGAGTTGCAGAACATGAAGCTGTTAAAGTTGATGAAACTTGTGCAGCTGCATTTACTATGCCACAATTTGCATCTGCAATATTATTATTTGCATCAAATACTCGAAGTGATGTAGGATATACTCCAGATTTCGCGTATGTATATGCTAATATATTTTTATAACTATTATTTAACACTGTTCCGTCGCCGAAATTCCATTCATACTTATATGGTGCGATTCCTCCAGATGTTTGACTTACAAAAGCTACATTATAGGGGACAGTTCCGCTCAAAGGTGATGCAACACATACAGTCTTAAGAACGTCTGGTTGTATAATTACCTTGTTGACAACTATTTGTCCGCAACTTACTGTTTTAACAGTATTTGCTGAATCAGTAATTGATAGAGATGCATTATAAGTTCCGTTACTATATACATGGCTTGCTGCAATATTTCCATTGCCAGTATTTCCGTCTCCGAATGTCCATTGGTATGTATATGTTCCAGTGCCTCCTGTTACAACACTTGAGAATTGTACGTTTAATGGAGCGTCTCCTGTTGTTGGAGTAGCAGTACACGAAGCTACAATATTATTAGACGGTGAACCATTTACTACATTAAGATTTAATCTATATGAATCTCTACCGATTGTGTCTTCAGATTTTATTATAACATAATAATTGCCTGCAGTACTACTATAATGCGTTGGAGTAACAGTAAATGTTCCCTTTGCACTATTACCAACAGTTGCTTGATTAGCGTATGTATATATAGGATTAGTGTTTCCATTTTGATAAAGCATTATAGAATATTGTCCGCCTAACGCTGTGACTGCTGTTATTCCGTAATCAAATTCTGCCGAGTCTCCCGTGTTGATACTTAGACTTGTAGCATTATTTGCTGTCCATGCACCTATACTTAATGCAGCATGTGCGGAACCTACAGATAATAGTATTATTATTCCGAATAACAATCCTATAATGTTTTTATTCATTTTGAACCTCGTGATATCAAATTTTTATTATATTAAATTTCTCGTGATAATAATTTTATTAAAAAAATTAAAAAAACTTATTAAAAAGTTACTCTCAATCCTAAATATGCGTCTTCTACCTTTCTGGTTTTAAGATTAAAATCTGCAACCGTGTATAATCCGTATTTAGTTTTATTTTGGCTTTCAAAATCATGTGCTATTCCTAGACCTAGATTATAATGGCTTTCTGTATTTTTACAAGAACTACCTGGTAATGTTATAGATTTATAATTACCTAAAGCATCTCTTACGCTTTGTTTGATTATTTGATTTATTTCACTATTGCTATGGATTTTTTCTATCATGGCCATAACTTCCCAATCATGGGCGACAAAATAACCAATACCAAGTCCAGCTCCAAAATTTTTCTTAGTAGTCTCATCAATTATATCTGTACTTCCATTGTTATCGGCATTAGGGAAACTTGTTACATGCTGACTCTTTTTTTGTCCATAACTTATAGGCAACATTATATCTAGCTTTCCATATTTGATACCTGGTAAGAATTGTCCTTGCATCATGTTGTCAGCGAAATTATATCCGAATGCTCCTCCTAAATGAAGTGCTGTGTTATTGTTGTTTGGAGGATTGCTGTCTTTTGTTTTATCTTTTGTGTCATCTTTATTTTCATCACACGTGTTACAGGTGTTACAGCTTTCTGTTGAATTATATTTTTGTATCTTTATTGATTTTCCACGTATGACTATTGGAGCATATTCGAATCCACTTCCATTATCTTCTTTTTGGGAATTCCATCTCTCGACTACGAATCCTGTAATTGATTCATTATCTGTTCTCCTCATAATTCGGAAAAGTTTTCTCAATTCAGCTCTATCTATTTCTCCTTTTACTCTTCCATTGTCTTGATTATTTAGAACGTTAGAAAGATAGTCTTTAAGTAATGTGTTAAAATCTCCTAGATCTTGATAATTCATTTTTTGCGACATGTCTTCTGTTGCAACTCTGACAGCTATGCTATCTATTCCGCCTAACGTTCCTGACTCATAGTCTTCTCGAAGATCGTTCGCGTTAGTGTATACTATAAATGTAGGATCCTGATCGTACATTGGACCTATATTTGTATTGAATTTGATTAATTTTTTATCTGGAGAAATTATCTCGAATACAGGTACTCTGTGTATTTTTTTCTGTACAGGTTTGTCTGTTGTATTTCTTTTTGTTATATCTTCTTTTTGAGTCTTTTGTGCGTATGCGTTAGCACATGCTGTTATTCCAAGAGCTGTATATGCTCCTGCTCTTACGTAATTTTTAACTGAAGAACCATTTTGGTTATTAGAAATTTTTCCTTCTAGATTGTTATTAAAATTATCCTGATTTTTTTTAAAATTCATTTTGAACCCCCTAATATATGCATAAATGTGTTTACTATGTTGCAGATAAAATTAACTCATATATAAAGTTTATCATTATTATCTATTTAGAAGTGACAACAAACAGATTTTTTATTTTAGAATTATAATGTTACAAATACAACTCCGACAACAATTAAAATTACACCTAAAACTTTATACTTGTTAATATGTTCTTTCAGGAATATGGCCGAGAATATAGTGATGAAGATATATGATATTGAAGTTATTGGATATAACATTGATAGTTCTTCAAATCTTAAAAGGTAAATGAATGCTACTGTGGAAAGAGCATACAATACTAGACCTAATATGATTTTCCAATTCTTAAAAATATTAATAATCCCTTTGAAATTTAATCTTATGTGAAAATGTTCAGCACCTTTTTTTAGAAATATTGATCCGACAGATCCAATACACGTGGATATAAGCATTAGTATTATAATAAATAAGGTGTTCATTTTGAACCACCATATCCTATAAGTGAAACACCGAGCATAATAGCGACAATACCCATCCAATTAAGTAGAGAGATAAATTCTCCAAATAAGAATATGGATGCAATATTTACCCATATAAAACTTAATGCCACGAATGGATAGATTAAAGATAATTCTCCATATTTTAATGCTATAATAAGCAATATGGCGCCAAGACCATAACAAACAAAACCCGCGATTAGAGGTACATTCGTAATTATATTAATAAAACTATTAAGATTTTTAGAACCTAATTTCCATAAAATTTGTCCAGAAGAAGTAAATAGTGTACAGAGTATAACTAACATAATTGGCTTGAAAGATTTGTGTACCATTATTTTTTTGTGTAATTGGTGTTCATTCATACAGTTATTCCCTTATATGACTTTATATAACGCAGCAATTTTTTGGCCAGATTGGTTATAACTCCAAACTTCTTCTAAGTATTGATTTAAATCGCTTTTCCAAGGATTTGTAACATTATCGTAATTCTGTGGAGATACAATTACTACATCAAATTTCTTCACACTTTCATCTCTTAAAGTAGGATCTACCCAAGTGTTGTCTTGAATATATTTAACACCGTATAAATCTAGATCAGTATAAGACTTATACTCCTTAAATATTAATAGGGGATCAAACATTCCTATAACTTTGCCAGAATTATCGAACTGAAACTCTGATTGTAACCAATAATAATCCCAATAAATATACTTCACATCATACTTTTTTAGTAATTCCAACTTTTTCTCGGTGTTATTACCATATAATATTATTGCTGCATCAATTTGTCTTCTATCCATATCCATAAATGGATCAGTTTGTGCTCTTCTAGACACCATTACTTTTCTACCGCTTATTCCATTGACTGCAAAGCTTATTTCATTAGTACTTAAAATTGTGTCATAAACGTTCGTATTTTTTACTAGATACGTTTCTAGCCCTGACATATATTCTGGAAGTCCTGCTTTTGCCGACTGAGCCCATTGATTATCGTTACTTTTTAATGTGACAGGTATTGAAACTATAATCAAAACCAAGATTAATGCTATTAATGATAGAGTAACGTACTTTCTATTTTTAATCTGATGTGATGCAGTATATATTCCGAAGGCCACAATAAGTAGTGTTGCAGGAGATACTAATAAATAAGTCATATATGATGGACTAAAATGTACTGAGAATAAATTATATGTTATCAGAAAATGTAAATTAACTAGAATTGAAGATATAAATAGTACTGTAATAAATTTCTTCTCAGGATTATTTTTGGTAATAAAAATAAAAAATATTCCTGCAATAACCAAGAGCGTATGGATTATAAGTATAATTGAACTGAAATTTACCAATTCTGAAAACATGATTTTTATATTTGATAGTTGCACTGAAAGTTTGCTGAAGTTAGGAAGAAGTGCTTCGTTATAATTTAGAGATGTGGCTCCATGATAATAAAACACTGGTTTGAACCACCAAAGTAGAGCGATTGCAACACCTATCAGAATAATTAGCGCATATTTAGATGCATTCTCAATTATATGCTTGTATTCTTTGTTTTGCATGTATTGTTTATTTCTCGTTATAAAATAGTACGTTAACATGATTCCTAAAAGAAAAGTTGCTGATATAAATAAGATAGAATGTGTCAACCCTGTGACACCATATGCAACTCCCAGTAGTATCGCGTTCTTGAATGATTCTTTTTCTAGAAAATTATATATCGTTAATAAAAAAATTAAGATTATGAGTTGGTGCCCTAAATTAGTATATTTAAATACTAAATTAATAGGAATATTATACATTAATGCACAAGCTACTGCCAAATATTTATTTTTAAACAATTTATTTATTAGAATATATATGATTATTGCACTTAAAATAATTGTTAGATAAGAAAGGATTATTTCTGCCTGAAGTGCAGAGATATTAAGAATTCTCGCGATATTTCCAGATAGAAAACTGTATGTTACAAAGTATGCTGGGAGCTGCCCATTAATACTGGAAGATTCTAGCGGATTACCACCATACTTTACATGATTAGTGGCTCCTAGTTGAAAATACAAATCTCCACCATATATTGGTGAAGGTAGGGCTTTGTATTCTTTGACAATCATGTACTGTGATATAGAAAGAAATATGATTATTAAAAGCACGAGGTAATGCTCTTTAATATATTTCTTTACGGATTCTGATATGTCACGGATTTTTACCATTTAACTTTCCAAACTATTATTCTGGACCCAGTTATATCTGTTACATCTGAGAATTTCTCGAAGTGTTCTGTGTATTTTCCATCAAGGTAGAATAGTTTGGTAAATGTGGAGTCTATTAGTGTAGGATCTGAGACTAACGCACTATAAGTTGTTGTATTATTATCACGTTTCACTTCTACTAGAACGCTTAATGCAATGCTTGCGTTGTTTACTGCATACTTTTTTAATGTTGCGTCAGCCATTACCACTTCTTGCATTCCTATAAAGTTATCACCGACCGTGCTACCAGAAGTCTTGTCCTGATACACGACATGGAATATTGAATCTCTTGGATTCGTAGTATTGATTATCGCTCTTTCTAGTATAACGTTTTGCTGTGCATTACTTCCTATACCAATGTTTAATACACATATAACCATCTCACTAGAATTCATGCAAGGAACCATATTTCCTGTGGCATAACTTGGCCATGGTGCTATCCAATCATTCATCTCCTTGTCTGTTTGTAATGCTTGTACATCATAATATGTTTTTGATGCATATTCATCACTATAATTCCATCTATCTTTCATCATCTGAATTCCTTCAGTAGGGGATTTTCCTCTAATATTTTGTATTATAAATGCCTTATCAAAATTCCACAAACCGAAATGTGCCCAGACTCCTGCCTTTCCTACCATGTCTTCTGAAGTTATTAAATAATCTTCTGGAGGATTACAATGCGTTAGAGCTAATATAGTGCTTATTTCTGTGTCTGTGTATTCCAAATTTTTGAGATATGCTTGCGCATCATTCTTATTCAACACTACTAGTTCCGAGATTACGTTTTCTGAAGCTTCAGTATCATTGTATTTTTTATTGACCTCATCGAAAGCATTATTACTTCCACAGTCAAGCATCCTAAGTACTCCGATACTTCTATTCTCTTCATTTGTTTGTAATATCTCTCCTAGCCAATGCGCGTTCGGATGATTTTGGATTGCACCGTCGAGTGTCACACCTCTATCAGCGACGTATTTGAACCAGTGTCCAAAGTCCCACCATGAATTAATTATTGCATCTGGTTTTGATTCTTCACGAATTTTAGTAAGACTATCCCACCATCCTTTAGTCATTGATGGCATGTAGCTTTTTCCTGAGGCTATTCCAACACTTATAGGAGTTATCAATAATAAACACAGCAAGAAAAATACGACTATCTTAGATATTTTTTCGCCGAATTTTAATTCCTCGTCAAATATTCTTGTTAAATATTGGAATATATATCCTAGTGCTACACCAAGAGCAATACCGAATGCTGGCGTCATAAGGAGTATAAATCTAACTCCTTTTATACTTGCAAATATCATTCCAACAAACCACATAGTTAATAATAGTGCTATTTTGATGTCAATAACAGATTCTTTTTCAAATAGAATCATAATCATTCCTATTATCACAGGTATAATTAGTATTGCAAAGTACATATATGAATTCATAGCCATTGCATTATTTGAAATAAGGAACATGTACAATAGTGCAGAACCGACTATAAGTATATATTCTTTGAAATTTGGTTTACGTTTTACTAATGTAAAAATTATTCCAAGCAAGGCTATTGAGAATAATATATTGAGTCCAAATGCGGTCTCGCTTACAATCATTGGTATGCTAGCGTCATTAAGTTCTGCAACAGTCGTGTATACATTAGGCCAAAGATCCGGATTGACCGCGGTTTTAAGTCCAGTAATCATTCCTATTGGCGTTGCGAATGCTGAAGCAAATAAACTGAATGCGGAAAAAATCGAAACAAATATCAGCGAAGATATAACAAGAATAACAAAAGTTATTCCTGCTTGTTTTACTTCTTCACTTATTACTTTTGATGTGTGTTTCTTCTTGTAATTAATATATCCTTTCAATAATTCAAATATTGCATACAATATTATAGTCATGATTATAAAATCAAAAATATACCACCATCCACTACCCCATGCGAAACTAAATAATCCCATCAAGAGCCCAGTGACTGATGTCAATACTATTTTTTTCCATAAGGTTTTGGTTTCGAATGCATACAAGAAAACAAGTATTATCAATAATGGAAACATTATGTTCCATACGTCTGTATCCGATCCTAGCGTTCTAGTAATAAATAATGGACTTAAAGCTACAAACATAGATGCAAAGAATCCAGCAACGTCATTCATTAATTTTCTTCCTATAAAGAACGCTGCGATAGCAGCTATTACTGCAAGTATAGTTGGCAATATAAATGCTGCTTGCATTAGATTGATACTTTTATTAAAAGTGTGTAGTATTTTGTAGAGATATGTCTCTGCCAATGGATGCATACTTGGTCCAGTAGCTATACCTATCGGAGCCAATGAGTGAGTATCCATGCACGTGTTATTTATTATTACATCGCACATACTCCCTTTATCTATATAGTTTCTTGCATATCTTAACCAGAAATACGAATCCAAATCACCTAAAAATGTATATGTATTTCCGTTTTCTTGATATTGAAATCCTGCTTTGAAATATGTAGATGTTTGTTGTATTTGTTGAGTTAATTGATCTTTATTAGTTTTTTCGAACTGTGCAAATTGTTCAGTAATAAGTTTTTGTTTCTGCGCTGTTGGTAAGTTTGGATATTGGGAATTAATTTGTTGTGCAATGTTATTGGTGTAATAATTATATACTGAATTCTGAGCCCAAGAGTCAGTAGCAGGCATATATTCTGCTTGCATTCTAATGTAAACAGTAAATATTATGGGTATAATTATAAGTAATGCTAATAATATTATGTTAAATGCTTTTGAAGTAAAAAATTTCTTTACTTTAGAAAAATCTAATTCCACACCATCTTTATCAGTATCTATATCATTACTCTTATGTTTGTTATCATGACTTTCCTGACTCATACAATACACCCCACAATTTAACAGAGGTAAGGTATATAATTTATAAATTTGATGAAAAATGTTCGCTGTGGTCCAGCTTTTAGTAGTTTTTTTTAGAGATAAGATATTTGCGTGACATATTTAGGATAGGATATATTCATATTTATTTTTCAATAGTCTAATAAATAACTTTATAAACATTCTACTACTCCACGAATTTATGAAATTGAGTATCATACTTCCAGTATATAACGAGTCAAAAACGTTGAAAAAATTAATGAATCAAGTTCTAAAAACTAAGATTTCAATTGATAAAGAGATAATATTGATAGAGAGCAATTCTACTGATGGCACAAGAAAAATTGTGAAGACGTATGAAAAACATCCTCTTTGCAAAGTATATTACCAAGACAGGCCACAAGGAAAAGGTAATGCTTTGAAAGAAGGGTTCAAGCATGCGACAGGAGATATAATTCTAATACAGGATGGAGATTTAGAATATGATCCTAATGAATATCAAAAACTTATACAGCCAATACTTGATGGAAAAGCTGATTTTATTTTGGGTTCAAGACATCTTTCTGTAAATACTCATAGAGTTAGAAAATTAGAAAAAACTCCTTTCTATGCCGAACTATTAAATTTTGGTCATCTATTTTTTACTAGTCTATTTAATGTATTATATTGCGTGAAACTTACAGATCCTGCTACTATGTTTAAAGTATATAAAAGAAAATGCACGAAAGGTATACATTTTAAATCTAATTATTTTGAACTTGATTGGGAGATTGTAGCTAAATTAATAAAAAAAGGTTATAAACCTTTGGAAGTACCTGTAACGTATCACTCTAGATCTGTAGCTCAAGGCAAAAAAATAAGATTTTTTCGAGACGGCTCAAAAGTTTTGTATGCTATAATAAAATATAGATTTTTTGATTAAGTGTACTTTATTAAAGAGTATTACAATTATTAAAATTATTAAAATATGTTTTGATTAGTAGTTTAAGATGAATAAAAAAGATTCTAAGAAAAAGAGTTTAGAAGAAAAAAATTTTGGAAAAAAAAATTTAGACATAGTTTTTATTAATCCACCACTTTCACAAGAAGAAAGATATGGTATAAAGTTTAAAGCAGGCGGTCAGACTCCTCCAACAGGTCTTGCATTACTTGCAGCAGTGTGTAGAGAAAAAAACTATTCTGTTGCAATAATAGATGCTCCAGCGATAAATTTGAATTCTGATCAGGTTTTGGATAAAATCCTAGAATTGAAACCTAAATATGTTGGCATAACTGCTGTTACTATATCTTTATTCAACGCTATAGACATAGCAAAACTCTTGAAAGAAAAATATCCTCAAGGAAAAATAATCTTAGGTGGTGCACACATAACTGCTGCGCCAAAAGAAACTGTTGAAAGATTTGGAATGTTCTTTGATATAGCAGTTCTGGGTGAGGGAGAATTAACAATAATAGATTTATTGAAAACTCTCAACCATAAAAAACCTTTATCAGATGTTAAAGGTATAGCATATCCAGACGAAACTGGAAAACATTTAATTTTTACTCCGCCGCGAGAATTTGTTGAAGATTTAGATAGTCTACCATTCCCTGCTTACGATTTACTTCCTGATTTAGCTAAACATTATTCGCCACCAGTACACACTGTGAAAAGATTTCCTGTAGCACTTCTTATGACTTCTAGAGGTTGTCCGGGTTTATGTACTTTTTGTGACAATAAAGTCTTTGGAAGAAAATTGCGTTGTAATTCTGCTGATTATGTTATAAAACTTATTTTACATCTGAAAAAAACTTATGGTATAAAAGAGATACAATTTAGGGATGATAATTTCCTTGTTTTTAGGAAGAGAACAATAGAATTATGTGAAAAAATAATAAAGAAAAAAATAGATATAGTCTGGAGTTGTGCTGGTAGAGTTGATATGATTACTCCAGAAGTTTTACGATTAATGAAGAAGGCTGGATGTTGGCAGATATGGTATGGAGTTGAATCCGGAAGCGACAGGATATTAACAAAAATAAAGAAAAATACGAGTCAGGAAAAAATTGCAAGAGCTATAATAGAAACAAAGAAAGCAGGTATATCTCCTGGAGGATTCTTTATGATAGGAATGCCGACGGAGACAGAAGCAGACATTAAAAAAACCATAGACACACTCCTTAAACTTCCTCTTGATGAATTCCACATTTCTCATCTGACACCATTCCCTGGTTCTGAGATATATGCTAGTGCATCACAGTACGGATATTTTGACAATGATTGGAAAAAGATGAGCGGTTGGAAAACTATTTTTGTTCCAAAAGGTTTGTCTAAGAAAAAATTAGTTTATTATTCGGATTATGCTTTCAGAAAATTTTATTTCAGGCCGAGAATAATCTTTAATTATGTGAAGAGAATAAAATCCTGGCGGCATTTGCAGACTTATTTTATGGCATTCAGGGGTTTTTTATCTTTCATAAAACTGAAAGAGCGAGATTGATTCAATGAATTACTTTAATAAAATTTGATTCGGTGAATACTTATGAAACACAATACTAAATTAGTTGGGAAAAAAGTTATGAAATCTGTTCCTGCAAAGGTATATGATGAATCTTATTATAGAAATATTAACGACGGTGGAGCAGTTTTTTTCAAAACAAAAGGCAAGTCTTTATCTAGGCGTATGCGTTTATCATTAAAACATGCAAAGATACAAAAATCAGATGTGGTTCTTGATTTTGGTTGTGGTAGAGGTGATTTGGTTTTTTATCTGGCCCCACAATGTAAAAGTATTATTGGTGTAGATTATTCGCAAGACGCCATAAAAATATGTGAATCTATGAAGAATAAATATTATAAGAAATTCACCAATATAAGTTTTTATAGATCCGCAATTAAAAATCTAAAATTAAACGATAATTCTTTAGACAAAGTTTTTCTTTTAGATGTAGTTGAACATTTATACCCTGATGAATTAAGTTTGCTCCTACACAAATTATTCAAGGCGATGAAAAAAGATGCGGTTCTAGTTGTTCACACTTGTCCTAATACTAATTTCTACAAGTATGGTTATCCTGTTATAAGATTTTTTTATCCTGTATTGAGGTTATTTCCGCCTTTTAGAAAATTATTGGACACTAAACCTAATTGGAAAGGTCTTAAAAGATTACCTAAAAATCCTGAAGCGAATAGTCATAATGAAATAGGGCACGTTAACGAGATGAACCCTAAAAGAATGAAATTTGTACTGCAGAATATCGGTTTTAGAGTTAAAGTCAAGACATATCCTTTTTCAAGAGAACTAGATTCTCTAGTAATAAAATTAGCTTATGCGATTTTATTGTTGCCACCTCTGAAATTAATGTTTTCAGCAGACATAATAGCGATTGCCAAGAAATAATTGCATAGTTGCATAAGAACGATTTGCTAAACAGATTTATTATAAACAGATTCATGATGTATGATGGTAGACGTAATATGAAACAAAACAATGTATGGTATAAAAATAAATTATTATGGCTTATTCTATTGTTAGGTTTGATTATAAGGATAGTATTCATGTTTCATGCACCTCAAATACTCTTTGACGCTAAAGATTATGATGCTCTTGGTAAGAGCATTAGTGAAGGTAAAGGATTTAATATTGAAGGCATAACTAACACTCCTTATTTAGGTATACGTTCTCCTGGTTATCCTGTTTTTTTAGGAATAATATATTATTTGTTCGGGTATAATCATTGGGCGGTTTATTGTATTCAGATACTTCTTGATTTAGTGGTTGTTATCTTATTATTCTTATTTTTAGAAAAAGTTTTTCCAAATAAAAATTATACATATGTAGGTGCTTTTTTCTGGTCTATTAATTTAATGTCGGCATATTATACTGTATCCTTACTTACAGAAACGCTTTATATCTTTTTATTTATGCTATCCCTATACATATTTTATATCAAGATATACATGGAGAAAAAATTTTACTATTTGATGTGGTTGTCATTGGTTTTAGGTTATGCCTCTCTGATTAAGCCGTTCCTTGTTCATGTCTATGTTTTATTTATTCTGATATTATTATATTTCTTTTATATCTCTTTTAAGAAAACAACGTTATCAAAACAGTCAAAAGTAATTCATTCGTTAAAATTAACTTTATCAAAGATATCAACGTATATTTTTCCAAAAAAACGTCGAAAATACTCTTTAATGGTATTTATAGTGTCCTTGATGTTATTCACGTTATTGAGTTCAGCATTTATATTTAGGAATTACTATTTATTCAAAGAGCACGTGAATTCTGAAATTGGGACATCTTTAGCATTTGTAGGTGGAAATCCTAATATGTTTACCACAAAAGATCGTGCTTATTTGAATACGTTGACATTAGATGAATATAAAAATTTCACGCCCTTGCGAGCATTGAATAATTCAAGGATAGTCACGTCTTATTTTAAAGATAAATTAAGAGAACACCCCTTTATCTTTTTATCAAATTCAGCTATACGTGCATCTTTATTCTGGTTCGAGCCATTTGCGATAAGATCCGTATTTATTTTGGATAAGCCACAAGACGCACAAGGTGCACAAACTGCATTTGATAAGACTTATACCCCTTCGTTATCTTTCGTACAAACATATGGTGTACTAGGCTTCTTTAAGGATTTGTCGTTTAAATTTCTTCTTGCGGTTATACTGATATTTATGCTATGGTTATTTTTGTTGATACTGTCCGTTTATGGTTTGTATTTGTTGTTTTTTAAGTATGGCGCGCAATTTTTGGCGGTACTAGTTATACTATTATGCTTATATTTTACTGCAATATACGCTTTAACAACAGTAGGACCAAGGTATTTTATCCAAAATTTATTATTATTACTTATTCCATCTTCGGTTGCTATTTTTGAGATATGGTTTAGTATTAGAAAGAATTTTAGGGATAAACGTTATATATGAGTATATATTCCTAATGTTTGAAGTTTAATAGTCTGCATAGTGGATAAAAACGTAATTAAAAATCAGATTTAGAATTAAAACCGACCCAGATAACTTCAATATGTTTATCTGGAACGTTTGGATGATAAAAAAATGACTCGAGTATTATTTGTACAGGAATTGGCGCAATTTCATATCGGCACGACTTATTTGTCAGCGATATTAAAGAAAAATGGTCATGAATGTGATTTATTAATTGCTAATCTAGAGAAAGATTTGTTAAAGGAAATAAAACGCAAAAAGCCGGGCTTATTGGCTATTTCAGTAGTTACAGGAACACAAGACTGGTGTCTTGATATAGCAAAAAAAGCTAAAAAGATAACAAAATGTAAGGTAATATTTGGAGGTCCGCATCCAACGTTTTTTACAAAAATAATAGACGCTCCTCAGGTGGATTATATCTGCATTGGTGAAGGAGAATATCCTATGCTTGATTTGGCAAATAGGCTGGAGAGAGGCGAATTGACTGATAATATTCCTAACCTGTGGTGCAAAAAAGGAAAAAAAATCATAAGAAACGGCGTGAGGGACCTCATTGAAAATCTTGACGAACTTCCTTTTCCAGATAGAGACATATATTCCAAGTATCCTTTAATGAAGAATAACACTTACCAAGTGTTTATAACGACCCGCGGTTGCCCTTATTTATGTTCTTTTTGTTTTAATCATGCTTTGAAGAAGATATATGATGGTAAGGGTCGTTATGTTAGAAGAAGAGCCATAAGTAAAGTTATTGAAGAACTAAAGGAGGTTAAGAAAACACAGGGTTTGAGGCATGTTTATTTTCAAGATGATACTTTTGTTCTTGACAAGAAGTGGGTATTGGATTTTTTAAAAGAATACAAACGTGAAATCGATGTACCGTTTATGTGTTTAGCAAGAGCCAATCTTTTAGATGAACAAACAGTGCGCGCATTTAAAAATGCAAAATGTAGGATGGTTGCATTCGGAATTGAAACAGGTAACGAAGCTTTGCGAAATAATCTTCTTAAAAAATCCTTATCTAACAAAGATATTATACGCTGCGCTAAATTGCTAAAAAAATATAAAATAAAATTTAGAACATATAATATGTTAGGTTTACCTGACGAAACGATTGAGAATTCTTTTGAGACTTTGCAATTGAATGCCTTGATTAGGGCTGATTATCCTTGGTGTTCAATATTCCAGCCATATGAGGGGACGGAGCTTGGGGAGTATGCCTTGAAACACGGATATTTGAGTGCTGATTACAATCCTGAAGATATTCCTTCGTATTACGGTAAGAGCGTGATGCAAAATAAAAAGGATATAGACCAAATGATAAATCTTCAGAGATTTTTTATTGTCGGAGTAAAATTTCCAGTTCTTATACCCTTAATAAAAAAATTGATAAAATTACCTCCAAACAAATTTTATGAAATGATATTTGTAGTAAGTTATGGCTATACTCTGGCTAGAGGTGAAAACGTCAGTATTGTAAATTTTTTTTGGGAAGGTCTACGTACGGTTAAGAAATTTTTTTCCCAAAGTAAATAGAATTTATCTTCTCTTTTTCATCTTCAAATTCATAAAGTTTAAATATCGTTATTGTAAATCGTTTAGTAGCGTTAGGCAGATACTTTTCTAAAAATGGATCACTCAAAAACGGTAAGGGACATGGTTGTTGTACTCTTAGTGGCCACATTAACCGCCGTATGTACGTATATATTTAGGATTTATGTTGCTAGAAATTATACTGTGGCCGAATATGGTTTATTTTATTCTACCTTGGCTTTCTTTTCGTTGGTCTTAGTTGTTGTGGATCTAGGATTATTTCAGGCGCAAGTTAGACATATATCAGAATTACGTGCAAAATCAAATGACTCAGAAATTAAGTCGGTCCTTTTTACATCGCTTGTATTTCAAACATGTATTGCGTTATTTCTCTCCATTGTGATGTACTTTTTATCTGATTTGATAACTATACATTTTTTTCATGTTTCTAATACCTTATTGTTTAATTTTTTGTTAATATGGTTTTTAACATATCCTATGTATTATTTTGTCGGAGTATATACTTTAAGTTATGAGAAAACGACGTGGTGGTCTTTTTTTGAATTAATACGTATATTATTTATGCTTGTTGTAGCCATCTCTTTATCTTGTTTTAAAATAGGCATATTATCTGTATTGATTGCTTATGCATTAGTAAACATTTTTATCTTTATTCTATTGTTATTGTTAAAAAGGAGATTTTTTATTAAAAAAAATTTTAAGATAAAGTTTGGTAGCATTTATCCTAATACTATAAAATACGGTTTATTTGTCGGTGTTGGCGGATTTGCATGGATTGCTTTAACGCAAATGGATACTTTGATGGTTACGTATTTTCTGGGTCTCACTAGCGTAGGGTTATATCAGGTTGCTGTTCCTATAGCTACTATACTGACTACCATAATAGGCACTATATCAGGAGTGTTATTATCTAAAGCTTCGAACCTGTTCGCAAATAATAAGAAGGAAGAGCTTTCAAGTTTATTTCTTCTCATACAAAAATATATCCTGTTGTTTGTTTTGCCCTTAACTCTTATGCTGATGTTATTTTCTAATCTAGTCATAAGCCTATTATTTAGCGAAAAATATTTGGCTGCCAAAAATGTTTTATCTATATTATCTTTTGCGTATTTATTTTCTGCCATGTCTGTAATTATGTTCTATCTGCTGGTAGCTATTGGGCATGCAAAGAAAGCTTCTAAAACATTTATTTTAGGAGCTATAATTAATATAGTCCTTATTTATGTATTTATGATGAAATTTGGGCTCGATGGTGTAGCAATAGCAGTATTAATAACGCATTTGATTGTATTTACAGTGTTATCTATATATACATATAGATTGCTCACTCATAAATTTCAAGTTATGATTTGGATAAAAGCGATTATCTCTTCAATTATGTTTGGTTTGTCGATTTTTATAGTCAAAGCCATACTGCATCTGAATTATATCATAGAGACCGTACTATGTATAGCTATTGCGAGCACAATCTATCTATTGTGTTGTTACTTCCTAGGTCTAATCTCTTGGAAGGAACTAGATTTTTTAAAAAATATCAGAAAAAAATGAAAAGAACGTAATGATATGCTATTTATTTTCTTACACATTTTATCGTGATATGATAGGAAAATATTCCCAAAGAAATGTATCTGATATCAAAGTCCACTATTTTTTGAGGTATATATCTCCAAATTTCTCTAATACCATGTATCACTCTGTTTTTGTCAATATATGCTAGGGGCATATCTACCAATAGTATTGTGAAATAAAATAATGGCGTCAAGAAAGAGCCTCTTCTCTTAAATTCTACAATCTCAAAATTTTCTGAGCATAATTCTTTCAATTCAGATATACTGTAGTGTCTATGCCAGCTTTCAGTATTCTTTTCCCACATATATTTTTCTCCAGTTTTTACAGATGGTATTTTTAGTTTTTTGATTATCCGGATTAGTGGCTGTATGATGAAATTCGCAGGATCGGAAACGAATGCCAGCAAAAGCGGATCTTTATTAGGTGTTGATAATAGGAGAATGCCATCTTTTTTCAGATATCCATGCAGCTCTTTTATGAGCTTTTTTTCTGTGTTTTTGGGTATATGCTCGATTACATCGGATAGAATAATTACGTCAATATTTGATATTCTAAATTTTTTTGTAGGGATTATTTTTAAAAAAGTAAGTTCGGGATACTTCTCTTTTCCTATGCGAATGTACTCTGAATCTATCTCCGCAGCAAGCATTTTAGTTTTGTTTTTATACCCTTCTCTGATTGCTTCTGCGAAATATCCTTCATTAGACCCGTAGTCTAAGATGGTTTTTGCTTTTTCTGGTAGCATGCTATAAATGTGCGCGTATCTCCCTTTTATACTGTGGGGTATGTTTTTCATCACATTTATGTTATATATATATTTTATAAATGTTCCTACTAAATTTTCTTTGCTTTTTCTTAACTGCTTCCTATAGTAAATTAGGTATCGTTCGGCAAAATGCAGAAAGTTTATAAAAAATGACAATGAAACAACATAGTGAAATATTATAAAAAATTACCTTCTATGGGTAAAATAAGAGAAGAAAGAACAAAAAAGAGGATTACAAGTAGGTGGTATTATTCAATTACTTCTTTGAAATATTTTGGATGGTTTTTTAGGTGGTACTCTATAAATCTAAAATCCAAAATTGTAGATATTAGAAGCATTCTCAATTATTTTATTTTAATGCAAAAACCTCGTATCGGTCCAGATTTTGACGTATCCTTTTCTAAAAACGCGTTGATGATTGTGCCTACAAATATATGTAATGCAAAATGTACATTTTGTGCGAATAGGTTTTTAACTGATTCTCATAAGGTTATGGACTTTGGAACATACAAATTAGCAATCGATGAGTATGTCAAAAATAATGGGCGAATAGTAAGTTTGACTCCAACAGTCGGAGATGCTTTAGTAGATAAAGATATTTTTAAAAAAATATCTTATGCCAAAGAAAATGGGTTGTACGTAATGTTCTATACAAACGGCATACTGTTAAAAGATAAAATACATGAGTTACTGGATTCTGACATTGATGAATTGTTGATTAGTCTAGGAGACATTGATTACCGATATGAATCTAAACTTTTCGGAGTATCTGAGAATTTAGCCAAATTAAAGTTGGAGAATATTTTATCTTTGCTAAATGCTATGAAAGAAAAGAAATCCAAACTACAATTCACTTTAGGTTTCAGAGCTTCAAGATCTTTTAATAGTATAATGCATGATATGATGAAATCGGAATTTATGAATTTTTACAACGCAGGGCTTTTTAAAATAGAATATGTGTATTCATATGATAATTGGGGCGGCAAAATAAAAGAGAGCGATCTTTTTGGTGTGCAAAAATTACAATCCAGTCCAAAATTTAGAAAATATCCTTGTGTAGGGTTATATTTGCTTAGTGTTTTGCCGGACGGACAAATCCGACTCTGCGGGTGTAGAGTAAAAAATACTTTATATGATGATTTAATAATAGGAGATATTCACACTGAAAATTTAGAGACTATATTTAATTCCAAAAAACGAGCAGATATTATTGAAAATTTTTGTAATGGTAAATTTCCAGATGTATGTAGAGATTGTTCTTTATACTGTCCAAAACTTAGATAAGAATGCAGTAATGATGTTTTGAATTCTGGTTTTTATTGAAGTTCATAGTTTTCAGTGATATTTAGTTATGTTTTTTAACCTGAATATATCTTTGTGATTTGGATTCTCTGGTTAAAACATAATTGGCTGGAACAGTATTTTTTTCACATTCGAATATCATTACCCATCCTAACATGTTTAATGGTCCTACAGGAATTTTTATAGGAATTAAAGGAATCGTGAGATTGGTTCCGTGTATTTTATTTATATTAAAACCGTTTCTCTTTATCAGCCTTATCATATCTAGTTTGGTCCAATTACTTAAGTGTTCTCCTGCATCTTGATCCTTTACGAAAGGTAGTATCCAGTTATGGATTGTTGTCCAAGGATCATTTGCTTGTGGAACTGTAACAATAAGTTTTCCATTATTTTTTAATACCCTGTTGGATTCTCTAAGTAAAAAGCTTGGATTCTCAACGTGTTCTATACAGCTTCCTAGTATCACAGTATCAAAATATTTATTTTGGAAAGGCATTTTTTCGGAATTAAGATCTACTACAAATACTTCTGAATAATTGGGAGGTCTCTTGACTTTCTGTATATCTATCCCAACAACCTCTCCTTTCAGATACTTGTTTGGCTCCTGTGCAAATCCTACATCAAGTGTTCTCCCTCTACTAAGAGTTGCTTGCTTTTTTATTATGTTCATGTTTTTTTACCTTAATTTACTTGAATTTGTCTGACTTTTATTTTTTTCGAAAATTATATCATACTGGGTTATATTATATTATCAAAATTTTCTTGTATTTCTTTTTATTATCCTAAAATCTTCAAAGTTTCTCTTTTAAATAAAGTATGTATTTGAATAAGTGATAATCTACTGGTAAAGAGAAGAACTTTAGTTTCCATCTGATTTTGGCTATGATTCTGAAAAACTGATATCCTATCTTCAAGGGTATTCTCAATAAAATTCCGTGATGTTTGATGATGTCATCTATCTGATTGCTAAGTATTGGGAAATAATAGACACATAGTTGTTCTGCCATATTAGCATACTTATCAGAAACCCATGGTGTGTTGGCTTTTCTCAATTCAAATTTGGCCCACGATTCCAAATTCTTTGGTTGCTTGAATCCATGCTTTATCGATTCAGAGTACATTTTACATCCAGGATATGGCGTGTATATTGAGAAAAAATACGTATTCTTGGAATTTATTTTCATTAGCGAGTCTATTAAATCAATATTTATCTTGAACTCTTTTTCTATGTCTTGTCCAGGAAGGCCTATGAAGGTAGAACAGGTTATGGATATATTATATTCTGTTCCTATTTTCACCATATCTTTTATTTGTTCGACCGTTATGTCTTTTGTTATATAATCAAGAATTTCTTGGGATCCCGATTCTGTACCATTAAGAATATTTTTGATGCCCGCTCTCTTCATAAGTAGCCACGTACTCTTTTTATATTTAGTTAAAACATCTGCGCGACCGTTAACTCCGCCGAATTTTAGATTCAATTTTTCTTTAATGCATAATTTACAAAATTCTATAGTATATTTCTCGCTGATGAAAAAGTTGCTATCCGTAAACACTACTGCATCTATATGATACTTATTTTTCAATACTTTAAGTTCCGAGACTACTCTTTCAGGTTTAAGTCCCGACCATCTTCTCTTATAAACTTCAGGATCCGCGCAGAAAGCGCATCTGAAAGGGCAACCCTGACTAGCATTGTATTGTATGGTTCTTTTACCAAAGTCATAATTCATCAGATGCTTTTCAACATCAACAAGATCATATGGCATAGGTGGGAATGTGTTTAGGTCAGAAAAAGGTCTTTCCTTTGTCACAATAATTTTTTCTTTCTTTTTGAAAACTATTCCAGCGACATCGTCAAGAGATTGATTTTTTTCAAGAGTGTGGACAAGTTCCGTAAACGTTTCTTCGCCCTGACCTCGGACTATTATATCGACATATTTGCTTTTTATAGTTTCCAAGGGGAGTATTGATGAATGCCAACCTCCCCATACTATAGGAAGTTTTGGATATTTTGCTTTAACCTTCTTCACCATTTTTAGAGCATCTTGTATCTGATAGCCTGTCATTGCGGTAACGCCAAAACAGATGCTGTCCTTGCACTCTTCTAGTACCTGTTCCTCGACATTTTTCTCAAAGTGCTCTGTGATGCATGTCTTATATCCTTCTTTATTCAATATTCTAGAAATCGAAAGTAATCCTAGAGGTATGCCTTTGAATGGGCGAAATTCTTCTGCTTGTGGATTATATAGTACTATTTTTTTTTTCATTTTATTAATCTCAAATATTATCTATATTACTTATTTTTTATTATTTTTGATATACATTTTCTCGTAATATTTTATTAAAACGATATTCGCATGGAAACATGCTATTATCGTAAATGAGAGACCTGCAAAACCTTTGAATATTAGTCCCAGATAAATATAATATATTCCGAAATTTTTTATCGTAACGTAAGGCATTCGCCATAGAATGCCCCATTTACTGTATTTTTTTCCTTCTTTAAACATTTTATCTACTTCCTGAGTAGATTCATAATCAACGTATTCAATAAATTCGTTTACGTTCTGATTGTTATAATGTTTAATAACACTTTTTAGGCTTCCGATTTTGCCGCTTATTTGAAGGACTTCATGTGTATAATTTTTGTAGAAAAATTTATTTTGGTACAAACGAATTTTTTTAGCTTTTATTAAAAGTCTTCCCAGAAACCTCTCCTCTCGCATAAATTCAAAACCAGAGAACTCCTTGCTAAGACAGGCCTTTCTTATTTCTACTTCGGATCCGGCAGTCAATTCTTCGTCAGCATCAATTTCTATTATCCAGTCATATTTGCATGCTTTTATAGCTTTATTTTTTTCTGCGTCAAATCCTTCAAATTTGCTGGATATTATTTTTGCACCATATTTTTTTGCAATTTGACATGTCTGGTCTGTACTGTAACCGTCCACAACAATTATTTCATCCGCCCATTTAATGCTTTCTAGAGCGCGCTTTATATTTCTTTCTTCATTCTTGGTGATTATAAACGCAGATATTTTTTCGTAAGCCATTTTTTCATCCGAGCGATTGTGATAAGATATTAAATCCTTAGTCGTTTGTCGCGCAAAAACGCAAAGATTTATTTAGGATTAAAGTTAGTTCATCCGTCGATTATTATGAGTAAATAGACTCGCGCTTCCTTTATAAATTTTCTGAAACAGAATTTCGGTCATGTTCAAAGAACTGAGTAAAGTATAATTATGACTCTTATTTTCTAGCGTAAACTATGAATCCGCTAGGACAATTAGTATCTTTCCAATTAATTTTGGATAGTAATCGGTTGAATACTTTTAGGAACGGGAGCACCCATGTCGTCATCTCCCAGAAAAATGGCAGTCTGCCGCCATAGTTTATTATTTTTACACTGTGAAAGTTCCTGAAAAGATGCTCTAGTCCATCAACTGTATATCTGTAGTAATCGTGAGGATCTGGGTGATATGGAAATAAATATGGTACAGATAAAAGAACGACTCCATCTTTCGTGAGTACTCTATGAAACTCATTAATCACGTCTTGTGGTGTATGACAATGCTCAAGAAGTTCTGTAGCCAGAATGGCATCAAAACTCTTGTCTTTTATCATGTGCATATCATGTACGTCTCCAACGATGTCTGGCTTAAATTTTGCACTAATATCGATTATCACATATTTATCAACTGTTATTTTATCTTTGAAGGGCGCATACGCTCCTCCTATGTCAAGAAGCTTTCCTTTTAACCTCTTAAGATACGGTTCGATATTTTTAATGAGCATCATTCTTTGCAATGAAGCACTGTCTTTTTTTGAATCAGCCATTTATGCACCCTGATATTGTTTTTCTGAATTTTTTTAGTATTTTGTCTTGAGTATAATTGCCAGATATCTTTTTAGCTTTCTTCGAAAGCGTAAGACGTGTACTTCTACTCATTTTTATGTATGATTTCAAATTATTATTTTTTATTATAAGTTTATTATCGATTTTATAGACAATGTCTTTATAGCCCGTCTTACTATTGACGATCGGTATCAACCCAGCAATTGCGCTTTCTAAGACGGAGATTGGTCCGGCCTCATATTTTGCGAGGTGGATGTAGAATGTTGCTCTACTCAATAGAGGTGTGAGATCTTTTTGAAAGCCCATGATTTTAATTTTAGGATTGTTAACGTATTTATTCAACTGCTCAGTATTCTTTCCTACAATAATTAATTCATATTTGAGATTATTGAATAACTTTAATAGATCTTCAAAACCTTTATGATCAAAAGGAGGTCTATATTCTCCTATACTTATGAAAATGTTTCCTGTTAGTGAAGGTTTTAAAGTGTGATATTTCTCGTAATCAAATGAAAAAGATTCGCAGACAAAGGCGCTTTTGCCGAATTTCTCTGCATCATTTTTGACAAGTGTGGAGTCGCAGATAACAAAGTCGATGTTTTTTATTATCTTTTTGAGTAACCATCTCTTGACAGGATTTTTTGAAGCCAGATAGCTATCTTCTTTTTCGTAGAAAAGACCATCGATTCCTCTGTATATTATTTTATTTTTCTCGCCTAAGAAAAAACGTCTTACCATAGGAGGAATTACAGAGATAGGGGATTCACAAAAATAATTTTCTCCTTTGCCCATAAACAAACCTTTGAAAAATGCGTGAATAGGGCCTGTTATAGAGTGTATCGGATACTTTTTTAGTTGAATAGTTCTATCGCATACAGAGTTTGCAAGAACGCCCGTCACAGGGTGACATTTATGTGAGTATATGAATGTTATATTCTGATTCATTTTTTGCCTTCCAAACTATTTTTTTGCATATACTATCAAATTTCTTCCGATGTTTATTCTAAATATCTTAAATATGATATAACTTACTATTTGTGCTACTTGTATTACCGCTGTCTTTAAATAATTCTCATAAAAATCTGTTTTTAGATTCATTATGAAATGAATCTCTTTAAAGCCGGCTTTCATCAAGATTCTCTCTAAATTATTCTTATCAAAATAGAATAAGTGGAGGTTAGTCACTAAATTATTTTTATAACCTTTCATCAATACCCATTCATTGTTGGGAACAGTAATAATTATCATCCCTTCGTTTTTTAAATCCCTATGTATCTTTTTTATATATTTGAATGGTTCTCTCGTGTGCTCTAAGACTTCTGTCATGATTATAGCATCATATTTATGTTTTGGTGTGAATTCAAGGTAATCGCCCTTATAAATATTCTTGATGATCTTAGAGGCTTTTTTTATTTCTACATCTGAATATTCTGTGCCACTGAGGTCATATCTCTTTGGAGGAAAATGTGCTAATAAACTACCATCTCCACAGCCTATGTCTAAGATATTTCCACTTTTTTTCCATTTCATGATATGCTTCGCCACTATTACATGAACAACTGATTTTCTTTGTGAAATATCTAACTTTTTATTTTTGGAAGTATAATAGTAGGAATTGTTATAGAAATTTGTGACATATTTTTCATCTGGTTGAGGATTGACAAAGCATAGACCGCATATACAACGCACTATATCTAAATTGTTATCTGTTCTTAGATGCTTGTGAATCTTACTATTGCATATAGGACATTTTATATTTACTAAATGCGGCTTCATGGTTTTCATAATTATTATCCTAATTATTCCTGATAGTTGTTATAACATTACTATGTATAAAAGATGTGTCGACTTAAGTTCTTATGTTTTCTTTCCCACAATAATTATGTCGTGCCTCAAGAACGGCATTAAAAAAAGTCGGCTATTAATCGAATAGACCATCTTCCATAGCTTAAAGTTGATATCGTTCGACATCCTAGTATTTTGTTGCTTAAGAGAAGAATAATCGGTTTTATTTTTCTTAACAAATTTACCTATAAGATTATATGCTTTCTGTATTGGAGAATATGTGCCTGAAGGTGCCGCATAGATTATTTCGTAGTCGTACATTTTGAAAACTTTTTTAAGCGAATCTAGTTGAAGCGGAGTGACATGTGTCGGATCCGAATAGAATATTTTTTTGTACGTTTTGGAGAAATCAGGTGTCTCACATATAAATAATCCTCCCTTTTTTAATACTCTTCTAATCTCCAGGAAATAGTTATTTGAATTCCTAACGTGCTCTACGACGTGAAAGGACACGACTATATCGAACGTATTATCCTTAAAAGGAATTTTATCCTTTTCAAGGTTACATTGTTTAACTTTGATGCCCTCATTTGCAAGATGCTTTTTATATTGAAGATCTACATCTATAGCATAAAGATTATTAAAACCATGATATTTTAGATTGCGAAGCATTCTTCCGGCGCCAACTCCGACATCTAGTATCTTGGCTTTGCGGTTATGTGGAACATATCTGTCGAAGAGTGTCTTGGTATAGAAATAAGAATACGGTTCTATTTTAAATTCGTCAAAGATTATTTTATTATATTTTCTTTTCATGGATAATACCCTTTATCTGCTGTTTGAAAATTGTCTACTATGCCGTCTAGCACTTAGACACACTGCTACATATTCATTCTTGTTTTTTAAATGTTATGCTTATTATTCAATTATTTTGCAACGGGATTATTCAATAATTAGTTTATGAAATACGCTGTCTATCTTCGGGAACAAATTTCTGTAATCGTATTTTTTAGCCTCATGTAGGCCGTTTTTCGAGTATTCTTTACGTACTTTGTTGTCTAATAGATATAAGATAGCCTTCTCTAATCCTTCTTTTTTATTTATTAAGATTCCGGATTTATAGTTAGTGAAAACTGTACGCACATTTTTGGTATTGTACGCAATGCATGGTGTACCAAGAGCCATGGCCTCTACCATGACGATGCCCCACCCCTCTCTTTTCGATGGGAACAAGAATACCTTTGCATTTTTTATTAATATATTTTTTTCTGAATTACTCACTTCACCGATGAACATGACATTTTTAACATTAGTCTTAGATGAAATCTCTTTTAGTTGCTTTAAGTATCCTTGGTCTTTGCCTGCGACTATGAATTGTATATCGGGGAGTTTTTTAGCTACATATATTATGTCCTGTATTCCTTTATATTCTTCTATCCTGCCTATATTAAACAGATAATCTTTATTTAATAATGAATATTTTTTCAATATTTTCTCTTCGTTCTTTTTTTCTATTGGCAATGTTTCGGTATCTAACCCTACAGGTATTACTCCTATCTTTTTTATTGATATACCGGCTTTTGTCAAGTCCGCAATCTGATCGCTCGTATTTAATATGAAGTAATCTACATGCTTGTCTAATTTTCTGATTATTTTAGTATCATAAATTTTTTTTAGCCATTTGATTAATAATGGATAACTATCGGCAATGATAGTATCATGACAAGTCATCACTACTGGAATTCCATTTTTGTGAGCAATTTTTGCTAATCGATAGTTATTGTATACATTTAATCCGTGTAAATGGATTATGTCGTATTTTTTTATCTCTTTTTCAAACGTTTCGTAAAGTGATTTCATCTGATTATAACTATAGAATCTGAATTTTATATCAAATCTTTTATAATTTATACCGTCGATTGTTTCCGCGTATTTTAATTGGGATTTTTTCTGTGGAAAATGAAAGAAAGGAAATTTTAAATCAATATTCATAAATTCAGAATTATTTTCTGTTCTTGAAGTATAAATGTCAACATCATAACCTTTTTCATGAAAATATTGGCTGATTAATTTTTGATGATATTCAACACCGCCTTTTGCTGGGTATGACCTATAAGCGAAACTCGCGATTTTTAATTTAGTCATCAATTTACCTCAAGAAGTTTTATTAAATTTTATCAAAATCTTTGTGGTTCGTTGCTTTTCTTTTGTCTAATAGCTGTTTTTTATCTTTCAAATAATTAAGTGTTCTTCTCACTCCCTCTTCTATGTCTGTTTTAGGTTTCCATCCTGCATGTTCAAGTTTTGATATATCTAGATGAACGAATGGACTGTCTCCTATCCATCCTCTTTCGCCTCCTCTGAAATTATACTTGACGTTCTTAAGTTCTAGCTCTTCGCAAACTATATCTGCAACCTTTACAACATTCATGTGTTCTTTATGTCCTAAATTGAAAATATTAACTTTGTTATGGAAATGTTCTAGTGCGTAGAATATTCCATCCACGCCGTCTTTAACATATAAATAAGATTTTTTCTGTTGACCGTTGCCTAATATTTCAAGTTCTTTATTGTTTATAGATAATTTTTTCATGAAATCAAATATGACTCCGTGAGTATATCTTTCACCAATCCAAGAAACAAATCTAAATATCCATGAGTTTATATCATAATATTCACAATATGCTTCAATCATTGCTTCTCCGGATAATTTTGATGCGCCATATAATGATGTCTGAATCAATTCACAATTTTCTGGCGTCGGGAATATTTTGGGTTCACCGTACACCACTGCAGAACTTGCGAATACGATTTTTTTGATTCCGTTTATTCTCATGGCTTCCAATACATTTTTTGTGGCTACGATGTTTTGTTGAAAATCGATTTCGGTATTTGTTATTCCGCCTTTGACGTCAGCATTAGCCGACATATGGAACACCATCTCACATCCTTTTGTACTCTTGATAAGTAATTCTAAATCTAACACATCTCCTCTGATAAGTTGAAAATTTTTATCATTATAGTGATGTTCAATAAATTCTTCCTGGCCTGTAGAAAAGTTATCATATACTATGACTTGATGCTTGTCATGAATTAATCTATCTACTATGTGACTTCCGATAAATCCTGCTCCACCCGTAACAAAACATTTCATTTTTTATTTCTTCTCTCTTCTAATTGCTGTAATATATATTTTACTGATTTTAATACTGCTTCATCAGATGTAAATTTAGCTTTCCATCCTAGTGCATGAATTTTTGTCAAATCATATTTGAATTCAGGTACGTCACCAATCCATCCTCTATCGCCACCACTGTATTTTATAGTAGCATCTAAGTTCATCTCTTTAATAGTCATACGCGCTATATCTTTGACTTTAGTTCTAGTTTCTACACCTATATTGTAACAATTAATTTTTTCATTACTGTGCGTCCATACATATATTATTGCTTCTACCAAATCTTTTACGTATATGTAAGGTTTATTTTGTTCGCCATTACCAAGAACTGTCAATTCTTTTGGATTTGCTTTTAATTTTTTGATAAAATCAAGTATTACTCCGTGTGTGGCTCTTTCTCCTATTACGTTTGGAAATCTAGTTATCCATACTTGTATACCATAATTTTCACCGAATGCTGTAATAAATCCTTCTGATGCAAGTTTTGCCGCACCATATAATGATACAGGAAATAATGGTCCGTAATTCTCATTAAGTACAGTTGTGGTTTCACCATATATGGCTGACGTAGATGCAAAGACGAGTTTTTTAACATTAAATTCTTTCATCAAATTTAGAACAGTATATGTGGTCATGAATGTATTATTAAAATCCACACTTGGATCTAATCTACTTTTAGCAATGTCAGAATTTGCAGCAAGATGAAAAACTATATCAAATTTTTCTTTTGTAAAAATTTCTCTCATCCCCTTATTATCTAGAATTTCTTGTTTATAGAATTTGAAATTCTTATTATTCAGAAGATGCTTTATATTTTCTTCCTTTCCAAGCGACAGATTATCGACAACAACTACGTGGTTATTTTCCTTAATAAGATAATCGCATAGATGACTTCCAATAAATCCTGCACCGCCCGTGATTAATATTTTCATTTTGGTTTTTTTTTAATTCTTATTTATGTGTTTTTGAATTCATCTTACTATTTTATATGAATATATTCTACTAACCTATAAATATTTTATAGTATCTTTTTTGTCTTTATATATCTCTAACTCTTCATGCGCCCAACTAAACATTTTATCGTTCTCGGAAAATATTTTGCCGACATCTCCGATGATTTTCTTTCCTACTTCCGTTCCATAAAGTTTTTTGGCCTTTTTTATATTTTTAAAATAATTATTATCTATGACGTATTTGACGGTATCAGATATCATTCTATCACTCAGAGGAGGAATCAATATGTTAGTTTTTCCATACATTACAGTCTCAGGTCTGTCTGTATTGAACCTTATAGTCATACATGGTTTGCCTATCTCATTTAATTCTTCTTGCATACTACCAGAATCTGTGACTATAGCTTGGCATCTTTCCGAATGCAAAAATTCCATGACGTGGCCGTATTCTTTCCATAATGGTGTGAATAAGAAATTTTTATTTTCTTTAGATAAGTCTAGAAGTTTTTGTCTTAAGCCGTAACTTTCTAACGCACTCTTTGTTGCGTTCAATTCTACAAGGCAAACTTTTCTGCCAGATTTAACTAATGTGTTTATGGAGTGTATTATACTCATGAATCTTCTATGTGTAAGATTGTCTCTTCTGTGTATATCAAATCGTATCCATTCTCCATTATCTAGTGCAGGATATAATTCAAAAATACTTTCTTTTGGCTTTAATTTTTTCTTGAAGTTTATAACATCAACTACTGTATTTCCAACGGTAAATATTTTTTTAGGATTATACCCTTCATTTGTTAAAAACTTTTTATTTAGTTCAACAGGGGCAAACATGTATTCGCATGCTGCAGAACTGACAAAAGTATCGAACTGTTCTGGAAATGGTTCAGTCCTGTTAGTAATCCAGTCCTCATTATCTTGAATTTCAATTAGTTCTTCTGGAGTTATTGAATCTTTTAATCCTATAAACTTTCTTGGGCTCATGCTTCTAAGTCCTGCTTCTCCATGAATGCTTTTCTGATTTGTTGCAAACATCCATGCAGCTGGAAAAATTGCGGCAGTCAAAGTATCTCCGTTAACATAAGGTATGAGATTCATTTCAGGATTTATCTTTTTGATATAATCGCTGACTTCTTTCAATTTAATAAATAACTCTGATGATTTTTGGTTTAAATCACCTTTTAAATGTAAATTTATAGCTACTTTTTCATAAAGATCTAGTTCTTTAATACCATAACCTACTAAATCATCATAATGTTGTCCAGAATTTATTAGAAGATATGGAAGATTCTGTCTTTCAGCTTCTTTTACTACACTCCAAAGTTTGTAGAAACAAGGTTTAGTGGCTAAAACTATACCTAACACATTGTTATTGTATTTTTTAGAGACGAGAACTTCTCTTATCAATTGAGCATTATATTCGACTTCGGAATAATCTTTAAGCACTTTGTCCATGTGATCCCCGCTATTACTATTTTTTTACTGTCTATGGTCAGCAATTCATATCGATTTAAAACCTTTTCGGTAGAACTTTAATAAACTTTATATATAGTTATTCAGACCGTAAAATAGTGTTTTTAAGTATGATTGGGAGTGATGCTTAATGATTAATAAAAAAGAAATAATTCGTCAACAGTTGATTGAGAGTTCTGAACTAAAATCTAAAATACTGCTTCATATGTCTGATAAAATTGTAACGTTAAGCGATGTAATAGTACATGCTTTGCAAAACGGTAATAAAGTAATGTTTTGTGGTAATGGAGGCAGTGCTGCGGATTCTCAACATTTAGCGGGAGAGTTCATTAATCGATTCAGATTTGATAGAGCACCATTAGCAGGTCTTGCATTGACAACAGATACGAGTATATTAACTTGTATTGGTAATGATTCTTCTTTTGATTATGTATTCTCAAAACAAATTCTTGGACTGGGAAACAAAGGAGATATATTGATTGCTATATCGACAAGTGGTAATTCCAAAAACATATTAGAAGCTTGTTCTGCTTGTAAAGAAAAAGGAGTTTACATAGTTGGATTTACAGGAGAATCGGGTGGAAAAATACGAGACATGGTAGATTTATTGATTAATGTTCCGTCAAAGGATACTCCAAGAATACAAGAGGGGCACATGGTAATTGGTCATGTTATGTGTGATTTAGTAGAACAAGAAATGTTCAAGAAGTAATAAACTGAAAGTAGTAAACTGAAGAATAAATTGAAAGGATAAGTTGAAATTAATAAAATGAAATTATTTATAAACGTCGGGGGCAAGGGTACGCGTTTAGGTTCTTTAACGCAAGACATACCAAAACCTATGATTCTTATAAATGATAAACCTGTTCTTGAGCATTTGATTGAGTGGGCAAAAGCCAACGGTATAACTGAAATTGTCTTATTAAGTGGTCATTTGCATAATGTTATTGAAGATTATTTTGGTGACGGCTCAAAATTTGGTGTGAAAATCACTCATTCTGTTGAAACAAAACCTCTTGGTAGTGGCGGTGCAGTCAAGAATGCAAAGAAATACGTCGATGGAACTTTTTGTTTGATAAGCGGCGATGTTGTATGTGATATTGATCTGAATAAGATGATAAAATCACATCATTCGTCTAAAGATGCAATAATAACTATTTTAGTACATGAATCAAGTCATCCACACGACAGCGATATACTTAAAATTGATGACGCTCATAGAGTTGTGAAATTTGTTGGCAAAAAAGATGATCATACTGACGCTGGTACTTTATCGAATGCTGGATTGTTTATAATACATCCTGAACTATTTTATTTTATGGACGAAGAACAATTCACGTTTGAAACTTTCTTATTTCCAAAATTATTAAGCGCTGGAAAATATTTGAATGCTTATGTGACGGATGAATATTTCCATGATATGGGAACTCCTGAACGTTTAGAAAAAGCGAAAAAAATTCTACAGAAAAGAAAAAATATTGAGCTATAATTTATAATATACAAATAGCTAAATCATATCCTACAAATTTTATATATTTTAAATTTAGTATTCGTCAGAATCTTCAAGATATATTACTCTTGAGCCTTGTGGTTCAAATTCGAATTTTACTTCTTTGAGACCTAAGTTTTCTCTTAAGTTTTGTTGTTTCTCTGGATCACAATAAAATAAGAAGAATCCTCCGCCACCAGCACCGAGTAGTTTTCCGCCTGTTGCTCCGAGTTTTATAGCCTTATCGTAGTATCCATCCAAAACATTGTTCGATGTTATTGATGTTAATCCTCTCTTTAAACGCCATCCCTTATCTAATATTTTTCCGAATGTGCTTAAATCATTTTCTTTTAATGTATCTCTAAGTTCGTACACCATATCTCTCATTTGACATAAATTCTTGAATTTGTCTGCCTTCAGAACTTCTTTTCTTTGTTCATGATGTATCATAGAAGAACTTCTGCTTATTCCTGTATAAAACATTAATAAATTTTGATTTAATTCTTTTTTTGTAGATTTAGGAATTGCCAAAGGTTCTATTATTACGTTGCCATCCGGACTAAATTTTATGACATTCATACCACCGACTGCACATGCATATTGATCTTGTTTACCGCCCGGTTCTCCTAGTTCTTCGAATTCTATTTCGTGCGCTTCTTTTGCTAATATCATATTATCTCTATTTTGGTTGTTGAAAGTATATAATGCTTTTAGTAATCCGACGGTAAATGCTGAAGATGATCCTAATCCTGTACCTGCTGCAGGGATATCTGCAAAGCTTGTAATTTCAACAAATTTATTAGTATTAGTCTTAAGAAAGCATTGCTTGATAAGTTTGTGTTGTATTTCACTAACACTATTAACGTTTTCTGTTTGAGAATATTTTAATACAATTTTATTTTCGAAATATCTATGGAGAGCAAGATACATGTATTTGTTTATAGTAGTTGACAGTACTGCCCCTTCTTCTTTTTCGTAAAATTCTTTTAAGTCTGTACCACCACCAGCAAAACTTACTCTGAATGGTGTTTTTGTAATTATCATTATTTTCCTCTATGTTTTCCTAAAGTGTTATATTTTATTTTCCCGTTAAAAATTTATCACTTATAAAGAATATGAATTTTAAGTCATTTTTAAAGGTTTTCATGAATATATATTCATATACGTTCTTTTTATGTGATGCGCGTAATTATATTTTGATTTGAACATACCCTGACTTATTTTCTTATCTAATTCTTACTTTGTCCGGAGTATATTTATCACCAGGAATACTTGGTAATTGAAATGTAGCTCCTTCGCATGGTCCTTTGATAAGAGCTATTTCTGAATGTATTTCGCCTGGCTCTGCAATAAGAAAATCTGATTCCTTTAATTGTATTTTTTGTCCATTAATTCCTATTTCTTTTGAACCACTTGCGCATAAATATATTTCTGAAGTTATATTGTGCTTATGTATTGCTTCTTCTCCGCGTATTTGAAATTTATAATCTACTGCAATTCCAAGTGGTATTGATCCTCTTGCATACATGATATTCCATCCTGTTGCTGAATCGTGTTTGAATCTTGAACATGCTGGAGCAATTATAACACCTTGTGTTTTTATATCTATAAGATTAGAATTTCTTTCCTCTTTAACTATATAGTCTGTTCCCTTTCCTGCTATGTTATCCCATTCTATTTTATCAGGACCTGTTAGTTCATTAAAAAATGAGTTATAGTTTTTGACTAAATTTTCAAGAATTTCTTCTTCAGAATGAGCTAAATGTACTTCATACAATTTAGAGCCTTTCTTCATCTCGAAGTCTACTTTTATTCCGGGTTGAACTTTTATAACTGCTCTCTCCGAAACAAATCGTTTGTTTTTTTCTTCATTATTAATTGTTAAAAGAAGCGGATTATAATTAAAGAAAAATCTTACGTGATCATCTACTGGTTTTGGGGCGAAGCCTTTAGCATCTCCATGCGTGATTTCGTAAGCAATAATTGAAGTTAATTGTTTATCTTCATACATTAACGGACCATCTTTTAAATTTCCTTTTTTCATAGTATACCACCTTGATTTAAGTATAGTTTAACAGAGTTATCCTCCTTTATAAAGTTTGCGAATATTAACTACTGAGAAGTGATTAATAATTTAGGTCTATTTCTTTACAAACTTATACACTACAAATAATGGAATGATTGTGAATCGTATTTTTTTAGTTTAGAATGAACCTCTATATTAAAATCCCATTTTTCTGACTTTATATCCAATTTCTTCAACGAAGATGCTCTGAATCCTTTATAACCGCTAAGAACATCGTTGCCTTTTGCTCCAAAAAATAACTTTCCAAGTGAATTTATTGCTTTATTTTGATTGCTATTTATATTTGATTATGTTTTGTTATACTTTTCAATAAATGATGCTGCATCTTTTAGATTATCAAAAGTATAGTCTGGTATCACATCATTTTTTTTATCGTTTCCACCATACCCAGTTCTAACAAGTATTGATTTACATCCAGCATTTTTTGCAGTTTGTATATCGCTAGTAGTATCTCCTATCATAAAACATTTTTTCAAATCCAATCCAAATTTCTGACTGGCTTCAATTAGCATTCCTATTTTTGGTTTTCTACATTCACAATCAATTCTATAAGCAGGATTTCCATCCGAATGATTTTTTTCAGGATGATGTGGACAGTAGTATACTTCATCTATGTATGCATTATCTTTTGATAGTTCATCTCTCATATGTTTGTGTATTTCTTGAATTTTTTTTTCATCGCATAAGTTTCTCGCTACTACTGGCTGGTTTGTTACAACAATAACAAGTATTTTATGTCTATTAAAAATCTTGATTGCGTCGCTAACATCTTTTATAATATGAAAATCTTCTATTCGGTGTAATAAATTGACTTCTTCGTTTATTGTACCATCTCTATCTAGAAAAACGGCTTCCACTCTGTTAGTTTTTTTTGTATTGGAAGGAGTATTATTACAGATAGTATTTATCTTATTCATCTTATTTCCTCATAAACCATCTTAATCCTTTAATCTCGCCGAGTGCGTAACCAAAATGTAATATTATAAAAACAAGTGTTACAGACAGAGTATATTTTATTGCTCTTTTTCTAATGCTTAGGAATAATGAATAGACTAGTATTATAGGAAAATAAGCTAATGGAATTAAAAATATGCTTATGCCTCTAAACAAACATATTATTGGTAGTAACATTCCAATTAAAAAAAAGAAAGGCAGATAATATTTAAGACTACTATTGTGCCCATGTTTTCTTATTAATTTCATTCTCCCGTCGCCATAAAATATCATGTTCTTCCAAAATTTTTTTGGAGTTGAACGCATCTTATGAATTACTTGCGAATCTTTAAGACCATATAATAAAAATCCTTTTTTTCTTATTTTTAGTCCCATGTCCCAATCTTCTCCCTGATTTCCTAATTCTTCAGAGAATAATCCTGCTTTTTTTAGGGCGGATTTTTCATATAATGAATTCGTACATGAGATGCTAAGTGCTGGAGCATTTTCCTCAAATTTTTTTGCTTGTATGCTCCCTAAAGAACCTATAATAGAATCAAAGGCAATACCGATAGCATAAGTAAATGTATTAATATTTTTTGGTGGAACATTAGCTCCTCCAACTCCTACTACTTTATTATTCTGACTTTTTAGTTTAGTATAATTTTTAGTTAACGTTTGAATCCAATCCTTTGGAACAATACAATCAGAATCGGTAAATGCAACAAAATCGTATTTAGATTTTTTGATGCCAATGTTTCTTGCTTCGGTTATGCTAGATTTTTCTATGATTACTCTAATTTGTTTATATTTTTTAGCGAATTTTTTTATAATTTCTTGAGTGCCATCTGTAGATATTCCGTCTACTATAACTATTTCGTATTTATAAGAAAACTTTTGAGCAAGTATTGACTCTAGACATTCGCTTATATTACTCACGTCATTGTACGTGATTACAACAATTGAAACGTTCAAATCATTCACCGAATAAACTTATGTTTTAATTATGCTCTCATTTTAAACATGCTCTATATGTTTACTGAACTGGTTAAACCGCTATGCTAATCAGAGTTGCTTAATCAGATTTACTAGTTCTTTGGAAAAACATAACCTTTATAAATATTATTAAAGTCCTTATATTTGGACGGCCACAGCAGGTTGGTTACACCCGATCCCTTTTCGAACTCGGAAGTTAAGCAACCTCACGTTTCGTTGTGTACTGCATTTATATGTGGGAAATTCGATTCGCTGTCCTCCTTTTTTTAATTCTTAACTATATTTATCTTTGACTCTATTTCGTGCTATTTACGCAGTAATATAGCACTTGACTGTGGGTTGATAAGGTAGTTTGCCTTATATGCGTTTCTGCTGTCCTCCTTTTTTTATTCTTAACACGATTTTACAAAGCTTTTCTGAACTGTGATATATTATTGTTATTTTAAGTATTCATTTTCCATTAACTTAATAAATGATTTTTCTTTTTCAAATGTATGAATATCTTTATAGTTATAGCGGCGTATAATGAAGGCAAAAGTATTGCTAAAGTTGTTCTCGGATTAAAACACGCTGGATATCATAATATAGTTGTTGTTGACGATGGAAGTCGAGACAACACTTTTGATGTTGCATTAGATTCAGGAGCGATAGCCTTACGTCACGTTGTTAATAGAGGTCAGGGTGCAGCATTAAAGACAGGTATTGAGTATTCGTTAAGGTCTGGTGCTGATATAATAGTCACATTTGATGCTGATGGTCAACATCGTGTTGAAGATTTAAAAGCAATGATTGCACCTGTAAAAAGTGGAAAATATGATATTACTGTCGGTAGTAGATTTTTAAAACATGTAGACATGCCTTTCTCTAGAAGACTGACGTTGAAAGTTGCAGTATTAGTTGTATGGTTTTTTTATGGTGCAAAAATGACTGATGCGCATAATGGTTTTAGGGTTATGAATAGAAAAGCTGCTCAAACAATTAATATCACTTCTGATAGAATGGAACACGCATCACAGATTGTAGAAGAGATTCATAGAAAACATTTACGGTATAAAGAAGTTCCTGTAACTATATTGTATACTGATTATTCGTTGCAAAACGGTCATGGCGGAGTTAAACAGGCAATAAAAGTTCTAGGAAGAATGATTCTTAGGAGAATAATTGAATGAAGGTGATTTAATGAACATTATACAAATATTAATCATACTATTCGTGCTTTTTGCTTGGAGCAGAGCATTTCTTAGATTGCGAGGAAAAAATATTAGCATAGGTGAATTCTCTTTCTGGAGTTTACTTTGGATTGCTGTCATAATTATAGCATTATTCCCTAATATTATTGTCGGGTTGTCTATAATGTTAGGTGTAGGTAGAGCTGTTGATTTATTAATATATATTAGTATAATAGTATTATTTTATCTGATGTTTAGATTGTACGTTAAGATGGACGTTCAAGCTAAAGAAACTACTAAACTAGTTAGAGAAATTGCAATAAAGAATGCTAAAAAAAAGAGATGAAATAGTAAAACTGAAATAGAACAAGTGAAACTATGACCAAAAAAATTTTAGTTATTGGTGGTGCAGGATATATAGGAAGTCACGTTGTTGACAGCTTATGCAGTTTAGGTCATGATGTTACTGTTTTTGATAATCTTTCTTCTGGATTTAAAGAAAATCTTAGTGGAAAATATGAAAATGTTGGAAAATCTGAAAAATATAATTCACCGAAATTAATTGTCGGGGATATTCTTAATTTACACGATCTTGAACAGGTATTTAGTAAAGGTTTTGATGTGGTGATGCATTTTGCAGCTCTAAAGAATGTTGGCGAATCAATGATGCATCCAGAAAAATATGCGCAAACAAATATTGTCGGTACATTGAACATTCTAAATATGATGGCTAAACATAACGTTAAGTCGATTATTTTTTCATCATCGGCAGCAGTCTATGGAACTCCAAAATATTTGCCAATCGATGAGAATCATCCAGTAAATCCAGAAAGCTTTTATGGATTCACTAAACTCGACATAGAAAAATATTTGGAATGGTATTCTAAAATTTATAAAATTCATTTTGCTGCATTAAGATATTTTAACGCTGCAGGATATACTTCTGGAAAATGTAAAGAAAAAAATCCTGGTAACTTGTTGCCTATTGTTATGGAAGTCGCCGCGGGTCTTAGAAAAGAAGTGCAAATATATGGAAATGATTATGAAACAACCGATGGTACAGGTGTTCGAGATTATATCCATGTGTTAGATTTAGCAGACGCTCATGTAAAAGCGATGGATTATATATTACAAAATAAAAAAAATATTATAGTAAATCTATCGACGGAAAAAGGAAATAGTGTTCTTGATATCATAAAGAAAGCCGAGGAAATAACAGGCAGAAAGATACATTATAAAATTGTAGATAGACGTGCTGGAGACACTGCAACTGTTGTCGCATCGTCTGGTTTAGCTAATAAGCTATTAGGATGGAAACCTGAACACTCTGATATAGACACTATAATAAGATCTATGTGGGAAGTTTATAAAAATTAAGAGTTAAATTTTATAAAAAAGTTATAAAAGAATATATGTGAAAAAGAATAATAAAATAAAATTTTTCTCTGGCAATATAACAAGATATTTTACAAGATATTTTTTATGCTTGTTCTTTTAAATATTCTCTGCCTTCTTTGATTATTTTTGTTATATCTTCGTCGGTCAATTCTTCTTCAGTTACTTTGACGCTGTTTGAAAGCACTGCACGATAATAATCAGTAGGCATTATATGCGTTATAATAGTTCTATGTATTAGAAATCTGCCATTTCTACTTGTGGTTATTTTACTCTCGATTATAGGCATCTTTTTTAGATGTTTTTCGCGTTTATTACTAAGTCCCATGTAATCAATCCTCCAACATTTTTTAATTCTAAATATTGTTTATATAAAGATGTTAGTTTTAATAAGTCTATCTGAGAATTTTTCGGAAGAACAGAGTATATCTTCGTAGAATTTACGCTTATTCTATTATTTCTTAATCAACTTTGCAATAAAGAATCCTTCAGTCTCTGTCTTCGTCGGCCAGAATCTTTTACATTTTTTTATTTCAGGATTTAATTTTTTACCAAAAACATCTATTAATCCATCATCACCAATATCTAATTTTACTTGCTCGAGTTTCATCTCAGGATATTTGTGTAATACCCAATCCATATTCATTTCGTTTTCTTCTGGTTCTAATGAACATGTACTGTATATGAGCGTGCCACCTTTTTTTAATACTCTAATGGCTGCTTTCAATAATTCTTTTTGTAATCTTGATCTCTCTCTTACGCCATCTACGCTTTTTTTTGTAAAAAATTCTTCTTCTATAGCATAATTTCCTGAACATGGTGCATCGAGCAAAACTTTGTCAAATTGTAATCCTAAATCAGCTACAAATCTAGAATCTTTTTTGTAAAGCAAAGTATTACTCACGCCACATCTTTCTAAATTATTTCTTAACGCAAATAATCTTCTTGGATCTGAATCGATTGCTACAAGCACTCCTTTATTCTGCATATATTGTGCTATTTGTGTGGTCTTACTTCCTGGAGCTGCGCACATGTCTAAAATAATTTCTTCAGGTTTAGGTTCTAATATTTGTGGCGGTAACTGCGATGCTGCTTCTTGTATATAATATTTTCCTTGAAGATATTCTGATGTCGCTCCTAAAGAAAAATCTGTAACGTAATAATATCCATAGTCTGTATATGGTATTTTTGTAAGTTTTACTCCTAGTCCTTCTAGTCTTGATATAACTTCTTTTTCTGTCGTCTTTAAAGTGTTAATTCTTAATGAATGTTTCAACGTTATAGGTTTACATATGTATCCAAGAGTTGCGTATCTTTTAACTAATGTGTTGTTTATCGGAATATTTATCTTTGTTATGTTTGTAGTTGTCATTTTATTTTGTGATGGTTTTTTATGTTTAGATATTTCTTTATTTCTTGAATTTTATTGTTTGGATTTTTATTTCTCTATCTCTATTATTATGCTATTGTTTTTCTCATCAATATCTTTTATTATTTTTTTGAATTCAGGATTATCATTAAGCTTTTGTTTGATTATATTCCAAGAATATTTTGTTCTAGCCTCTTTGACTGTCGTCATAATATTTGATATTTCTTGATATTTCTCGTATATTGCTTCTCCTTTAGCTTGATTTTCTTTATATCCTTCATCGCATTCTATCAATATTTTCATCTGCTCGTCTATTACGTTTTGAATTTTTTCAACATTTTTGTTTATTTCTTTTTTTGATTCAGTATGTTTAATAGTGTCATAATTTTGTCTTATAGCTTCACTAAAACTAATATATGTTTTTAATTCTTTATCCTCTTTATTTTTGAAAGAGTCTAAAACAAATGGAAATATATTATCGTCGCTAGAATTGGCTGCGATTTCTTCGTGCAATAGTAATATAACATTTTTGTATAATAAGCTATATTCTTTATCGCCTAAGGTTTTAGTTTTACGGTCTTTATTTATGTGGCTACAATTACATACTTCTTCAGCATACACTCCGCCTAAATTGAAGGTTATTGCTAATGCCTTAACCAATGATTCTTTATCTGAAGATTGTAGTTGTGATTTGAATTCTTCTTCGCTACATTTAAGTATATTGACTCTGGATTTTGGATAGATGTATATTTCTCCTCTCTTTAATGTTCTATCTTTCCATGTTTGTTCTTCAAGAATGTTTAATATTTTTAATTTATCGTCGCAAAATATTATATTTCCTTTACTGAATATTTCTACGATAATGTAATATTTGGATGTTTCTTCTACTTTTTTTGATTCTACAGTTATGGTTATTACTCGTTCGAAATCTTTTTGCTCGATACTTGTAAGTCTTAATCCTTCTAAATATTTACGTAGCATCATTCCAAATCCTGTAGGAGAATCGACTGCATCTTTTGCATCGTCGAGAAGTATTATTCCTGGAAGAAGAACTTTTAATAATGTTTTTCCTTGTCCTGTTATATGACAGCTTAATGTTAATTCTTTAGGTGTACTTTTTTGATGATATATTCTATCTATTTTAGCGCCTTCTAACGCTTTCAATTCTTTAGTTAAGTAATACAGTTCCAATGATGATATTTCGTTTTTCATTTTTGTCTGTTATTGTTTTAATAGTATTACCGCCTAGCGAGCTATTGATATAATCTGTTGCTACAATGAACTCGGCGGAAAATTCGATTAGTGGTCTATGCGAGCGCGGTAATGCGAACTTGCTAATCTTAACATTCATTCTAGTTTTCAACAATAATTATTTTTCTTTTCAATTTTCTTGCTTCATCGAGACATACTTCAAATATTTCTGACTCGATGTTGTCGTGAATTTTTGCTTTCGGATATTTTCTTTCCTGTAGTCTCTTATAAAGTTTCTTTAAATCAGTTCGAACAATGATGCAATAATCGCTGTCGAGATAATGGCTTAAATGGCTGTCGACTATTATTCCTTCTGTTTTAGATTTTTTAATTTTTTTTAATAATACGTCCACTTTAACTGTTTTTCCAGCAAGCGTATTCATTACATTGTCTTTTGACATGTTTTTCTTTAATGTTGGATTAATATATTTTTTTAATAATTCCACATCAACATCGTACGTTTTTGCTATTTTATCGTAAGAGTCGTAGAGTTTATTATCCTTGATATACTTATTTAAGTCGAAATATTCTAGTTTTCCTCTAGCGACTTTTGCCAGTTTCTTTGCAATAAATGTCTTACCCGTTCCGGGAGTTCCGCTAATAGCGATAATCATAATATAGAATAAGATAAAGACATTATAAAGTTAATTGTGATATAATCTATTCTCATTTCTTTAACCAGTTCATAACTGGCCAAGCAATTATTGCAATAATTATAATTATTATCCAGAAAACTAAATCACCGTATGCTCTGAGCGCTAATCTCAAGAATATGTTTGCTATTATTGCAATTAATGATATGATCCCTAGAATTTGCCTTAATCTTAGATTTTTTTCTTTAGTTTTAGCTGTCATGTCTTTCTCTATTTTCGTGTGTTTATATTAATATGAATTATTTCTCAGAGAGTTATATCGTTGAATACGCATAACTTTTTTTTATCAAAATCATATTGGGTGCCTGCGTATAAGTTCACTTTATCGTTTTGAGGTAAGATTTTATTTTTCCATTGATACACATCAGATTCTAGATATGCCCCGGGGTAGGATATTATTCTCCAAATATCGTTTTTTACAAGGGTTTTTGGAAACTCTACTAGACGTTGTTTAATTATGTGAGCTACTGTTATCTCTTCAAGAATGAAATTTATATTAGCTTCATTATATTTTCTCTCGCCTATATCTTTCTGTATACATTTTCTGAATTTTGGGTCTTCCTTTTCTCTTTTCTTTAAGGTGTTAAAAAATACTCCGAAATCTTTAGAGTTTAGGATAACGTAATCAATTGGGAGATAATGAAACGCGTTAGGCATATACTGTTTTTTTTTGTCAATCAATTTTCTTAAAGCGGATGCGTGTTGAATGATTTTTTCATTAAATTTAATGCGTTGTTCATGAGAAATATCTTCCGCATTAAAATATAATCCGCCCGTGTATAGAATAATAACATCGTTTGAAAAGACAGTGAGTTTCTTAGTAAAATAATCGAAAATTTCATAGGTTTTTTCAGGAGTTTGACTGGAAACTATACGTGCCATGGAAATAGGTATAATTAGGTAACCATCATTAGATATTTGATTGATATCAAAACCGTGCTTCATGTTTGAGAACTAGCTGGCTGCATTTATAAATTTTCAGAAAAACTCTATAGAATTTGTGTAATCTTTTTCGGTCTATTTACCTAACATCCACCGTTTCACATGTTTTTTCAAATATTTTTCTGAAGACTTCCATTTCCTGTAGCGTATATGGTTTCTCATCCTTGAATTTCATATCTACCAATGCTTCTTCAGTCTTGAACTGTTGCAACACGTATTTTTTGGCTCCAGTAACAAGTTCAGCCATATGTTCAAGATCATTCTCAGTATGTAATTTTGGAAGTATGGTACTTCTGAATTCTGCTTCAATTAATCCTTTTTTTTGTGCATCAATAATAATACCAATACTTTCAACAATTTTTTCTGTATTAACTTTTCTACATGTTGTAGATTCGTATTTATCTAAACTATTTTTTATATCCATGGCGATGTAATCAACGCATTTCTCAGCTAGCGCTTGACGTATAACATCTGGATTAGTGCCATTAGTGTCTAATTTTACAAATAACCCTCTCGCTTTGATGAGTTTCATTAAATCAATAAGCCCTGTATGAAGTGTTGGTTCTCCTCCAGTAATACATACTGCATCAATCCATTTCTTTCTATCTTCTAAGTATTCGGAGAATTCTTCTATACTTATATCTGGAAAAGTTCCTGTGTCGTTAACTAATTCAGGATTGTGGCAGAATGGACAATTGAAATTGCATTTGCTTAAGAAAACTACGCTACTAATTTTTCCAGGGTAATCTATAAGAGAAGATTTTTGGACTCCTTTAATGTGTATTTCGTTTTCGTTCATAGATTACCTGTTAATTAAAAATAGATTAATCATAGCGTCAAGTACGCTATAATCTGAAAAAATTTAATATATCTATCTAGCTACCTTTGTTAATTCTTCAACAGATGGCGCTTGACCAAGCCATTCTTTGACTACCTTATTTTTATCATCCATGACTATTAGTGATGGTGTGGCCATGACATCATATGATAATGCTTCTGCAAGTCCGTCTTCAGTTTTAATGTCGTAATATTCTACTTTAAATTTATCTTCAACTTGTTCAACTGTCTTTTTAGCAGCTGGACACTTTGAACATGATGGTTGTGTAAAAACTTTCAAAATCATATAAATCCCCTCTAGTTTCTAGTTGTTTTTGTCTATTGTTTTTTTATCTTTGTTGTATCTTACTTATATCCTGAACTTCCGAAAGCGCCTTCTCCACGGTTAGTTTCTGATAATTCTTGTACTTCTTCGAATTCTACTACTTCACATTTTTGTATTAACATTTGTGCAATTCGCATATCTTTTTCCACTTTAAAATCTTCATGACCTAAATTGATTAATACTATTCCTATATCTCCCCTATAATTCGGATCAATGATTCCTGCCATTGTATGTATTGAATGTTTAGCAGGAAGACCTGATCTATCTCTGATGTTGCCAACAAATCCTACTGGAATCTCGAGACCTAACCCTGTCTTAAAAATCTTTTTTTCCATAGGTTTAAGGATATAATCTTCTTCATTACTTCTTAAATCAAATGCTATGTCTCCATCTCTGATATATGCTGGATTAGGAACATCTTTGCCTAACTTCTTAAATTTTAACTTCATTAAATCATCCCCCTAACCTTTTAAAAAATAATAAAAATACTATAATCTCTAGTTTTATTCGCAGTCACATGCAGTAGCAGTAACCACATCGTAATTTCCACTTTGTCTTGCTTTGAATTCTGCTTGTTTACTCTTATTCCAGTTATTGATTCTGGAAAAGTATCCTACAACTCTACTCATTCCATACACATTCTTGCTTCCACAGTTTGGACATTTTGCTCCCATTTTATTCACCTCAAATCCACGTCAGTTATTATTTCTTGTTATTATAAAAATAAAAATATACTTATCCCCTATCGTAACCTCTGCTTATCTGATGACAATCATCACACACAGTAAATTCTGGACTTATAGTTATTTGTGCTGATTGAGTATTCTCCCAAGTTTTTTTGATTAAACTTAAAATTGCGTTCGGACTTGGTTTTTTCTCACCAACAAATACATGTGTTATAGCTCCAGCTTCGATTACTGGATTGAATTTACCTTGTTTTTCAATACGTTCAACTATGTCTACTGGTGCATCTGCTTCAAGATGTATGCTATTAGTGTAGTATACTTCTCCCTTTTCTAAATTTCCACGTACAAAATTTTTGCTTTCAGGATACTCTTGCAAATCAACTTTAGCAAATCTTAATGAGGTTGATTCTGCAGGTGTTTCTTCAAGTACTAATTTTAATCCGTGTTGTTCTTCAAGTTGTTTTGCTTTTAGATACATTGCTGATGCAATTTTTAATCCTAATTTGTATGCGTCATCAGATTCATGTAGTGCTTTACCGCATAAATATTTCACACACTCATTTAGTCCAATCATTCCAATTATGTAACTTGCTTCATTCAAATCAACATATGGTCTACCATCTGCTGCTTTCATTCCAATCTGCCATAATGGCGTTCCTGGAGATGAAGATATCTTTTGAACAAATCCTTTCTTTTGTAAATGTGCTTTCATAGCTATTTCCATTATTTTTCTGATTTCATTTACTGTGCCTTCAACAGTTTTACCGCGATATGCACATTGAGGTAAATTTACAGTTACGTTTTGGAATCCGCAGAATCTTAAACTTTCAGGGTGTTGGATTAAGTATTTGTCTTTTATTTCTGTTCTTAATCTGCAACATGCACTTAATGTAGTTTCATTTCTGTCAAATACAAAGTATGGGCTTCCATTATCAGACGCCATTTCACAAGCATACTGCAATATTTCTAGTTGTGATGGATCATTAAATGTATCCTGATTTATGTGGAAATCCATTTTTGGGAATGCGAATACTTTACCTTCGCTATCTCCTTGGTGCCATACATTCATTAATGCTTTACAAAATAGTTGTGCTTCATTTTTGAAATCAGCATAAGTTAATATTCTACCTTCACTTGGATTAACTTGTTTTAAATCACCATTCTCATCTCTTGGGACTTCCTCCAACTTTATGATTGTTCCATTTGGTAATCTATGCATATATTTTCCACCAGGGCCGATTGCTGGAATATTCTCGAAATATCTTGGAATTCCCGTATGAATATTGAAGTCAATAAATAATGTTTGACCTCCTCTTGAGAATGCATTTTGTGAACAAGAATAAATTAAGTATTGCGCTTCTTGTTTTAATTCATCCGGATGCATTCCGACAATTAACGGCGCATAGAATATATTTATGTGTGCTATTCCTAAAGCTCCTGCATAATATGCTTGCATTGATGCTAAAAATGTATTTAAATGACCTGTTAGAGTCTTAGCATGTTTAGCTGGAGATGATGTACTATTAAGATTATTTAATTTTAGTCCGTATTTTTTAATATATTCTAAACTGTGTGCAGAACAATATACTCTTACTATATATCCTAAATCATGTAAGTGTATTGCTCCTTTCAAATGTGCTTCACTAACGTCTTTACTAAATACTTCCTTTAATGCGTATTGTTTTAAGACTGTTTCGGCTATACTTAAGTTGACTGATTCTGGATTATTGTTTACTACATTACTATTTTCTAAATTTTTTGAGAATATAGATTGATTGAGATTGAATACGCTTAATCCTAATATTTCTTGTTTCTCAAGTTTTTTTGTGAATCCACGTTCGAATAATTCATTATTTACAAGTTCACGTAATAATGATACAGAGATGGTTTTTACTCCAGATTTCAATACTTTTCTTTCAACATCTTGAGCTATTTTTTCAGCTTCTACTTTATCTAAATTAATCTCTTTTATTAGTGCTTGTGTTATTCTTTCTCTGTCCCATGCATTGATGGTTCCTTTAGTCGGTGTAGTTACAAGAAGTATTGCATCTGTGGAATCTGAACTAGATGCTTCTGTACTGACTACTTTCAGGCTTTGGACTTCTTGCTCTAATTCTTCTAAATCTTTGAATTGCCTATATACTGATGCAAATCTTATGTATGCTATGTCATCTAAAGTTTTTAGATACTTCATGACAAGATCGCCAACAACCGTACTTTTGACTTCGTTAGTATCCATGCTAAATATTTCAGCTTCAATCTTGTCAACTGCTTCACGAATAGCTTCAGGACTTACAGGTCTTTTATTACATGACGCTGTGATTCCTCTTAGAATTTTATCTCTATCATACGGCTCTCTGCGTCCATCTTTTTTTATAATCTTCAAATCTATTAATTCTATACGCTCATATGTTGTAAATCTCTTATTACAGCTTGAACATTCACGTCTACGTCTATTGGAATCATCTACAGATTCACGCTTATCAATTACTTTTAGGTCATTAGACCCGCAGAATGGACATTTCATAACGCAACCCCTCAACCCTGACCCCGAGGCCAAACACTATATCTTGTGCTTATTAATATTTATTGCACAACATACGGCTTTCTTGCGTCCAACTTATATATAAAGATTATTGTTGTTAAAAGCATATTTCGAAAAAATCTTGTTGCAATTGTGGGTTACGAATATGTATTATATGTGTGCTAATATAGCTAATATATTGTGTGCATTAATATAATGTTATAGAATTTTAACCATATATGGTCCTTCTAAACTGTAGCCTAATTTTCTATAATAACCTCTTACACCAACACCGCTGATTACTATTATCTTATCTCTTCCGTTCTCTTTTGTAATCTCTTCAGCTTTAGCCATTAGTTTTTTTCCTAAACCTTTATGTTGTGTCTTAGTGTCATCTGATTTTCCAATGCTAACTGATTGACCATAAACATGTAATTCTCTTACAAGTGAGCTTGTTTCTGTGATAACGGGATGTAAACATCTTGAGGGTATTCTTAATCTAACAAATCCTAGAACTTTATCATCATATTCTGCACTTATGAAATACTCTCTTCCATTACTGGCTTCGTATTCTCTAATTATTAATTCCGGCTCTCCACCAATAATGTTTTGTCCTATTTCTCTAGATCTTATATCTCTTGAATGTATTTCTCGAGCTTTTGCTAATTCATCAATATATTGTCTAAGATTAGTCTTATTTACACCAGCAGTAGTTGCATACGTTGGAATATCTCTTTGTATCCTCATTATTCTGCAATACTCTGGAATGAAGCTATAACTTTCAACAATTATATCTGCTGCTTCTTCTGTACTTAATGGTTCGAAATTTCCCATCTCGTGCTGTTTTTGCAATGCTGTTCCCGGCATAACCATGCATGGATATATCTTTAACATGTCCGGTCTATATGCTTGATTATCAAAGATTGTTCTCAAACTTTCAATATCTTTTTCTTTACTTATACGTTTGCCATCGATATCTGGAAGTCCAGGCATCATATGAAAATTTAGTTTAAACCCTAAATCTCTTAGGTCAGCAATAGATTTTTGTGTATGTTCAATATCATGACCTCTATTAACAACTTTTAATATTTCATCATAAACGGTTTGCACGCCTAGTTCTATCCTTGTAACTCCTAAATCTAGTAATTCTGTTCCTTCGCTAGCAAATGCCCAATCAGGTTTTGTTTCGACAGTTAGTCCGATACATCTTATTGCTGAAATTTCATTTAAGCGTTGTTCTTCTTCTAAACTCTTTACATCTTTGCTTTTTAATTCTAAGATTTTGTCTCTTATCCTTTCATTTCTTCCACTATCCTGAATATCTCCTGGCAGTTCAAAAAATTCTCTGAAATGTTCTAGATCCAACTCTACTATTTCATCATTGTTTGCTTTGTAAAATTCTTTTGAAAAGTCATTATATGCTTTGAATGAGTAATAGATATATTCTTCCTGATATTCTTTTTGGAATGAAGTAAATGTACCGCCCATTATTATCTGATCAACTTTATCAGGATTCTGCCCGATTACAATGTATTGCTCAAGTCGGTTAAATATTATTCTGTATGGATCATAATCATTTCTTATGCCGCGCATCGTACTTGGTTCTTTTCCAGTATAACTTTTAGGAACGTTTCCAAATACGCTATCCATTCCGCCAGGACAATATATGCATGAGCCGTGTGGGCAATTTATAGGTTTAGTCATTGTAGCGATGATTGTGACGCCAGATCCTGTTCTCATTGGCTTTGTTTGTAGAAATGTTCTTATTATCTTCGCATCTTCAGGAGACGCATTAAGATAGATATTGATATCGGTTGGAATGTCTTTTATGCCATATTTTTTACATAGCTCTTTCTTATGCGAAGAAAGTTTCAGTTTATCAGGCTGATTATACTTAATCCATTCAATAATCTCTGAGTAAAAGTTCATGTATTACGGGATTAAATAGAAGTATAAAAATGTAGTGGAGAATTAATATTTTTCTAGCATACATTTATAAAATTCTGTTCGGAATTTATACTCTTCTGGACTGTTAGTTTTTAATGGTTTACTGCTTAATGTGTCTGCAAGTGCAATTATATTCAATTCCACTGCTATATCTGATTGTTGGGACATAAACAATTTGTATTGCTCTTCGAGATGTTTATTTTTTGGGTATATAATTTGATGTAGACAACCGTGATATCTTATGATGCTTGTGGTTACTTTCTGTTCTATATTAGATAAAAATATTCTGTTTAATATTGGTGTTATTATGTCTGCACCCATTTCTTCATGTCCAGGACAAAATGTAAGATTGTTTTGCTTTATTAAAGTCTTTCCTTTAGCTATATCATGGAAAAGTGCGCCTGTATAGAGTGTGTTCCAATGATTGTTTTCATCTAGTTCTTGCCCTAAATATTTTTTGATTGCATCAGTACTATTGTTTTTTATCTGTTTAAGTTCATATAGAACCTTCATTGTATGATTAAATACGCGTTCGTTTTCGTGCCAGGCATTATTCTCAATAACTTCTTTTAATGCATATAATTCTGGTAATTCATTCTGAAATTCGCCATTTTGCATTCTTTCTATGGTTAAATCTTCTACTTTGAGCATGATTTATGTATTGAGAATATGTTTATAAATTTTATGTATTGTTATCACTACACAGAAACAACAATTATTTACATTTCAAGCATTTCTTTTTGACAACTAATTTCATCACAGAATTATCATTCATGTTTATTCTAACTAATTTATCCTCAATTTTTTCATTGACTAAATAATTTATTGCTATATTTGTCGTCATCGATGCGACCATAACAACTAAACTATTCAGTACCCCGATTTCACATGACGTCGAACCTTCTTTTTCTTGTTGTATGCATTCGTAACATGGTCCTTGATTTTTATTATTAATAAAATATATGGCGCCAATGTTGCAAACTGCTGCGCTATATATCCAATTGATGTTATTTTTTTTGCAATACTCATTTAATATTAATCTTGTCTTAACATTATCAGTGCAATCAATCACCAAATCTATATTTTTTGAAATTATTTTTGCAATATTTTCCTTTTCAATTCCTGCATCAAAAATTTTAATGTTAGTGAATTGTTCTAGTTTAGATTTTGCAACTTTAACTTTTTTCTGAGAAACATCCTCTTTATCATATAGTATTTGTCTCTCGAGATTCGATGCACTTACAACATCGTAGTCGATTAATATAAGATTCACACCGACGCGTGCAAGTAAATTTGCGACAGTACATCCAAGGCCACCCACACCTACAATTAACACATTCTTGTCGGATAATTTCTCGACGTTTTTTCCTAAGACTTTACGTGTAGACATATTATTTCCTCTGCATATATACTGCAATTATTGTTAACGGAGAATTTTGACTTTTAAATTTGTACTGTTTTACTATTTTGAAATCTTTGTCAAATGTCACTTTTATTTCTTTCATCGAAAAGAAATGCGTATAATGTCCTTTTTTGTTAACCGTCCAGTTTCTATTCTGTGGATGTTTTGGTAATTTTTTATTTTCATCGCAATCACATATTCCGTGAAGATAATAATATCCTTCTTTATCTAAATTTTTTAATATGGTGCTTTTGTATTTTCTCCAATATTGTTTTCTTATGTGGTGTAAACAACCGCAATCTATTATTATCTCAAAATGTTTTGGAGATTTAAATTTCAGTACGTCTGCGACGATAAAATTTGGTGTCGCTTTATTTATTTTGGCATTCCATTTACATATTTCGATGGCGCTCTTAGCAAAATCTATTCCTGTAACATCAAATCCTTTTTGTTCGAAAAAAATTGTATTTTTTCCGTTACCGCATCCGACATCTAGAATTCTGCCTGTGATGTTTTGCGATTTGAGAAAGTTATAAAATTTTATTATAGAATTATCTACGTTTTCCTTTTTATATGCCTGATGTTCTTCTTTTTTCCAGGAATTTTCCATATATTTTTTTTCAAATTTTATTTTATTCATTTCTTTTTTATTAATACTAGTTCTTCCTCTAATTTACATGAATTACATATTTCTCCTGAACATGCATCATTACACTTTTTGCAGTAATTAAATGTTCTGTTTTTCTTTTGCTCTCGATAGTGGTCTTTTAATATGGGTAATATTTCTAAAAATGAATTTATGATTCCATTTTTTGCTCCAGGTAATTTGCTTTCAATAGCATTTATCTCATCCCTGACAGTCATCCTAAATGACATGTTGATATTTGGGCATTCTGCAAATTCGACTTTAAAACCTTTGAGTAACGCGAATAATCTTGTCTCTTTCTCGAGCATAAAATATAATGGTTTAACTCTTGCAACAAATTTATCGTTATCGGAAAGACCTGTTATCGGTCCGAGACTTGCATTGTGCGACATGTTTCCAAGAAGTGTATTCATCATAAAACTTTGCGCTTCATCGTCGAGATTATGTCCTGTCACAAGTTTTGTGGCTCCTAATTCACGTGCAGTTCTATTGAGTAATGTTCTTCTAAATATTCCGCAAACTGTACAAGGTTTTTTGTTTTTTTCTAATCCTTTATCTCTAATATTATCGAGTGTATCGCCAAATTTTTCTTTGAATGAAACTATATGAAGTTTTACTTCGTATTTTTTACAAAATATTTTTAAATCATCTAATGTGTGATCTCTGTATCCTTTAATTCCTTCGTCGATTGCGAGTGCAAAACATTCAATGTCGTATTTTTTACAATATAAATTTGTCATATATAATACTGCTAAACTATCTTTTCCGCCTGAAGTTGCAACGCAAACTTTATCGCCTTTTTTTAATAATTCATACTTACTTATTGTTTTTGTGACTTTACTTTCAAAATATTCTAAAAAATGAGATTTACAATAATTTTGACCTTGTCCTGCATAAACGGCTTTTTTATCACATCTTGAGCATTTCATTTTATTACCTATTTCTTTTCAATCATCCGCCTGAAACAACTGAAAGAATTTTTATTTCATCTTTTTCAGTCAATAGTTCATCTTCTAGAATCACTTCATTATTCTTTACTAGAATTACACTTGATGGATTAATCTTCAATTTTTCAAGAAGCGATTTACCGTCGAAACTTTTAGATTGATTTTTACCGATTTTGATTTCTAAAGACTTATCGTCTTTCTCTATGTATACTTTCATATTATACTCCTGATATGTTTATCTGCTAGCGAGCCTTAGAATAATTTTTGTTTCTACAATGAACTCGAATAATAACGCCATTGAACATCTATGCGAGCCTGATAAACATATTATTCTGAGACTAGTTCCCAGACGTAATATTGGGAGAGGAAAAGTGTTTAAAAATGTTTATTTTTCTAATCCAATTGCTTTTAAGAAAAACGGTATATCTATTCGATATCTCCCATCATTAGGAAAAAAATGATGTTTTTCTACTAAATGTGGTAGGATGTCTGTAAATGTGAAACATGAGGGTCCTAGCACTTTCTCGATTTCTTTGATTTTATCAAAAATTGTTTTATCTTCAACTTTTAACTGATTCCATTCTTTAATACATTCTGGATGGGGATTTCCCCTATCATCTTCATATATGCACCACATTTGATTAATCATCATCCAATTTGTTGTAAGGCTTTCTTCTTCAGCTGTCTCTGGTCTATTTATATTAAACACAAATGAACTTTTCCACTCAGGACACCAAGGACAATCATACTGATGGAAGAGTTTTGATATTGTATACTCATAATCTTTGATGGGTTTATATCTTGCATACATTGAAGGCTCATATTCCAAGACATCTTTGTAATGTTTGAAGTTTATGGTGCTGTTAATCTTTTTTGCAACTTTTTCGAAGGTTAGTTTATATAATTCCAACATTTTTGATGCTTCATTAATTCTATCAATTAATGATATGTCTCTAGCAAGGTAGTTGTATATTTCACCATTAGAACCGTATTCTTTTTCAATTGCTTCTTTAGAATATCCTTCTTGCTCCAGAAAAAATAATTCAGGTGTTCTAAGTTTTTTTTCAAAAGAAGCTATACTTATCCCTTTAGGTAAAATCTTTTCAAGGTCCATTTCCGGAAAAAGCGCGTTCATAACTATCTAAGAGTAGAGAAATAAAAATGATTTTATAAAGGTTTAGATATCTTTTATTTCAAAATCTTTTTTCCAACTACATGCAATTGTTCATCTAAATCATAAATTATTGGAACTCCTGTTGCAAGTTCATAATTTGGGATTTCTTCGTCGGAAATATTCTCTAAATGTTTGATGATTGCTCTTAAACTGTTTCCGTGAGCAACTATCAATACTTTGCGTCCTTTCTCAAGTTCTGGTACTATATATTTGTTGTAGAATGGTAATACTCTATGTAATGTGTCTTTTAGACTTTCTCCGCCTGGAGGTTGCACATCATATGATCTTCTCCATATGTGAACTTGCTCTTCACCATACTGTTTTCGGCATTCGTCTTTATTTAATCCTTGGAGATTTCCATAATATCTTTCGGCCAAATGTTTTGACTGTAATATCTTTAGTTCATTTGTGCTTTCTTGACTTGAATGCTCTCGCTTCATTATTTCTTGATCATCCATGTGATATATTGTTTGAGTTCTTTTCTCGCCCATGGCATCAAGCATTATATGCATGGTATCTATGGCTCTTGTTAAATGTGATACGAATACTATATCAAAATTGTATTCCTTAAGAATTTCTCCTGCTTTCTTGGCTTCTTCTTTGCCTTTTGGTGATAGTTGTACGTCCATCCATCCTGTGAATCTATTTTCTAAATTCCACAAAGATTCTCCGTGTCTTATTATTACCAGTTCTGTCATTCTATTTTACCTTTTACCAAATATATAAATTTTGTGGATTAATTTTTATATTTTTTATTATGTTTATATCATATCTGAAGTTTTTATTCTGCGTATAGTATTTTCTTCGCTATAAAAGTTATATAATAGTGCAACATGGTTTAGTATGATGTGCGATATTGCTATTAAGATTAAGTTAGGATAAAATGTATACATCCATGCAAATCCTATTCCTCCAATAGCTATAGTTATAAGTGTAGTTTTAGTGTTTGAGTATATAATGTGTATTAACGTGAATAAGACTGCGTTAATTACTATTATAACTATGTAATTATTAAATATGCTTTGAAGTTTTGGAAATAAAAATCCTCGGAATAATATTTCTTGTAAAATGCTTCCAAACATTATGCTTATTATTAATTTTTTATTTGCATAAAATTTTTGTCGTTTCTTCCTTTTGGTTAATTTTGCTATGCTAATTAACGCTACTAAGCATAGAGCTGTGAATATTATATACGGAATAATGCACTGTGACATGTTATCCAATCTTATTCCGAGTTTGTTGAGTGACCATCTCTCATAAATAATCAATACCACTGTTATTATTGAAATTGTTATAAGCGTGTTTTTTCTATATTTGAAAGGTATTATTTTAAAATATATTAATAGTACTGGAATAACGAATAATATTGTTATCTGTATGATTTCTAATATCATGTTATTAAACAATTACAATTATATATAAATTTTTGTGATAATTAGAAAAACTACAACAAGCATACGATAAAGCTATAAAAAGACTACGTTTAATTTGTGTGCTTGTTGTGTGCTTAAATAGTAATATTTATAAAGAAGTTGTTCCATTTAACAAAATACAAGAAAAACACATGTATTAAATAAGGGGTTAACATTAAGAATACATATGTTGAACGACATCCATGACTAATGCTCAGTGACCGCTGCCGGGAACAAATCCACGTCCAAGCTTTTTCCAAGCAATCCTCCGAGTGGCGGTCCTAAATTTTTAGTGACCAAAAGTAAAATGAGTGAAAAAATAGAAGTTGTAAACGTGCGTCTTTCTCCTGAATTAATTAAGGTTATCGACTCACTCATTGATCAAGGCTTATATAATTCTAGAAGCGAATTTATTAGAGACATATGTAGAAACTATGCTCTTGAAGAGAGGTATAAGAATGAATAAAATACCCTCTCAACTTACTCGTTTAAAACCAAAAAAGGAGATAATAGTTTCTGTACGTCTACCAAAAAGTTTAGTTGATGAATTAAAAGAGATACAGCAAGTAAATCATTTTATGGATTTAAGCGACGAAATACGTTTTGTCGTGCGAAGATATTGCTTAAGTTTTCTGAATAGTTCTGGACAAGTATCCTCATTATCAAAACCTCCTATAGAATTATTGTTAGAAGAGAAACGTAAGGAAAAATTAATTGACGATCTATCAAAGATAATTGAAAATTTGAAAGGTAATAAAGACAATAAAGAGAGTTTGGTTAAAAGTACTGAATTGAGTAATAAAAATAATCCTGGTGGTAATCCAAGCGGATAAAATTAATGAGTAAAACAAATGAATAAATCATTATTTATCGGAATGGGAATATTCTTTACAATACTTGTAGTACTATTGAGTGTCTCATTGACAATTAATGTTAATGCACAAGCGATATTGACAAACAACACCAACTTACATATATCAAATGTACTCTATCAGCTAAATATTACTGAATTAAATTTGAGCAATCAATATTATGTCAATTACGATATTCTTTCAAATACGACAATATCTACAAATATAACTGTGGCTCTAGATTATGCTTGCTCACTCAATATAAATAATGTTATTTATGGTTACAATGATTCAACGTCGAATTTTAGCAATATTATTTTAGTTAACACTACTTTAGCAACATCCCTATCGGATGGAAGATATAATGGAACACTTGGATGTATGTATTACATTAATACTACCAATCAAACGAGTAATTATATAGGTAATCAAACGATTAATCAAACAGCTAGTCTAACAATCATAAATTTTAGTGCAATAACTATAACAACTCAAAAAACAATATTAATAGATACGACACCTCCTAATATTTTCATTGACAACACTTCGGAGATATATCTATACAATGGAACTAATAATATTACTGCTGTTAATATTTTATTAAACTTCACAGTATCGGATATATCAAAGACCAATTGCACTATAATTATCAATAATATTTCCTCAAATGTATTATCAAATGTTTCAAATACATCGACAAACGTAACAGCCGTAATATTCAGCGTTCCTATGATTTTGAATCTAACCATTGGAAACTATTCATATAATATCTCTTGCATAGATGAATTGAATAATGTTAATACAGTAAATTCTATTATAGAAGTAATTAGCAACGTATCAAACAATGTATCAAATATTTCTTTAGATACTCCTTTCTTTAATATCGATGTTTCCCAATCCGCATTTAACCTTGGAGAATTAGGTTATTATTATATTAACGCAACAAACGGTTCAAATGTTAGTATAACTATTTGTCCAATAGCCAGCGGATGGGTACAATGCTTTATGACTCCTACATTTGTAGAGGATGTATTCCCAAAAACGCAAGCTTTACCTTATACTAATAAAACAGGAAGATACGTTATATCGGGAGTAATGCGTTACAAAAATTATACTTTTACAAGAAATGCAACATATGACACTACTAATACTTTGACTGCAACAATCGCTGCATCAGAATCAACAGGTGTAATAGGTGATATTATTACGTTTAATGCAACAGCTTCTTCTGGAATAGGTGCGTATACGTATAAGTGGACAATGCATGACGGTACGACGTTTACGGGTCCAGGAGCTTATATGAATTATACTGCTGTTGGATCTTTCCGCGTTAATTTGACAGTCAGTGATAATGTAGGTAATAATTATACTACATACTTCGATGTAGCAATAAGAGATGCACATACTTTAACTGTAATTGTTTTAGATGCAAGAAACAATGCAAGAATTCCAAGTGCTGAAGTAAGTGTTGATAATACTCGAATACAAACTGATACATCAGGTGTAGCAACATTCAGACTTGCTGAAGATACATATAAGATACGCGTAGAAACAGAAAATTATTCTATATATGGTGATGATGTAACTCTTGATGCTGATAAGACTATATATGCTAATGTGTCTTTCCAAGATTTAACACCCCCAAGTATTACTTTACTAACTGCCAGCGATTTAGTATTGACTAAAGATGCCGTGGATTTAAAATTTAAAGCAACAGATTCAAGCAAAATGACTTGTTCGCTTTATACTGCAAATGTTAATGATAGTTGGTATACACTCAAAGATTCGGGAGATAGTCTATTATCGGATACAGAATATACTTTTGAAGTGCGCGATTTAGATAATGGCGCATATAAGTGGAAAATAGAATGCAGTGATGCGAGTAATAATAGCATATACAGTGATGAAAGAACATTCATTGTGTCTGATGGAAATATAACGGTTGCATTACAATCAAACGTACAAAATTCAGACGATATAAATACTGCTCTTGATAATATGGATAAATTAACAGGTGATGAATCTTCAGTAGCGGATATTTTGAATATTAAATCCGACTTAAAGGATTTGCTTGACAGAATGAATAGATTGGATAGAGATATTCATGACTTGGCTTATAGAAGAGATTTAGATGCTAACGGTATAAAAGAGGCACAAAATAATCTTACTCAGACTATTGATACTTTAAAAAATAATATTCCTATGACTTTAAGCATAACTGATTCAAAGACTTTTGTAAAATATGTTCATGATGATGATTTGAAATCTATATTAGATGATTATTTGACATCGAAGAATTTGAAGCTTGATAAGAGAACGTTCTTAGATTCAATAAAGAGTGTACAGTCAAAAATCGTGGTGTCTACAAACGTACGCAACGTTAGATTATATTATTTGGATGGCAGAACGCAGGACATAACTCTTGTTACAAAAGATATTCAAGCAGCAAAACCTGAAGAAAGTTCTGCGATAGCAACTTCCAATACTATTACTTATTTAGAAGTAATTCCTAAAACGATTACTCAAACTGTAAAGAATATTGATATACTAACTACAGATTTCACGATTATAAAATCAGATCCAATGATAGAATTCCCTCCAGATACAAAAACAATTACATACTATATTAACGGCACAATAAATCTTGATGAATTCCAAAATTCCGATACAATACTTATAGATAAAAATATTAAGACCATGAGTTCGACCACAGGATTATCTATACTTGGAATTAGCTCATTGTCTGGAGTAAAAATTGAAGGTCAAGGAGTAATGATAATTATAATAGTATTATTAATAATATTTTATCTTGTGGTAAATTTCGATTTAATAGATAAGATACGCAACTTGAATATAGGTTTCATTGGTCCTGGTTCAAAGAAAAAAGTTTCATTCATAAGAGTGCTTGTAAATGATGCCTTAGATTATTTAGGCACAGAAGATTATGATAAGGCATCATTAGTTTATAGAGAGATAAAGTTGTCTTACGAAGAAGCTAATGAATATGTCAAAACACAAGTTTATGATGAATCTTTTGATTTATGTAATCAGTTGGACATGCAATATGCGTTGAAGATATTAGACAAGATAGAATATTACATGAATATAAATGATAGAAATAGTGCAATGATAGAATTTGACAAGTTAGAAAATACATATAACAAACTTAGTGAACAGTATCAATTAAAGATCGAGATTAGATTCAAGAGAATACTTGCATTCATTAAGAATAATAGTTAATAGATAAGTAATACTGCAAAAAATAAAAGAATAAACAAACTGCAAAAAATAAAATGAATAGAAAAATTGATGATTTCATAAAACGGAAAAAGGAAAAGGGAGACAAGAAGAGTATATTCTTATTATTCTTGGTAATATTCATATTGATACTTTCTGTATTTGGCCTAATTTTATTATCAACATTTGTCGGATTTTTTACCAGCTCATTTTCTGGAAAGGCAGGATATGTTTACGAATTATTATTAGAATATAGAGAGTGCGCATCCATGTGGACTGGAATGGCTGGAGCTGCTGTAATGGTTCCAGGATTTAATAACCAACAGAGCGAGGTCATGTCAGGTTGCGGTTTATATGATTCTAATTTCTTGTTTAGTTGTCTGCAGCCCGGAATGACCCATATTCTTATGGCATCGCAAGTTCCGTCGACTGATATTGATTGGAATACTCTCCGACCAGGCACAGCCGCAGATGTTGATAACTATTTAGGTGTATCTTCATCTTATACCACTTCTGCTGCAAGAACTTTTACTGAGAGTATATCTTATCAGGTCGGTAGTCAGACATATACTGTTCCAGGCACTAGAACTAAAACGAATAATAATTCAGGTGTTTCACCATTTGATATAGGAATACTTGAGGATGGTAATAATAATTTAATATTCATAACTCACATTACTGACAACTTCTCTCGAGGATATAGTAATAAAGTATATAATTATCAGATGATACTTCCAATAGTTAATAATACTAACCCATTATATTATTTCTTTACAGACCCAAGTTATCAGTGTCCAGCTGGTGCAGGTAACAGTCCTGATATGGGTATGGTTGCTGGTAATGTAACCACAGCGTCAGGATCTCCGATTGAAGGAGTAATAGTAGATGTTGCTGGAATGACTGCGCTTACAGATGCTAATGGTTATTATAGTTTATCCGTTCTTGCTGGAAGTTATTATATATTTGGTATTCGTTCATCATATCAGGCATATGTTGGTAATGTAACTATAATTCCATTGAATACTACAATTCATAATTTTGTAATGGTCCCAGAGGCTGTTCCAAATCCTAATACTGGAATGGGTGTAGGTCCTGGAACAACAACAAAAAATAATGATAATACTAATGTTAATATTGGTCCAGGACAGGCTGTAGGTCCTGGAGAAGCTCCAAAAGTTCCTGTAGTTCAGCAACCACAAAAAATTGAAGGAATAGATTATATTATATCTTTAGAAAAAATTGATAGAAAATTAATGATTGGAAATTTCCTTCAAGAACTTATATCTTTTTATAGTTATAAAAAAACTGTTGCCAATATTCAATTCAGTATAGAGAATGATAATAGTACGAAAACTAATTCCACTACAGGAACTAAATTAACCGATTTAATAAAATTAGATAAAGATAAGATGTCTATTTCTCCAAATGGTAATGACCAATTAACGGTGACTGTATTTGGTGAAGGTCAACCTGGAGTATATAATGGCACTTTAGTAGTAAGTGGCGATATAAAAGAGAAGATACCTGTAAGAATAGAATTATTAGATAAAGATAAATTACCTATTGAAGCGTTATTAATAATGCTTGATTTAGATAAGCGTAGCATTTTCGCTTCTGAAAAATTGAAATTCAAAACAGACTTACATAATTTATTATCTGATCAATCTTATCCTGTATATTTGCAATTCACAATACAAAATAGTGCTGGAAAAACTATCTGGAGTGATGCTTCAAACGTTTATGTTCAGACATCATTTTCATTATTGAAGTCTGCAACTTTGCCAGATAATGTTCCTACTGGAGATTATGTTTTACGTGTTACAGCTAATTATTTAGGATTATCAAGTGGTTCTAGTACATCATTCAGCGTAGTTTTACCGTTCTATCAGATGATATTCTGGGGACTTAAAGTGTGGATGTGGATAGTAATAATTATATTCATATTATTAACAATACTTGCCGTCATATTAACACGTAGATACGTACAGAGCAAGAAAAAATATTCATTCAAATTAGAATTATCAGAACTTCCAAAACCCGGGGCCAGATCTGCGTTTGTCGGTAAAATTGCAGAAACAGAACATAAAACTTATTTCGATTTAGAACAATTCAAAGTTCACACGATTGTTGCAGGAGCCACAGGTGGTGGTAAATCTGTAGCTGCACAAGTTGTAGTTGAAGAAGCATTATTGAAAAATGTTGCAGTAATTGTATTCGACCCAACAGCACAGTGGTCTGGAATGTTAAGAAAATGTAATGATAAATTCATGTTTAGTCTTTACCCTAATTTTGGAATGAAACCAACACAAGCAAGAGCATTTAATGGTAACGTAAAACAAATTACCAATGCATTAGAATTAATCGATATAAAGAAATATCTTAGACCTGGAGAAATTCAAATACTTGCATGTAACAAATTAGATCCTAAAGATATTGATATATTTGTTGCTAATAGTATTAGAGAAGTATTCCACGCTAACTTTAGTGAAAATCCTGAATTAAGATTATTATTAGTTTACGATGAGGTACACAGACTTCTACCTAAATTCGGTGGATCAGGAGAAGGTTTCTTACAAATAGAAAGAGGATGCAGAGAGTTCAGAAAGTGGGGTATTGGTATACTTATGATATCTCAGGTATTAGCAGATTTCGTTGGACAAATTAAGGCAAACATAAACACAGAAATACAGATGAGAACTAGGGATGAAGGAGATTTAGGTAGAATTAAAGAAAAATATGGTGTAGAAGTATTGCAAGGTTTAGTTAAAGCAAGTGTAGGTTCGGGAATGGTAGAAAATCCAACTTATAACAGAGGTAGACCATACTTCATAGCGTTTAGACCTTTACTTCACAATACTCAAAGACTTCCTGATGAAGAATTAGAGAAATATAACAAGTGGAATGAAGTTATTGAAGATTTAGATTTCCAATTACAACAGTTAGAAGAATTAAAATTAGATGTATTCGATTTAAAATTACAATTAAAATTAGCGCTAGATAAAGTTAAGAGTGGTAACTTTAATATGGTCGAGATATATCTACAAGAAGTAACTCCAAGAGTTCAAAAGATGTGGGATAAATTAGGAAAAGTTCCAAAGAAACGTGTAATGAAAACTGTAGATTTAAGTGCATTAAAAGAAGATATGAAGAAAGCTGCAGATGAACGTAAGAAAGCAGAAGATCAAGCTAAAAAAGATGCACCAGTAGCTGAAGCAGAAAAAACTGAAGCCAAAAAAATATTGAAATATGATTATGTTGTAGATATGAAAAATAATTTGAATTTCAATAATGGTGTGTCAATTGCAAGTTTACAAGAATTAGCTGACGTAATGCCAAATATTACTGGACCTACTTTGAAACATCACGTAACTAAAGATAAGAACGAGATTGCTGATTGGGTTAGAGATAAATTTGGCGATGTTGCACTTTCAGATAAATTACGTGCATGTAAATTGACTGAAGAATTTGTGGCGGTAATAACTGAAGATAGAGCAAAGAACAATAAACCATTTGATCCTAGTAAGATAGGAGCTCCAATAATAGAAGCTGCTCCTGTGACTTCAGCGACTGCAGTGCCTGTGCCTGAAAAAAAATCTGAATCTATCGTAGTAACTCCTGCAACTGCTCCGATTAACCCAGATACTGGTGAAGGAGAGAGTGTTGCATGGAATGATATCAAACCTAAGTTGAAGACGTTGAATGGCGATGATCAAATCATTATCTTAGAAAAATCTGTGAAGAAATATCCTCAAGATATAAATATAAAATCATCACTTGCAATGTTATATCACAAGAAAAAAGATTATGAAAAAGCTGAAAAGATGTACAAAGAAATATTAGAGTTGTATCCTAAGAATACTAAAGCGTTGTTTTACTTAGGTGGATTATACAAGAATCAAAAACGATACGATGATGCATTGAAATATTTGAACCTTTACATAGAAGTCAAAAAAACAGATCCTAAAACTCGAGAGTTAATACAAAGATTGGAGGATAAAGTTAAGAAATGAGAAAATTATCCACATTAATAAAAAGAGAGAATTGTTTCTTTACAAAGGACGGTCAGACATTAAGAACTGTTCAGGACTTGCTAGAATATTTAATGAATTGTGACGAAGAAACTTATGCATATCACGTTAATTCTCAAAAGAATGATTTTGCTACTTGGGTTAATAATGTATTGTTATTTCCAGAACTAGGTGAGAGTCTTAAAATATCTAAAAGTATTGCAGAGGCACGTGATGCGTTGATGGAGTTTTTCCAAGTGTTTGATTATAGAAGCAAGAGTATAACTGAAGACAAAGCGTTTCATACCATTGATGATTATAAATTGAAAAATGTTCAGGAATTATATTATTATATAAATAATTGTGATGATACTAGCTTCCAATATCATTTTAATCCTAAGAAAAATGATTTTGCTAATTGGATTAGTGATGTACTAATATTTCCAGAACTTTCAGCAAAGATGCGTGCAGTTCCAGATAAGCAGAGCGTTGTAAATGTATTAAAAGAATTTTTATTAACAAGTACGGAGTATGGTGCTAACCCTGAGTATGAAAAATATATTAATGAACGTTTAGAACATGATGATACAAAATCCTCTACGGAAAAAAATGTGGCGAATTCAGCGAATTCAAATAATTTAGAAAATTCAGAAAATAAAAAAATTGATGTATCGCAGAATTTACAATCTTCCAAGGCAAACACATCAGAGCAATCTATACAATCAATTTCAGCCTCGTCAAAAGATGCTAAGATTGAAGAAACAATAGATATGAGTAAGAAATACGAATATATAAGAGCTGACGATCCTGAAAAAGCCGTTGAAAAATCTTTAGATAAAAATGGTTTCAGACAATTTACTGACGAAGAATTGGAAAAATTTGTAGCATTTACAAATATAGATAAGGATAAAACCACAGATGCTGATGTAAAAGTAGAATATTTGAAAAGTGTTTTGCAAGAATTGAAAAATATGGTGCGTGATTTGCGACGTGCAGAAAAAGATCCTATGGTCGCAGATCTTATGCTTAGAAATTTGGATGCGAAGGTTACTTATTATGCCTTATCAAAAAATATTGATGATTATAACCATATAATCAGATTGATGAAAGATGTTCAAGTGGAGATAGAAGACTGTTCAGAGAAACAATCGTACAATATTGCGGAAGAAATATTTAAAGATTTAAGACTTCAAGGTATAGCGATGAAGAAAGCATGATTAGATAAATTATACTTAAAGAAAGCATATTTAAATCATAATGTATATAAATGTCAAAGAGCAAACATGTATGTTAGCATACAGTTAGCATATATGTTAAGAAGATATTTGTAAAAAGAAGAGATGTTTTTAAAAAGAGGTGAGTGATTGAGTTGGTTTGGTAAGAAGAAGGCCGAACCTCAACCGCAAGAGCAAAGCGGAGAGGGCGAGTCTGAGGAAGAGAAGCCTGCAGTAAGTGGTAATATCGAGGCAGAATTAACTAAAATAAAATCCTCATTAGAAGCGCTTAATGAAGTTAGAAAAGCCAACGCCGAACAATTCACAAGAACAAGCGAACAAATAGGCGAACTGCGTGGCGCATTAATGGACACGAACAAAGCTGTTGGTGTCATAGAAGTTGCTTCAACAAAAGCAATCGATATGGTTAATAGTGTTCAACCTGACAAGTTGATGATTGAAGTTAGAAAGATAGACGGTAAAGTGGAAGCTCTTAGAGCAAACATCGAGGCCAACGAAACTATCATGAAAGATATCATGAGAGAAATGAAAGAAATACGTGGACAGATGGGCTTTTACAAGGGCGTCGATCAAGTTGTCAAGATGAACAATGAAATAAAACAAGAACTTGTTGAGATAAAGAAAACAGAAGGATTAGTCGGAAAACATGCTGATAGGGTAGAAACAATATTTTTAGAAGTTGAAAAGAAATTTTATGATTTCGAGAAATTTAATGAAGCTGTCAAAGAACTTGACAGATCGTTCAAAAAAATAAGTTCAGACTTTGATAAGACAAGAGTGAATGTGGATGAAAAGGCAGATAAGAAAGAATTTGTTAAGATGTTTGATAAATTTACAGATTTCGAAAAACACACATCGAACATATTAAAGTTACTCGATTCAAAATCTAGAACTACTGTTACTGAGTTGAATGCATCGTTTGAAACTATGAAAAAACAGTTAGAAAAAAGATACGATACAAAGGTTGAAGTCAAACCTTTAACTGTCGATGAAAAACCTTTAATGGAGCAAGCTCAAGCGATGAATGCACCAAAACCTGATGTGAAACCTCCAGAAAAGAAATAATTAATAGTTACTTAATAACTTAAAAATACTTATTAAATAAATAATCATTGGAAATTATTATGGCAAATCCTAAATTAAAATATTTGGAAGATGTACCTTGGGATAATTCTTTGAAGTTATCTAACGGTAAGACTGTTCACGGGCTGGAACAATTGCCTATGGTAATAAAATTTTCCGATGATGAAGTTTTTGCAAATCATGTAACGGATTCCAAAAATGATTTTGCAAATTGGATAAGAGATGTTATTGGTTATCCTGAATTAGCGTCACAATTATTAAATATTAAAACAAAAGATGAGTTTTTGAAATTTATGGATAATGCGATTAACGACATAAAACATTATGTGGCTCCAGAACCTGTTCCACAACCAATATTGCAGACGGTTGTTCAATCCATTCCACAGTCAGTATCTATCGTTCAACCAGTAGTTCAACAACCTATAATTCAATCAACTACGCAATCTGTTGTCCAAACAATTATACAACAAAATCCGCAACCTGTCATACAATCGATTCCTCAATCTGTTGTTCAACCTATTCAATCTATTTTACAGTCTGTAGAACAACCTGTTCAACAAGTTGTGTCACCGCTAGTATCACAACAAGTATCACCCCCAGTGCCTGTGTCTATTATTCAATCAACTCCACAAGTTGTACCTTCTTCAGTTTCACAATCAATTCCTCAATCTGTCATTCAGCCTCTTATTCAACCTACTGTACAGCCTGTTCAAATTTCTCAGCCTGTTTCAGTTCCAGAAACCGATGTTACAATCAAACCTGTAGAGACAACTCCCGTCGAAGAAATATTCGAGTTTGAAGAAATCTTTAAGGTTTTGATTGGCGAACTCGAGCAAGAAGTGCTTGCATGGGATTCTCAAACGAGTTGATTTAGAAGCTAATTAGATTTAGAATTAATTTGAGTGGGAATTCTTTAATCTAGGTATTCTGATTATATATTCTGATTTTTTAGTAACATTTTTAAACATCTTCACCAAATATTGTTCTATTGTGGGGGTTGTTAGGGCAATATGCTATCTCATTAGCTTAATATTACATTTATTGAATTAATTGTTTGAATAGGTGGGGTGATTTTATTTTTTTGATTATATTTCTTTAGTTGTAGTATTCTTAACCTATTATACTTAAAAAGATATAATGCTATACTTTTTAAGCCTTTTTTATTTTTTTTGTGATATTGTTGATTTGGTATTATTTTATTTTTATTCTCTATCATTCTTTCTTTTTCGATTAAAAAATAGAAATATTTATAAATACTTATTATACTATTATACTTATAATGATATAATTATTATATTGTTAAATTTATTGTTTAACTTTATGGATTTGTATGGCTTTAATTGATATGGGTTGCGGATGATAGGTAATAAATTAGAACAATCAATAATAAGTGTATTTCAGGAAGATTTGTCGTCTACATATAGTATTAATCAGGTTTCTAAAATATTAAAAAAATCATATCCTTTAATTAACAAAAAATCTAACTTTTTCTTACAGGAAGGTGTTCTTAAAAAAATAAATATTGGAAGATCATATCAATGCTTTTTAAATATGAACAGCGACAAAACAAAAGTATTGATGGCTATGAATGAAATAAATAAAAAAGAATTGTTCATGCGTAAAAATCATTCTTTTAATACTGTTGTGGATGAAGTGACTCAACTTGCAAAAAAATATCGCATTGATACAGTTGTTTTATATAAAAAAACGTTGATATTTGTTACTTCTGAAGTCGATAAAAAAGATGAGATAATGGAGATGTCCGTTCTTACAAAAGACTATACTATGCTGTTCTTTAATAAGAAGAATTTTCAAGAGCGTTTTGTAGAAGATAAAGACTTACAAAAATATCATTTAATAATATATAATGCCGATATTTATCTGAATTTAATTACGGGTGTAGCAGATAAGATGCTAATTAGTGGAATTATAGGAGATAAAAAATCAACATGAATTATAGGGATTATAGATATATTACTAGGAAAAATGGACACGACGTCTCGTTACGTGACGTCCCATCGCGCGAATCTTCACGTAATATATTATTCTGCAATACTCCTTCCTCACCTAATAACCTATCACGTAGTATATTTTTGTCTCTGATTTTAATCTTGTTCTTAATATGTGTTCCTAGTGTTATGACTTTATCTTCAAGTTCTTCGAATATACAGATGTCCGTGAATGTGCAGCAGAAAGTTTTAAACGATACTTCTTCAGGATATTCATTGACATTGCATCTGCTTAATATTTTAGGAAATGCTTCGGTTAATACTACTGTGAATACTGCGTCATTGAATAATTCTTTGGATGGAGCAGATTTTTCATCGATATATGAATTAGTGGTTATTAGAGTGCTTAATACTTCTATAGATAGTTCTGTCTCTTCTGCAGATAATTCTATAAACAGTGTAAACAACTCCGCTGATGCTGTCGGGAATAATACTGAAGATAATACTATACGTAATAGTTATAAATACTTTGGTAAACTTCAATTTCCTTTAATTTATGATATTACGGAATACGGTTCATATATATTCAGTTTATCTAGAATTTCCGACGGATTAATAGTTTCAGAAGTATCTTTCAATTATACTAAACCAAGCGAGTTAATACAAAACGCGTCTACAATATTACAAAACAATACTTCTGGATATAATGTTTCCAATGTAAATTTAACACAGTCCAATCTAGTTACCAATCAGTCAAATCAATCAAACTGTACAGTTCCTAATTCACTTATACTATCAAGTTGTTCTAGTGTAGATGCTACACAAAATAAATCTAATTTTACTTCATTAAATGTATTGGATAAATGTAGTAATGTATTCACAAAATTAGATAAAGAATCTTATATGCTTGGTGATTCTGTACAGATAATCTTCAGCAACATTTTTGGTAAAGATATAGATACGGAACTCACGATAAGTACAACTTCCTCCATGTATAAGTTTGTTGGTGATTTAAGTGATGCAGCATTTATTCCTCCAGAAATTGGAAACTACACTATATATTTAACATGTGATAATAGTATAATATTTAATAAAACATTTAGAGTGGATATCCCTATAGATTTTAATATTGACGCGAATAACGCGAATATTGCAGCACGCGATTTATATGCTAAAAATAATATTACTAACAATGTTACATGGAAAAGAATTGCAATAAGAGATTCTAGAGGACGATCCGTAACAAAGGATGTTAGAACGTACCGTGTTGCTAAATTGAATATTACTGCATTAGATTATAGTAAGATGCGTGCTAATTATATGCATGCGAATACTCTTGCAAATTTGTCTGTCTCTAATACATCTGTTTCCGATATAACTGATGCTTCTTCAAATGTTTCTCTAAACGATTCTTCGAATAACTCCTTGAATACGTTAAGTGTTGCAGGATTAGTAGACATAAATGTTTCAGGAATAGGCGGAGCTACTGATTCTAATCTACAACTAGATAATTTAGTTTTAGATCAAAACACTGATTTGAATCTATATATAGAGGATGTTCCAAAAGCCAGTACTGAATTTATTGGTAATGTTGTTGCGTCATATGCTATGGACTTATCGAATCTAGACTTTAATAATGGTACTTTTACAAAAACAGCAGTAGGTAAAGAATTATGGAAATGTGTAGCATGGGACTTTAGTACTCAACATTGCAATGGTTCTTGGATAAAAATTATGGATATAACTCCAGGGGCACAATATAATTTGTATGTATCTTCGTCAGATCCAGGATATGTGGAGACTGGTGTCGCTACTGTTAATACTTTAAAGTCGCTGTATTATCCGAACGATAATGTTGACGTTGTTATGGTTATATTAGATACTACAGGTCATCTTGTTTCAGGAGCTGATGTTTCCTTAACTATAATCTCTCCAGATAATACAACGACAGTTATGTCAACAAATGATGTTATTACTCCTAGTCATAGAGGAATATATAATGCAGAATTTGCTGGAACATCGCTAGAAGGAAATTATACTATGATTGTTCGTGCTGTCGGAGAAAATGTTAATCAGACGATGGTTTCACAGTTTGTAGTAAGTAGTACTCATCCATTTGATATATTGAGAAATACCCCTGTGACGATAGATCCAAAGGACGGATCCTTCGTATCGAGTATTACTTTGATATCAAATCTGCCTTTATCTACTGTATCTGATTTTGATTATACTGAAAAGTTGCCTTCAAATTTTACTGTTATAACTTTAGGCGGAGGCTTCGAATCAGTTGTTGGAGGCAATAGATATATTACTTGGTATAATTTAACAAATAATTCTGTTGTAAGTTATTCGGCAGAATCACCACCAGAATCGCCAAATGTCTATGAGATTGGTCAAGGATTTGTAAATTATAATACTGTTGTAGGTAATACTACGTATTATAATAATATATTCTATGAATCTAGACCATGGTTCCTTGCAATTGATCCATTATTTGTCGGATCATTTTTTATGTTCTGGGATAATACTTCAAACGCTCCACCAGGATGGACTTGTGTATCATGTAATCCTGGAGATCCATTCTATCAAAACTTTATAATGGGTGATGTTACATATGGAGGCACTGGCGGTAGTGCTACTCATAATCACATCATCAATTATGTTAGTGCGACTGTTGGAGCTACGTACGTTGGTGAGAGTACTCTTGGAGCAGCTGGTGCCAATGCAGCGACAGCCGCTCACACTCACGCAGGAATTGTTGCTACAACAACGTCAAATGCATCAAATTATCCTGCATTTAGGCAATTAAAAGTTATTGCATACAATAATATTGGTATACCTCAAATTATTCCAGCAGGAGCTATCGGAATATTTAATACAACTTCATTGCCTGCTAATTGGACTCAATATACTGCTGAAAATAATTATTTTATACTCGGTAATGCAACAGCAAATATTACTGGAGGTTCAAATAATCATACTCATATAGCAAACGTTACAACTGTAGCATCTGCAGGTACAATTGCAACTCGTACAGGTGGAGTACCCGTTGCCGTAGGAAATGCTGCGCATAATCATACTGGCGTAGCGAATACTTCATTAGATAATAATATTCCCCCTTATATTGATATAGTTCTAGCAAAAACAAATGTTAGTACATATTTACCTTATGGTCAAGGATTTATTGGAATGTTTAATACAAGTGTCGGAGATGGATGGACTAATTTATCGCAACCTGGACAACCATTTTATCAAAAGATATTGCGAGCAGCAGCAATTTATAATGCAACAGGTGGAGGATCTAATGTTAGTAATCATACTACTCTAAATATAACAATGGGTGCTCCTAATTCTACTGTGAATACTAGAACGGGTGCTGGTAATAATTATGCACTAGCTGCTCATACTCATAATGTTACTGTATCTTTCACAAGTGCAAATATTACTCCACCATACGTTGATGTGGTATTTGGTTATGCCAATTCTACTCCTATATATCCTCCTGTGATTAACAGAACTGATTGCTTTAAACAAGGAACAGGGTGGGTGAATTGTACAACTATAAAATTTGGAAATACTATAACTGCAATAAGAACTAGTTGTTATTCACAAAATCTTGGAAATAATGTTAGTAATATATCTTATATGTTGATGGATATAGAGCAGAATATTACTTATTTTAATATTACTACAGCAAATAATACTGGTGGATATTTTATTTATAATCTGTCAAGTACTGGAAATCTTACAATTACAGATTCAGGTTCATATAATTTAGATATTATTTGTAGAGATATTAAAGAATCAAATCAAGACATCAATTGGACCGTTCCTTGGGGTAATTATTCTGTTGCATTACTCAGTCCAAATGTTCCTACAAATGTTACACAAAATAGATTCTTTAATTTTTCAGTAAATGTTAGTTGTATTGGAGGAGAATGTGGAAATGCAAGTGTTACTCTAGATCCTGCGCCATCATGGTGGAGTATTTATTGGATGTATAGAAGACAAATAAATATTACAAATAGTTTAGCTGTGCCGGTTAGAACAAACTATAGTATAAAATTAGTTTTGAATACTACTGGAAGTGCTTTCCAAAATGATGGTGATGATGTTAGAATAGTTATGTATAATGGAACCGATTGGATAGAGTTAGATAGAGTTAATGAGACTGTATTTAACTCGACAACTACAGAAATATGGTTCAAATTACAATCGAATATTTCAGCAAATAGTTATAATGATAGTTATTATGTTTATTATGGAAATCCTGCAGCCATTAATCCTCCAGCAAATAAAAGTAACGTATATTTATGGTTTGATGATTTTAATAGACCAAATAAAGCTAATATCACAGTAGAGGCAGCATATAACACTACAGTTGGAGGAGCGACATGGAATATTACAAACAATCAATTAGTTGTACGTAATGGCTCTAGTAATCCAAATAAATTATTTGTTATGGCATTAGGAAATTCTGTTCCTGACGTAAATATGAAAATAACGTTTAATGTTACAGCATTTGTTACAGCAGGTACTAGTAGATTTGGATTATCGCAAAACATGAATTCAAGTGGTGGAGGATTTGCAGCGTTGATACACAATTCTTTGAATGCTGCAAACAATTTTAGATTCCTCAATGATATAGCTACTTTTGGAACTTCTGTAACTACGACTATTCTTGGTAATACTACATATTATTTACGTTATCAATCTATAAATCCTGCAGCACCAACAGCGAATTCAAAGATATGGCAAACAAATACTACTGAACCAGTAGCTTGGACTAATACCGGAAATTATGGTGGTGGAAATGCAAGATCTGCAGGATACGTAGGAATTCTAGGTCCAGACGCTAGTGGTAATGTTATATATTTTGATGATTTACAAATTAGGTATGTTTTATCTACAGAACCAAGCGCTACTGCAGGAATTTTAGAAACTGGTCCTGGAAAAGGCGATGTACCAATGAATGCTGGAATACCATTCTATACAATTGATAATAATCCTGTGTATCCATCAAATATTTCTTGTTTAAGTAATATGTCCGCGGGAAATAATTGTATATTAACTTGGCGCATCAACGCTACAGGACTTGCTAATAGTACTTGGTTATTTTATGCTACTGCTAATCCTTTAATTTTCCAATCATATGTTAATCAAACAGTTTCTTCAGGAGTTAATATTACTATAATTAGCAATCTTGCGCCTATTGTGCAATCAGTATTTATTACTCCGAGTGAACCATTATTCTCTGATAATTTAAGTTGCAGTTTTAATATTACAGATCAAAATGTTGGTGATACTTTAAGTGCTGTAGTAAATTGGTATAAGAACGGGGTTTGGGCATATGGAGAAACTATTGGTGTTATTGATAGCGTGTTTGGAACTTCTGTAGTAGATTCCAGTTATTTGAATATTGGAGATACATGGAATTGTAAAGTTACACCTTATGATACAATGGCGTATGGTATTGACGCATATTCTCAAGATGTGTTAATATTACAAAATATTCCTCCAAAAATAAAAAGTATGGATTGTCTAAAAAATAATCAAATATGGGTTCCATGTTCATCAATGTTATATAATCAAACTATTGGAAAAGTGCGTGCAAATTGTACGTCAAGAGATAGTGTTCCTTCGAATGTTACATTTACATTCAAAAATATTGAGGATTCTAATACTTTCTTTTCTGGAGTAACATATGATAACAGCACAGGCTATTGGGTATTTGATAATTCTGATTTATTATTACTAGATTCTGGAAATTTTAATTTATCGGTATCATGTACTGATGTTAATGGAACTACTG
>Ga0265322_10000035_pt1 | contig 80610 bp, 89 predicted proteins | sample 41222metaG_FD_193584 | JGI IMG/M metagenome (GOLD analysis project Ga0265322, IMG submission 193584) | Rhizosphere microbial communities from Carex aquatilis grown in University of Washington, Seatle, WA, United States - 4-12-22 metaG | ecosystem: Host-associated > Plants > Roots > Rhizosphere...
GCGAAAGGATATATGTATACTATCAATGCTAGAGGTCATGGCCAAACTATAGTTGTTCAAGCAACGAAAGGCGCTGGACAGAAAACAGGAGATGCAGGATACTTACCATTCTATTCAACCGTAAATTATACTGAAATAGTCTTAACATATCTAAATACCGATCACATCTATCCGATACTAGAGGTACCAGATGAAAACAGGCAGTAAAAATACAAGACACAAAAACGAGAGGATAAAAAGAGTGAAGATAAAAAAATATAGAACATTAAAGAAAAAGAAGAATATGATTAAGTCTGATATAATTACATCTAGCATGATTGAACATTCGCAAATATTAAAATCCAGAACGCTTGAACATTCTCAAGCTAAGCCAGAAGTGGTTGCACCAAAAACAAATAATCCGTCAACTTCATCTATTAATGAAAATATTGCAACAAACTATTGGTCTAAACATTGGAGTATATTCAAGAGAAGTTTTAGGTTTGATTCAATGCTATTAAAATTAATACTTACAGACATTGGGTTTATAATAACATTATTTTTATCATATGTTTTGATATATTTCTTCTGGATAAAGAATATGCTTTCCGTGTCATATTTGATGAATATCTTAGATACTGCTCAAACATCTGCTGTCTCATCATCAGAAGTTATGAATGCTTGGACTCATTTTATAACAACGGTGATTTTTATAGTGTTGCTGATAATATTACTTTATATGATATTGCTAAGCATATATAGTGCATTAAGTCATATATTCATAACAAAAAATAAGCTTGGCGCAAAGTTATTCGTAAATTTTATATACATCTATGCTATATTGACATTAATATATTTCTTGTTGGTATTATCGATATTTTATTTGTCAAAGAATATATTGTTGATAGCTTGGGGAGTATTAATATTAACTCTAATATATCTATACTCTTTATTGATATTTTATCTAGTGACGAATGATGGTAATATCTCAAAAATATTTAGTCATGGCTTTAAAAGTATAATTAAATTTCATAATACACTCCCACCAATATTGCTCGCGTCAATAATGTTTGCAATTTTGTTGCCAATATTGGATATAATATTTGGATGGAACTATCTGATATTTTTCCTTGCAATCATGATTTCATTATTGTATTTATTAAACTGGATGAAAAAGTATCTGCACCACATAATACATTCATGAGATGTAAATAAGATTAAATGACTATAAACAACAAAGATAAATTGACAATAGTCATCTGGATAATCAATAAAAAGAAGAGGTAAGATGAAAACACATAATAAGAGAGGACAAATAACTCTGTTCATAATTCTCGGATTAGTCTTATTGATAGGTGCAGCATTATATGTTTATTATACTAATAAAGTCCAGATATCTACTACAACTGTTCCAAAATATACAGGAGATGCAGGGCAAGTGCAGACATTCGTCGATAATTGTATAGAACAGGTCGGCAGGCAGGGAATAATAGAACTTGGACGACACGGAGGATATATCAATCCATTAAGCAGAGCATATACACTCACATCATTGAATTATGATCAGACAGACCAATCTGAATCAGACATGGCTTTTTTGAATAGCAATGATATTTCAACAGGCATACCTTATTGGTATTATTATAAATCTGATAATAGTTGCTGGCATTGCGATGTATCATCATTAGCGCCAACAGTTCAGCTCATGGAAGCGCAATTAGGAGTATATGTAGACAATAATCTTGATCAATGTCTAGATAATTATAATTCATTGAAAGATCAAGGATTTGATATATCTGTTGTACAGAACAGTACAACGACTGCAAGCATACTAGATTCCAAAGTAGATTTTTTGACAAATTATACGATTCAAATAGTTAAGGATGGAGACACGAAGTATATACAACTATTCTATACGGAAGTAAATATACCCTTGCTACAATATTATTTGATTGCAACAAATATAACACAGAACGAGATTAATAACGAATATCTTGATGTATATGCGTTATATTTATTAGGTCAATACAACGGTCCAGAAAGCGATAAGCTTCCACCATTGAGCGGGTATACTACAGGGTATGATTCAATATTCTGGTCAAAAACAAATGTACGCAGGCTATATGAATCATTATTGTCTTCATACATACCATTCTTCAGAATAAAAGGGGCTGTGAACGATGTCAATGTTTCAACAAAAGCTCCGATTGAATCAAAGATGTATGGTGGAATGAGCCTTAATATGTTTGATAAGAATAGCGAGATATATAAGAAACTAAAATATCTAGAGATAAGTCATATTTATCTTGGACAGTCGATATATCTGGATGTTCGTCCAAGCAATGGAGATTTAGTAAGTCCGTCTGTAACTCAAGACACTTTACCGTTCGGCAAGGCAATGTTGACTGTTGACCCAGACCAGGAATATAATTTTTTCTATGACATATCTTATCCTGTGGTTGTGGAGATAAAAGATACTAGACCGAATAATGAGTATGAATTCATGTTTGCTCTTCAAGGAAATGTTAAGGAGAATAAGTTGATGTCAGATTGGCTTTCTGGTCTCGGGACTATACCTTGGAATAATGAATATGTGAAATTAAGAAATGACATTCCAAATGGTACAGTATTTATAGATCCGGAAACAGGCGAGAACGTATCTTATGAGCCAATAACTTCTACGCAAAACTTTTTCTGCGATAAGTCCCAAAGAGTATCAGGCGATATAAAGTTAAAGACGTATGATTCAGTAACAGAAAAATCTTTGAGTGATGTCAGTATAACATATGGTTGTGGTACATACGCCAGTTGTTATATAGATGCAACTAGATATAATGTCACAGTGAATGATTCATATTTTGTTGGAAAATTGCCTTTATGCGTTAATGGATATCTTGAATTGGAAAAGGACGGATATTTAACAAAAAGAATTGTATTGACGACAGAATATCAGCAGCCGGACTATCTCGGATCAGTATATCTGGAGCCGATTACTACAAAGAATGTTACTGTGAAGAAATATGATGTATCGAGAGTAGGAAGCGCTGGTAATGATTACAGCTTGGGGCAACTGATGAACCTATCAATTAATGATTCTGTAATATTAACTTTTGAGAAAATAACTTTTGATCCATTGGAAGAGCCTTGGTCTAAGACATTGATGTTTGGCAAAGATGCCGTCAATGTTAGCGAAGTCCAACTAGTTTCTGGAGCATACACTGTAACTGCGCAATTATTGGACTATAATGGAGTAACTATACCAAAAGATTGTCAGAGGATAAAAGTTAAAGGAAGAGATGATATTCTCGTTCCAGATAATGATATAAAAATAGATGTTGCAATGCAGGGTGGTGTAACGTTTAATGAATCTAATCCGTTTATTATAACAACTGAAGATTTACTCAGCAATAAAAGTTTAGAATTTTATGTTGTGAGAATGCCTAATCCAAGATGTTTAAATGATATGAATGAACCATCATTAACAGGATACATGGCTAAAAAATATAGAGTGGAACTCACACCAAAGTTTAAGTAAGAAGCAGAGAATTGTAGATGGATGGTCATACTTTTTTTATTTTTAAATTAGTTATTGTTCTTTCTATCGATTGTCTTATGAAGTTCCATTAGATGTATTGATTGTTGGTGGCGTTTCTGTTACTGGTGCTGTACTAACTATATCCATTATGGTTACTGGCTCAGTATAAGTGTATTCGTATGTTTTTACTTGTGGATTCGTATTTTGTATAATTGCAGGATTGAATTGATTATTTAGTTCTAGCATCATTTCAGTATTATTTTCTGCATAATACTTGTCCATTAATTTTATTATCCTTAATTGATCACAAAGCGATTTGCTACTATTATCTGTGATTTTATTACATATGTCTAAATTTCCTTTATTCATTACAAATGCTAGATAGCAGTTGTCTCTATAATCTACGCCTGTTATTCTGTCACAATATGCATATAGATTGCTATTGTCAGCGACAGTACTATAACATATGTCTTTTTGTTCGATAGATACTAATTTGGAACAGCTAGTTGCTGCTAATTCTGGATTAGTTTGAGCGGATTGTTTGACTTCTGTCAGTACTTCACCAAATGTTTTACCTGTGTTTGTCGTTGGTGTGTTTGTATTCTGGTCATTATTATTAGGATTGGTGCCTGGATTATTATTGGTATTCTGGTCAGTGTTTGTGTTGGTTTGTGGGGTAGTTATTACAGGAGGGACGTATGTTGCTGGTTTTTTCTCCTCAACTTTTTGAACAACTTCGAACTCACTTACACTCTTTGCTTGTTTATTACCATAGTCAGATATTGCTTGTAAATAATATTTTCCAGGTAAAATACTTTTTGGTAATTGAATATTTCTATTTACGCTTGCTGTTGTTTGGACTGCCAATGTTTCTTCTTTACGTGTTATAACTTTACCCGTATCGTCAACAACCAAATATTTAATTGTGTAATCAAATTTCTGGGTAGAACCCATATTTGTAACGTATATTTGGAAATTAATAGTTTCACCAGGCAAATAAGAATAAGCAGTATTGGTTATAGTTATATCCATTAATGAATCTTTAGGTTTGAATATACTAAAATTTATTACACCAAACACAATAATTCCTATAATAATTATTGCTGCACTAATACCTATTATTGTACCTCTAGAAATGTTTACTTCATGTTTGACATTTATATTGACATTATTTAAATCATTAGTAACTTTATTAACGATGTTTGGATTGAATCCTTGACGGAAAAGTGCGTTTTTAATAACTTCGATATTGTATCCATGATTTAATTGTGTTTGAATATAATTTTTTAATTGCATTTCAAGAGCAGGATTAGTAATATTGGTATTATTATTTGTCTGAAATCCTTGTTGACTAATATTAGAACGATTAGTGTTAATCTGATTGAATTGCATTATTGCATCATCAACATCTCTTTGTGGGGTATTATTCGCTATTAGAAATTGTCTAATTCTATCAACACCATAGCCCTGGCCAACGTAATATTTAATGTACTCTAATATTTTAGGATTAATATTTACTCACCCCTATAACTATACTCTACTATATCCACAATTAGAATGCGGTGTTTTTAAAGTTGATGGAAATCGTGAGCGATTTCCAGCACTCAAAAACCACAGTTTTTGTTGTGATGAAAAAATTAATTAAAAAAATAAATGGTAAACTTTTGAACTCAATTTATATGCTCTTTATTTAGGCTTTGGCTTTTCATATTTTTTAATATCATTATCGTGTTGTAAAACATAATTCTCATCAAGTTTTCCACCTGACTGTATGTGATTTGCGTAATGATCCAATGCAGATGAAACATCTACTGTCTCTTCAAGAGTATAACCTGTTTTTTCTAGGGCACCTCTTACATGAGATTTTACTTTTGAGTGACGTGCTGTATTAGTATATAACTCGTTTGTTATCCTGCTTATTTTTTGTAAATCTTTTACAAGATTATGAGCCATGGCTCCTTTAATCTGGTTATATTTTTTTGCCTTTTTAATATTTTTATAATTATCAATCAAGTCTTGTTTAATTTCGTTATAGTTTATTCCCTTGCCCGCAGCATATTCTTGAAGTCTACGATGATCTTGATATATTTCTAAAGCGGCTTTATTCACTACTCCTTTCTCATCCGTGAAGTCTGCTTCTACCATTGCAAGCAGTACTTTATTAACTAACTCTGATGATTCTAAATTTAAATCTTTTTTACTTAACGCATATCTTTTTGGCGCACCAACTGTTTTTTCTGACTTCCCACGCTTATCTATTAAGTAAGAATTTTGTACACTTTCAAACCTATCAAGATATCCTTGTTCTTCATGTTCGTAGCCCTCTCTTCTGTCAGCATCTTCTGGCGTATTAGCATGATGTTTTTCGTATTGTTTTAGTAAATCTTCAGTCTTCATTAATATGAATGGATCCACAAAAGGTTTTTCTTCTTCTTTCTTTTTTTTGTCAGCCATATATTCCACCTTCGATTAGTATTTTAATTAGTATTTATTTTTGAATAGTGATTCTCAGTGTATTTTTTATATAAATCTTTCGTTTTTCTATTTTACTCAGGATGAATCTACAGTAATCAATAATAATCATTACCTTTATAAACTTCTATCTGTTAATTTGAAAATATTTTAATCAGATAATTAAATTAATTTTGTGGGTGATACATCATGGTTAAGAGTAATAAAAAGAAGGATGAGAAGGATTCTAAAAATTATAAAGTAAAAGATTTTTCAGCTAAAGATTACACATCAAGTGCTATTTCTAACCCGATGTTGACCGAATCATCGTCTGGACTGGATGCACAACTTCCTTCTGATATGCCTGTAGAAGCAAAGAAAAAATTGACTGAATTAAAAGGAAAATTAGATCAATTTCAAAAAAAAGTTTTAGATAAATTTTCAGATTACGTTTTGGGAATATCGTTATTACCCCCTCCAAAGCCTGAAGTAAATCCGGAAACTGGTAAGGGAGAACCAGTGGATAAAAACAAGATATATTTATTGACGTTAGTTGATGATTCTGACAGTAAAAAGATGTCTAAAGAAGAATTGAAAGAAAAGTTATCAACTATAATACAAACAATGGCTGAAGAAGTCGATAAGAGAATTAGCGTAGAAACAATGTTACTTACAGAATTATGGCAATCATGTTATGACGCTAAATATGATTACTTGCAAGCAATAGCTATGGGAATGGCCATATATGATAAGGGTATGCTTGCTGCTATTAAGATTTCTGAAGTTCATAAGAGTATGGTTCTAAAAAAGTTCGAGAAGTATATTGTAACATATGTTCTTGCAGGATCGCTAGTGCAAGGTAGGGCGACACCTAAATCAGATATTGATGTGTTTATAGTAATTGATGATACTGATGTCAAGAAGATGACACGTGCAGAATTAAAAGATAAATTAAGAGCTATAATTATAGGAATGGGAATAGATGCCGGAAAAATGACAGGAGTAGAGAATAAAATAAATATTCAAGTCTATATTTTGACAGATTTCTGGGAATCGGTCAAAGAAGCAAATCCAGTAATATTTACATTCTTAAGAGATGGTGTACCATTTTATGATAGAGGAATATTTATGCCTTGGAAACAATTATTGCAAATGGGTAGAGTAAAACCTAGTCAAGAAGCGATTGATATGTTTATGCATTCAGGAGATCAGATGCTCGAGCGAGTTACATACAAGCTTACAGAAATTGCAACTGAAGATTTCTTCTGGGCTACAGTCACACCAACACAGGCAGCTATAATGCTCTATGGTCTTCCTCCACCAACACCAAAAGAAACACCTGAAGTGTTGAGAGATATTTTTGTTAAGAAAGAAAAAATGCTTGAAGAGGAATATGTACAAATAATAGAGCGTGTACTAAAAATACGAAAAGATATAGAGCATGGTGATAAAAAATTTGCTACAGGTAAAGAAGTTGATTCTTTAGTCGAAGATTCGAAAAAATATTTGAAGAGAATGAATGAATTATTTAAGCAGATTGAGAAATTGAAAGAAGAGGAAGGAATAAAACATAATTACGAGGGTATTGTCACAATCGTGAGAGACATACTAAAACTTGAAGGAGTAGAAAAAGTCAGTGATGCCGATATTATAAAAATATTTGAGGCTGAAGTAGTACATAAAGGTTTGATTCCTGAAAAATATTTGAGAATTTTAAAGGATGTTATAAAGGCAAAGAAAGATTATGACATGCGTAAACTGAATAAGACAGAAATATACCAAATCAATAAGGACGCAAGAGAATTAATAAAATTCTTAGTAGAATATATTCAGAGAAAACGCGGTAGAGAATTAGAGAAAGTTAAAATACGTGTAAAACACGGCAATAGGTTTGGAGAAATAATATTGCTAGGAAAAGTTGCATATATAATACACGATGTGGATAATGAGGATAAAGAAATTAGTAAAGCTACAATCACAAGTGATGGTAAATTAATTGATATAACAGAAAGTTCACTTGAAGAGTTGGAGAAAGCTATAACAGGCACAGATGTTGTTCAGAAGACATTCATAAAAGAAACAATATTTGAACAATTGAAAGGAATATTCGGAAAAGATGTGGAAATACTAATAAATTATTAATGATTTAATTTATTGTGTTTATTGTTAGTTTTTGGATTTTAGATTTTTTTTCACATTTTTTGGTATTTTTTTAGTCAATTTTAATAACATTTTTAAAGAATATTTTATTTTGGTTATATTGGTGATGATGATGCAAACAGGTTATAAGGTAATGGACATAATGACAAATAAACCGATTACTACTTCTAGAGATATGACTCTAAAAGATGCTGCGGCAATTTTAAGTAAGGAAGATGTTAATAGCCTGCTTTTAGTCGAGAATAATCAACCTGTTGGAATAATAACTGATGAAGATATTGTAAGAAAGTGTGTTGCGTTAGGACTCGATTCTAAAAAATTAAAAGTTAAAGATATTGCATCAGTCGATATAATAACAATAAGTCCAGATAAAGATGTTTATGAAGCACTATCATTAATGAGAGAGAATGGCATAAGACAGTTGCCTGTTGTGGATAAGCAATTAGTAGGATTTTTAACTGTAAAAGATATATTGAAGATACAGCCTGATTTAATAGATTTGTGGATGGAGAACAATGAGATTAGAGAAGAGTCTAGAAAGATGCGAGAATTAGAGAGACTTGCAGAGGACGATGGAACGGATGGATTCTTTAGTAAATTGAAATTGAAACGTAGCTTCTTTGGTAAGAAGAATATCAAGAAAAATAATTCTAAAAAAAATAAATAATGTGATATTATGATTCCAAGACATGTAGCCGTAATTCTTGATGGTAACAGGAGATTCGCTAAGAAATTAATGTTAGAGCCATGGAAAGGACATGAGTATGGTCAGAAGAAGGTTGAGCAACTTTTAGAGTGGTGTAAAGATTTAGGAATAAAAGAACTTACATTATACAGTTTTTCTATACAGAATTTTAATAGACCGAAAGAAGAATTCGATTACTTAATGGTTATAATGAAGAAAGCGTTTGAAAAATTTTACGACGATAAACGTATTGAAGAACACAAAATTAAAGTTAGTGTTATTGGAAGATATAATATGTTTCCTAAAGATCTTGTTAAGGCAATTGATAGAATTGTTGAAAAAACTAAAAATAATAGTGGATTCAAAATAAATTTTGCTTTAGCGTATGGTGGAAGAGAAGAAATAACTGATGCATTCAAAAAAATTGCTAAAAAAATACAGAATGGTGAATTAGATCCTAAAGATATTGATGAGAAAGTAATACAAGAAAATTTGTATTTATCTTCAGAACCGGATTTGATAATAAGAACTGGTGGAGAGAGAAGAACAAGTAATTTTTTGATGTGGCAGTCTAGTTATAGTGAATGGTTTTTTATGGATAAAACTTGGCCAGAATTTACACAAGAAGACTTAATTGAAATAGTTAAAGAATTTGAACAACGGGAAAGAAGATTTGGAAAGTAATTAATTATAGTCTTGTATTTTGAGCTTTTGAATAGTTTATTCGACATCTTCGCTGAATATTTCTGCCTTAAATTTATATATTTTATTTTTTAAATCTTTCCATGCATCCTTGTTAAGACCCGCTTTTTCTGATACACATTCTAGAAATTGTTTTTGGTCAAAATGATATTCTGTAGCAACTTGTGGTAATAGTAATCCTGAACTCTCACCTTGAATTATTAATCCGTCTTTTCCTATCTCAATATCTTTTATATAATCTTCAGGTTCTTTTGCTTTTATTAATTCAGGTCTTGTTAGAATAGATATTTCGATAACTACATCTTTAAGTTCGTTTTTTGTGACTTGTGAAAATCTTGGATCTTCGAATGCTGCAGCTTTACTTGCTTCAATTATCTGCTCATATAATGGCATTATAGGCTTTGGAAATCCAATACATCCTCTTAACTGACCAGTTTTATGAAGTGTTACAAAACATCCTCTAAGCTGTGTTAAATGCCCAACTTTACTTACATCAGGATCATGATCCTTAAACGAAGTCTCAATAGCATCGCGAGCTAATTTCAATAATAACTCTTGATCCTTCTTATTTAAGACATATGTCTTTACCATTTTTAGAGTAAAACCCTTGACTATTTATAGGTTTTGAATCGTGCTTGAACAAGCATGAATCTGTTGACTATTATGCGATAGTACTGTACCTAAAACAGAATAGATAAGTATAATAAAGGATTATTTAAGCTTTTATTTTCTTAATATCTTCTAAGAATGATTCGTTTTTCTTCTCAAGTTTTTTCACAGCATCAAGTAAGACTTTCTCTGGATCTTTATCTTCTGTTTCTACTATAAATCGTGGTACGCCAACAAGTGGGTGCTCGACGTTATATGCAGAAATTTTTATAGCTTTATCGTTCCATAGTTCTTTCTTTAACGCACCAGAAAACGTATGATCAGCACCGACTAAGTCAAATACTAATCTTTTTTTACTCTTCTCGATAACTCTCAATTCCATACTTAAAGGAAATAGGATTTATTTATAAATCTTACTATACGAAATCTTTAGGAAAATTTTGAAGGTCAGTGCATATAATTATTATGTATTCAATATTATCTTATTAGATAATAATAAGTAGATTATGTTTAATTTATGTTTAACAATAATATTTAAAAACAAAGATGTTATTCCAAAATAAGTCTGTTAAGTATTTAGTGTGGGGGTTAGAATGTACGACAACAAAAAGTTGCGTGAAGCTTTTAGTAAGATTCGTGAAGAGCGTGATGAACATCTAGAGAGTATTAATGATCTTACAAATGAATTGCAGTCTGCATTTGATTATATTTCTGATTTAGAAAATAAGTATGAGAAAATTAAAGAGATAACTGATGAACTGCAAATGTTCAAAAATAGTCTTCTATTAAACGATAAGTCTCACTTTTCAAATATTATATTAAGTTTAGATGAGCAGAAATTATTCTTATGCTTATATGTATTTGGCGAGAAAGAGCCATTGCCATTCAAGTATTTAACTAATAAATTAGCTCTTGAGCAGGACCCTATAAAATTGATATTATCCTCGCTTCTTGATAAGAAAATACCCATAACTAGAGAAAAGATAGGAACGGAATGGTACTTTAATATTGATTCTAGATTCAGAGAGCTTCAAACTAAAGAGAATTTTATAAAGATACATGAGTCCGTGTCTAAAGGCATATATGAAAAGAGTTTGAATAACTTCTTCTAATGTGTGTTGTACTACTGGCTCTACTTTTTTATATTTTGATGTACTTTTTGCTTTTTAGACAGTTTTCAAATCTGCTTAAAATATTTAGTTCTGTATACTCACTTTCTATTTTTATTTTGTGTTCAGATTAACTTTTTTGTTGTTTTATCAGGCTGTGGCTGTTAATTTTTCTATTTTTGTTTTATTTTTATTAGATAATATTTCGAATTATTTATTATTATTTTTATCAATTTTTTGAAAAATTTTTTATCGCAGATTTTTCTTATATTTATATTTATTGTATAACCAATATATTGTTCAAGCAATATATTGTATAGGCAATATATATGCTTTTCTGTTAATTTATATTTACTGATATTTTCCGTCGATACAATTTTTTAATAGGAAAATATATAAATATGTAGATATATGAAAAATGATGAAAAAGTCTAAACAAATGATTAGTAAATCTACATCTAAATCTGTACACCAATCTTCACCGAAATTGGTTCCTAAATATATTGAAATGCGCGGATTTTTGAGTCTTTTTATACTTCACGAGCTCAACGGTGAATCTTTATCTGGTGATGAACTTGCACATATAGTTGGTGGTCGTAAGAACACAACTTTGACTCCTGGAACAATTTACCCTGCTTTAAAGCGTCTTCGTCGACAAAAGTTAGTTCAATATCGAAGAAATGGTAGAAAAAAGATGTATTATTTGACTGATCAGGGTAAAAAAGAACTTAAGGCGCTTTATTTTGTCTTTAATGAGTTTTTTAAGGGATTCAAAAAGAAAATGAAATAAATATTTTAGGTTTTGATTAAATTATTTAGTTTTATATTTAGTATGTTCATGACTAAACATTATAATATTTGATTAAAGTATTTACTTTTTAAACTAATACTTAAAATATTTAAGAAATAATTAAAAAAATAAAAATAATTTTGTTTAATCAGGGAATAGATTTTAATGTTTACTGTGCATTTGTCTGTTTCTATATTCTCCTAAAGCCATATTTCTGAATTCACGTACATTGGGCATTAAACCATAAGGAGTTACTCGTCTATTTGTCCATAGATTATTAAATACGTTTCTGCTTCTTGACATGAAATCTATTTGTCCATAACCATTTACGTACATAAAACTTAAGCTTGCGCCTTCTCCAGCTCCTCTATATAAGCATGGTCCTATACCATCAAACATGTATACCATATTCTCCTCAGGCATATATGTTTTATTGCATAAATTTTGTTCTGCTTGAATTCTGTTATACTCATCCACACTCATACTATTGGCTGGTACTCTAGTTGATACTGTTTTATCATCTATTGATTTTGAACTGGTTCTTTTACCTGATCCACTATATGCAGATTTACCTTTACCAGTGCTAATACTTCCAGAACCGACAACCATATTTCCGTTATTAGTGTAATTTACGACTGACGGAGTTTTAGCATCACAATTCTTTTGTCCAAGTTGACTTCCGCCCCAAACTAATAATCCACCAACAACTATTGCTCCTAGAGTATATCCTGCTCCTTGCAATCTATGTTTTCCTTTCTCTTTATTATTCATGTATTGTCTGAACTCTTGTTCATTCTGCTCATCGAATTTTGAAGTTGTCATTGTATAATTCCCCCTTATTTTATATAAAATTGACTTTATTTATGTAGTATAATACAACTAGTTTAAATATTTTACGATTTTGTAGTGACAAAACTTATTCATACTACGTAATTGAGAAAACTTAGACTGGCTTAAATCATTTAATCAAAAAGCATATTTTTTATTTTTATATTCAATAATTAATTACTTAAAATATTTAATCAAAACTAATAATATTTATAAACTTTTTTGCTTTATTTTTCTTCTGTTTATTTTTATAGGTTTATACGAAAAATTTATATACTTAGGGTTCCCTAAGTAGACAAAATGATTAAATCTCCGTCATTAAAAAAACCAAAAGCCGCAATATACGTCAGAGTAAGCACTGATGAACAGGCAAAAGAGGGTTATAGTTTGAACGCTCAAGAGTCTGCTTTAAAAGATTATTTGATGATGATAGGTTATGATGTATATAAAATTTATAGAGATGAAGGTAAGTCTGCAAAAGATATTTTACATAGACCTGCATTGCAGCAATTGCTTAAAGATGCTGAAAAAAAGTCGTTTAAAGCGATAACAGTATACAAGCTTGATAGATTTAGTAGAAGCTTAAAAGATTTAATCTTGACTATTGAGATGCTCAAAAAACTAAATATTGACTTCATATCAATGCAAGATAAGATAGAAACAGCATCAGCATCAGGAAAACTAATGTTTCATATTATATCATCATTCGCAGAATTCGAAAGAGACATCATAAGTGAGAGAACAAGATTCGGAATGACCGAAAAAGCGAAAGAAGGTGGTGTAGTGAGTAAAGCTGCGTTTGGTTATGTAATAAAAGATGGAAAATTATATGTTGATAATGATAAAAGAAAAGACGTAATTGATATTTTTACGGATTATGTTGAAACAAACAAAAGTTTAAATCAGATAGCAAGAGAGCACAAATTAACAGTAAGCGGACTCATAAAAGTATTAAGCAACAGGATATACATTGGCGATATAAAATTCAAGGAGAGCTATCTTGGTACACATGAAGTCATCCTTGATAAGGAATTATTTGAAAAGGCACAAGCAAAACTTCATAGTAATTCTCATGATCGTGTCTATAGCAGGCATATTAACTTTATACGTAAACTAGATCCGAACATCAAAAGTGAGAGTTTAAATGAATTTGCACTGGCTTTAGCCAAGAAATCGATATCTTGTACAAAAAAATATGTGAAAATAGAAGTTTTGGATGAAAAAAAGTTATTATCTATACCTGAACCATATAGATTACAAAAATATGCTGTAAAACAACAATTATTGGAAGAAGGATTTACTGAAGAAGAAATATCCTATAATCGAGTATTTGTCAACGCAGACAAGGTTGATATATATGCAGACGGAGATAGAAAAATATACATAGATTGCACGACAGAAAACATAAGTAAAATTATGGATTATGTTAATAACGGTATAGAATATTGGCTGGTTCTTAATGGAGAATCTGATACGGTTCGATTATATACGTTCAAGAAAACAGAAGAGTAGTTCTTATATATAATATTATAGACGCTCTTGTTTTAAGTTTTAAGTGATCTTCCAATGATGTCCACACATTTTTCTATGTCGGTTAAAGTTTTTGACATTATAGTATGGAATTCATCTGTCATTCCTTTCACTTCTTCTCTTAAATCACTTAAGAAAACAACCAACGTTTCTATATTCTTATTTTTTTGAACTTCAAATAATATTACTTGTAAATATCGTTGGAAATAATACGCTAATACGCTATTATTCAAATACTTTTCATCATCATCAATTTTAGATCTTCCCTCACAATATTTATTCCATCTTATCATATATTTTTCTCTAGTCATTTCCGGTCTTGCAATATTTTTCAAGAAGAAACATAATTCTTTTGTATCAAAATCGTTGCTACTATCCTCTTCCCATATTTTTTCAATTCTGTATACTTCTTCCTTAAATTTTTGAAGATATATAATGTTTTGATAATATATTATCTCTAATCCTAATATTCCTACATTTGTTAATATGTTTTTTGTATTTGTATCAAAGAGTGTTATCAGATTTTCTAGTATATTTTTACCTTCTTTACCATACTTTACAGGGTCTCTCTCAATTAATATTATAACATCCGATTTTAATTTCAAAAATCTTTCAATACTATACACTTGTTCTAATAAATTATTTGGTAAACTTTTATCTTTAGGTATGCCTGTAAACGCGTTCTCAACCTCTTCTCTGAACTCTGTAGTATTAACAATTACTTTTCTTAAACGATCTTTACTTATGACTGCACCTTTATCAAGTGCCTTAATCTCAGTTAATATTTGTTTATATTTATTATCTAATTCAATTATAATCTTCTGTGCATTGATAGCTGCTTCATCAACTTTTTTACTCGGTTTTTCTTTTTTAATTATTGGTTTTCTAGTTTTTTTCGAACTACTACTATTACCTGTACTAATATTTTGTGGAGCAGTTTTATGTTCTATACTCTGGCCAGCTTCTTTGAATGGCGTTGGTATTGCTTCAAGCATACGTATCATTTCAGCTATTGCTCCTCTATTCATCACATCATTCTCAGGAATTTTTGTTAGTGCTTCTTGTAATATTCTAATTACTTCTGAAACTTCTTCTGTTGAACTGCCTTCAAGTAATGTTTTTTGCAATTCAGAATCTATCTTATAATCTGTAATTCCGTTTTGTTTGGTTATTAATTCACCACACTTTTTAATATCTTCATCACTAGCTGTTTTATTTTCAACTTTAGATTTTATGCTGTTTAAATTGGAATTTTGTTGTTCTACTATTACTCTATGTGTTTCCGTTTCATTATTCTTACCCTTTACCGATGAGTCAAGTTCCGCTATGTAATTATCATAAATAGCATCCCTTCTAGCATTTGAAGTTTCTTGTCCGGGTGTTTGATTATCGCTCATTTTATGGTCCTGCTCGTGGTACTATTGGATTTGGTGGTACCCTTCTGAAATTATTAACAGTATCTCTATTGAAGGTAGCTATTCCTGTTCTTAGTAATACAAAATTGTGTAATGCATGTATTATTATGTTTCGTTGTATTGGAGTTAATCTTAGGAAATCAGGGTTAGCTGTTACATTATTAAATAAAGTTGTAATTTCAGACGATATAGTTTGAAGTTCAGCACGTCTTGAAATATATCTATTAACATCCATAACTGTTGGAGCATATGCGTAGTGTCCAGTATATGCTAACCATCTTCTAACTAGAAGAATTCTTGCATAATCAACAAAATTTGGTCCTCCAGTTGAAGGTGTTCCCCTATATAAATTATTGAGTGCTCCTATTCTTGGATTGATTGTACTAACAAGATACGTTAGTAAATATGTTGGATTTGCATCAACAACAAAAGGAACGTCTCCAGTTGTCGCTATTACTTTACTTGCTCTAGAAATTCTTCTAAATGGATATGTTATAACTGTTATAGTATTATTACCCGAGATTGATGGATAAACTCCTGGCATAAAAGGTGTATTATGTATTCTATTTCCACGAACTCCACGTACTCTGTCGCCAAGGATGCGATTATTTATTCGTACTTCGTAATCATATCTTTTAGATAATCCTGGTCCAGAAACATTAAATTGAACATTTACAGGAGTTCCATGATCAGTGTAATGTGTGCTTCCATCTTGTAATGGTATTATTAATTCAACAGTGCCACTTTCGTCTTTTGGTGGTTTATCTCCGCCACTCGTATCATCGTCTCCATTAGGTTTTTTCTTAAACCAATCTTTTATTCCTGAATCTTTAAATGCACTTCCTGCGGAACCAACACCTTTTGTTAATACATTGAATAATTGAATCATTAGATTTATCGCGGCAATAAATGATGCAATTACAAGTATTGCTGATAGCCACGCAGCATTTGTATCTATCCATTTACTTAATATATTAAATGGAACAGTTAATAAACCATATATTATCAGATATGTTATTGATGCACTTATAGATTTATTATCTTCTCCGAATAATCCTAAAAATAGATTGTATAATAGTATTGCTATTAACAATAAGAAAATTATTATTGCTAATGGTTGAAGCATTCCAAGATAGAAATGACTATTCATCTCAACAAGCACCATAGAAACAGTTAATACTAATCCAATACCTACAGAGATAAGAGTAGATTCTTTTTTATTTTCTTTATATACTTTCAAAAAAACTAATTTTGCAAGACTTAGGAACAGCAGCAGATAAATTATAGCGTCTATTAGTAGATAATAATTCATATAGAATTGTCCTACATTAATATTTCTGAATGGAGACAGTATCGCATTAAGATCTATGGTTGCTGCATACGTAAAACTACTCAAAACAATCAATGAGATAAAGTACAGCAGTATCTTCTTGCTACTATTATTTTTCATTTCACAAATCACTTGATTTTCTTAATGGTCATATCTTGACTAGTTGATTTATAAATTTAGTCATATTTTGTGTCTAAAACACTTAAATCTAACTCAATAATATTTTATGCGTGTGGTGATTGCTGAATTTTTCCAAAAATTTTGGTGTATACCCAATAGATTATAGCCACAATTGCAACGATTATAAGGATATTTCCTAACTTAAATTTTGATTGATATTCGAATAATGTCATCGCTATTCCAAGTATTATTCCCATAATTGTAGGAACATTGCTTTCCTTAAATTTTTCACCGAATCCTACTTTAGCTACGCCGATAAATATTATAAAATAAAATACTGAATCTATAAGTTGATAATAACTATTATATGTTTCTACTATATGTAACCCTTGTAATGGTTTTAATGCATCGCTGAGACTAGCCACACCAATTACAGAAGATGTCAATATAATGCTTGCAAATAAGAAGATAATAATTTTACTCAAAGATTTATGCATCGAATACACCTCAAAGTTAATCAATTCTCGTCAAGCAGGTATATAAATGTTTTGGAAAATGGTACATTTTCCAAAGCCCAAAAAATTAAGAATTTTTTGATGTTTTCAAAATAAAAATTATAAGAAATTAATTAAAAAGAAATAAAAATAATTTACTTACCTGCGATACATCCGCTTAATGGTAAGTTTCTAAGGAATGTTATGTTACACGCAAATGCATCCCAAGCAAATGGTGCAGCAATTACTAGTCCTGCTAATATCAGTACATGTGGCCAATTTTCTCCAACACGTCCAGCGACAGCAGCAGCACCTTTTATTTTAGCAGCAGCGATTATGCCAACAACCACTCTTATCCCGATAGTAAACCAGAGATTATTTTGCCATCCGAGCATTGATTCAACCAATGGAATGTTCATGCTGATAAACGTGAATATAAACATTGTCGGAATTGCATGTAATCCATGCTTTAGCCAACCCATTCCGGCTTCGTCTTGATGGACAAATACTAATTCTAAAATTCCAAGAATAAGTCCGATGACAACTACAGGTACAATGACTATGCTACCCACAACCATATTTAATCACCCTTTTTTGTAATTATACAAAGTATAATACTAATTACCTTTATTCTAGAACTGTTCATATAAAAAGCTTACGGTTTCAATCTAATCGGGATGTAATTAATATAAAAATAATACATTAAATAATTAGATACAAGAAAAATTTATTCTATTTTTACTTTTCCGCCTAATGCTTGACCAGGAATTGCTTGTTCAAATACTGCTCTTAATGCGCCACTATTACCATGTATTGCATTTATTTTGCCGACAATATCCTTCTTACCTGTACTATATATTACTTTTTTGCCGACAAACTTCTTAGCCTTGTCTTTAGTATCCACTTCGTGCACTTTAACAACCAAATGATTATTGGTTTGTCCTGTACTGTTTCGACGATAATTAACAATTGTTCCTTCCATGATAAAAAGAAGATTTGACTTATTTAAAAAGGTTATGGTTGATAAAGGGCTCCTTTCAAAATCTAATCGTCGCACGCTCGTGTAGATAGTTTCTAATATTGGTTTTCGAGTTATTTTAAATCGCTAGATATATTTATAACTCGCTAGGTGCAGACTTTTTGAAAGGAGCTGGCTGATAAAACGCTCAGTATACGACATCAGATTACTTATATTTAAATCAGATATATTATTACAGGAACTATTAAGCACGCCATTGACTGTGTTCTTTGAACTTTTACTATGCCTGGAATCATTCCGATGGCCGTAGCAGTTATTAAAACAATTAAACCTTTCCAAGATGTTAGTGTAATTACAAGTATTGTTACAAAGGTTATTATAGCTAAGACTAAAATTTTGTAGTTTATTCTAGATATTATTTTCGAAAATATTCTTCCAAACCATAATGCTAACACTGTGGAAATGGCTCCGGCAATGAGTGCTGTTATAAGAAATATTATTATAGTATTTAATGTAATTTCAGGCAATAAAGTTGCTATCACAATTACTGCACCATTTCTTGCTTTATCTACGGTATATAACGCTACAAGACTTAAAATAAATCCTGATGTGCCAATACACCCCATAAGCATCATAAATCCTTTATCGCCTAAATCTTTAAAGAATTGTACGCTCATGACTGCAGCGATACTGCTTGATAATCCCGGGAATGTTGATACAATAAATGCTGAAATATTTCCTGCAATAAGACTTAAAAAAGTCTTTTTTCCTTCGAGTTTGGTATATGTGTCATTATTCTGTTCTGGAATAATATTGTTATCTTTCAAACTTATTATTAGCGTCGCTATTCCGAACAATCCTGAAAGTAGCGGAAATAATGGATCTTTCAAACCCATACTAAAGATTGTGAGTCCTAGAACTGCACTCAATATGAAAACAAAAATTGCCCAAAACTTTTTCTTATCACGCCAAATCATAAATATACATGAACAAATAAGTATTATTGCGAAATATCTTTCAAAACTATGATAAGTATATTTTGTAATAATATACAGTAATGGAAATAGTATTATACCAAGTATTAATCCTAGAAATGATCCTATTGTAAATAGTTTTACAGCCATTAATCCATTTCCGCGAAGCAAGTATCTATGTCCTGGCAAAACTCCAAGAATGGTATTTTCATCTGGTGCGCCAAGAAATATTGATGGTAATGCGTCAAGAAATGTATGCGTTACTCCGACTACGATAATATATACACCAAGCGTTAATAAGTTTATATGAAACTGTTCAATCATAAAAGAACTTGCACTAAGAACAAGAAGAGAAATCATGTTTATATGGATCCCTGGAGTTAGACCAGAAACAATTCCTGTCGCTACCCCGAAGAGGATTGCGATGAAAATTTCTATGAGTATCATTTTATTATCTTATCAGCTAATATCTGCATTCTTCCGTTATATTCTTGAACTGTTCCTTGAACTGTTACACTGTCGTTTACACTCAAATTTTGATTTTTATCGAATATGTTTATATTCATTACACACTCCTGAGTAAGTTTAATCGACATGCTGTTATTATGTACGTATACTTGCTGAATTATTCCTTTGACTTTAACGTATGAACTAACATCTTTGCTTGTTATTTCATTAAATGATTTCTCTGGAATTTTATCAAAATATGATAATAGTAGCAGTGTTGCGGTTCCTAGAATTCCTATAATCAATGCAATATTTAGCAAAACTTTATCCTCCATAATATGTGTATGTTGATATTCTTAATAAATTCTCATAACACTTTTTCGGAAGCGTTCCGCAATTGACGTATAGTGTCCGATTATGTTCTGAAAATTTTTATTAAGACGTGTATCTATAATATTTTTATGGTCGCAAAATTTTTTATACTAATATTCATTAAAGAAGATTCTAATGATTATGATATTCTATTAAGTTATCTTTCAAACAATTTGAATGTAAAAAAACTATCAGTTATAGCGCGGGGACTTCTTATAGAAGCAATATTCAAGGAGAAAGAGGATAGAAAAAAATGGTTTAGCAATATAGTACAGTTAGATGTTGACGAAATAATTTATTATGAAATATTATATAAGGAATTTTTGTTTAAGAATGAGGATGATACTAAGAATTATAATGAGAATAGTACTTAGTATGATTATTGAGATATGAAAAACAACGGTACAGGTCTTGAAAATTTTGTTTGCGAATTATATAAAGATTTAGGATATTCAGATGTAATTCGAGATTATAGATTAAGCAAAAATAATGGCGATGAATCTGCAAGAGGGCAGATTGATATAACCTATAAGCATTTTTTTGTGAAAAGGTATGTGGAATGTAAGCAGCGTTCTGACAGTCGCGTAAATTTTGATGATTATTCAAAATTTGAGACCACACTTAAGACTTTTAATATTCCAACTTATCTTGGTGAGTTAATCACAAACACTTATTTCGATGACAAAGTAAAATTAAGAGCTAAAGAGACCAAAATAAAATTGATTGACAGAGATGAATTATTACGTCTTGATGAGTTAAGAAAGTCAGGAATGTATATTTCATTAATGGTATTTAGATTTATAGATATTTTTGATAATAAAGGATTAAACGCTGCTATGAATTATATATATCATAGACAATTATCTTTAGATAAACAAATAACAGAATATACTGAATAGGCATATATAATGGTGTTTAGGTAGTTCATTTTTTAGAATTTTTTTTGATGAATTTATTCATTTCATCAAGTACTCTATCCATTTCTCCTTCATCCATACCGTGGCCTAGAAATCCTTCTTCTAACGTTTCAAACATTGAAGCGCCACATCCGATGCAATGCATACCATTCTCAATCATTATTGGTATAGCATCAGGATATGAGTCGACTATTTCTGCTATAAGTGTACTTTTACTAATGGGTTTACTAGAAGAGATTTTGTCTCTATCCTCCTGTTTCATAATGTTTAAACTGTGATCTTTGCTCATTTTGTTTGAATAATTTATTGGTATTATATACTTTGTGGATAAATATTACCATTGTTATTAACATACTTCTGATATATTATTTACTTTAAAAGTTTATTTTTTAATATACCCAACCCTAATTTCCATAGTTTTCTCTCTTTTAATAATGGTAAGATAAATTTACTTGGATAATCTCTATCGTGTTCTGATAAAATTTTGCTATTTTTTTCTTTGCTGAATATTTCTACAAGTTCGTTCGCTTGCTTGTCAGTCATTGAATTCATCCATTCACGCATTTTAAGACTTAATTGTAATTCTTTGCCTAAGGTGTTATTAAATTTTTTTGCATATGTTTCCTTATCTTCTGCCAATAATTTTCCTGCATTTAGACCATATATTATTCCGCCGTATGTTGTTGCTTTGACTTGTGTAGCTGAGTCTCCAATTAGAAATATATTTTCTTTGTGTTTTCTTAACTCTTGTTTTGGATTATATAATGGAATTATTCCTGATTGATGTTCTATGATTTGTGCGTCTTTGATTAATTTGTTGTATGCTTCATGAAGTCTGGAATTATTTTGTCCGACTATTCCGATTCTCGCAATTTTATTATCTTCTGGAACAATCCATGAAAATTCGCCAAGATTCAAGTGTATAATTGTTGTTCCTTCCTCGAGATCAGGATATTTTGCTCTGACTTGTAATCCTTGAATAAATTTTCTATTTTGAAATATATCTGCACTTTTTGCAACTTGACTATTTGGACCATCGCTTCCAACAATCATTTCTGTAGCATATGAAGATTTGGTGGTTTTGATAATGTATTCTTTGCCAATTTTTTGATATCCAAGAAATCTTTCATTCATATGAATTTTTGCACCTGAATCAACCGCTTTCTCATACAGATATTGGTCGAATGCTACTCTATCGAGAACTAAATCTTTCTTTTTTAAATCAATATATATAGATTTACCGTCGGGAGCTATAATTTTAAATCTGTCTGTTTTTGTAACAATCAAATCTTCAGGAATATGATGTAAAATATGTTTTACGCTGTCTGTTAATATTCCAGTGCAAGCTACTGGTTTTCCTATAACTTTATCGTCTTCAAATAAATGCACTTCATTTTTTTTAGCTGCAAGACTTGAATAATATGAACCTGCAGGACCCGCACCAATGACTGAAATCATAATATCAGTCTAATTTGCAGTATTATAAATTTTATTAAACAAAACTTTAAAAACCAGGTTAATATTCGTATACTTATGAATTTCCAAGATTTACATTCAGTATATGATTCAAAGCATTATTTAGATCAAGCTTTCAAGAAATCTAAACTTCATGGAGAGCATGTGTTTGCTAGAAGTTCTGGAGAACAAATGTTCAGAATTATGAAGACTGAATCGGAAAAATTGAAAGTATTTACAAAAGTTTTGCGCGAATATATGGACGAGATAGTTAAAAAATTTCCAAATATAGATAATCTTCCAGAAATATATACAGAATTAATTAGATTAACTCTAGATTATGATTTATTAAAGAAATCTTTAGGATCATTGACTTGGGTTACTAAAAGATTAGATGAATTGTCAGTACAATATCTTGGTTCTTTAAAGCGATGTGAAGATAGAGATGATATAAAAAAAATAATGGGCGGATATTATGGAAGAGTTAGTTCATTGATGCGTCAAGTCGATAAAAGTTTAGCTTATATTGAAGAAGCACGTAGAACAATGAAGAATTATCCTACGTTAAAGACTGATCTTTTTACTGTTGCCATTACTGGTTTTCCAAATATTGGAAAAAGTACATTACTTGCAAAATTAACTCCTGCAAAGCCTGAGATTCAAAATTATGCTTTTACAACCAAACAAATTAATCAAGGATATGCTAATTATGGTCTACGCAAAGTACAATTTGTCGATACTCCGGGAGTTTTAGATAGAAGTAAGATGAATAATATAGAATTACAGGCATTCCTAGTTTTGAAATATTTAGTTAATTTAATTATTTATGTTATTGATTTAACTGAACCTTATCCTATAAAAAAACAGGAAGAGTTATTGAAAAAATTAAAAGAATATGATAAACCAATAATAGTTTATTTAAGTAAGACCGATATAATCGACAAATCAATATACGATAAGGCAAAGAAGAAATATAAAGCAGTCGTTACAATAGATGAATTAAACAAAAAAATAGAAAAAGCATTGAAAGAACACTATTTTGATTGAGTTGCCATTTTTTTCGAATATGATTCTTTAATCATCATTTTTATGAATTTAAAGCCATTTATCACATCATATCTATTAGCTTCATTATTATTTTTTCCAATTAATCTCTTATCCATAGTTTTGTAAATATTTTCAATATTCATAAAAGAAAATTCAGGATATCCTTGTGAATAGTTCTGCCCTATCTCTTTTAACGTTTCTAAGAAATAAACTTTTTCTCTAGAATTAGCAAAAGTCAAGAGTTCAGATCTCTTAGTTATAACTTCGAGTGTTTTACTGATAGCATCGTCTTTATCTACAATCCATGCTACATTAAAATTTCTTGTAGTAACAATTGTACGATATTCAATGTCAGTTCCGATTGTTGGAGAATTAATATATCCGCTAAGAAGTATTACTTTTCCACCGCAATCCATAATTGATTGACCGTTTGTGCGACTATACGCTGAAACTGTTCCAATAGTTTCTGAAGGTACTTCATTCAATATTTTTGCAATATCAATAGTATCACGTGAATCAATCAAGACATATTCTGCAATGCCTCCTATTGGCGTCTTGTGCGCAGTAGTATAACCGTTGATTGCAATAATTTTACCGCTCGATTTTACAAGAGGACTGCCTCTAGGGCTATAATTGAAAACTACGCCATTACGAATATCTGTATCCATAGAAAACAGAATAAATAAAGAATTTAAAAACTTATTTGAAAGTAGTAAAAAAATTAGTTCTTGCTTTCAATTATTTGGCATTTGCAAGGTAACTTATTTTTACATCTGATTAATGCATCCTTTGCAATACCAAGATTCTTCTTATCAACACGAACAATAAATAATATATCATCCTTCTTGACTTGAGCTGCTCGTCCAATAACTTTACCATAAGAACCTGCCATACCAGTACTCATACGATCTGCACCCGCACCAGATGCTAAAACATTATCTCTTAACATATGATGAGGATGTTTTCTTAATTGGAAAAAGTATTCAGTTTTACCTGCTCTTGTTTCAAGACACTTGTTACCAGATTGTCTTGAAGATTCTAAAGCATTATCTCGAATTTGCAATTCTTTTTTAGAAATTAAAGTCAATGTATATTCAAATGTTTTATTAGGACTACCCATAATATATCTTACAACTTTACTATGTGGTGCTGATCTAATAAAATTCTTAGACCTAAATTTAGACTTTCTAGTATACGGTCTCTTTAAAACTTGATTATATGCTGAACCTTTTCTTAACTTTGCCATTTTGATAAACCTCTAAATATTAGATTAATTATACTCCATAGAAAAAGCGATTTATTTATAAAGCTAACCATTTTCCAGAAAAGTGGTGTCAACTACACAAACAATTATTTTCAGCCTCGTAGTGTAGCGGTCAATCATAGGGCCCTCTGGATAGCAGAAATGTTCCATCTCTGGAATTTCTTCTGCGAGAAGAAAGGCTCTGACCCCAGTTCGAATCTGGGCGAGGCTACTAACAATTATATGTCATCAAGGACCTCCCATGTTTTTTAAGCTTAAAAATACATGAATAACACGCTATATTATAACCGACAATCTACTACATCTAGAAGAACAAAAATATATTTATCTCAATTATATGTTTCTTTCGTATAACTATTTGTAGAATGTGTTTATTTGCAAACTGTTTTGTTCTTCTGATTTTGGTCTATGGATTGCATTACGTAGTACACTTAACCCGCTTTTAGTGTATCCCCATCCCGCGCCATAATTAAATCTTATGGTGTTTATTTCGCACTCTATTGGATCTGTGTTCTTGCCTGTAATCTCGAGTACTGAATCAATACTGCAGTCGATTATGCCGATGCCACAATAATTTTCATTCAAATATTCTCGTAATGCAAAAAATACTGGGTCTTTATCCATCTGACTATATAGACAGTCTATAGCTGATTCAAAGATCTTTCTTGGTGCATAATCAAGTATTCTGCCCCGGGTATCAAGTAAACGAAGTATTTCCTCGCTAAAAGGCATCCCATCAGGTTTTATCATGAATAATGTTCCGTTCATAATCAAATGAGACTATTCTCTGATTATTAAATATATCTAAATATATTTAATTTCCGTAAATCTTCCGGATTTAGTAGGCAAAAATTTATAAATCCCTTTAATTATCACTTGATAATGAGTACACTGGAGCGACAAGAATGAAAATTTTTAGAGAAGAAAAATTTGGCGGAATATTGTATGATACAGAAACATTAAGATACTCTTTAGTCACAAAAAAAGACACAAAAGCCGATACTTTCCTTCCTATGACATCCAAATTTGTGCGTGACGATATATTGTCTTCTCCAGTAAGAATATATTTTGAAATAACCAGAAAGTGTAATTTATACTGTAAACATTGTTTTGTTAATGCCGGTAAAAGTCAAATAGATGGATTGTCTCATGATAATATGCTGTCTCTTATAGACCAATTTGCGGACGCAAGAGTTCTGGAGTTGAGAATTACAGGCGGAGAACCTACGCAAAGAGAAGGATGGAGCGTACTTTTAAAACATGCAAGAAGCAGAGGAATGTCTGTATCATTGAACACTAATGGTGTCTATGATAATTTAGAGGATACTGTCTCCAAAATGATTGATATAGGCCTTAACCAGATTACTGTGAGTATTGACGGTATTGATAAAACTCATGACTCTATAAGAGGAAGAGGAAGTTATAATAAAATGTTGAAAGCAGTTGAATATATGCACTCAAAAGATCTTCCTCTAAGATTTAACACAGTCATTAATAAACGTAATTATTTGGAAATTCCTCAGATTGTACAGTTAGCTGATGGATTAGTTTCAGAAATAAATTTTTTCTATATGAGGCCAGTTGGTAGAGCCATAGATTTAAACGATGAGATGTTATCTTTTGAAGAGCACTACCAATCGGCCATGGATACTATAGCTTTAAGACCAAAACATCCTAATTTAAGAATAATGCATTTTGAACAATCATTTACAGAAAGATCAATATTAGAAAAGAAAGATCCAGTAGATTTAAGAAAAACATTTCCCTATGGAAGTACTACAATTGGAGTTACATGTTTAGGAGAATATGCACCTCACGGATATTCTCCATATCAGGATAAAAGTTTAACATTAGGAAAATATCCTGATGACTCTTTAACCAAGATATGGCATGAATCACAACAATTAGACGAGATGAGAGTTTGGTTTTCTAAATTATTAAAACAATGCAATGCGTGTGATGAGTATAATATGCGATGCGCTGGATTAAATTTTGAGATGAAAGTGGCAGAAAACGTTGGCGATATATCTAAAAATCCTTATTGCATATCGAATATTTCTTTTGCTAATATTGGAGGAAAATAATGCCTGAATATAAAGCAATGTTAAATCCTAGAATAAACATATTTATGTTGAAACCTGATGGAGTTAGTAGAGGACTGGATGATATAATAAAAAAAGAACTAATAAAATCAGGATTTAGAATACTGGCATTTGAAAAAAAGAATCTAACTACTGAAGAAATAAAAAAATTATACTTAACGAGCTTTCGCAGAGATTATCCTTTAGGAGAAAATGATGAAAGAGCAATTCCTCACATAGAGTTTATGCAAAAAAATGCATCTCTTGCTTTTTTAGTAGAACACCCAACATTAGAAAAAGAAGAATTATATTTACAAAGTAGAAAACTCCGAGGAGATACATGGTTGCCTTGGAAATGTAATCCTGAATCTATAAGGTTCAGATATTTCTCTGGAGATATAATTGAACCAATATTTAATTCTAACATGCATTTATTAACTCCACCACCAAATAATGTTATTCATGCCACACTATCGGATGAAGAATTTGATAATGCTTTTGAAGTATTTTTCAAAAATATTACTGATGAACATATCTATTCTCGTTATGTAGAAAAATTTTCTCCGAAAAGTTTAGATTTGGCGCTAGTTTCAACTTTTGCACATTCTTCTTCTGACAGATTTAAAATAAAAGAGCATAACGGAATTTCTCAGTTAGCTTCATATCTTAAATCAAAAGGATTTAATATACTGGTATCAGCATTTGCAGATGAAACTGTTGAAGAAGCAGCTCGGGAACTCATTGCAAAGCATCCGCGAATCATCGGATTTACATCTGTAGCCAGCGAATTTTCATACATAAAAAGATTATCTTCTAAGGTAAGAGAGTTAGATAGTTCAATAATGCTTGTTGCAGGTGGACCACACTTTAGTTTAAATCCTTATGATATTTCATTCACAGATTTTGATGCAGTATGCGTTGGCGAAGGAGAATATCCATTAACGGAATTACTTACCAAAGGTAACCTGGAAAATATTCCAGGTTGGATTTATCGTTCTGGTAATAAGATATTACGAAATGCTCCGCGTCCATGGATAAATAATATAAGTGAATTACCACTTGCAGATCATGAGGCATGGGATATTTTTGAAGGGCAAAATTATAATCATAAAAGAATTGTAATATCTAGAGGGTGCCCTTTTCTCTGTACATATTGTTCCAATGAAGCCCTATCTAATGTGACGACTGGAAAATATGTGCGATTCCGAAATCCTAAGAGTATAGATTTAGAAATAGCATCGGTAATTGAACATTATCCAAATACGGAGTTTATTTTTCTGGAAAGTGAAGCTTTAATTCCAAAGATAGCAGATGTGAAGGGCATTGTCGAAGTAACAAAAAAATACGCATCTAAAATTAGCTTTGGTACGAACATCAGGATAGGAACGTTTGATGAAGCATTTCTAAGCGAGATACGCTCTGGCGGATTTACTTTTGCCAATTTAGGCCTGGAATCAGGGAGCGAAAGAATAAGAAAGGATATATTAAATAGAAAATATTCAAATGATACAGTTAGAGAAGTTTTTAGAATGGCAAGGAAACACTCAATAAATATTAACACATATAATATGTTAGGTTTGCCTACTGAAACACCAGAAGATTTCGAGGAAACAATCAAACTTAATTTAGAGTGCAACCCTTCTGAAGCACAATTAGCAATATTTTTTCCTTATCCAGGAACTGAACTATACTCTAAATCAATAGAATTAGGTTTTTTAGATAATCCCTTTTTCTATCATAAATATGAGGGTAAGGAAAGGAGAGATACAGCATTGCACCAACCTCAAATGTCTAGAGATAATGTGCTGTCGCTTTACGATAGGTTCAGATCTATATTCGGTTGATTCTTCAGATATTTTTGAACTTCTCTAATTATCTGTTTATCTATCTTGGTTATTTTTAATCGTAGTGCTTGTCTTATTGTGAAAAGTTTTGCTGCGGCACCGCTATGTACTGATATCTCCCTTAGTTGCGGACATTTAGCTATATACATATAATATGTTAGATGAAGTGTTTTTATTGGCATATGCTGATATTTTTTGAAGAACAAATACTTCTTTATATTATAATTCATCTCTTCTTTTATCTCGCGTTTTAGTGTTTGTTCTTTTGTTTCCCCTTTTTCCATGCTACCGCCAAAAAAACTCCAATGCTCACCATGCTTCTTTATTTTCCTTCTGTCTTCTAGTAGGATTTTTCCTTTGTCGTCAAGAAATATAACTCCTGCGCATTCTATTCTTCTAATCTCTTTCATAATAGACTCGACTAACTTATATTTATATATTTTGTTGTTTAAAATTATAGATTATGTCTATTGATTTCATCTGATACAATTATTGTTTCGTCACGCAGATAACGAATTATGTGCTAAGAGTTATAGGAAAATTTATAGCAAATACTCTTCAAAGCATGATATAATAAAATTATCTGATTACGAAGGTATTGTAATAGAAGAAAATTCTGTAATTAGACTGGTTTCTTAATCTTCCTATCTCCACTATACATCAACGTATATCCCATCTTCTTAAATTCTGCTAAGTGTGCATATAGCATGTTTTCTTTTACTGCTGGACAATCGTCTGTTATTAGAATTGTTTTATTTTCCCAGATAAATAATGGATATTCTATGCATGCTTTTGGTCTTAATGGATTTTTATGAATTGTACATTTGTGGTCTAGTAAATTCGGGCATCCTATTGTTTTTTGTCCTAGATGAAATATGTACTTTTTTTCTTCATTTTCATGAATTGGCATCATCTTCAGATCTTCTTTAAATATACCTTTCATTAAACTTACTTCTTCTGAATTTAATAATAAATATCCTCTTCTACAACAGTATGCATTACATTCTTTGTAGCAGTAGCTACTTATTGATTCTCTTGCATTAATAGCTAAATTTTCAGCAATAACATCTTTAATAATCATAGAATTTGATCCCATAAGAATAAGTCTTATCCTTCCCTCTTGTGTGGGCAATCGACTGTATTCTCGTATGGATATTTTTCGCATAGTTCTGGTCGAACTTTATCATATATTTCACAATAATATCCTTTATCACTTTTTTTCAAGTGCTTGCACGGAATTTTAAACTCAACCCAATATCCATTTACATCTTCATGGACTTGAATTAGATTTGTATCAAGTAATTTGAATCTTTCAACTTCAGACAATAACTCTTTATCGTTCTCTTTAGAATATCCAATCTGAAATGATTTACAACATAAAGCGCAGTTTGCACATTTAGATGAATCAATATACTTAGACTTATTCATACATGTAGCAATTCATACTAGGTTATAAAGATATGGTTAAATGTATTATCTAGCAAAAAAATAAAAAATTATAATTTTTTATTTTAAGATTTCACGTCGCAAAATACGTCTGTGTGTATGATTGTTGCTGAATTGCTTGTTACGGATTGTATTTGTATAGGTTGGGTAAATGCAAAGCTTGGGTTATATGGATAATATGTTATCCAATTCTTCTTTACATCTTCAAATGCTACAAGTTTTGGTTCATCATATATCTTAACTAATTTGTATTCTTCACCATAATTGTTCTTGAATGAGTCGCCTAATTGTACAATTTCAGTGGTCTTACATGTGTCAGGAAGATTTAATGCTTCTGGTACACACCATGATTTTGCATTCTGAAGATTTAATATTTTATAATCATACGTTCCAGAGAATTGTTCATTATTGTCGCATATTGCGAATCCTGTTTGTGAAGTCACACATCCATTTGGTGCTAATGTTAATTTATTGGAATAATAATTATGTCTAATTACTATGCCGTCTGGAGTATCGTTGAAATAGCTAATGAAATCAACATCATTATTTGCGCACAAGTCTGCACGAGTATATTTTCTAAATGCAATCTTATCATCTGATAATATTAACAAGTTATAATTTTCTTTATAGATTATTCCATCATCAGTTTCAAGTTCTACAGTCATTATGTGTGTTCCTGGACTAAATGTTCCTGCTGGTATTTCGTATCTCATATATGCGTTACCATCTACATGTTGGTCTTTACTGAATGGAAGAAGTGCATCTCCACCATCAATACTTAAACTTAAATCAAATTTCGAATAACCCTTAGTGTTTAATGCGCTAAGTTGAATCGAATAGTCATAATATTTTGAACCAATACAATCACCGTATCCACGTAGGCCACAATCTAGTGTTACTTGAGGTTTAGTCTCATATTCTGGTGCAGTACAATTATCGCTTAAATTATATATTTCAAAATTTAATATTTCTTTAGCGTCAGAATTATCTATACGTTCATATGTTCTATTAATTATCTTAATTGCGTATAACTCATTGATTTTAATTGCATTTTGAGGTGCAAAAATTCCAGTTGGTAAAGTTAAAGTCTTAATATTTTTAGTTTTCAAGTCCGTTATAAATATGTAGAGCTTTCCGTCTCCCTGATTACTGAATCCAAATTCATTTATAGCGTCACGGAATGCGTATCCATCCCTATTATTACTCATATCCATATGTATTGCTGCCGCATGAATTTCAAAAGGACAATTTAAAATTTCTTTCACAGGTTTCACTACTGGCGTTTCAACTGGTACTGTATTATTGTCCTTACTTTCTGTAGAATTATTCTTATCTTCTGTGGAAACGTTTACAATAGGTTCCTGTGTTGTTGTGGTATTATTTGTCGTCGGAATTGGTTCTGTTGGGTGTGACCATCTGATGCATCCAGTAAATAGGATTGCAACTAATAGTAATAATATTATATTTAGAGTTTTCATGAAGCTTAAATTAGTCTGAATATTTATATATTTTCTGATTATTTTAACCCAATTCAAAGCTATACTTTTCAAACCATTGTTATTTGTTATTTTCAATTTTGGATAATTTTTTAAAGTAATTTAGGATTCCAAAACCTATGGTAGTTTGGACTAAAAAAGAAATTGAGCTATTTGAAATATTGAAGACGCCTAATACTATCCAAGAATTTCTTAATAGTACACCATACGATGCAGTAGACCAAGAAACTAATAGGAGTCCAAGATATGTTATTAAAGAAAAAAGAGCCAATTGCTTTGAAGGAGCATTATTGGCTGCGGCAGTCATGGAATATTATGGACACCAACCAAGAATAATCGATATGAGTGCACATAACGATGACGATCATTTAATTATGGTATATCAAATATGTGGGCATTGGGGCGCTATAGCAAAATCCAACACCACGACATTACGTGGGAGAGAACCAGTATATGATACTCCGAAAGATTTAATCATGTCATACTTCGATTTCTATTTCAATGTTAATGGCGATAAAACATTACGCGGATATACTCGGCCTGTAAATCTTAACAAATTCAATAAATATAATTGGCGCGTAACATCCGGCAATCTAGATTTAACTGTTGGAAATATACTCACTAAAATGAAACATAATGAAATTTTAACTCCAGAAATGGCACTACGTTTGAATAAGGCAGATTCAGAAATACTTGCAGCCTCATTATTAGGATCAAATCCAGAGGGCTTGTATAAATTAAATAGATAATTAATATAATTTATAAATTCTAACTCTTTGAAAGGTTTTATTACGTTGGCGAGGTGATTTTATGACTGGATATGTTGGAAATATTGAAAAAGAAACTTTGAAAAATAATTATTTTAGAAAAGTTCTATACACAGGTAAACATGCACAATTAGTGGTAATGTGTTTACAGCCTGGTAGCGAGATTCCGAACGAAATACATCCGCATGTAGATCAATTTTTTAGAGTAGAAGAAGGTAAAGTAAAATTTGTATTCAATAATGGTAAAGAAACGCATCTGGTTGGAGATGGCGAAGGGATAATAGTTCCAGCAGGAACATATCATGAAGTAATTAATTTCTCTAAGACTAAAAAATTAAAACTTTATACTATATATAGTCCTCCAAATCATCCTCCAGGCACAATACATAAAACTTTAGCCGATGCAGAGAAGGCAGAAGAAAAAGAACATCATAAATAAGATTTATTAAAATCTTAAAATTATGTTTCTTTCGCTATTTTTTATTTAATTTCTAGAACATTTTTTAGGTTTTAATTATACTTCTATTTTGGAGAATAAAATACTTCCAAGTACTGTAAATACTGCAGCAACTGATATTAATACTATCAAATCCAATGCAGGACCATAATAGTATGCTCCTGTTAATGCTCCTCTAAGTCCATCAACACCATACGATAAAGGATTTAACCTTAATATAATATTAAATGCTTTTGGTAATCCATCAAGTGGAAACATTGCGCCTGATAAAAAGAATAATGGCATTACTAAAAAATTCATTATCATCTGAAATCCTTGAAAGTCTTGCATTCTTGAAGCAATTGCAGTTCCAAGTGCTGTAAATGCTAATGCTATAAGCAACATAAATATCAATGCTAAAAATAATGTTCCAATATTCATTATCTTAAATCCGATAATTAGCGATAATAGCATCACGAAAATTCCTTGCATTACAGCAAGTGTCGCGCCACCTAAAGTTCTTCCAATCATAATACTAAGTCTAGAGACAGGAGCGACTAATGTTTCTTTTAAAAATCCGAATTGTCTATCCCAAATTATTTCTATACCTGAAAATATTGATGTGAATAGTAGAGTCATTGCAACTACTCCTGGAACTAAAAATTCAATATAATTACCTTGACCTGCTTTTTGAAATATAGGTCCAAGACCAAATCCGAATGCTAACATAAATAATAATGGTTGACCAAGTGAACCCGCAATTCTAGATTTAGATCTAAAGTATCTCTTTAATTGTCTAATCCACATCATGTGTATTGCGCCCATTATCTTCGCCTCATACGCATTCTATTCTTTAATTGATCGGCTGTACCTAAATCCTCATCGCGCAAATTATTTCCAGTAAGTTTAATGAATGCATCTTCTAAATTTTTGGTTTTAGTTTTTTTCATAATATCTTTTGGAGTTTCAACAGTCAATATTTTTCCGTGATCTATTATTGCAACTCTTTGTGCAATTTTTTCAGCTTCTTCAATATAATGTGTCGTAAAAAATACTGTGATATCTTCAGTCTTACTTAATTGTACAATATATGTCCAAATATGATTTCTTGTTTGCGGATCTAGGCCAGTTGTTGGTTCATCTAAAAATAATACTTTTGGATGATGCAATAATCCTCGTGCTATTTCTAATCTTCTTTTCATTCCACCTGAAAAAGTTTTTACAAAATGATCTTTTCTATCCCATAATTCTACAAATTTTAATAATTCTTCAATTCTAGTTTTCAATAAATCTTTTGGGACATGATATAAAATTCCGTGAAATTCCATATTCTCAAATGCTGTTAATTCTTCGTCAAGACTCGGATCTTGAAATACGATTCCAAATCCTTCTCTAACTGCATCCTTACTAATTGTGGTATCAATACCATTCAATGAAACTTTACCGCTAGTTTGATCTAGAAGTGTTGTTAAAATTTTAATTGTAGTTGTCTTTCCTGCACCATTCGGGCCAAGAAACGCAAATATCTCTCCTTCTTTAACACTAAATGATATATCATCCACTGCTGTAATGGTTCCAAATTTTTTACTTAGATGTTCAACTACTATAGAATCTTTAAGAGGATTCTTAGCAGAATCTTTGACAGAACTTTTAATATAATCTTTATTCATTCCTCACCTTTACTTGACCTCATAGACAGGGGTATATAAATATTTCGGAAGATTAGTCCACACATTTAGTACTAACTATTATAGCTAATATATTATGGCCAATACATAATATTTATAAATAACCTGAACTCTTCTAATATTGTAAGAAAAAGAAAAAGACGATAATTCGAAGCTTGTGAAGCTCGCGATTCTCGGATATTAACCAAATGTTAAATAAAGTTTAATGTTAAGTAATACACATCATATGATACTATAGTAGTATTATACAATACAATAAGTTCTTTTTCTAAAGAGGAAAAAATGAAAAATAATGAAAAACACAGTGAGACAAGAGTCTTATACAAAGACACAACAGAAAATACGACAAGATTAATGGACGCAAAGGATGGTTCATTTTTCGATGGTATAGTAAAAATAAATAGAAAAGCAAAACCTGGACCTGTAGTATTCTTAGTAAGCGACGGCGAATCAAGTATTGATGCTGTTACAAAGGATTCCGCATATGATGTAGATGATGTAGTGCGTATAATGGGACCTGTAACAGAAAGAACTGGAAGAAGACAAATTGAAATTTCAAGAATTGAAAGATCCGAAGCTAATTTTGACGAAATAATTGATAAAATTAGTGTTCCGAAAAGAACCACTTTCAGTATTGATTCATTAAGATATGCAGTAATGAAAGATAGATTTGTTGTTATAGCACAACGGATTAGAAAAGCGATTCTAGACAATGAACCAATAATCATAAGACATCACAATGATGCAGATGGAATAAGTTCAGGAATAGCTTTAGAAATTGCATGTAGCACTATGATGAAAACAATTGGAGTAAATCCAGAATATAATTTATATAGAAGTCCAAGTCGTGCGCCATTCTACGAAGTAACAGATGTATTTAGAGATATATCATTATCTAAACGAATAACGGAAAATCATGGACAAAAAAAACCATTAATAATTGTAGTTGATAATGGTTCAACTCCAGAAGATGCATTCGCATTAAAAATGTTAAAGATGCTAGGATATAATGCTATTGTAATAGATCATCATAATCCCGTAATATTAACTAAACTTGGTGGACATAAAAAAACAGGACATCAAGGACAAATATTTGAAAGTTCAGTATGTCCTTATCTAGAATACCATCTAAACCCTTACTTATTTGGTTTAGACTCGCAGACGAGTGCTGGAATGCTTTGTCATGAAATGGCGCGAATGATTGATGAAACTTATGAAAATAAGTTATTGCCAGCAGTTGCAGCTGTAGCTGATAGGTGTAATATTGCAGAATCTGATGCATATATTGCAAATTCTCTTGTATCTTTTGAAGAATTGACTAGAATCGGAATTGCAATCGACTTTATGGCATATCACATGAAATTTGATATATCAACACCAATAATAAAAGAATTATTAATTAAAAAAGATTTTGTTGAATTAATCAACGAAGAAGTAAGCGAAGGTGTAGAGACACAATTGCAATCAACTTTGCCATATTTAAGAACTCTTGATATCAATGGAATAATATTATCATATATTGATTTAGAGAAGTACACACTGAGATTTACATATCCATCTGCCGGAAAAGTTATTGGATTAATACATGATAAAGTAGCTGATGGTAAAGAACATATGCCTGTAATAACTTTAGGATGTGTATCAGATATGATAATCGTAAGAGCAACAAAACCAATCTTACCAGTACAGAAGATAATTGAAACAATTCAGAAAAAATTACCAGAAGCAAATGCTGATGGCGGTGGACATGAATGTGCAGGCACCATAAAATTTGTACCGGCACACATGGATGCAGTCCTTCAAATAATTAAGGATGAATTGCACAAGATAAAAATCGAGTAAAGAATAAGGGTTGAGTAGAATAAATTAGTTAAATAGAATAAACTAATAGAGACAAGCAAGTATCTCTTTTAAATATTTTTTATTATAATCTTTTTTATATTTTAGTGCTAGTTCTCTTAATACTTTAACATTTATTTTTACTTCTTTATTCTTAACCATATGTGCAGTCTTTCCTGAGCATAAAAACTGAATAAACTGTGTAACATTCTTAGGTTTATTTGTATACGTACAACGCTCAAAATCTATTTGTATTGGTTTCTTATTTCTAATAATTATATGTTTATATGGATGTGTTAATTCTAATTTGCTTATGCCTAGTTTATCCATATCATATACTTGCTCTAGTATTTTTTCTATTATATTAATAATATCTTTCTTAGTTGTATCTTTATCTACTAAATAATCAAGTATTCTTTGACCATCAATATACTCCATTGATAAACTATCTTTAGTACTATCTATATATTTTGGTCCGATATTATGTTTATTTAATAATTTCAGAAAAGTTGCTTCGCCTTGCGCATCATAATTACTATTACGTGCTCTTTTTATTGCAACATCACCATTAATTTCAACAATACCTCTTTGACCTTTTAGGATATTATCTGTTTTGATTTTTATTTGATAAACATATAATTGTTCCATAAACAAATTTTCTTTTCCGATTTGAAATTTTATATAATTTAATTCTTTTAATATCGCATCTATTTCTCCTTTTTTAGATAATGAACTAAATAGAAGGAGTATTTGACCGTCTATATTTAAGTGTATTTTTGCTTCTTTTAGAAAAAGTTCTATTAATTCATAACCTTCCTTGCCTCCTGTTGTAATTAATTTTTCATCATCTAAAGCATCATCTGGAAGATATGGTGGATTGAATATTATTGTATCATATGATTCTTTAATATTTTCAAATAGATTTGAATGAATAAAATGTGCTTTTTTAGATTTAGAATTATTTTCTTCCGTTAATTCGTGTTTTGTATACTCTAATGCATTTGGATTGATATCGCTAAATGTTATTTCTGTAACATTCTTATTCGTTAATGCTGTAATTCCTTGAATTCCTGAACCACAACCCATATCAAGAACTTTTCCTTTAGAGTATTTTTTCACACATCCAGCTAATAAGAATGAATCTTCCTCAGGAATATAAACCGTATCAGTCATAATCGATGTAATTATCTTTAGTATTATAAATTTAGGGTTTTTAGATTAGGTTTTTAGAATGATGGCGCAGTATACGCGTCATGTATATTCCAAATCCATAGACTTGTTAATGCAAGAAATATTATTATAGATAAAAAAATAGAATTCATAATCAAAATAAATTCAAAAAACAGAAACCACCCTCCAACTATCAAAAACATTATACCTGCCCCTTTACCGTATGAACCTTTAATCATTTGACCAAGGCCCGGTAGAAAAAAAGACAAGACAGCCAGAAATAAATATCTTTGTTCAGACATGTTACTTACCTAGGAAACCTTTTATCAACTTCAATTACATACTCTTTAACTCTTTCAACTATAGAATTTAAATAATATTTCTCGATTTTTTCGTTAAAGATATCTTGAAGTTTACTGCTCTCATTAATTATATAGCTATTCTTTACTTTTTCAACTATAAATAAATCTCTTAATCTTAATATTTGACGTCTTATGTTGCTTGATGCAATTCCTAGAAGTTGCAAGTTGTTCTTTTTTCTATACTCTATAACCCGCTCTTCAACTTCTTGAGATGTTAAAGGATCTTTAGATTGTAAAATTATTAATAGAATATCTACAACTATATCTCTTGAATCTCCAGGCTGGAGAAGTCCAACAGATAGACATAATTTTCTAACTAATTCTCTATCTTTCAAAGAATCTGGCTTTTCATATTTTCTTAATGTTACTTCAGCTAAAGATCTATCAATTGCAATCTTATTCAAATATACACCCCTATAAACACATGAAGAATACTAATATATAAAGTTAATGATAAAAATGTTTAAGAAATGCTGGGAGGAATTTGGTAAAAAGAAAAAATACGGAAAAAACAACCTTTAAATATCTTCCAATAATTACGTCATCATGATAATCACAATTTGCGCGAGTGTTGATGCAACTCCAAAGATAATAGAAATTAAACACATCTTAGAACAGAAAGGTCATAAAACTAATATTCCTTACTATACTAATAAGATATTAAAAGGTGAAATCACATACGAAGATTACATGAAACAGAAAGAGCAATCAGGCGACACTGCTTTAAGAGTTTCTCAAGATGTTGATTTCTTCGACAGATATTGGAATTTAATTAAGAATTCAGATGCAATTTTAGTATTGAATGAAAAGAAGAAAGGAATAGAAGGTTACATCGGCGGAAATACATTAATAGAGATGGGATTTGCATACGTTCTAAAGAAGAAAATATTCTTATTAAATCCTATTCCTGAAAGGTCAGAAAGAATGCATTATGTTGATGAAATTATAGATTTAAAACCAATAATTCTACATGGAGATATAAATAAAATTATTTAAGTCTATTTCTCTTTAACAAACAATACTAGAACAATAGCAACTATCGTAAACGTGGCAGTTAATTGCATAGCCGTTCCAATGTTATACAAATCTACCATGTAACCAAATATTGGCGCATATAATGCCATTCCGATTGTACTCCCAAAACTTACACATGAAAGCATTGTCGCCCTATTCTTAGACGGAGTATTTTTATTATATAAGTCCATTATTATAGGTAATCTTATATTGAAGAATATGGAACTTAATATTATAAAGCCAGCACAATATACTCCTGATGATAATGTTGCAAGTATAGTCATTAAAGGACTTCCGATAATACTTACAAGCAACATATTCTTGTCTCCGAATCTTTTATTAAGATAATGTGATGAAACAAATGAAGATAAGAATCCTAAACCGAAACATAATGCAAATACTACTCCAAAATATATTAGCGGGATATGTTTAAAATCTAAGAATATAGAATTAAAATTAAACGATACTTCTGAAAATGCAAATAATAATATTGTCGCAAAAAATAATGTCAATAGTCCATTGCGAATAAGCAACTTTGCAGTATTACTCATATGTAAAAATACATTCCTATGATTCTCTTTCTTATATGGAGGTTCAATTATAAAGAACGCAACTATAAAAGCCAAAGTAAATGGTATAAAGGTATAAAATACAGGCAATCGTAAAGAAACTGCTGCAAGTACTCCTCCAACAATTGATCCGATTGCAGCTCCGGTTTGCCATGCACCATTATTAATTGAGACTATCTTTTGGAAATTTGTTTCTTTACGCATAATCTTTAGACTATCGAATAACAGTGCAGTATCGGTGCCATTAAGAAGACTTCGTGATAATGCAAGAAGAATAGCGTATAATATAAAAATAAACATTGACCCGCCAATACTTAAAAATATTAATGCAATAATTGAAACAAGTCCTGATAATATCAGCGTCTTTCGTCTACCGAATAAATCAGCAAAAGCTCCTAAAGGAATTTCAAACAACACTCCGCAAAATGTTCTTACAGCCAGTATTATTGCAACATTCAATGCAGTAAATAAGTCATGTTGTAAATACAGAGCATAAATAGGAAGAAAAAACATCATTCCCTGAAAGAAATTAAAAAGATAAACAATCCATATATTTCTAGAATATTTAGATTTATTTGAATTTATCATTGTTTCAAACTTTATTAAATCCTATTTTTACTTCTTTACCTTTAATTTTTTCAGTCACAGTGGCATCAAACTTAAAATCATTGTGCCCGAAGATTACTTTACTAGCTCCACATTTTTCAGCAATCATATCTGAGAATTCATCAATCAAAAGTTCAGTCTCAATAAATAATTCAATCGTATCTTTCTTATTTAAATTTGAATCTTTACGTAATTGTTGAACTCTTCTCATAACTTCTCTAGCATATCCTTCTAATTCCAATTCTGGCGTCAGTATTTTATTCAAATACACAGTTCCACTACGAACATCAGCCATCACATAATCATTCGGACAAATTTTTTCAATTGTAACATGATTTGACGTAATTTCAACACCATCATTAACGTAAGCCTTATTTGCTTTGATATGCTCAGCTATCATTAATGAATGCTCTTCAATCATTCCGACTATTTTATGTGTATTTTGACCAAAATCTTTACCTAAAGTTTTAAAATTAGGTTTGACTTTTAATTCTACTTCCATCGGTTTTAACGTAACTTTTTTAACATTAACTTGTTTAATAATAAGAGCGGTCAAATTTTCAATAGTTTTTAATTCTGAACTATCAATTACAAGTTCTGGTAATGGCCACCTTACTCCTAAATTTAATTTATCTCTACATGAAAGTGCTGCTTGAACTACACTTAATACATCGTCCATACCTTTCTCTAAAATAATATCAATAGCAGATTCATTCGCAATTGGCCAATCAAATGCATGTATAGATTCTTTATCTAAATCAAAATGTTCTTTCAAATCTAGATATATTTTTTCAGTAATGAATGGAGCGACAATGGAAAACATTTTCAACACACCCATTAACGTATGATATAATGTATACAGAATTGCTTCTTTCTCATCATCGCTTCCTGTGACTGATTTTTCTCTAATCAATTGAATATATACTCTAGATAAATCCATATATAATGATTCAATCATATGTGGAGTTGCATCCAAGTGATACAGATCCAATTCCGAAGTTAAATTTTTAATTGTGGAATTAAGTCTAGATAACATATATCTTTCTTCATCACCGAGTACTGGATTAGACGTAAGCTTCAAATTATTATTCTCTTTAAAGTCAATCAAGAAATTATGCAAGTTCCAAAGTATTAATAGATTTTTATATTTTAATCCTATCTCATCCCAACTAAAACTCATATCATCGCCAATTGTAATATCAATAGCATAATATCTTAACGTATCAGCACCATGTTTATCTATAACTTCATATGGACTTATGATATTGCCTAAAGATTTTGACATCTTTTCGCCTTCAACATCAGTAATAAATCCATGCATACTAACATTCTTGAATGCAGGTTTATCAAATGCCAAAGTAGAAGCAACCATTAATAGATTAAACCATCCTCTTATTTGATCTTTTCCTTCGATGATAAAATCTGCTGGGAAATATTTTTCAAATAATTCAGTTTGTTTTGGATAATCTAAACAATTCCATGAAACAGTACCAGCATCAATCCAAACATCTAATACGTCTGGAATTCTATCCATATTATGACCACAAGTACACTTCAACTTGACGGAATCAATCCACGGTTTATGTAAATTGGCAGGAATTACGTGAGTTGCTTTCGATTTCAATTCTTCAATTGATCCAATTACTTCATACTTATTACATTTCTCGTTGCTACAAATCCATATTGGAACTGGGGTTCCCCAGAATCTTTGTTTAGTAATTGAATTATCTTTTAAATTTTTAAGCCATGAATCAAATGCATTCTTTGCAGTTTCTGGGTACCAATAAATATCTTTATTGAATTCAAGCATTCTATCTTTAATATCTTCAGTCTTAAAGAACCATTGTTCAGTCAATCTAAATACAATTGGATTATGACATCTTTGACAATGTGCATACTCGTGTTCAACATATGTGGTTTCAATAAGAGCTCCTTTCTCTCTTAAAATATCTATAAATAAATTATCATCGCTTTTAGCAGTCATTCCACTAAATCTCGAATCGACATCAGGAAATACTCCTAACTCATCGATATTATTGAATGGTGGAATTCCATATTTTTTTCCAACTTCAAAATCTTCAGGACCACATCCTGGAGCGCAATGAACAAGGCCTGTTCCTGCACTTGTATCGACGTATTCTTCGGATAAAATTACAGTATGAACATTTTTATGGTGTTTTTTTAATTCAGCATATGGCATATATTCATGGAATGGATGTTCATATGCGAGTCCTAAAAGTTTGTCTCCTTTAAATTCTTCAATAATTTCAAATTTTTTATTAGCGACTCCACTTATGAATACACCGCATAATGCACTTGAAACGATCCATGTTTCGTGTTTGTTTGTTTTTTCATCAACTAATACTTTTGCTTTCAAATAATCAAGTTCAGGATTTACCATCACAGCTAAATTAAATGGAATAGTCCATGGAGTTGTAGTCCATATGATTAAATATTCATCTTTCTTATCGTGAACTTTAAATTTTACAAATATAGAATTGTCTTTAACGTTCTTGTATTCAAGTTCATGTTTAGCAACAGCCGTTTCACAGGATTTACACCACGTCATGACTTTATTACCTTTATACAGTCTGTTCTTCTCGTGAGCTCTCTTAATCAAAAACCATTCTCCTTCCATAAAAGAATTATGAATTGGCATGTATGCATTATCATTATTAAGCCATATACCCATAGTCCACATGTCTTGACTCATAGCGGCTGCGCCTTCCTCAGCAAATTTAAAACATTCGTGTGAAAATTTTTCAATACCAAAATCAACAATATCATGTTTAGTATGTAAATCGAATTTCTTTTGGACTTTACTTTCAGTAGGAAGCCCATGCATATCATAACCGCCTCTATCCCAAACATCAAAGCCTTTCATTCTCTTATATCGTAAAATTTCATCTTTAAGGGAGTGATTCCATGCAGTTCCAAAATGAATTTTTCCAGAAGTATATGGCGGACCTTGAAGCCAATAAAATTTTTCTTTACCATGACCTTTCTTTTTTATATTTTTATAAATATTATTATCTTCCCAATACTTCAATATTTCAGCTTCAACTTCCTTAAAATTATAAGATGCCATATAACCTTCAACCCAAATCACAAAGATTAGAGGGTGATTTAAATAGTTTACTAGAAACCTCGGGTTTCTAGAAACCACAAAACAAGAGTTTTGATGGTTTACTGGAAATTATTATACAACGTCTGACTGAAATCCATCAATCCAATTATACTATTAGAATAAACTATTAAACCATTATATTCTTCGTCAGTTTCAAGATTCTCAAGTCCAATCTTTGAAGTAATTGCTAAATCTAATAATTTTTTTGCAATAGGCTCATGCGCGAAAAATACTATATTAGGAACAATGCCTTTAGCACCTTTCGGATGACCACTACAACTAGTCAATGGAGCGCACCCAGAAGCAGATAATGCGCATACAAGTGAAGCCACACCAACATCAAGTCTATCTAAATCATCAATGTGTTTAGAATTCTTTTCATACAAGTTATCGATTAATTTTTCAAACTGCATAGGATTTTTAGCGTTAGTATTAAGATAATTTACAATCTTCTTCTCAACACGATAAACGTATCGTATCCTTTCCAGTTCCATCCTTGCATATTTACATACGACTCATTACTAAATAGTTCAAAATCATCAGATTCATAATTTTCGGATAATACGTTTTCAGGAGGAAACGTAAGTTTGGCTAAATTCACCTTCTGTATAATTTTAGTAGGATATGTGGGAATCATTTTGTTATATATTTTAAAAACAGTTTATTTTTAATAAAGTTTAGAAGTTTGTTTTACTTTCAGGTAAACACCTGTAAGTTCGCCTAGTTTCTCAAAATCTTTTTTGACTATGTCAAATTCATTTTCATAAACATGATTATCCCCGTGAACCTGTGCCCTTTGACTGTTTCTAAAAATACTGATTGTGATAGGTAAACCGTCTTTTGCCATAGATGTTATAATAACATTATCAAGAACAATATATCCTTTATTATCTCCTGCTTGAGAAGTTAGTTCTGTGTTTAAATCAATATCTTGGTTCCAAGAACAATGGTATCCATTTTCGATTAATTTATCTTTATTTTGAATAATACCCTTTCTAACTTTATTATATTTCAGATACCCTGTCTTATATTCAATATCGATTACGCCGTCTACACTCATACTAGAAGGTATATTATAGATATTTATAAATTTTATCTATCTTTACCACTTGTTAGGGATTACTGAAATATATTATTTATATTATTTAAAACCCATAATACATCCAAATATTTAGAAGACAATAATAATATATCTTTTCATTGAAGCTAAAATAAATCACAACAAATATAAATGCGCACGAGTAAAGTGTAATATGGCTATATTCCGGAATGAATCTAATATCGAAACATATCGTAATGCTTGCCCAATATGTCATTCGGATGTAAAAGGAAGTGACGTATACTTATTTTATTGTAATAAGTGTAATGTTTTATATCGTAAAGAAGATTTAGTTTTAGATAGAAAAGTCGTTGAAGCTATAATCAAAGAGAAGATTGTAGAAAAATTTAAGCCTGAAAATATAAAATTAGAAGAAGAACCATTAAAAGTTAAAGATGTATCGGAAAAAAGTAAAGAGATATTAAAAGATTTAAAGGAATCAAAAAAATATTATATATCAAAAAAATCAAATATTCTACACGTAAGTAATTGTCCATACGGAAAGAATATAAAGAAGGAGAATAAAATTATATTAAAAACATTAGAAGGCACCGAGAAATTAAAAAAGTGCAGATGTTTTATAGAATAAAATAATCAAGGTGAATAGAAAAATGGCAATAATAAATAAGGTAGTAGCAAGCGTAACTAAAAACGAAGATTCAAATAAACATAAAGATCAAAAAGTTGCAGTATTTGTAGACATACAAAATATGTATTATTCTGGAAAAAATTTATTTAATAGAAAAGTAAATTTTGGAATGTTATTAAAAAAAGCAGTATCAAATAGAAGACTAATTAGAGCTCTTGCATATGTAATAAAAGCAGATATGCCTGACGAAAACACATTCCATGATGCACTAAAAAATGTGGGCTTTGAAGTTAAAAGTAAAGATTTACAAACATTCTATGGTGGACACAAAAAAGGCGATTGGGATGTTGGAATTGCAATGGATACAATAAGACTTGCATCAAAAGTTGATACAATCGTAATAGTTTCTGGAGATGGCGACTTTGCAGATTTAGTTACATACTTAAAAGGTCTTGGATGTAGAGTAGAAGTAATTGGCTTTGAAAAAACAACAAGTTCAAGATTACTCGAAGTTGCAGATGATTTCACAGCCATAGATAGAAAATATATGATATGAGCAGGTGACAGCTTATGTCGATCCTTGGTTCTGTCAGAAAAAAGCTAATAGGAAAATTCGGACGCGTCTACGAAAGTACTCCTGGTGGATATTGGAAACAATATGGATATGATGGACCGTTTAGTCAGACTCCTCAGGGAAAATTTTTCTTGAATACAGATATGGCGCATATACAGCAATATGTTGAAAGACTAAAACCTTATGTGAAAAATAATGATATAATTGGAATGAAGCATCCTATAACTGAAAACCAACCGGATGATCCACATTTTGGTGAAGATCCTGTTTTTGTAGTATATACAACAAAAAAGAAGAGAAAGGCGGTAGAAGATATATTGGAAAAAGAAAATATTAAAGACATTACTTGGACGGAAGATACGCCAACAGTTAATCCGGCATTTATGAATTCTTCAGATTCGACTACACCACATCAATATAAACAAAAGAGAGTGTAATTTTTTCATCACATTTTTATATTCTTATAACATCAAAGAACTATGTTCATAAACAACATTAATCCAGTAATATTCAGTATTGGACAATTAAGCGTCAGATATTATGGTTTAGTATACGCATTAGGATTTTTAATGGGATATTTCTTCTTAAGATATGCTGTAAGACAAAAAAAACTAAAATTGCAAGAAGACCAAGTTGATATATATATCACGTGGCTTATTGTCGGATCAATAGTAATGGCAAGAATTTTTGAAGTATTCGTTTATAATCTTCCCGAGTACATCAATAACCTTTCAGAATTCTTTAGGATATGGGATGGAGGAATGAGTTTTCAAGGAGGACTAGTAGGAGCAGTAATTGTAACATACTTTTTTTGTAAAAAATATAAAATACATTTCTATGATATAGCAGATTTAGCAGTAATTCCAACTGCGCTAACATTATTTTTAGGAAAACTCGCTAACTATACTAATTCTGAATTATATGGAAGAGTTACAGGAGTTCCATGGTGCGTAGTATTTCAAAAAGTCGATATGTACTGTAGACATCCAGTACAAATATATGAAGCAATATCAATACTTATGCTATTCGGAATATTACTCGGTTACTATTTATATTATGAAAAGACACATAAAAAATATTTGAAAGGATCAATATTTTGGATATTTATGATAGGATATGCTATACTAAGATTTTTTATAACATTCTTAAGAGACGAGCCATTATACGCAGGTTTGAACGTAGGACAATGGATAAGTTTACTAATAATTGTGATTTCAAGCATATTCTTATGGAAGATGAAATCCAAAAGTATATAAATAAGTATACTAATAGCCTATAAAAGAACGGTGAGAGATAGAATAAACAAGAATAAGATTATAGGTGAGTACAATGGTTATTAAAACTACATCTGGACCAAAATGCATGAAGCATCAAATAGAATGTCAATACAACTGTGGATGGTGCGGCAAACCAATATGTGAAGAATGCGTAAGTGTTGCCAATGGAAAAAAATATTGTGACAAATGTTGGGCAAAAAAACAACAGATAACGCCTGCAAAAGCAGAAGAACCAGCAGTTCAAAGACCAAAGACAGTAATAAGAAATGTAGATACGTCACTTGATCCAAAAGTTGCTGAACAAAAACGAATAGAACTACCAAACAAAAAGAAAGTCGATCCAAGTATATTCGAGTTATAAGGTGTAAAATGACAAACATGATTGATTCTAGACCAATAGAAGTAAAATTAGCAGAAAATAAAGAAAAAACAGAAAAATTGGTTAAAATTTTTTATGTTAGATTGTGTGAATCAATGCCTGAAAAGAAATTTTCATACAAGCTATTATCAGGATTAGGGAAAATAGGTCTGGAATATGTCATAAACGAAGTTAAAGGACTTTCAAAATCACCTATTATAATTATACGGTTTTTTGAAATGCAAAAGAAAGGTTTGTCAGAATTACGCGTTGAAGGAGTATCAATAACGTTCGAGCTCGAAGATAAAAGCTATACTAAAACTGTTGCAGTGCTAGCAAATAAATTAAAGACGGAAGCAGAGAAAGTATTTATGAGTAATATACGTTTATACTTTTAATTTTTTTTATATCTTATCCATTATTCTTAATTCCTTAAATTTAGCTGTCCGCAGAATATCATCCATCTCTACATTTGTTATCTGTTCAGGGATAGTAATATCGCCTTTCTCTACAAGTGATTGAATAATTTTTTTCTGCATATTAACCATTTTTTCAAGTTTTTCTGCCTCTAACTTTTCAGAATCATAATCATCTGGATTAGTTAATTTATATTTGCACTTACCAATATTTTTAGTTGTAAGTAATGGATAAGACCTACAAATTATTGGTCTAACTATATATACACTGCATAATTTATCCTTTTTATTAAAGAATGGACAAATGTCGTGATCGATATAATAATCTAAAATTATTAATTCATGATGTGATTTATCATATATGACACGTTTAGGAACAATCTTTAGTTTAATATTTTTTAATTCAGCTTCTTTTTTCAATGCTTCAACTTCTTCAGGCCAAACGTTAATAGTAATGTCGGAAAGTCTTGCTAAATATATTATTCCAAATTTATTAAACATGTATTGACGATACTTCTCTTCATCTTCAATACTTATACCTTTATCAGACTCGCGAATATGACAACATTCACCACATAAAGTACAATTAAAGACTTTCCTGCCATTCACGATTTTAGTGTTAGGAATTCCATCGTAGCTTTTATCAATCTGATTTTTATCAACCATAAACAAGATAGATAGTCAAGAATTTATAAAGATTTGTGATGAAATAATATTGAAAGGGTAAAAGGATAATAAAATACATTTATTCTCTAATTATATCTCTAATCGTTTCTTACGATATAGTGGAGAACAATTTTTATAAAGACGTCTTATAACAGAATAGTATGATATTCAACAAAAAACCATACGTCGTCACAAAAATTGATTTTACTAAACCATTCATAGTTCTTAATTTCAAGACATATAAAGAAGGATCAGGAGAAAATGCAGTAAAATTAGCATTAATAGCTGAAAAAGTACAGAAAAAAACTGGAGTCAATATAATAGTATGTGTGGAACCGACATATTTAGAGGAAGTTGCTAAAAGAGTAAAAATTCCAGTATTCGCGCAACATACAGATTGTGAAACATTAGGAAAAAGCACAGGTCACATAATTCCAGAACAATTACTAAATATTAATGTAAGAGGGTCCTTACTTAATCATTCCGAAGATAAAATAGATATTAAAAGAATAGAACAAACAGTTATAAGACTAAAAGAGTTAGATATGACTAGTATTGTATGTGCTAAAAATGAGACGGAAGCTAAGAGTATAGCAAAATTTAAGACTATAAGACCAACATTAATAGCAATAGAACCGCCAGAATTAATAGGCGGAGAAACAAGTATAAGTCAAGCAAAACCTGATATAATACCAAAAGCAGTAAAAATTTGTGGTAACATTCCAGTATTAGTAGGAGCAGGAATAAAAACAAATGAAGACTTAAAAATCGCATTAAAAGGCGGAGCTAAGGGAGTATTATTAGCATCACATTTCGTTCTTTCAAAAGATCCAGAAAAATTCTTAATAGAATTATTAAAAGACGTTAAATAAATGGGACTTAATTTTTTATTTAAAATTTTCTAGAATAAATCTTTAAACAAAAATTAAAATAAAACTAATTATTGTGTACGTAAACTTGTAAATTACCGTAAGATGTAGTGATTCCAGTACCATTTTTTACATTAATAGTATAAACGTATTCGCCTTTTGTAGCACCTGTTGGCATTTTAAGTAATACTCCTTTAGTTACTTGAGAATTTGTAGGAATTTTTATAGAATCAGAAGAAATCTGAGAATAATCATCTTTGTGTCCTGCAGATAAATCAGTACTACCAGGAGTGTCTGGAGAATCATATCTTTTTACTGTTGCTAATGTTATAGTGAATGTTCCTTCGTACTCATAAGTATTTTTTATACCCACTCCAAAAAGTTTAGCGTTACCATTAGTAATCGTGAATTCAGTAGGATAAATAGCAAGATCATAAGTACTACTAAGCATCATGCTTTTAATATTATCTTCAGTTTGAGTATCGAGTGTATCGGTATATTTCTGAGCGCCTTTTGCCATCTTAAAAAATAATCCTAGTCCTCCAACGACAACTACTGCAGATATTATCATTATCACAATAAAATTTGCAGAAAGTTCAATTGCACCTTTATGATTTCTTCTTCTCATTTTAAATCAAATAACGTATTAAAATTTTATATTAAAAATAATTCAAAAAAATAGAATAAAAAATTAATTTTTTAGTTCTTGATAAATTCATACTCGCGAACAAGTATTATAGTCAATATTATTAATAATACAACACCGCCAAGCATAACAGCAAGGCCAACAAACATATTTGTTGATGCATTAATAATATTATATAATCCAAGTGCTAATAAAAATACTCCTAATAAAAGGAACTTATCTAAAACTAATTTCATTATATCAAATTCTTCTTGCCTAGTTAAATGTTTCTTCATAATAATCACCCTTATTTAATAATCTTAACAGTATAATCCTTAACTTCTGAACCAGTCATATTAGAGCTCAATGAACATAGGTATGTTCCTTCTGGAACAGATTTCTTAATGTTTAATATTAATGTATACGATGTTTGACCACCAGAACTAATATCTTTAGAATTACTAGTTGCTGTCGTATCCATTATTGAAGCACATGTTGAATTAACTTTAACACTTTTAGCAAGATCGGTTCCAGGATTATATACGCCAACCTTTACAACAACTTGGTCGCCAGCGTATGCGCTAATTTCAGTTCTTGACATTGTTATTTGTTCAGATGCTGATGCAGTTGAAGCGTCCGGTTCTTTTGCCTCAAGACCTAATCCTGCACTTTTAATTTTTGGAACAATTATTCCAAGTATTAATCCTAACATTACAATCGCAATTACGAGAATTACAATAGAGTTAACACCTAACTCCATAGAACCTTTTTTATTCATGACAAACACCTCTTGAATATTTTAGTATATTCTGAGTGCTGATATTTATAAATATTACTATTAGAAGAGAATTTTGAAGAATAAAACATGTAATAATATTTACTATAGTTTTAAAAATTTTAGAAATAAATTAAAAAAATAAATATAAAAAGAATAAAAAAAAGAGTTTACTTCTTAGCTGGAGCTTTACCCTTAGCTTCACCAGCTTGGGCACCAACATCAGATGGTAATAACTTCTTAATAAGATCTTCAGGAATACCTGCTTCATGAAGTTTAGCTTTAATAACTGATTTCTCTTTTCCTTTCAAGGACTCTACGATATCAGTTGCCTTCTTCAATTCGTCAGCATGTCTCTTCTCAACTTCTTCCTGTAATCTCTTCTTCTCTGCTTGTAATCCCTTCAATTCTTCAGCACTTAATTCAGTCTTCTCGGATTTAATTTCAGCATCGAATTTACCAGCATCAACTGCTTTGATAGCTTCTTTAGCTTCCATTCCTTCGACGAGAATTCCAAGACTATTTGCTGTTCCAATGATTTCTTTAATTTTGCTTTTTAGAGTTTTACCAAGTAATGCATCTTCTTTCATCTTAGCCACTTTAATTACTTGCTCGATTAAGATATCTGCAACTTTATCTTTTTGAGGTTTTCCAGAACCCTTTTCAATTCCTGCTTCTTTTAATAATAACCCGGAAGCTGGTGGAGTTCCAACTGTAACTTCAAAAGCTTTTGTATCAGTATCGACTATTACTTTGATTGGAACTTGCATACCTTTGAAACTTGCTGTCTTCTTATTTATTTCAGCAATAACTAAACCAATATTTACTCCTAATGGACCTAATGCTGGTCCTAATGGCGGTGCCGCACTAGCCTGGCCACCGTTTACTAAAGCATCAATTGACTGTTTACCCATAATAATCCTCCCCTGTATTAATTGCCATCCTCATCAGTTTCTTCGCCTTCTCGACGTATAACTTTCAAGGCGTCCAATTTTAATGTGATTGGAATTGGAACAGCAGCTTCGAGTAATTCAACAACTGCTTCCTCTTTAACTTTATCAACTCTTGTGATTTTACATTTTTCTCTCTTGAATGCGCCAGAAATGATTTCAGCAATATCATTCTTCTGAATATTCATTTCCTTCTTAACTTGTTCAAGCATATGTTCAATTTCAGCATATTTTATTGAATTAGGTAATATCCCTCTAGCGTATGGAATACCGAAAGCTGCTTGTTCAGCGACATTCTTGTCAGGTGCTTCAACAAATATATATCCTCTAAGACCGTGTGGTCTGATAACTGAATTGATTGGGATATTTTTTCTTTCTGCATTGCTAACAACAAAGTCCATAACTTGGTCTTCACGATTTGCAGTGGTTCTTAAACAATAAATTTTACACTCGCTAGTCTCTTCCATTTTTCACCATTTATTTAAATATCAAATTTTTTATTAAACTTACAATGAATCCCATCAATCCAATGATTAGAATTCCTATTCCAGCAACTTTGCTGATGGTCTTGTATTCCTCTTTTGTTGGTTTTTTCGTTATCTTAAAAACGCGAACGCATTCTCTAAAGAATGACTTAATTCTCGTCCACATTGATCTGTTTTCTTCGTATTCGTACATATTGGTCTCCTAACTAGCATCGAATAATTATTATTCTAGAAACAACAAACATTTTATAAATATTGTGTTTTTGGTTTTTAATTTTTTTAAAGTCATACTAAAGTCGCACGTTGTTTGCATCATTACTCAATCATACCTGCTAGTTATTATTGTGTATGTATCTGCGCTTCAACTATTTTTAGTTGAATGTCGTTATATAGCTCTCTTATAGCGTAGTACATCGCTTCTTTTTCAGATTTTGTTGCTTGAACTTGTTCGAAAGCTTTTCTTATAGTATTATATAATGTTTTAGCTTCGCTAATGTTACGTTGTACCAACAATTTTTTACATTGAGATATATCAGCATATAAAGGGTTACTCTTAAGAGCTGTTTTCCAATCTTCTCTTTTCTCCAAATAGTCTGGTTTGATGCTCTTCAATTTGGTATTTATGTATTTACTAAACATCATATTATCAAGATTTTCTTTTTCTTGTTTTAATGATATTTCGGCTTTAGTAATGGCGTCTTTTAACTCTTTATCTTCAGTTAATTCCTTTTCCACAAATTTCTTACTAGTATCAACATAGGCCTTAGCCCTTTGTACATCTTCAAGATCTCTTGCTACGATATCTGCTTTTCCTATTAATCCGAGAACATTTTTTCTTTTCGCTTCGAAATTTTTTCTTTCTTCGTTGAAAACTTTCTTTTCGGAATCTAACTCTTGAAGTTTCTTTTCATATAACGTCTGTAGTTCCGCTAATTTTTTTCTTTCTGTATCGCTCATTTTTTGATGTTCGGCTTCAAATCTGTCGCGATCATCTTCTATTATCTTAACTTTTCGTTTTAAATCAGTATTAAGTGCTTGTGTTTTATTTAATTCTTCTCGAAGTGTTTTTTTATCTATTTTTAATCTACGTGTCATTTCCGTTTCTACAGTTTTAGCTATGATGTTGTTAATATTATCTTCACGACTCTTTAACTTATTGTCCAATCCTTTCATATACAAATGCGTATTTCGTATGTTCTTTTCCTGTTCTTTCAAATGTTTCTCAAATTTATCTAATTGAAGTTTCTTTTTAGTTAATTCTAACTCTTTATCTTCAATCTTTCTCTCAACACTTTCATCGTAAATTTTCAGTAATTCAGCAAGTTTTATCTTATTGTTAAATAATTTTTTATTCTTAAGAAACTTTTCTAATTGAGATTTTACTCTCTGATGACTTACAGATATTCTCATAAATGCTTTACGTTGTTCTTCATTAATCAAAGGCATTTGTTGATTCATCTCTGGAACTTGTGCCGTTAGATTAATATTTGGCTCTTGAATTTCAGTTGGCTGAATATTAGACTCTATCTCTTGATGCTCTGAGGCAAAAATATCATCTTCAGCAGTTTGAGTTTTTTCTTCAAGATGCGCATCTGCTTTTGATATTAACAAATTGACGTCTTGATTAGACCTGTTGTTGTCATGTATGAGTATTTCTTGATCTTTAACTTCTCTTTCCCAATCAAACTTTGAAGATTCATTAACTTTAGATATTTTTCTATTCTGACCTTTCTTTAATTTTCCTCTAGACTTATTCTGCGTCTTTTCTGTTTCTGATATTTTACCTGTTTCAAGTGATTCAAGATTTGTCCTGAGCTCTTCAAATTGACTAGATACAGAAGGCATCGGAGGTAAATCTTCTTGAATAGTATTATCAAAACTTGTATCAGCACTATTAGTATTTGGTGAAGCTAAATCTAATGGTTGTAATTCCATTTTTGGTAAATCTAGTTCTGGAAGTTCCTGTATCACAGACGAGTCGGAAATTACAGGTTTATCTTTCTTTGAGAACATCTTCTGAAAAAATCCTGTCTTTTTAGACTCGATATTTTTAGGTTCACCAACTACTGCCTGAGAAACCATTTCTAGAGGAACCTCTGGAGGCTCTAAATCTTGCATAAAACACCCCTTTTACAATCAATAATACATTCTAGATGATTAAAGTATTAAAAGCTTTTGCTATAACTATAAAGTTGATACAAATAATAAAAGTACATTAGCAACTTCCGACTTAAATATAAATATAGATTCACAGACATAGCAAGTAAATTTATATGCATAGCATGTACAGTGGTTTATTTTTTAGTTAAAATTATAAATATGAATAATACTTATTAAATAATGGCAGATGAACCAACGGATTATTCACAAGCGTATGATTTCTTATACCGCATAGAGAGAAGAATAACATATCTAGAGAAAGATGCGGCATTTATAGAAAAAAACGTCGCATTTTTAGAGGACAAAAGATTTAAAGAATTTAATGAGATGACTGAAGACTTGAAAAATTTGCGCTTAAGCATGTCCTCATTGAAAAATAACTTTTCACAGTGTGCACACGGAATGTCGAGATTAAGTAAATATCTAAAAGATGCCATAAAAATAGAAGATATACAAACTCTTAACACAACAGTAGATGAAATACAATTTGAGGAGTATGTAAGTGAGAAAGATTTGAAGAGAGGATTGTAGGTGCAAAATGTATAACATAGATGATAAAGATTATTCAAGTATAATAGATAGAGTTACTGAAGAGAAGTTGAATAAATATTTTGATGTTACAGGCGGGGCTTTAAAGATGTGTGAGAAAGCGATGGATAAAAAAAATCCTACAAGATTAAAGCAAGCTAAAGATTTTTTTGATATGGCCTCTAGATACTATAGTGATGCAAATCATTTTAAAAAATATAATGATTACGTTCTAGCATTTGCCGCACTGAATTATGCACATGGTTGGCTCGACGCCGGTGCAAGAATCGGACTTTTTGACGTGCATGATTCTACTTTATTTACAGTTGATGATAAAGAATAACTCCGACTAAAATTAAAAACTATTAGTATAGTCACTTCTAAGTAGTAATTAATCGCAAACTTTATAGTTTGCGCATTGCGTGAGCCGGGGCTTTAAACGGGCGAATTCTCGAGTTTTGGCTTTGCGGGAGTAGGATTTACGTGAAACGAGAGGATGTGTCGCAAAACTTTATAGAAAAATTAAATCAATTAAAGAAACTGCTCGAGAGTCGCTTTCCAGCGTACAATATGCAGAATCTTACAAAAAGTATGTGTCAAATAGCACATTACCACTACAACAAAAAAGAAACAATGCTCTTAGGAGAAGAAAAATTAATTTATATTTTCTTGATTGAAAATGGTTATAATCCATTTACAGCGTATCGTTGGCTACTTCTCGAGAGAGTACCTGAAGATATACGATTCCAATTAAGAGAACAGAGAATAAGCCAGAAAAAAGCGGTTAAAATGGCATTTACGAGACGACATGAAACCATAACAGGTCTAGGAAAAGAAATACTAGACGAAGGACTAAATTTAATACGGAGGATGTAAAAATGGGAATGAACTTTGGAAGACCAAGCAATAATAGAGACATACCAAATGTCCTAAATAGAAAACAATTGTATAATTTATTTTCTCAGATAGATAATCCATACGTATTTATGGGATGTATTATCTCTTTATTTTGTGGACTTAGAATAAGTGAAGTATGCAACCTAAAAAAGCAGGATGTAGATTTAGAATCAGAAAAAATAACAGTAAGACAAGGCAAAGGCGACAAAGATAGAATAGTAATGCTACCACACAGCATAAAGAATTTAATAATTAAATGGTATAGGATCAGCAAAGACAATGAATATTTTACACACACAGAATACGGCAAAAAGTATAAAGGAGCAATGCTATCAATTCAATTCAGAAAATATTTACGAAGAGCAGAATTATCAATTGAAACATTTAAAACAAAAAATCAACAACAAAGATACGCATACAGTTTTCACACATTAAGGCATACATACGCTACGTATTTATTAGAACAAGGTGTTGACTTATACTACGTTCAACGTAGCTTAGGGCATGTTGATATTCATACAACACAAATCTACGCGTACATAAGCAATAAAGATTTACAAAACAAAATAAACATGGCATTTGGAAAATCCAAAAAGACAACTGAAACTAAAATTGAAACTGTAAACAATCCAATAACACTACTAAAACTACGATATGCAAACGGAGAAATAAATATAGATGAATTAAAAGAAAAACTCGACATCTTACAACAAGTAGAACAAGAAACACTATTTTAAACGATATACAGCAGTCCTTGTGAAAACCTGCAACAGCTAGCCACATTTATAAATAAAACAAGCAGCTAGAAAAAGGGCTAAATTTCTAATTTTCACGACGATATATTAGGGTTTTACAGCAGTCGGCATATTATCTTAATGTGCCCGGCCTGGAAGATGGTTTATTTCTAGTATTTTGTTGTATGCTTGTGTTACTGTTAGTATTTGACCTTTCTTTTTGCTTACGTATCTTTTGTATCTTTTCTTGTTATCTCTTGAACATACTATATACCATTGATTGAAATGTTTGTTTAGCCAGAGTACTTTTCTTTCTATTTGCAGTGCCTTATTGTTTCCAGTCTCTATTTCGAATGCGTATAATTGTCCATTGACGTTTATCATGATGTCAGTTCTTAATTGTTCTATATCATATTCAATATATGAATTCTTTTTATGAACATTAGCCAGTAAATGTTTTACACAGAAATGATAATCTGACTCTTTACGCGTATCATTTTTAATAATCAGATTATTTCCACGCTTACCATCTTCTACAAATATGAACGGTTTTAACCTATATCCATAATTGTGAATGAACCTGTGTCTTTGTTCTGCTGTTAGTTCGCTTGCTGTGTAGAAATATTTTTGTACTAATTCTTCATCTTCCTCTAGAACTTGCGGGTTTTCTTCTGATGTTTTTTCTAGCTTATGTTCTTTCATTAATTTATATGCCTTTAGGTATAGTTCTTGTTCTAATTGTGGCAATGATTGATAATCGTTTGGTAATCCTTTGTATTCTAGTAGGAATTCTACTATGTCTTCCCACCGATCTTTTTCTTGTTCTAATTTTATCATTTTATGATATTCTTCTGCAAGATATTTTTCGTATTCTTCTATTGCTTTCTTGATTGTTTCGTCATGTAGATTTATTGCCCCTTCAGGAATTGTCTTGGTGGTCTTTCGCTCCTTAAAATATTCTATAAGTCTATTGATTATGTCTCTTTCTATGGACTTGTTTCTTGTCTGTATCTTGTATTCAGCTACTAGTCTTACTGCTTCTTTGCATTCTTCTTGCATAAAATTATTTCTCAGTAATTCTAGGTCGGATATAATTTTTATAAACTTTTTATGATACAATTTTTCTAGATGGGTGTCTTGCTGTTGTATGGTTTCTATTTCTGCTATTGCTGATTTTACTTCGTGAGTAGCATTATACTTTTTATATTCATATGTTTCTGAAATTTCCTCAAATAATCTTTTCTTTGCAAGATAATCATTAATAACATAGTATGATATTTGTATAACAATTATGGGAAGTATCAGTATACAGATATTGTTTACTGTGAATAATTTATCGATATGTATATAATCTATATTTAAGAATGGAATAATCATAAATATTCCACTAATAATTATTGTTAGTATTTTTATGTGATTGTTTGAGAATATGCTTTTCTTTTGTTCAGCGAAATCTCTAATAGAAAACACTATTAATAATATTATTAGACATGCTCCTATAATAATCGATACGACATTTATGCCTTGTGTTATTATAGTGTTTATTCCTTTTTCTTGGACAAATTTGTACCCGACAATTCCTAAGGCTATGAATATTACTAATAAAAATTCTAAGGTACTATTTTCAGTTTTTTCATCTTTAGCCATGGTCAATAAAATTAAGCAGAGTAGTATCGAGCTTAACCTCCAACACTTTATCGACAACCTCTTGCGTGTTTACTTGTGGCTTAATTGTGGGGGATTCTAGCCTATTTTCTGTAGTATTTGTAGTATGTTCCCACGTTCTCTGGAAATCTTGAATCACGCGCTCACCAGAATAATTTAAGTAAACATCTGTTGTTGATATACTGCTATGTCCTAGAATACTTTGTAGTGCTCTTAGGTTTCCTCCACGATGCAAATAGCATACTGCGAATGTGTGCCTTAATACGTGTGGACTGACTTTCTTTTTTATTCTTGCTCTTTCTGCTACGTTTTGTACATATTTTTGAATGGTTCTTGACGCTAAGTGTATTTTTGGTTGGTCTTTGAATATTGCTGATAAGTAGAATCTTGTTGTATTGCTCATTGGAATTACACGTCTTTTATTACCCTTACCGATTAGTGTGATGCATGATCTCTGCCAAGAACAATTATCCTCTCGAAGTCTAGCTAATTCGCTTACTCTGAGTCCAGTTTCTAGTAGAACATTTACTACAAGTTCTTCGTCGAAGCTTTTGCAATTCTTTCTTAATTGTTCCATTTCATAATCTTCTAACGGTTCTCTCTTATATTCAAACGGCATTTATTCCACCCCCATCATAGTTTATCAGTGTCTCATAATATTACTAATCATCTCCGAGTATGTAATACACCAACCATAATTCCTCAGCTTGAGATAATTTAATACACAAACTAGGATAATGTAATACACTCTAATCATAATAGAATTAGGCTTATTTATTAGTAGAACTCAGAGAAACAATAGCTCAGAGCAGACAAACTCTACTATTTATTAATCACTCTCTAGTGGTTATAAAACCGTAAACTATTTAAATAAGTTATATTTGACTAGAGCATACTTACTATTAGTCGAGCGCTACAGCTCGGGAGAATTAAAATGAGTTTAGAAAAGGTTACCAAGCAAGGAAGATTAGCAGAGATATTTCCATTATTTGATCGTTCAACTATTCAACATTCTGATGAGATTCAAGTAGATAGATCTTTAGATATATCTTCGAATGGTAATAATGCTGTATTGCCTAAGCAATATTTCTGGACTGCTGACTTTCCAATGTATGCAATGGATGGTAGAAAGACTATTCTATATATGGGAAGAAATAAAGACAATCTGATATTCAATGATATTATAGAAGCGACAAAGCAGTTGCAAGAGAAAAACAATTATTTCATCAATAATACTAAAGATATAGCTTCTGTCATTGATTCAGATACAACTTTAAGATTTGCTCTCTCCGATTTGAGACTTAAAGGTGATAATTCTGAATGGAAACATTTTGAAATAAATACTGAAAAATATGATAAATTGAATGATGTACAAAGAAAATTTGCTGAGCGAGTGCATGGTAAAGGGCAAGTATTCATTAATACCATGGAAATGCTTAACAATGCAGACATAAACATAACTAATATTTATGTATTGAATCCTGAATATGTTAAAGCAAATATTCCTAAGAATGGTGCACTTGCGCGGGGCTCGTTCCTCGATGATTTCTTCAACTATTCCAGTTTCGGCGCTTACTATGGGTATGTAGTTAACCTTAGTGGGCGCTTGCGTGGGGTACTTTCGTCCAGCGGAGCTGGTGCGCCGAAAATTGTTTCACCAACATATTACGATATAAGTCAAGTCCTTACAGATGGTTCTCGTGAGAGTTCATTTGCTCCAGACCAAGTTAAGATTTTAAGAAATATAATGGAACAAAATAATTATAAGATAATTAAAGGTGAATAAATATGAGTATTGATTCAAAACTAATTAACCCACAAGGTAGATTACTTGATATTGCTAAGCAAGTTGACTTGAATACTGTTCAACATGCACGTGAAATACAAAAAGATAGATTGAATGATAAGGATTTGCGCGGTATGTGGTTCTGGACAGCTGATTTCCCATTATATACGATGGAAAATAAGGAAGTCACATTATACCTAGCTGATATAGAGAATAATCTTATCTTCAAGAATCTTGATGATGCAGTTAGCCAATTAAGAAATAAGAATAATTATTTCCCAAAAGATTCAGACATTAGTAAAGTTATTAATTCTACCACTACTTTGAAGACAGAATTATCTGACTTAAAATTACAGAATCTTGATAATGAATGGTCATATTTTGAAATTTATACCGCAAGCAAGACTGAAGATAAAAAACATAATTATGACTCATTGAATCCTGCTCAGAAAGCAATCGCAGAAAAAGTACACGGTCAAGGCGAAGATTTCCATAATACTATGAAAATGTTAAATAAATCTGGAATAGCTACAACTAAAATTTATGTCTTAAATCCAGATTATGTTAAAAAGACATTAAATAGCAATGATGCAAAAAGTCTTGCGCGGGGCTCGTTCCTCAGTAGTTTCGGCAACCTTTCCGATTTCAACGCTTACTATGGGGATGTAGATTACAATAATAGGCGCTTGCGTGGGGTATCGTCAGAGGCGCGAAGCGCCGAGGCACAAAAAATTGACCAGTATGATGAAGCATTAAAGCTTATTACTGGAAATCCAAGTGAGTCATTGCAAAGGATGCAGAAAAATCCAAACTATGCTACTGGATTAAATGCTTTGATTGGTTCTTATCTTAAATCAAAAGCATAAAGTTTTTTAATCTTCTATTTTCTTTTCTCTTTGTCTCAGCATTACTTCCAAGTGTGGAGTGGTGTTGGACTACACGTCCTTTTACTAAGAATTTTGATAAATTTATCGAGATTCATGAAATACAGCTAGGACAAATAGTTTTCGAGCTATGTTGAACTGGCAGTGCATAATATTAAGTAAAAGGGCTACTTGCGCGGGGCTCGTTCCTCAATAATTTCAACAACAATTCCAATTTCAACGCTAACAATAGGAATGTAGATAACAATAATAGGCGCTTGCGTGGAATAGCCCAACACACTGAGACAATAATATTCATGACATGCAGAGACCTATGGAAAGAATTATGCAGTTACGACAATCTGTCTCTTGCATACAAGAAAGCGAGAAAACATAAGACATTAAAAAAATATGTTCAAGATTTCGAGAAGAACCTAGAGACTAATCTATTAGTACTGCGTTCAGAACTTCTTCTAAAAGCATATCTCCCAAAACCTCTAGAAACATTCATCATCAGAGATCCAAAAACAAGAAAAATCAGTAAGTCGGATTTTCGTGATAGAATAATCCATCACGCACTATGCAACATAATCGAACCAATATTTGAAAAGACATTCCTTCACGACAGTTATGCAAATAGGATAAATAAAGGAGCGCTCAAAGCAATTGAACGCTTCGAACAATTCAAAAGAAAAGTTACTAAAAATAATCATAAAAAATGCTATGTATTGAAAGCCGACATTAAACACTATTTTGAGACAGTAAATCATAATATTCTAATGCAAATTATTAAAAAGAAAGTTCAAGATAAAAATATTCTATGGCTAATAAAGATTATTTTAGAAAATCATAAAACAGAAATTAAAGGTAAAGGAATGCCTCTAGGGAATTTAACAAGTCAATTCTTTGCTAATGTATATCTTAGTGAACTTGACCATTATGTTAAAGAAACGATGCAAGTCAAATATTATATTCGATACGTTGACGACTTTGTAATATTATCCAATTCTAAAAAGCAGTTAAAGGATTATCGAGAAAAGATTAATATTTTTCTACTAACCAAACTTTGCTTAGAATTACATCCAGAAAAAACTAAAATTATGCTCTTGCGTGAAGGTGTCGGATTTTTAGGATTAAGAATATTTGAGAATCATAGACTATTAAAGAAATCAAACGTTAGAAAATTCAAAAAGAAACTATTAAAGTTATTCATACAATATGACTGCCACGAAATCGATTATGATAAGATTTATGATTCCATAGAAGGATGGATTGCATACAGCAAAACTGCAAACACATACAACTTTAGAAACAGATTTCTGAAATCGATTGATGATAGATTTGCTGGAGAAATCTCGACAAAAGAGTACAACAGACATCTAAAAACAGAAAAAAGATAGATTTCATCGTCTCACAGATTTGCGAATATAAAGACAACATTTAAAAAATCCAAACACTATCCTATTATTATAAGCGAATGCTAATAAACTCAATTCCTGCGAAAGGACGATTGCGCCAATTTGTAAAAAGTTGGATGCATAAACTTTTCTCGGGAGAGAAGACGCATTAAAGCCTATAAACCGCAGATTCTAACGCTGTGGCTTGTTAATCACTAACCAGTGGTTACAAATCACAAACTTTATAAATAAGCATATCTAGATAGGAGCATGGATAATAAAACTCTTGACATGAGAGCAGAAGAAATGGCTGAATTCATATTGCCGATGATTGATTCTAGTAATAAGACTCACGATGTAATAATGATGAATGATAAAAAAATACATTATCTAAATACAACAGTAGGAGTATTATTATTACTTAATAGACCTTATACAGAAAAAGAATACAGCAAAATGTTGGATGTAGCTAGAGATGAGAAAATTATGGAGAAGAGTTTTAATGTGATATTCTATAAGGACCAAGATGAAGAGATGTATTTCAGAAGAAAATTATTCAAACCCAAAACCGCTACCAGCATACAAGAGAATGGACGCAATGAACAGAGCGAAATGTACAGATTAGTTGTCGATGATAAAAAAGAAGAATATCATAAAAAGTCATTAAGATTTTATACACCTGAACAAAAAGAGAGAATAATGGATCCGACAAAACCAGAAGAAGAGCGCGTCAAATCTGCACGCAGAATCACATATTATCAACCTAAATTTCAAGAATTAGAGAAAAAATTATTAACATATACTTTTTGGGATGTCGTATATAATTATCAAGCAAATAAACCTAGTGCAGAAACAGACAAAAGACGCGGATTTTTCAAAGAAGAAGAAGTAGCAAAAGATTGTAATATTTGGGTTGAGTGTAAAGAACATAACGGAATACTTATACCTTCATTCAATGTGATAAAATCAACACAAGAATATATTTGTGAGAATAAAAGATCACAAACACCAAGACATGCATATATCACAAGCAGAAATAATATATAATCAATCAGAGTATAATTACTTTTTTCTATTAACATTATAATATAATATACTTAATAACATCTTTCTAGAATCATCAGAAATATTTAATTCATCAATAAGTTTTCTCGAGGTAGATTCGACTGATTGTATCTTATGTATTACCTTGTCGCGGATGCCTTTTCCGACAATCATATCACGGACCAATTGTATGTCGCCTTCAGTTATATCTGAATTTCCGAATATCTTATTCAAGATATGTTGCTCTGATTCTGTTGATGCTGATAACAAGTAGCTTCTATAAAGTGTTTTTTTATTATCTCTAATATCTATACCTACACTTTTTCCTAAATCCGTTTCATCCCCGAATATTCCTAGTTCATCGTCCTTGATCTGAAAGACTATACCCATATCTTCGCCTATGATTCCAAGTTTATGGACTATATTATTATCTTGCCCTGAAAGTAATGCGCCGATCATTAATGGAAGCGAAAAAGTGTATCTTGCTGTCTTATATCTATACACACTAAGTATTTCATTTTCTGATACATCATTTTTTAAATACTCAAAATTGACGTCCTGCATCTGCGCTAAACCAACTTTACAGATGGTGTCGAAAAATACTTTATCAATCTCTTTTCTAAATTTATCGTCAACATTGATTGAAGATATCAATTCCATCGCTAAGAAGAATGCTATATCACCGACGCAAATACCCATACTTAAGCCGTAATGTTTTGAATTACGAAAATCATTCTCTATACCTAAAGTTTCATATTGATAATGTATAGCAGGCTGTCCTCGACGAGTATCATCTCTATCCATAATATCATCGTGTATTAATAATGATGAATGTATCAATTCTATTGCAGCTGCGGCCTTCAAAGCGTTCTCTTCATCAAACTTAGAAAACATGTTATTAGACATTAGAATAAGACATCCACGAACTAATTTACCCTGCTGGGCATATTTTTTTAGACGCATCAAAGAATCGGATCCCCAATGATTTATCTGTAAAAATTCTACACTCTTATCGTCTAAATATTTTGTAATATATGCGGATATTTTATCCCGATATTTTTTCAATTCTTGTTCCATACACGACGAATTTAGAAATAATTTTATATAGTTTATGGATTGGATTAAAAGGTTATTAAGTAAAGGACGAGTAGACGCATATAATTTGTATATTGGTATATATATCCACTATAAAACCGTTATTTTCGTCATTTATCTAAGCGAAACTTTTATAAATAAACCTTTATTCCCTATCATTATAAAATCGCCTCCAATTCTGAACTGTTCGTAAAACCTGTCAACGGTAGAACATATTCAAGAAGTAATACTGAATGAGTACTTGACATAAAAATCGAGTATGATGTAAGAGTGTGTCATGCATAATTGACATACTAGTAAATTTCCTTGATTTTTTTAAGTTTCAAAGAAAAATGCGACCCAATTAAGAGAGAAAATTCTAGCGGCTAATATTTGAAATAATTGCAAAATTATTGAAAATTCTAGAACAGGATTGTAAAGTTGAATTCCCGTTGATCCTGCGGGGGATTGCTGCTATCGGAATTCGATTAAGCCATGCAAGTCAGGTCAGTAATGGCCGGCAACAGGCTCAGTAACACGTCGATAATCTGCCCTAAGGATGAGGATACCCACGGAAAACTGTGGTTAATACTTAATATTGAATGGATTCTGGAATGAGCCATTCATTAAACGTAAGGCCTTAGGATGAGTCGGCGGCGGATTAGGCAGTTGGCGGTGTAACGGACCACCAAACCTAAGATCCGTAGGGGCCCTGAGAGGGGTAGCCCCGAGAGGGACACTGAAATACTGGTCCCAGCTCCACGGAGTGCAGCAGGCGCGAAACCTCCACAATGCGCGAAAGCGTGATGGGGGGATTCCGAGTGCTTACATTTTATGTAAGCTTTTGCCAAGAGTTCACATCTTGGAGAATAAGTGGTGGGAAAGACCGGTGCCAGCAGCCGCGGTAACCCCGGCGCCACAAGTGGCAATCTTATATTGGGCCTAAAGCATTCGTAGCAGGTTTGAAAAATCCTTTGTGAAATTGTTGAACTCAATACAACAGCGTGCAGAGGACACTTTCAGACTAGAGACTGGGAGGAGTTGGGGGTATGCCTTGGGGAGCGGTTAAATGTGATAATCCAAGGTAGACCACCTGTGGCGAAGGCGCCCAACTAGAACAGTTCTGACTGTGAGGGATGAAAGCTAGGGGAGCGATCCGGATTAGATACCCGAGTAGTCCTAGCTGTAAACACTGTGAGCTAGGTGTCGCATATTCTACGAGAATATGCGGTGTCGAAAAGAAGTTGATAAGCTCACCGCCTGGGAAGTACGGTCGCAAGACTGAAACTTAAAGGAATTGGCGGGGGAATACACCAGGAGTGCGGCGTGCGGTTTAATCTAACTCAACGCAGAACACCTTACTAGAAGCGACGGCAGGATGAAGATCAGTCTGAAGGGCTTATCTGACGAGCCGAGAGGTAGTGCATGGCCGCCGTCAGCTCGTGTCGTAAGATGTCCTGTTAAGTCAGGCAACGAGCAAGACCTGTACCTATAATTGCAAACTGGCCCTTCGGGGTGACTGTGCACATTATAGGGACTGCCTTCGTAAGGAGGAGGAAGGTGCAGGCAACGGTAGGTCTGTATGCTCCGAATCTTCTAGGCTACACGCGCGCAACAGTGGTAAAGACAATGGGATGCAACTCCGTAAGGAGAAGCTAATCCTCGAAACTTTATCGTAGTTTAGATTGTGGGTTGCAACTCACCCACATGACAACGGAATTCCTAGTAATCAGAGTTCATCATACTCTGGTGAATATGTCCCTGTTCCTTGCACACACCGCCCGTCAAGCCAACCGAGCAGGCTTTAGATGAGGTTACGCTTAATTGGTGTAAACGAATCTAAGGTCAGTAAGGTGGGTTAAGTCGTCACAAGGTCACCGTAGGGGAACCTGCGGTGGGATCACCTCCTTTTTATTATTTTATTATATATACTAGCAGTGCATTAGTACACATATAATATTTTACAATAATAAATACAATTTAATTATGTACACTCTTACATCTCATTCAAATTATCATTCATACTTTAAAGTGAATGCTACCTCGTATTTTTTTGGGGGCTGGTAGTTAAACCTGGTATAACGTCCCCCTTGCACGGGGAAGGCTTCGGGTTCAAATCCCGACCAGTCCATTTTAGCATTCATCATACATTAAATTAAATATCACAAATCATACTCATTTGTAGAAAGATTGTGTAAACAATTTTTCGTTATAACCATTGAGAAAACTCATATCATAACATGTTATGGGTGGATGGAGTAGAATATGTTCAGTCAGCTTATTCATTCGCGTGAATAATACATGACTAGTTATCACAAATCATATTCGATGATACCGTGTATAGAAATAGTCTATCTTAGTTAAGAATCCGTAAATAAAATTATAAGATTCTATTACACTATTAGGTGGATAGCTTGGCTCGAATAGGCGATGAAGGATGTGACAAGCAGCAGTATGCTCAGGCGAGGTGCATGTAACCTTTGAACCTGAGATATCCGAATGCGACTTCGCAATAAATCCGAAAGGATGGCGGACGCGGGGGATGGAAACATCTTAGTACCCGCAGGAAAAGAAATCAACCGAGATGTTGTTAGTATCAGCGAGAGAAAGCAATATAAGGCAAACTGAATCCGGTATAGTAATATATTGGAGATGTGGTGTTGTAGGACATTCTTTTATCCTAATCATTCGAATTGAACTTGGCTGGAATGCCAGACGGTAAAGGGTGATAGTCCCGTAAATGTAGAATGATGGATTTTGAGTGTATCCTGAGTAGCGCTCCCTGGATACGGGGCGTGAAACTGGGGGTCATCAACCTCTAACCTTAAATACTAATCGAGACCGATAGCGTAGAAGTACCGCGAGGGAAAGCTGAAAAGAACCCCTAACAGGGAGTTCAAAGACCTTGAAACCTAATAGTTATAGTATGATAGTCCTCTTAGGAGGTCTATCGTCCGTTTTGAATAACGTGCCAGGGAGTATATCTGTGTGGCGAGCATAACTGTGTTAAGCAGGTAAGCGAAGGGAAACCAATTTCCGCGCAAGCAATGAGGCGGATGGTATGAAAGTGCCATATAGTCACATGGATACGACCCGAAACCGAGTGATCTAATCCAGGGTAAGGTGAAGCCCCCGTAAAAAGGGGTGGAGGCCTGAAGCAGTTCTGTGTGCAAGCGTTTGTGTAACTTTGGATTAGGGGTGATAAGCCTATCGAACTCGGTGATAGCTGGTTCCAATCGAAATTGGCCGCAGTCAAACCTGCGCTGAGATAGTATTAGAGGTAGAGAGACGGATTGGGGGTTTAGGGCTGGAAACGGCTCGGCTCCCTGTCCAACTCCGAATGCTAATACGTCGTAGAAGCGTGGAGACGGGGGAGCGGGGTAAACTCGTTCTCCTCGAGGGAAACAACCCAGACCATGGTTAAGGTCCCTAAATGCTATTTAAGTGTTATGGGTTGAAGATCGTTTACAATCATAGACAGCGAGGAGGTTTGCTTAGAAGCAGCAACCCTTTAAAAAGTGCGTAACAGCTTACTCGTCAAGATTGTAAGCATCTAAAATGGACGGGGCTAAATTAGCTACCGATACCATGGACAATCGTAAGATTTGTGGTAGGTTGGTGTACGGGTAGAGTCGAAGCAAGTGCACGCGCATTTGTGGATCTGCCTGTAATAAGAATCCTGGCGGTAGTAGGATCATAGAAGAGTGAGAATCTCTTCCACTGAAAGGGCAAGGGTTCCTTGGCAATGTAGATCAGCCAAGGGTTAGTCGATCCTAACCGAGCTCAGAAATTGAGTATGTTCGGGAAAGGGAAACAAGTTAATATTCTTGTACTTATAAAGTATACGCGGTGACGCAAACTAATGTTCAGACGTTTTGGGCTAGATCAGCAATGAATAATTGTTAATAAGGATAAGCCTGGGGAGTAATATTATATTGAGAACCAGGTTAAACCTTAGATGAGTATCACTTAAGTGGTATCTGGTTAATGCCTGGAGCCCTTGAAAATGGACATTAGATAAATCTTTATAACTCGTACCAAGAACCAGCACTGGTGCCCCTAGGTGAGAAGCCTAAAGTGTGAAAGGATAATCTAGGTAAGGGAACTCGGCAAAATGGCCCCGTAACTTCGGGATAAGGGGTCCCTGCTTTCGTATTTGTATAAATGCGATTGCAGGGTGCAAATATCAAGGACGACCGACTGTTTAACAAAAACACAACTTACTGCTAACCCGTAAGGGCTTGTATAGTAGGTGACGTCTGCTCAGTGTCAGTATCTAAAACTCGATTTCAATCGAGCTAAGGACTGATAAACAGCGGGGGTAACTATAACTCTCTTAAGGTAGCGAAATACCTTGTCGTTTGATTGACGACGTGCATGAATGGCGTAACGAGTTGTCCACTGTCCCTATCTAGAACCTTCCGAACACTCTGTTCGGTGTGAAGGCCGAAGATTTCCAGTGGGTCGTGAAGACCCCGTGAAACTTTACTGTAGCCTGTTATTGCGACGCGAGTTTTGATGTGTAGTATAGGTGGAAGCTGTTTGAGGCATTGCTGCAAGGTAATGTTTAGGCGAAAGTTGAAATACCACTCTTTAAGATTTACGCCGCTTATCGATTTATCGAAACAGTAGCAGGTGGACAGTTTCGCTGGGGCGGCAGGCTCATGAAAAGATATCATGAGCGCCCCAAGGTTGGCTCAACCGGGTCAGAAATCCGGTGTAGAGTGCAAGGGCAAAAGCCAGCCTAACTGATATCTTAATAAGATAGATCTCAGTAAAGAAATTTGGGCCTAGCGAACCACTATGACTCCTTGATGGGGTCTAGTGCTGACCGAAAAGTTACTCCGGGGATAACAGGGTTGTCGCGCCCGAGAGTTCACATCGACGGCGCGGCTTGCTACATCGTTGTCGGCTCTTCCTATCCTGGCCGTGCAGAAGCGGCCAAGGGTGGGGGTGTTCACCCATTAAAAGGGATGTTAGCTGGGTTCACAACGCTGTGAGGCAGTTGGTTTAATAACTACTGGGAATGTACAATGTCTGAAAGGAAGATCCATTTAGTACGAGAGGAACGATGGGTCGACGCCTCTGGTCGATCTGTTGTCTAACAAGGCATGCAGAGCAGCTACGCGTTAAGGGATAACGGCTGAAAGCATCTAAGCCGGAAACCCACCTTGAAAAGAGACATGAGAGATACTCATAGAAGATGAGTTTAATGGAACTGTGGTGTAAGCACCAAGGAAACGAGGTGTTCAGCCAGCAGTACCCAACAATCTCGTTAAACTAATTTAGACTCAAATCTATACACGGTATATTCATCATTTTTTTCTAAAAGAAAATCTGATTCAATATCAACAAAAGAACTATAATGTTCTTATAATCAACATGAAATAGCTTTTGCTATGAAGAAATTCTAGATGATTATAGGTTGTAGCGAGAGCTATAATTACTTGGAAGTGATTAAAATAAATAAAATTTATAAATTCTTATCATGTCCTATGAATATGACTAGACATCGCGATATTGACTTTAGAAAAAATCCTTATACGACTGCATTCGCAATATATTTCAGTACTAATTGGAATAATCTTGATTATTCACAAGATTCTTCTTCAAAAAATTTTAATAGAGATTATGCTGAAATATATCACCTAAATCACATGTTTAAAACAGGATTTGCAACGCCTTCACTAGTAAATACTTCAACCAATCCAGTCAATAAAGAGAAATCATATGCTAAAATAGTCCATGATTTATTCAAAAAAAATAAATCAAAAATTAAAGTTTCATCTTATCTTGAAATAATCGCAGGGTCTCAATTAGAAAATAGTAATTTGCTTGACAGAGAAAATTATGATCAAACATTTAATCAGTTTATCTTTATGTTTCCTGATTTAGATAAAACTGATTTTGAAGAGTTTATATCTAAACCTTATGAAAATATTCTTATTAAGTCAGATTCATTAAACGCATATTATCCCAAAGTTGCTGGCGGATTTGAAAAGAAGATAAAGATTAATGATTCAAAGAATCTTCAAGCATTAAGTTTGAAAATGGGCAAATTTCCGTTATTACATTATTTAATAGATGAGTATAAATTAACATTGATATAATTTAATATCCATCATTTTTTCTAAAGAATTTTGAATTATCAATTAATACTTAGCTTAAGCTATAGTGTTTTTCTAATAAATAATATCTATTAGCGAGAGCTATAATAATTAATCACTTTAAAGTAGCATAGATAGAAATATTTAAATAGATGGGATGTGTTTAGGTATTGTGATTAACATGAATAATAAAAGCTATTATGATGAGAGTTGTAAGAGTTGTTTGTCTACTTTAGGTAAGGAGAGAATAAGTCCTGGTCCATCAATATATGTTGGAGGACATTGGATTGTTGAACACGCATATCCTACTCAACACAAAGGATGGTTAGTTATAGTCTCAAAAAGACACATAAAATCCATACATGAATTAACACATGAAGAATTTGAAGAATTCGGAAGTGTACTTGAACGTACTTCTAAATTATTAGCTCAATCAATTCCATCATGTGAAAGAATATACAGTATGTCTCTTGGAGAAGCACCCGGATTTAGCCACTTGCACTATCATACTATAGCTGTGCCATACAGTTTGCCTCCTGAATTAAGAGGAGCAAAAATATTTTCATTATTAAAAGAACCAGAAAAAGCAGTACCGCCAAAAGAAATAAAAGAATTCTGTGAATATTTGAAAAGAAAATTTTAATTGCTAAAAAAAAGATAAATAAAAAATTATTCTTTTAATTTCTTTTCAATATTATTGAAGATGTATGTTGGTACTGGAACATCTTTGAAGCCTTTTGGTAATTCTTCCATCTTACCATATCTATGACCGTCGCATATTAACCAGAACTCTGCATCTTCACCATGACACTTGAATCTTGCTTCACCGTTAATTACAAGTTGTTCAGCTTCATATGGTGTTAGAAATGGAGGCATATTCATTTTAGAATAACTGTTGCCTTTCAATATGCTTAATTTATCTGGTTCTATTAATATTCCTACATCGTTCATTTTATGAGCACGAATTATTACTTCGCCTTTTTTAGCTCGCACTCTTATATTATCAAGAGTATATTCTAATGCTCCTTTATGACTTAAATTTAATGCTATATTATAACTTTTTACAGCATCAATCTCGTTAGTAATTGTACTCTCTATACCGCCGCCCATAAAAATCCCTCCAAATAGATTCGATTAGAATTAATTTGTATTACAATTTAAATATTTGACGGTTTGTATTAATTTTATAATGATAACTAATCTTTCTTCTCGATATTGTTAAAGAGATATATTGGTACTGGAATACTTTTGAAGCCTTGTGGCAATTTATCTGTTAAACAATATTTGTAATTATCATGTATGAACCAATATTTTTTACCCTTAGTATCATTTTCAAACTTAGCTTCTCCTGAATTGACAAGTGCTTCAGCTTCAGAGGGTTTTACAAAGGGAGGTATTTTCGTTAAAGAATGTCCATACACAACATCATCCCACATGTATAATCCTTGTGGCTCAAGTAGTATTCCTATTTCATTCATATTATGCGTGCAAAGTATTACTTCTTCACTTGCTTCTCTTTTTTTTGTTTCTTGAATTATACGTTCTAATAATTTTGGATTCTTAATAATATTACCAACACCAAAAGGTTCTCCAATGCCCCCTCCACCCATAAAAATCCCTCCAAATAATCTTGATGAGGTTTGAATCATCTTGTAATTTAAATATTTGATGGATTGTATTAATTATGAAGTAATAATTAATTAAAAAGCCGATTGCTTTGTGTTTTCTAACTGATAAATTTCGCATCTTCCAATAACCTTTTAAATCCTTTTTTATTCCTATTACTATGGTTTTGACCAGACACTTGGATTATTATTGTACTGATGATGGTGCAAAATTATTAGAGACATACCCTGATTTTATTAATAATATATGGTTAAATGATAATAATAGAGAATGGTGGTTTAAGAAAGATAATAAAATATTTACTAAGATAAATAATCTATATGTGGAGAAAACAGGAACAGATTATAAAGAATTGTTACAGTATAAAGAAATGGATAAACTATTACACTCTAATCAATATAAACATATCCGTGTTGCCAAAACATTTTTTGGAACTAGTGATAAAATCTTATTGGAATATTGTAAGTTTCGGTATAATATGCAACAATCTACAAACAGCGTTCATGCTAATGCTGCTGCCATAGAAGAATTATGGAATTTAGGAATGATGGGCATTCCGATGGATTTGTGTGTAGAACCAAATGGTGACCTAATAATATTAGACCCACATATACCCATACTCGATAGAGAATAATTAATATAAAATTACTTTTTAGAAAATTAAATTTGTCTGAAGAAAACTAAGTAGCTTATCTTTTGTCATAATTATCTGCAATTCCAACGAATTCATACATTTGCGGTTTGATGCCTTCTTTCTTTCGATAGACTAAACCATTATAATTTATTTTGAATTTGGTATCAGTACTTTCTGTAATAAAGTTTGCAGTTTTTTTACGAACCGCTCCCAAAATTTCATCTAATGGAATTATCACATCATTAAATCTACTATATCCATTACCTGCTTCATCTAAAACAAATACACTATTGCCGTATGTGAATGCGAAATTCTTATTGTCTTTATATGAATAAAATGTTGCTCTTGAATCAGTAAGCAATAACTCAGACCGATTAAGACCTACACAGTCAGTAAAACTATCAATATTTACATTTTTTTTAATGTGTCTCCATCCAGTATTTTCGGCAACCATTTTAACCCTCCTAAGAATATAAGCAAATATACTACCCTGAAATATAGATAAGTGTAGACAGTATTATTTTAAATAATTAATGGAGTTGTGATACTTAGAAATATTATTAATCATATACAATTACGAAAACAATTACAAAATTATTAATTATACAACTATTTTCTTATGATATGACTTCCAGGACTAGTTTTTAGACCCATCTTTTTTGCAATCTCAGTATGTCTTGGACCAATTGCTAACATTACAGCATCATCACGAGCATATTTTCTGAACATATCATATACTGATGGACATTGATAATGCCACATGTATGCAAAAAATATGTCAAAATCTTTCATAGAAATATTATTTTCTTGATACACATCTTTATAACATACTGGATGAAAATGTTCATCTATAAAACCTTGACCATGACCACGCATCTCTTCACGTTCTAGAGCAATAATATCTGTATGCATGCCCGCGTCTCTTTCTTTAACATATTCTTTTGGATAATAACTGCCCTTTATAACTTTCATAGGATCTTTTTGTAGTTGAGAATATTCAGGTAATATTTTTAATGATTTATCGACTAAATTTTCTAAATATTCTATTCCAGTTATTGGATAACCTTCAAATGACCACGTTAATGTACTGGAATAACTTCCTGCACCGAATTCTAGAACACTTTGGCCAGAATGAATATTACCTTTACGTTCTTCATGTTTAATATAATTCCATAATGATATCCCTGCAGGTAACCATCCACGCATGTCGTGTCTATCACAATATTTATCTATATCATTGATTGCAAACATTAATTCATGTGGAATAATATATTCCGTTCTCTCTGCATATTTATTATTGACAGTTTCTGGAGGAGTAACTAGATTATTTGTTGCATTATACCACGCACTTTTCAATAAATCTTTAATCATAATTATATAAATTAGAAAGGTTTTAAAAATGTTGTTATTTTAGTTACTAGTTGGTAGTATCAATACAATGTCTAGGTTATATTTATAGGGTATTATTTCAAAACCCATTTAAATAATTTTCAATATTTAATCAATCATTGATCAAAAAAACTATAATTTATATCTTTACGTTTTCTGAATATATTACTTCCAAGATTTGTCTCAAGATTAAGACGTAAAGCCATATCGACGTTGAATTTAGATATTAATAATATCTTTGCGTCATCTCTCGCGTACTTGATGAACATATCAAAAACAGATGGTGCCTGATAAGGCCATAGATATGCAAACCATATATCTATTTTTTTTAAATCAATATTATTCATCTCATATATATCTCTATTACATACGGGTTTGAATCTTTGTTTTAGGTGCTTTATGTTAGAAGGACTATGCTCTATCAAATATGTCTTAAGATCTTCCTCGATTAGCTGTATTCTTTCTTTATTTTTTCTTTCTTCAATATATTTTTTCGGATAATAACTTCCATTAAATAATTCCACTGGAGCTTTCATGATGTCTGAATATTGTTTTAGCAGTTCTTTAGATCCAGTGTATAATTTTTTATCAATCTCAATCCCTGTCACAGAATAACCTTTATATGACCACGTTAGTACAGAATCTCCTGCACCACTACCTAGATCCAGAACTTTCTCTCCGGGATGAATATTTCCAAGTGTTTCCTCATTCAGGATATTATACCATAAATAGTCCTTAATAGGATACCATCCTATAAATTCATCCCTGTTGAAATTATTAACAATAAACTCTATTGATTTTAGCAATTCACCAGGTATCTCTTCTGTTTCTAATAACTTATGCATAGGAATAAAAAATCACACTTGTTTAAAAACATTGTTACTCCTTAGTAAATATATTCTTCACATCACAACAAATATAAATGAGGTATAAATACAAATATCATGACTAAAAAGAAAATTAAGCAACTCTTATGTCTTGGAATAGAAACTACTGCGCACACGTTCGGTGCAAGCGTTGTAGAGTATAAAGATAATAAATTCAATGTTCTATCCAACATCAGAGATATGTATAAGACTGAAAAAGGCGGATTAGTTCCTGTGATGTTATCAGAACATCATGTTGAATGTTTTGATAGAGTAATAGCAGAGGCGTTAGAAAAATCAAGTAAATCAATTCATGAAATTCAACTTATATCATTCTCACAAGGACCAGGAATTGGACATGCATTAAGAATAGGATCGGCAGTTGCAAGATCATTATCGCTTCAATTGAAAATCCCGTTAATAGGAGTTAATCATTGTGTTGCACATCAAGAAATTTCATGTATATACGGAGCCAAAGATCCTGTATTATTATATGCATCTGGCGCGAACACTCAAGTAATAGCATATGACGGTGGAAAATATAGGGTATTTGGAGAAACATTAGATATTGGCGTCGGAAATTTTCTAGACACATTCGCAAGAGATTTAGGATTAGGATTTCCTGGTGGACCAAAAATAGATCAGATGGCGCAAAAAGCAAAATTAAGAAATGCTAAATATATAGAATTACCATATCAAGTCAAGGGAATGGATGTATCATTCTCTGGAATTCATACGCTATTAAGAAAAATGATTAAGGAAGGAAAATTAGAAACAGAAGAACAAAAAGAGAATGTATGCTATTCAGTTCAAGAAACAATATTTGCAATGCTTCTAGAAGTAACAGAAAGAGCAATGGCACACTGTGAAAAAACTGAACTAGTTCTGGGCGGAGGAGTTGCATGCAATTCAAGATTAAAAGAAATGTCACAACAGATGTGTAAAGATAGAAATGCAACATGCATAATCCCAGAAAATCAATTCTTAGTCGACAATGCAGGAATGATTGCGGTTCTTGGAATAAAAATGTATGAAGCAGGAAATATTACAAAGATAGAAAATTCACAAATAAACCCATACGAAAGAACAGACGATATTAATGTGAATTGGAAGTAGTGTGATTCGAATGTATAAAAAACAAATACTAGAAATCATAAGAAATAATAACTATTTCAATAACAATTCTAGCATCTCAATAAAAAACTTAGGCATGGGTGAAAACAATCTGAATTATCTAGTCATTAACGACGGCAATAAATATGTTTTTCGAATATCGACAAAGAAACATCATGAAAAAAATGCATGTAAAGAATTTAAATTTCTAAAATTTCTACCAAAGGATGTGGCTCCAAGACCTATATTTATGGACATAAGTAAAAAATATATTCCGTATTATTACTCAATATTAAGCTATGTAGAAGGCAAAAGCGTTCTTAAATGGAATAAAGATAAATTAAAAAGCCATGCACTAACAATGGCTAAATTACATTCCAAGACGTTTAATTATTGGCAAACAACAGGCAAGAAAAGAAAAAAATTCAGCCTTTATCAAAAAATGACTAAAGACATGAAAAGCTACAAAGAAGTATTAAACAACACAAAACTTAAGCCACTTATTGATTCTTTCAAAAAATATATAGAATATAACGATTACTATTTTCTAAAATTAAAAAAATTCCATTTTATACACGGAGATTTATGCGCTGATAATATATTATTTAATGGAAAAAATATTAGATACATCGATTGGGAATGGTGCGGTATAAGAGATAATGCGGAAGATATTGCAAGAGTATATTTGAAAAATCAATCAATCGCGCCATGGTATATAAATCTAAAAGAAGAAGAAATAGAATATTTGCTGAAGCAATATATCAAAAATTCAAAATATATAGATAATACATTAAAACAGCGTGTCGAAATATGGAATAATTATGTATTATTCACAGATATGTTATATTTCTTTTGGAAAATAAACAATTATAACAGCTCCTTATCTAAATTACCTAAGAAAAAATATATTGAAGCATCAAGAAAGCTATTCAAGTATTTTTCTAGACAAGGATTTAATTAGACTTAATTTAAATTTTCAATAAATTTCTCAGCCTTCCTCAACATTTCTCGAGAATTATTAAACTTTATTTTCTTAAGTGCATCGTCATAACAAAGCCATGCATAATCAGATATTTCGTCTTTAGGAATACATACATTCATATGTAAAGGTCTACCTAAAAACATAACGACGGTCTTATGAGCATCAAAACTTTCATCATAAGATATAACTTCTCGAAATCCGTCAATCAAGTCAACATTCAATCCTGTTTCTTCTAATACTTCTCTAAACGCGGTTTCACATTCAGTTTCTCCGTCGTTAACATGCCCTTTTGGAAAGTTCCACAACTTACTAAAAGACTGTTCAACAAGTAAATATTCTCTTGGAGAATTTCTGAATATAATTATTCCACAAGCTTTTGTCTGTTTCACAATAATCAAAAAAAACAATCATTAATAAAGATTTTCATTAACTTTAAATATGCACTTATCTAATGCAAGTTGTGGGGGAAGATGCATAAACGCAAATATACAAAGGAACAATTGGAATTCTATTTCAAGAAATTAATGGAAGAATTGAAAAGGGTTCCAAGAGAAGAAGATATTTCTAAGAAAGAAGACTATCCAAGCATTAAAGCATACGCGGATAGATTCGGTTCGTGGCAGAACGCGATAAACATGTTTGCAAATTTTGATTTAGCAAAAAGAAAATGTTTACATTGCGGAAAAATTCTAATAAAAAAGAAGAAGACACATAAATTTTGCAGCGATGAATGTTCAAGAGAACATCAACACGAGAAAGCTACAAAATATACCAAAAGTATAGAAAAAAATATTAAATCTATTCTCGATAACAAATGTTTTGTTTGTGACTTTGGTGCAATTATAGAGATACATTGTTTGGATAATAAAAAAGAATCAACAAATAAAATATTAAAAGCATACAACAAGAAAGAAATGCATAATTACATTCTTTTATGTCCGAATCATCATTTAATGCTGCATAGAAAGTTAGCGACATTAAAATATAGAGATAACGAATTAGTGTGGAATGAATAAGATTTCAAACAATTATAAAAATAGAACCAAATGAAAAAAGCAGTATAATTTTATTATAATTATAAGATAAACTTTTCTAAATCTATTTTTAATTTTGCCAAAATATTTTTGTCTTTACCTTCTGCTCTCAATCTTAATAATGGTTCAGTGTTACTGGCTCTAACAGTAAGCCAATATTTATCAGTCACGATACTTACACCATCAAGATTATTAATGTCTTTTACGTTCAATTTTTTCTTATTATCCGTAAAGTATTTTTGAATGTTATCCATAATTACTTGTTTATCTTTGCCTTCAGCCAATTTATAATTTAATTCACCTAACTCAGGATATTTATCATACTTCTTCCATAACGTTGAAAGTTTTTTACTAGCACGTTCTTTAGAATAAAGAGTATTCAATGCAAATACCAGAGTCATAAGTCCGGAATCTTTATTATCCATTATCTTGTATATTCTGTGTCCAGATAATTCACTACCAAATGTTGCTTTTGTCTTTAACATATTCTGAACTAGATTTTGAACTCCAACTTTAGAGATGACGTCCTTACCGTCACATTTAGTGATGGTTTCAGATAATATTTTTCTTGCAATCAAATCATGCACAATAGCTGCGTGTTTATTTTTTTTCAAAAGATCTTCTACGATTAAACAGTCCATATAATTATTGTCCACAACGTCGCCTTTATCGTCGACAAATCTTATTCTATCAGCATCTGGATCAACAATAAATCCTATATCTGCTCTAAATTCAGGCATTTTCCTAGATAACACAACTGTAGCACTTGCTTCTAATGGATTAGGATTGTGTCCCGGGAAAGTTCCGTCAGGATGAGTAAATAATAATTCATAAGTTATATCATTCTCGAGCAAGAATCGTTTTATTATTTCTCCAGCAGAACCATTAGAAGCATCAGCAATAACTTTTACAGTATGATTCTTGATGTATTGCCGGAATTCTTTAGATAAATGACTTGATAAAAATTTTACATAAGCATCGATATAATCTATAGAAACAATTTTGCCTTTCTTCTTAGAAATCTGAAATTTAACTCCTTTATTCAGAATCGATTCAACTTCCTTAAATCCGTAATCATATGATAATAATTCATTTTTCCATACAACTTTGAAACCATTATACTCTTTAGGATTATGTGATGCTGAAATATATACTCCTAAATCATATTTATATTTCCATGCTGCCCAGTTGAGCATTGGTTTAGTTATTAAACCCGCGTGTACTACATCGACACCTTGTTCTGTTAATGCTTTTGCAAATGCAGAAAATAAACTTAAATTACCTATACGAGAATCGTATCCTATAATAATTTTTTTTGCCTTAGTATATTGTAAGAATGCTTTTCCAAGAGTATATGCAAAATCTTCAGTAAGTTCTTTACCGTATAATCCTCTTATATCGTATTGATGAAATAAACCCATAACATAATACAAAAACTACTGGTTTATATAATTTACTAAATATAAATATAACTAAATATAGTTTATTAGAAAACATAGTTCATTACCATATAAGTTAATTAGACAAATTTATTTTATTCCTTTCCAATCAGTTCCTGCTTTCGCTAAATCTTCGTGAGTTCTAATCTTTAGCCATTGCCCGCTAAATATATATCCGATTAACCCATCAGTTTTAGCTAACTTTGGAAATACATCTTGTTCAAACGTTGAGAATCCTTCAGGAATATATTTAATAATTTCTGGCTCTACGATAAACACGCCTGAATTTATTAATCTTGATGGGGCAGTCTCCTTGGACGGCTTTTCTACAAACGCGATTATTTTATTACCATTCATCAAAGCTACACCAAAGTTTGATGGATCATCAATTGTAGTCAGAGCTACAGTACATAATTTGTTATTATTTTTATGAAATACGTACATATCATCTAAATCAACTTTTTTTAAGTCATCAGAATAACATATTACAGTTGTTTCTGATATAAATTCCTTCACTGCTCTGACCGATCCTGACGTACCTAAAAGGTAGTCTTCATCATAATAAGTTATGTCCATACCCATTGTTTGAGTATTATATTTATTTTTAATATTTTCATGATTTTTTGGAATACATATTAATAATTCTTTCACACCATTTCTTTTTAGAAGTTTAATATTCCATTCAAGCAAAGTTCTATCCTGAACTGAATCAAGAATACTTATTTTATTAGTTGTACTACCTTCTCCACCAGCAAGTAAAATGGCTTTTCTTAGTCTATTTGCTGACATTGCTTTTAGTAAGAGTAATTCTACAGCGTGACTTCGATTCTTAATTGTGGAACCATCGACTTTTCCATCTATCTTTTCCAAAATGTCTCTTTCAATTGTTAAGGTAATACGTTCTTTCAAATTTTGCACCTATACTGTAATAGTCATATAAAACTAGTTATTT